>Ga0164294_10001549_pt1 | contig 21303 bp, 18 predicted proteins | sample GEODES005metaG_FD_111479 | JGI IMG/M metagenome (GOLD analysis project Ga0164294, IMG submission 111479) | Oligotrophic lake water microbial communities from Sparkling Lake, Wisconsin, USA - GEODES005 metaG | ecosystem: Environmental > Aquatic > Freshwater > Lake | place: USA: Sparkling Lake...
ACTCCAATCCGCACGCATCACCCCACGCGGCGTCGCACTCAACTCCGTCGACTTCAAAGCACAATCCAAATACACACGCGGCGACTCCGCCTCATACTATAACTCATACTCTAAATATTACTCTTCTTAAGGATTCTTATGGTAACTGGGTTGCCGTAATGAGTGTGTGGAGTTCGTAAAGATGGAGATGCAAGCTGATCTAGGTCACAAAATTGCCTGGTATCTGGTACACGCCCAGTCAGGTAAAGAAAAACTAGTTGTTAGCCATCTAGAACAGCAAGGTTATCGCGCCTTCCTGCCTTTGTATTCAAAGAAAGTGAAGGTTGGACGGGTGACTAAGGAGGTCACCGCAGCCTTGTTCCCAGCCTATCTTTTTGTCAGTTTTGACCGCGCTACCCAAAATTGGCGACCCATAAATGGGACATTTGGCGTAAAGCACTTGGTTTGCTTCAATCAAATCCCTGCGAAAGTTCCGAATGGGATTATGGATGTCCTTTTTTCGCGCATAGAACCAAGTGGCCTAATCGCTTCCGCGCCTATCTTGCGCGCTGGAGATAAAGTTCGGATCGCGGATGGTCCGTTTGCCGGTCACATGGCAAAGATCGAAGCCTTGCCAAGTAGTGAACGTGCACGTCTTTTGCTTGAGATTATGAGTCAGTGGGTGCCTATAGAGTTGGACCAAGCCTCTTTGGAATTGGCTTGATGCCAATTCAACATGCCCAATTTTTCCCGCTGAAATTTAAGTCTGAGCGCAATGTAAGATAGGGTGAAGGTTGGCACTATCCTTGCTGGTCAGTTCTTTGAGCAGCATGTGTCTATAAATTCTACATATGCTGATGTTATGGGTTACAAGCCTTCTAGACGAGTAGATGTGAGTGTACGGCGTGAGCATCATGGTGGAGTCAAATCTATCATGTTTTTGGAGAAGGTTGCGCAGTTTCAACACCCGGTCCGTGCAAGGACCGGTGCGGTAGCTATCGGCCCAAGCCCTCGCATCTGAGAATAGCAGTCTCAATCGATTATGCAGGAATACCTTCATTTGGAAGTTAATTGGTCCTGTTCGTGGAAGTGAGTTGACCCCATGAAAACTGAAGTTGCCCGTGTTTGGAAATTTGTGAATGGTCACCCATTGACGAATGCAAGCGTGATCCCGGCTCTTTGGCGTTTCCTATTTTGGCAAATCCATTCACGGCTGTTCTCAGAAATTGAGTGGAATTGGATTGAAGGCTCTAAACTAGTTGTCCGAAAAGGGATGACCGGCGCGACCGGTAACATTTATGCCGGACTGCACGAGTTTGCGGACATGGCATTCCTATTGCATTTTCTGAGACCGAACGAGCTTTTTGTCGATGTCGGTGCCAACATCGGCAGCTACACGGTTTTGGCTTCTTCCGTGGTCGGTACCCGCGTTCTAGCAATTGAGCCTGATCCGATTACAATGAGCCATCTGAAGAGAAATCTCACGGCAAACCAAGTGAACCATCTGGTTCAAACAGAAGAAGTGGCAATCGGGGCAAGCTTGGGAACAGTTCAGTTTACCATTGGACAGGACACAACAAACCAGGTTTCCAGCGATCCAAGTGTGGCATCCCGGTCGGTCAAATTGACCACTCTTGACCTTTTGCTGGCTCAAGAGGAACCGGTTTTTATAAAGTTAGACGTTGAAGGTTACGAACCTGAAGCGCTTGCAGGTGCGCGTAAGACCCTTGAAACGCCCAACTTGGCTGCTGTGGCAACCGAGTGTGACGACCACGCTATTATAGATCTTTTGGTTGCACATGGCTTTCAGCGCGTATGGTACGATCCATTTAAACGCAAGCTTCATCTTGAGCCTATTGGTGTTCAGTCAAATGCACTTTTCGTTCGCGATTTTGACGCTTGTCAGGCACGACTTCTGTCTGCCAAGGCGATCCATGTCCTAAACCAAGAAATCTAGTCCGCTGACCGAGGCCGAGAGAGACATTTATGTGCGGCATTAATGGCATTTTCGCATACCATCCTGCAAGCTCATCCCCGCAAGAGGGAGAGTTGCTAAGGACGCGGGATGCCATGGTTGCGCGGGGCCCTGATGGGCAGGGGATATTCTGGAACCAGAAACGCCGCATCGGCATGGGGCATCGCCGCCTGGCGATACAGGACCTTTCTGATCGCGCGAACCAACCTATGCATTGCCCGCATCAGCGTTTTTCGATTGTCTTTAACGGTGAGATTTACAATTGTTCTGAACTGCGCCGCGAACTTATAGCCCAAGGGTACGGTTTTCGAACCACTTCTGACACCGAAGTTCTTCTGCAGCTTTATGCGTCTGACGGTTCGGCCATGGTAGCTAGGCTGCGCGGCATGTTTGCCTTTGCAATCTGGGACAATCAGCAAGAAACTTTATTCTTGGCGCGCGACCCTTACGGCATAAAGCCGATGTACATCAGCGACGACGGTTGGACCTTTCGGTTCGCTAGCCAAGTCAAGGCTTTGCTGGCTGGTGGCAATATCGGAAATGAACCCGAACCCGCCGGCATTGTGGGCTTTCACATCTGGGGAAGTATCCCTGAACCTTTTACTTTGTATCGCGACATTCGAGCCCTGCCTGCAGGACACACACAATTAATCAGGAATGGTCATGTGGAGGCTCCTAAGCCCTATGTTTCCATTGCTGATATTCTGGCTTCGGGTGCACAGCGAACCTCGAATTTGGACGGTTTTCAACATGACCTACGCCAAGCTGCGTTAGACTCGGTAAAGGCGCACTTGATCGGAGATGTCGAAGTAGGCGTCTTCTTGTCGTCAGGCATAGATTCAGGGGCCTTATTAGGACTTATGCGCGATGCCGGCCAGCAAAGAGTTCGTGCACTCACATTGTCGTTTGCAGAGTTTGTAGGAACGCAGGAAGATGAGACACCACTGGCTAGCCAAGTTGCTGCGCATTACGGCGCAGAACACATTGTCCGAAAAGTAACACAGTCAGAGTTTCAGGCTGACTTACCCAACATTATGCTGGCGATGGACCAGCCATCGATTGACGGAATCAATAGCTGGTTCATTTCAAAGGCAGCCAAGGAGGTGGGCCTTAAAGTTGTCTTATCGGGTACAGGCGGTGACGAATTGTTAGCTGGTTACTCAAGCTTTATTGAAGTTCCAAATTGGGTGAAGCTTATGAGGGGTCCCTCCTTAATTCCAGGTGCGGCAGCGGCCTCTAGGTTCTTGGCTAGACTTTCAGGAATTGGCGTTGCTTCGCCCAAGTCGCTTGGGTTCGTTGAGTTTAGTGGGACTTATGAAGGTTCTTATTTACTCCGCCGAGGCCTGTTTTTGCCCCGTGAGTTGCAAGGATTTCTGCCGCCAGATGTTTTAAGCTTAGGATTAAAGCGATTGGGGCTCCTTAAAAGGATCTCGTCGTCGTTGCAGCCAGATCCCGGCTCGGCTATCGGGCGGGTCTGTGCCATGGAGAGCGCAAACTATCTCCGCAATCAGTTGTTGCGGGATGCCGACTGGGCCAGCATGGCACACAGTCTTGAGCTGCGGACGCCCTTAGTCGACAGTGTTCTTCTAAATCAAATGGCACCTTACATGCCCAAAATTCGGGCACTTGGAGGTAAGGCGACACTTGCTGGCTCTCCCTCTAGGCCGCTTCCTGAAGAGGTTTTAGTTCGCAGAAAAACCGGCTTTGTAGTGCCCCTAAGCAAATGGAGCCACATGGAGGCAAAAAACTTTGCTGCTAATGCCGCAAATAAGGGTCAGGCTTCGCGACAATGGGCGCTAAAAGTCATTGCTGCCCAAGCCAAAGATGCCGAAGGTAAAGCTCAAATAATCAAACAATCCCCAATACAAGTGTAGTCAGTTGAAAATACTCGCGCTAATGACAGATGCCTACGGTGGATATGGAGGGATCGCGCAGTACAATCGCGACATTCTAACTGCTCTGGCGCAGGGGCAGATCGTGACGCAGATTGACGTTATGGTCCGGCTTGCTCCAGACGCCGCAGAGACCTTGCCTGAGAAAATCAATCAAGCCCCTCCCATCAAAGGTCGAGTGGCCTATGCATTTGCGGCTTTGATAAAGGCGCTTCAAACAAGACCACAGCTTGTCTTCAGTGGACATATCTACCACGGTCCGTTGGCAAAGCTAATTTCAAAATTGACAGGTGCCAAGCTAGTAAGTCAGCTACATGGAACCGAAATTTGGGACCAAGTTAAGCCCGTTCACTTGGAACCTCTCGACCAATCAGACCGCGTCTTATGTGTTAGTCGCCATACTAAATCCTGCTTGGACCGCCAGTCACAATTAGCGCAACCAAACACGCTCGTGATTCCCAATACGGTCGACGCAGCATTTACGGTTGGAGATACTCAGCAAGCTAAGGCCAAGTTCGGGATTGAAGGTGAAAAGGTCATCCTAACTGTGGCGAGACTTGATACGCGTCAAGGCTATAAAGGACATGATCGGATCATACGCGAGCTTAGCCATTTGAACTCGACCATATCTGAAGGTGTTATCTATCTTGTTGCTGGTCAGGGCCCGGATTTGCCCCGACTGGCCTCGCTGGCCCGGGAATTGGGCGTCGCCGACAAAGTTCGCTTTATGGGTAAAGTCCCGATTGACGGCTTGCCAGATTTATATCGAGCTGCGGATCTCTTTGCACTGCCTTCAACCGGCGAAGGCTTTGGTATTGTATTTCTGGAAGCCATGGCGTGTGGGACACATGCCATTGGACTTAATATCGGCGGTGCACCCGACGCGCTCGCCGACGGTGAGTTGGGCATTTGCGTTGAGGAGTCGGAATTTCCTGCTGCCTTAGCAAAAGCACTTCAAGCACCACCTGTGGATCCTATTGCTTTATCAAATGCCGTACGTGCAAGATTTGGGCGTGAAGCATTTACCGAACGCGTTTTAGGTCTTTTATCTACATTGAACTCATGACAACAGAAATCACACCCAAGCTATGACTGAACAAAATACAAACGAAGAGAAACGAGATCCAGGGCCGCGTACGCTGATCCTTGAGTCTGGCCTTACCGAAAAAAACTACTGGTCCGATCTTTGGGCCTACCGCGAGCTGTTTGCGATATTGGCTTGGCGCGATGTCGCTGTGCAGTATAAACAGACAGTGATTGGCGTTGCGTGGGCTGTCATTCGGCCTCTGTTGACGATGATCATTTTCACCGTGGTTTTTGGAACCCTGGCAAAATTGCCAAGTGAAGGAACATCACCGTATCCAGTTATGGTTATGGCCGGCATGCTGCCATGGTTCCTATTCTCCACCATCTTATCGCAAGCTGCCAATAGTCTCGTCACCAACTCAAACTTGATTGGCAAAGTCTATTTCCCAAGATTGATTGTGCCAACAGCTAGCTCTATCGTTGCTTTAGTGGACTTTGCGGTCACGTTTGTGCTGTTACTTGGCCTCATGGTCATCCTTGGTGCTCTCCCAAGCTGGCAAATTCTTCTTTTGCCCTTCTTTGTCCTGTTGGCTGTTTTAGCAGCACTTGGGCCGGCCCTGATTTTGGCTTCACTCAATGTTCGCTACCGCGACTTTCGCTTTATCGTCCCGTTCATTGTTCAATTTGGGATGTATGTTTCGCCAGTCGGCTTTGCTTCCAGCGTCGTTCCCGAAAATCTGCGTTTGATTTATTCAATTAATCCGGTGGTTGGGGTGATCGATGGGTTCCGCTGGTGCCTTCTTGGTGGGCAAGCTGACATCTATTTGCCGGGCTTTGCTTTAAGCCTCCTTGTGGTCGCATTCTTTCTTTGGCTCGGTATTCGCACCTTCCGAGCGACCGAAAAAACTTTTGCGGATTTGTTCTAATGACTTCTGACATCGTGATCCGCGCCGAAGGGCTCGGCAAAAAATATATTATTGGCCATCAATCAGCAGATCGCTCAAACACGTTCCGTGACGTGATTACGCAGAACGTCAAAAACTTTGTCCGCGGTGCCAGAGACATGGCGCAAGGAAAGGCGATTATTGCCGGCGACGAATTGGAAGAATTCTGGGCCCTCAAGAATGTAGATTTCGAGATCAAGCGCGGCGAAGTGGTGGGAATAATTGGTCGCAATGGCGCTGGCAAATCCACGCTTCTGAAGGTGCTGTCTCGTATTACTGAACCAAGCGAGGGCCGAGTAGAGATCAAGGGACGGGTAGCAAGCCTCTTGGAGGTCGGCACCGGCTTTCATCCGGAGCTCTCCGGGCGTGAGAACGTCTATCTGAATGGTGCGATTCTCGGCATGACCCGGGCGGAAATCAATCGAAAATTTGATGAAATCGTTGATTTCTCGGGCGTTGAGAAGTTTCTAGACACCCCGGTAAAAAGATATTCCAGCGGAATGTATGTGCGGCTCGCTTTTGCGGTCGCCGCTCACTTAGAGCCTGAGATTCTGATTGTTGACGAGGTCTTGGCTGTCGGCGATGCGGAGTTCCAAAAAAAGTGTCTGGGCAAGATGCAAGACGTGGCAGGCCAAGGCCGGACGGTTTTGTTTGTGAGCCACAATATGGGCGCAATTAAATCTTTGTGCAGGACTGGAATCCTGATGAAGAATGGAACAGTTGCACACACAGGCGAGACCCAAGACACTCTGGACGCGTATAGCAGACAATTGGCAAGGTCATCGGAACAGGCAAATCAAAGAAGCAGCCTGCATGTTGAGCGTTTGGTTCTTGACTTCAATGAAGTTCCGAAAATGAAGATCCAGTTAGCAGGCCTCGCGGTACCTTCTGGCACATACGAAGTGAGGACATTTCTCACGGCAGTTTCAGGCACCGCCGTTGGTATAGGCTCTGTCGGAGGCTTTGGAAGTAAAGGTCTGGAAATTCAGAATACTCAAGGGAAAATGAGCCTTAGTCTAGAATTGCCCAATCTTGCAAGGGACATCTATTTGGTAACGATTGAATTGGTGGATGTGAAGACCCACAAAGTGGTCTCGCGACTTAATCTGGATGAAATTGATTTTGCACCGCCGCCGCTGGCAGGTGAGAATCATAGTTTGGATGCGAGCTGGGGGCTGGGCTTCAATAGATTGCCGCTTAGTTTGGAAATGCGGGACTGAAAGGGCTGAATAGCTTCGATGGTACCCAAAAATAGGAAAATGAAGTGGCTCTAAAGATCTGCTTTCTGTCACCGGAATACACCGGCTTTGGTGGCGGGATAGGCACCTTCTATAGAAATCTAGCACCTGCCTTGGTGCGCGCAGGGGCAGATGTAACTGTCGTCGAAGGAAGCTGCTTTGCCAATTCAGCTATGCCTTCGCGGACATCCGTCGACGGTGTGTTGATTCAGAAGCTGGAAACGGCTCGGGTGCGTACATGGCTGGATAAGATGAACCACCTAAGTGCATTGCCGTCTCTGAGCCGTCATCTCGCTGCCGCTTGGGCGAGTTGGGAACAAGCCCAAGAGAATGGTCCATTTGACGTTATTGAGGCAACTGATTTTGGGTTGCTTATGGTCCCACCCTTGCTCGCCGGCAACACGCCCGTGATTGCCCAAATGCATGGAAGTAGTGGACAAATTCAAAGCAAAGACCCAGCAATCGGCGAAGAGATTGCCGGCGCGCTGTCACTTGCTATTGAGTCAGAAGCCGCTCGTTTAGTGGCATCTTGTCAAACTTATAGTGCAGCAAATCGGGATTATTGGAACCGGGCATCGGGCAGTCATGCGGTTGAAATGCTGACTCCAGCTTGGATTGGGTCAGGCTCGCAAAGCCAGCCGGCAACGATAAGGCCCGTAATCTCTGTCTTTGGCCGCATTCAAATGTGGAAGGGGCCAAAGATTCTTTCGGAAGCTTTGACTTTGCTGCCTGATTGTCCTGTCGTGCATTGGTATGGTCGCGATGTCGTTAATTCCGAAACTGGTATCGGTACAACCAAAGACCAATTGCTCAAGATGTATCCGGCCATTTGGCAGGCACGTGTTACTACGCATGACCCTGTACCACCTGAGGCGGTTCAAGCCCTGCAAGCATCTTCTCTAGTGAACCTCATTCCTTCCACTTGGGATGTTTTTAATTTCACGGTGATCGAGGCAATGGCTTCTGGGCGCCCTGTGGTCTGCTCTGACCGCGCAGGGGCTGCAGAACTCATTGAGGAGGGCGTGACTGGCTTTGTCTATGACGGCAGCTCCGCGCAGGCTCTCGCGGCGGCTTTGCGACGCGCATTAGCACTAAGCCCAGAGGAGAGCATCAAGATGGGCTCTGCGGCGCAGGCTCAGATTGCCTCATTATTGGACCCCGATTTGATTGCAAAGCAGCGCATCGTCGCCTACAAACGAGCCGTCGACAACAAGCAAATTGAAGGAAGTGCGCCAGATTGGTTGGTTCAGGTTGCAAAGCCTAGACATCATGGCCCCGAGAAGTATTATTTCCTCAACAACCTCCCACTACGGCCATTGGTAAATCACATTGGACGACGTGTTGTCAGTAAACTTAAGGGCAAGTGAGTATGCCAAGACCGACGCTTTCGCTCCTGATTCCCGCCTATAATGCGGCACCCTATTTACCCCGGCTCCTCAGGTCTGCGCAGGCTCAAAGCCAAGGATTTGATGAAATTTGGATTTATGATGATTGTTCAACTGACAATACCGCCGAGGTGGCTGCTGCCCATGGTGCCAAGGTTTTGCGGGGGGACGTCAACAAAGGCTGCAGTGCGGGAAAGAATGCGCTGGCCCGCCATGTCGAGACTGATTGGATTCATTTCCATGACGCGGACGATGAGCTGCTCCCAGATTTTGTTGAACTAGCACATACATGGATGGAACATGGCAAATTTGATATCGTCCTGTTCAACTATGAATACCGGGATAATGAGACGTATGAGTTATTGGCGACCAGTTCCTTTAACGGGGACGCAGCCGAGCGAGACGCCCGGCGGTATGCGATAGAGACTCAGATAAATCCGTTCTGCGGACTATACCGTCGTGACGCAATGTTGTCCGCAGGCGGCTATGATGAGGACCCGCAAGTTCTTTATAATGAGGACGTTGCGTTCCATCTCCGGATGGCCTTTGCAGGCCTAAAATTTTCGGTTGATGAGACTCTTGCTGTGATAAATTATCGAGTGGGTGGATCTATGTCGGTAAAGAATCAGGCAAAATGTTCGATCGCTCAATACAATGTCATGCGGAAGACACTTACTTTCCCGGGCGCAGAGCATTATCACGATGCAATTGCCGCAAATCTTTGGAAGATCAGCGCAGTCGCTGCCAGTTTAAGCGAGTGGGACACTGCGAAACGCGCATGTCAACTTGCCGCCAAGCTTGCTCCTCCAACATCAGCCGCTGGCAAATCTTGGTTCAGGATCTTGGCTTCAGCCCTTCCCTTCAGAGCAATTTGGTTGCGAGAAAAGGCTATTCGCCTGCTCAAGTCTGATCTTCGTTCTTCGCAAAGGATTGCAAGTTGAACACATTAGTTTCCATTGTTATGCCTTGCTATAACGCGGCACCTTACGTGCGTGCCGCTGTTGAAAGTGTGCTAGCGCAAACATGGAAAGACTTAGAATTAATCGTGGTCGATGATGGTTCTACAGATGGATCAAAAGAGACTTTCGTTGATATTACCGATCCCCGCCTTAGAATAGTCCATCAGGAAAACCGTGGGCAATGTGCTGCTTGTAATCGCGGTTTCCTTGAGGCTAGTGGCGACCTGATTAAGTTTTTCGATGCCGACGATCTAATGGACGAAGAACTATTGCAGCGACAAGTGATGCGATTAGATAATCGGACCGATGCGATCGCTGTTGGAGAGTGGCAGCGGTTTACTTGCCAGCCAAAAAGTAGCGACCAGTTTGAACCGCGTCGCATGTACCGAGACGCTGCGCCACTAGAGTGGCTTGTTACTGAATGGTCGGAAGCTCGACCCATGATGCAGTGTGGGCTGTTTTTAATACCTCGGCGCATTTTGCAAGAACGTGGCCTTTGGGATGAGAGGCTCTCTTTGATAAATGACTTTGAATTCTTCTCAAGAATTCTCCTAGGTTCCAGCGAGCTTCTTTACTCTGAAGGTGCTCGCATTCATTATCGATCTGGATTGCCCAATAGTCTGTCCCGCCAAAAAAGCCGTAAGGCAGTTGAATCGGCTTTTCTCTCCTTGATGCTAGGAACCCAGCATCTCTTGGACGCAGAGAATAGCGCTCGTACACGCGCAGCCTGTGCTGCAATGCTGAAGGATTTTGAATTTACACACTATCCGGGACATCCGGATTTGCGCGTGAAAGTCCGCGATCGTGTCAGAGAGCTCGGAGGGTCAACCCTATCCCCTGATGGTCCTCCAGGGTTTCAAAAGCTCCGCCGATTCATAGGATGGAAGTTGGCAAGGCGAGTCCAACATATCGCTGAAGCTCTGGAACTGAACAGCGCCAGTCGCAACTCGTTTCGTTTGGAACAGCCACAGTGACATCTCGAAAACTTAAAATCGCCCTCACCGCTGATCCAGAGCTCCCGGTTCCTCCAGTCCTGTATGGCGGGATCGAGCGGATTATTGATATGTTGGCGCGGGGTCTTGTTAAGCGTGGCCATGAAGTGACGCTCTTTGCACATAGGGATAGCCAATCTGCAGGGAAGCTGGTGAAATGGCGCGGTAAGAACAGTCGAAATCCTTGGCATAGTCTTCAGAACGCTTCTTCCCTTTGGCGCCATGTTCGATCAGGGCAGTTCGACTTAGTACATAGTTTCTCACGCATCGCCTATCTTGCGCCAATTCTAGCGGATCGAACGCCCAAGCTGATGTCTTATCAGCGTGAGATAAGCCGCAGGACCACTAAACTTGCATATCAATTGGCTGGTGGCAGTCTGGAATTCAGCGCCATAAGCGATTGGATGATCCAGCCTGTCAGTGACCTTGGCATTTGGCATATGATCCCTAACGGCGTCGATCTTTCTATCTATGACTTCGTTTCTGAGGTCTCAGATGATGCGCCTCTCGTTTTTCTGGGGCGCATCGAGGAGATCAAAGGTCCACACCTCGCCATTGAGATTGCGAAAAGAACTAATCGGCGGCTCGTGATTGCGGGCAACATTCCCGATGACAAGCGCACATGGGTAGAGCAAAACGTTTTGACCCAAGTCGATGGCCAACAAATTAGCTATATTGGGCCAGTTAATGACGCTCAAAAAAATCAGCTTCTTGGTAAAGCCTCGGCTTTCTTAATGCCTATTCTTTGGGAAGAGCCTTTTGGGATTGTCATGGCCGAGGCCCTGGCCTGCGGGACACCTGTTGTTGGATTACGTCGCGGGGCTGTCCCCGAAGTAGTTGAACATGGCATTTCGGGCATTGTTTGCGACACCGTCGGCGAGCTGATTGCGCATATCAACGCTCCGCTCTCAATCAATCGCAGAGCCTGTCGCGATCGCGCGGAAGGCTTCTATTCTGAAAGCGTGATCGTCGACCAATATGCCAATCTTTACCAGAAGCTGGTTAGTCAGAGGGCCGCAACGTGACCCTTCAGAGAGCCGTCTTTGTAACGCATCAGGGGCATATCGGCGACGGTAAGGGCGGGGTACAGCGTTGCACCGCCGAGTATCTTCAGACGCTTGAAGCGATGGGTTTACAGGTTGAGATTGTTCGCATCCGCAATGATCAACGCCTTGATACCAAAATTATGCGGCGGCTCAATTCATCACCTTATTTTCGCCCCGTTGCATCCGCAGATCTAGAGCACGTGTTAGCGGCGGCGCGTAAAGCTGACATCGTATTTCTGAACCAAGTGGCCTTATGCGCTGTTGCGTCGCAATTGAAAGCGGCTATCGGTCCTTCGGTTCCGATTATCGTGCTTTCACATGGCTGCGAGATAACAGACCTTCTCCATGTGGCCCGGCTTAATCGTCAATTGCCCTTGTCCGCGCGATTGCGTCCGACCCGGAGGCGGGCGCTCGCGCAGGTTTTCTGCGATGAAGTAGATGCTAGGGCCCATATCGATGGGGTCATTTCTTTATCGGATTACGACGCTCAGACAGAAATTTGGCTTGGTAGCGCTGCAAGTACTTGGGTGCCACGGACCGTCAAGCCCGATGCATTAGACTGGTCGCCTGTTGTTGGTCGCTTTGGATTTGTTGGAACTTTGGATCACGCCCCGAGCTTGGAGGGCCTTGTCCAAGTCCTTCACGAATGCCAGCGCCAAGGTGCGGACGAACTGGAGGTCCATATTGTCGGAAACCCGCCTAAGCTAGGTGAGTGGCTGGTGCAGCGTTACCGCCATGTGAAATACTTGGGGGCTCTAAGTGATGCTGACATGCAGCGTGAAGCGTCAACCTGGTCGGCCTTCTTGAATCCGATCTTCTGCCAAGCCCGCGGTTGCAGCACTAAGCTGGCTATGGCGCTGGGTTGGCAGATACCCATCCTAACAACGACGATTGGACGCAGAGGCTATGTTTGGGAGCAAGGCGGCGTGGTCGAGGCCAATACGACAGCCGACTTTGTTACCAGTATGCTCCATTTGGCCAAAAACGTTGCTTATCTTGAAGGCCTGCGGGACGACGCTATTCGTGCTGCTGCATCGACTCCCAGCCTCGACCTCGTTGCTGCCAAGATGAAGAATTTTTGCGAAAAAATAGCAATCATACGATGATCGCGCGTCATTTGCTAAGAACCTCGAAGTTGTTATCGAAGCACCTTAGCTTGAATGCCCCCACCAAATTCGCGGTGAGGTTTGTTGGGATCTGTAACGTGCCGACTTGCAAGCTAAAAGCGTGCCACATTCGGTTGCAGGTAATCTATCCGTTTAACCCGAACATGTCCTTTTCTGTCCGAGGAAGCCTGATCGGCAAACCAATCCCTATCATCGCCTGAAAAATAGGTCCCAGGTAACGTGCCAACTGTTCTAATTGTTTCCCCGTACTTTCCACCGGCAACGTTGGCCGGTGTTCACCGTGCTCGGCACCTTGCAAAGCATCTCTCGGATTATGGTTGGTCACCCATCATCATTCGAGCTAGTGAGGAACACTATACAGAGGCCCTTGATCCAGACCTAGGCCGTCTTGTGCCGGCTCATGTCCGGCAAATAAGGACTTCAGCTTTTCCAGCTCGGACCGCGCGACTTTTTGGCGTTGGCGATATTGGGCTGCGCAGCTATTTTTCGATTAAGGACGCTATTGAGCAGGCTACCAAGACCGAGCGCCCCAATGTTATCTTCATTACAGGATCACCCTTCTATCCTCTACTTCTGTCAGGCTGGATCAAAAAAGAATTCGGAATTCCTGTTGTTCTAGACTTGCAAGACCCTTGGGTGTCCGCGGAAGGGGCCTTGCGACCCAAATTTTCAAAGGGCGGCCTAGCTCACCAGTTAGCGCTCCTTTTGGAGCCGATTGCGCTTCGCCATGCTGATTTTGTCACATCTGTCTCTGATAGACAGAATACTGAAATGGCTGATCGCTATCCTTGGCTGGATCGCACAAGGATGGCGGCCATCACAATTGGAGGTGATCCATCAGATTTCGAAAGTCTGCGAGCTTCGCCGCCGCAAGACCCCATCGTCACGATGGAAGCGGACCGAATTCACCTTAGTTATGTTGGGACCTTCCTACCCAAGGCAAGCCCACTCGTGAGTATACTGTTTGAAGCGCTTGGACGGCTGCGTGCTGAAGCGCCGGAACTGGCCAATCGCCTTGTGCTCAATTTTGTGGGCACGAGCAACCAGCCAAATGGCGGTGGCACTCATTTGGTGAGCCCGCTCGCGCGAGCGGCAAAAGTTGACGACCTTATCCGCGAGGTGCCGCAACGCGTCCCGTTTCTGGAGGCCCTCCACATTCTTGCCAATTCAGATGGGTTGATGCTGATCGGTTCCGACGAGCCTCATTACACTGCCTCAAAGATTTACCCAGCGCTTATGTCAGGTACACCATTCCTCTCCATGTTTCATCATGCATCCAGCGCACATCATATCCTATCCGAGGCAGGTGGCGGATTCGCTCATAGTTTCCAGAATATTGGGCAATTGCCCGAGCTTCTCCCAGTCTTGATAAGGAATCTAGAACTTTTTGCGCTGAAAAAAGTTGACTTGCCGCCAGCAAATCCGGACTTCTATGAAGCTTACACGGCTAGTAAAGTGTCTTCCGCCTATGCAAAAATTTTCGATCAGTTTTGCACGTGACGGCCTTTGGACCTGAATTTTCCGAACGCTGCTTTCTCAGATATTGCTCTATCAAACATTCTTCTGCGGACCACATCCGACGACCGTAAGATTCAAATGAGGCAAACGTAGTGCCATCCAATATCCGCCTTGCAATCTTAGCTTCCCATCCAGTACAATATTATGCGCCCATGTTTAGAGAGCTTGCTAAGCGTGTTGATTTGCATGTCTTTTATGCACACTCTGCGACGCCAGAGCAGCAGGCGGCGGCGGGTTTTGGCCGTGCATTTGAATGGGACATTCCACTAACTGAGGGTTATTCATTCAGCTTCCTGAGCAATATTTCAAAGCGGCCAGGGACGGATTGGTTTGGCGGGTGCGACACACCGGAAATCTATGACCTCCTCAAGGGCGGACATTTCACGGTTGTTTTGACACTTGGCTGGCATTTAAAATCGATGCTTCAAGGTGTCTTTGCCGCAAAGCGGCTTGGCTTGCCGATTTTGGTCCGAGGGGACAGTCAGTTATCTACACCCCGCAGTTTGATAAAGCGGTGGGTGAAGGCCCTGGCCTATCCGATCCTTTTAAGAACCTTTGATGCCGCACTTTATGTCGGCAAAAACAACTACAATTATTGGCGTGCGTATGGTTTCCCTACGGATCGACTTTTTCATTCTCCGCATTGCGTGGAAACTGAGCGGTTTGCGAAGGGCGCAACGCCGGAAGCCCGATCAGCACTTAGAAAGCGCCTCAGTATCAACCCCACTAGCTTTGTTGTCCTATTTGCTGGCAAGCTCTTATCCTTTAAGCGGCCACTCGATGTGGTTCGCGCCGTCGCGATGGTGAGAGCTAAGGGCCTAGATTGTCGCGTAATGGTTGCAGGCTCAGGTCCGTTAGAAGCTGAACTGAGCCAACAAGCGGCCGCTCAGGAGGTGCCGCTGGACCTTCTTGGTTTCCAAAACCAATCTCAAATGCCCGATGCCTATGCGGCTGCAGACTTGTTGGTCTTGCCCTCGACTGGGCGAGAAACTTGGGGCCTAGTCGTCAATGAGGCCTTAGCATGTGGAGTGCCTATTATTGTGTCAGATCAAGTTGGCTGCGCACCAGATCTCGCAAGGGAAGGCATAGCAGGTCGTGTCTTTCCGGTGGCCAATATCCAGGCATTAGCTGACACGATCGCAATCAGCCTAACTAATCCACCCCCCCGAGAAGCCATCGAGCGTTTATCTAATTCCTACTCAATTGAGGCGGCTTGTAAGGGCATCCTCAATGCGATTAATAGTTTTCGAGGCGAACCCAACTTGTAGATTCTCATTTTGAATTTTGGTAGTCTCTTTCTGAGAACCTTCTAGCTGTTTGGCGGGTTACTTTTGCCCCATCATCTTGTTCCGAAAAGAAATCATGAATAGGCTTTTGTCGACAAATCTGCAGGCGACCGTGCATCGGCGGCCACAAGCGGCGTCCGCTTTAATTGCTGCGACTGTCGTCCTGACCGGCTTGGCGATGCTGACCAGCACGGTTCCGATGCTGGTTTTGGCTAGTGGGGCCACTTTGTGTCTCGTCGTGGTATTGCTTTGGCGAGCAGACGATCCGCCTATTTTGCTTTTGCCTGCACTATTTCAATGGAGTGAAGTTGCAATCGCTCCCTTGTCAACAATGTGGTTGAAAGTCCCGCTTGCCGAACTTTCAACTTATGGCGCTGATATTGAGAAGTCCTCACTATATGGCCTTTTAGGGATAAGTGCCTTGTCGATAGGAATGTGGTTGGGGGCTGGAAATGCAAAGGGCCCAACATTCTCGTCGCGCTTGAGAGAGGAGGTCGAACGGTGGACGCCGCAGCAAGTCATTTCGACCTCATTAGTCTTAATTGGATTGGGATATGGACTTGCATTCATCTCGGGCATTGCGGGTCCGGCGCGTGAGCCCCTCAACCAAGCATCGAATGTTAAGTATATTGGTCTGTTCTTGCTGACCTTTTGGTGCTTGGTTCGCCAACGAAGCTACAGCCTATTGCTATTGGTCGCATGCCTTGAAATCGGCTTTGGAATGACTGGATTCTTTGCAGAATTCAAGAATAGCATTTTGACCTTCTTTGTTGCCACCATCACGGCTCGCCCACGCATACGTCCGTTTGATCTTTTGTTATCTGCCGGAGCGGTTGGGGTTATCTTATCCGTTGCAATATTCTGGTCAGCGGTGAAACCTGAATACCGAGACTTTGCAAACCAGGGTACAGGGGCGCAGATCTTGGCGGTGCCTTTTGAAGATCGTTTGGAATTTCTTGTAAATGCCGCCGCTGAGTTTGATGGGGAAAAAATCGCGTACGGATTTGAGAAACTCGTTGCACGGCATGGGTATGTGGAATTCCTTGGGCTTGTGATGGACTATGTGCCCCGTGTGATCCCTCATGAGAATGGCAAGTTAACCGTTGCGGTTTTTCGACATATAGCAGTGCCTCGGTTCCTTTGGCCACAAAAGCCGCCGCTCCCAAGCGATACGGAAGTTATGTCAAAGTACACAGGCCTTCCAATGACATGGACTTCGGATACGTCGATCAGTATTGGTTATTTGGGAGAACTCTACGCGGATTTTGGTTATTTTGGCGGTCTAGTGGGAGCCGGCCTTATCGGGCTTATTGTTGGATTGGTTTACCGTTTCGTGCGGGGCAGCTTTAACAGCTCAGCTATCATAAGCGCAGGGCTTTGCTTAATGATCGCGCTTCCAATCGCGTACTTCGGCACAGCCTATGTGAAGATGGTCGGAGCATTTGTAATGACGAGTCTCGTTGTTTTTATAATTGCGCGGTTCCTGCTGCCGCCATTTCTTCCGAAATTGAAGTCAAGAGTGACCGCTTCTGCGGCCACTGTGGCTCCAATGCAAAGAGCGCGTATTTAACTTGAAGGACTTTGTTCCTCACTTGCGATATCGCAGCCTACAAATTGTGGGAAGTTTAAAGTACGAAGCTGGCGGTCCTTCTTATAGTGTCCCTGCGCTTTCCCGAACGCTTAACACCAACGGCGTTTCCACAAGCTTATGTGCACTTGAGCTAGATGAAGCTGCCAAGTTTGACTTCCAAGTATTGAATGAGGGGAAATCTAGGCTTCCTCTTTTGAGGCAGCTTGGTTATTCACGGTCGCTGAAGCGCCTCGTGTTCGGTCATGCCGCACAAGGCGAGATCCTTCATTCTCACGGCCTTTGGCTTATGCCTAACATCTATCCTGCTTGGGCAGTTTCAAAACATCGCGCCGCGGGAGCAAAGCTTGTGCATTCCCCAAGGGGAATGTTGGGAAAGGCTGCGCGGCGGATCTCTTGGTGGAAAAAAGAACCCATTTGGTGGCTTTGGCAGCGTGAGGCGCTGCGAGTTGCCGATTGTCTGCATGCAACAGCTGAGTCTGAGTATCTAGAAATCCGCGGGGCGGGCCTAATGAATCCCGTCGCCATTATTCCAAATGGGATTGATTTGCCGTCCACACATACGCTCCCAGACCGCAGAAACCGCGCGCAGCGACAGGTACTATCACTTGGGCGCATTCACCCAAAGAAAGGTCTTGATCGACTTTTACATGCTTGGGCGAAGATAGAACATACGGTCCCCGACTGGTCACTCAAGCTTGTGGGCAATGCCGAAGTTGGTCACGATATCGAGCTTATGGCTCTTGCCCAACAACTAGGGTTGAAGCGATTCATGTTAGAAGGACCGTCATTTGGAGATGCAAAATGGCAGGTGTATCGTGATGCCGACGTGTTTGTGTTGCCAACTTTGAATGAAAATTTCGGTATCACTGTCGCGGAAGCCCTGGCTAGTGGTCTACCTGTCATTTCGACAAAAGGTGCCCCATGGGGTGGTCTAGAAACAAATAAGTGCGGCTGGTGGATAGATCATGGGGTCGAGCCATTGGCGGCAGCGCTCCAGTCTGCAACAGGCATGACATCGTTCCAGCGAGCGGAAATGGGGCAGCGCGGGCGTGACTGGATGGGGCAAGACTTTGCATGGCCTACCATCGGGGCTGAAATGGCGTCAGTCTATCGGTGGCTAAAATTGGGCGACACAATGCCGTCATGTATAAGACTTAACTAAATGGGCCTAGCTTACAAACATGGATAAACCAGCGCTAGACATTGATGCCAACAGGCGCGCTCAAAAGTGGACCAGAAAGGAGTTGCTGAGGCGTCTTGTTTGGGAGGTCTTGGAACGTCCACTTTTCCGGTGGACGCCACGCCAACTTTGGTGGTGGAGGCGGTTTATCCTGAGGCAGTTTGGTGCCAACATCGGAAATGCTGTTCAAATCCATCCGACAGTTCGCATCTCAATCCCATGGAACCTTGAAGTTGGCGATTATTCTGCGATCGGAGACAGCGCCATTGTTTATTGCCTCGGGTCGATAAAAATAGGCCGGAGTGTCACTGTGTCACAATATGCGCACCTATGTGCTGGCACACACGATTTCCGCCAAGTCGATATGCCCTTGATAAAGGCGCAAATTACCATCGCCGATGAGGTCTGGGTGTGTGCGAATGCCTTCATTGGACCCGACACTGTCATCGGTGCGCGGGCCATTGTCGCTGCCGCTGCCGTTGTTGTTCGTGACGTAGGTAGCGATCTCATCGTTGGCGGGAATCCCGCAATTCAGGTTTCTTTACGAACATGACCAGTCCCAAGACACCAATTACCGTTGTCATTCCTGTGAAAAATGAACAGGCAAACCTAGCAAAATGCTTGCAAAGATTGTCAAATTTCGAGGAAGTAGTCGTACTGGATTCGGACAGTGACGATGACACAGTGTCGATCGCTATTGCGCACGGGGCGACGTGCCATAACTTCAAATGGGACGGAAAATTTCCAAAAAAGCGCAACTGGTATCTTTTGAATTTTAAGCCAAAGTGCGACTGGGTACTTTTTTTGGATGCCGACGAGTTTGTGTCCGAAAGTTTTATCGCGGAAGCCGAAACTGCCATTAAGGATATTGGCGTCAACGGCCATTGGCTCAACTATACGAACTATTTTCTCGGGCGAAAGCTTAGGTTTGGTGTGCCCCAGCGAAAGCTTGCGCTGATTAGATTTGGCGCGGGATATTTCGAGCGTATTGAAGAGGATAGCTGGAGTCAGCTCGACATGGAGATCCACGAGCACCCAATTCTTAACGGCAAAGCCGGGGAAATTCGAGCCACCATCGAGCATAATGATGATCGGGGAATTGAGAAATTCCTTGCTAGGCATATCCAATACGCAAAGTGGGAGGTAGCGCGCTCGAAGAGGCTTCAAGCGGGTAACGAGAATTCAGCCCTTAACCTCACAAAGCGGCAAAAAATTAAATACGCACTGTTGAATAGTCCGTTGTTTCCAACCTGCTATTTCATTTATCAATGGATCTTTAAGTTTGGGTTTCTTGATGGTTACGCCGGCCTACAATATGCGTTTCATAAGATGTGGTACTTTAACTTGATAGGCATACTTTCGAGGTCGAAAGGCCAATAAGTCAGTTGTTGTGACGTTTCCACATAAACCAAAGGCGTAATGCCGTCATCAATTCCCCAAACCGCATGACTCCAGACGTTGTTGACTGATCAATGGGGTTTAGAGCGGCCCTGCGGAAGGCAGGCATATCGAACCACGGACAATCTTCATCTAGCATACCGGCTTTGGTTCTCTCGGCAGCGATTTTCCAGCTGTCAAAGCGCGCTTTTTGGCGCAAGGCCTCATTCGCGGCATCGTGCTTTGTAACATCCTCAGGGATTACATCTGCAAGGGTGGCTAGTGCCAAGCCACGTGGATGATCGTTTGGGTAAAGCGCATCCGGCGGAATAGCCATAAGAAACTCAAGCAATCGCCGGTCCGTTAGGGGATAGCGATACTGCAGCTTATAGGGCGCTGACCACGCCGCCCATGTTTCCATGCGTACGCCAATATGTCCATGCTGTAAATGGGTTTTGATATTCTCTGAAGGGTTCGCGCCAAAGACCAATGGACTTTGCTGCGCGGCCACTCTTCCCTTATTTTGCTTTGCTCTTTCTGCTGGCATAAAGGCGTGGTTGTAGTCCTTGTCCAAATGCTGGTTGAAGAATTTACGAAGCCGGGCTGGAAGTAAAGGGTGCACTCCGTCCCACAAGAGCATCGAAAAGGCTGGTTTTATATGTTTCAAGCTTTTGGTTCTGCGACGGATGAAATCTGCCGCCCTGCGGAGCTTAAAGCGTCGCAATAGACTCCCTAAATAGCCAAATCCATGCGATGAGAAGCCTTCATCGCCACCCCATCCCGACAGAATCACGCGCGCTCCATCTTTGGACGCATTGGACAAGATAGGCATTTCGTCTGCTAAATCTGCGGTGCCGTCTGTTTCCAAAGCACGAGTGAAGAAATTGAACATACTCTCGCCGTCTAGGGAACCAAATCTTAAAGGGATGCCTTCCTTCTCGCCAACGCTGCAGATCCGTCGCCTCTCATCACGTTGGCCTAGATCTGGGCTGGTATCAGAAAACGGGGGCGACCAAGCGTAGCCGCCGCAAAGTGATCTACCAATTTCGGCGAGTTGGCGGGCCGCAATAACTGCCACGCCCGTTGAGTCAATGCCGCCACTTAGATGGGTCCCAATTGGCATATCCGTATGGACACGGTCTTTGATGGCACGTTCTAGCAAAACACGACAGGTTCTTGCGTAAGCATCCGGACCATCTAAACGGATCGAATTTTTGATCGGTGGATTCCACCACCGTCGTGAATAGAACTCAGAGCCCTTCACAATTACATAATGGCCCGGCTCAACGCGATTTAAATGCTGGAAAAATGTATTCGGGAGCGGATCTAAATAATTTGACTGAAAGTCGATAACGCTGGTTTCGCTGATCGGCCAACTGAACTCAGAGTGCTCGACTATTATTTTAGCAGCGGTACACCATATCAAACAATCGTCGCGGTTGGCCCAATAAAGGGGGCGCGAACCAACGTGGTCACGTGCGAGAAACAAAGTACGCAGCTTCTGATCAAAGACAGAGAATGCAAAATCACCTACTATGTGTTGTAAACATTCTGGGCCCCACTTATCCCAAGCCATGCCAATCAGAGCGGTGTCACTTGTTGCTTCAGCGGTTTCTACGCTGAGATTGAGCGCTGCAGCCAGCTCAGGTCTGTTATCTAAAATTGCATCGGCAGCAACGATCGCACCTGTCTTAGTGGTGACAATTTTTTCAAGGCGTGCCTCAGGTGACACAAACAATACAGCTTGTGCTATTGTTATTGAACCGTTCACGAAATGACTGAGAGCAT
>Ga0164294_10001550_pt1 | contig 21294 bp, 20 predicted proteins | sample GEODES005metaG_FD_111479 | JGI IMG/M metagenome (GOLD analysis project Ga0164294, IMG submission 111479) | Oligotrophic lake water microbial communities from Sparkling Lake, Wisconsin, USA - GEODES005 metaG | ecosystem: Environmental > Aquatic > Freshwater > Lake | place: USA: Sparkling Lake...
GATGAACCGGAAAAAGAACAATATTGGCTGCGTATCAAGAACATGGTGCCCTGGGCCCGTCGGGTGGATGGTGTACTGGGAAGCGATGCGGCACACAAAGCCGCGGCCCAGGCAAGTGACACCGAGAGATTTATCCTCATTGATGGGGACAATATTCCCGACCCGGCGTTTTTTAACCAAACACTTGATTTTGCCACACCTGAACATGAGCGGGCTGTGTTCAGATGGCGGGCTCGCAATCATGTGAACGGACTCATGTATGGTAACGGCGGTGTTTCTTCCTGGACCCGAGAGCATGTGATGAACATGCGCACACACGAAAACACAGACGGACGTGACGAAACTGTGGTGGAGTTTTGCTTTGATCCCTTGTACTGGGCCATGCACGACTGCTACTCTACTACCTACCCCAATCAGTCACCATTCCACGCCTGGCGTGCCGGTTTCCGTGAAGGTGTAAAGATGTGCCTGAATCAAGGTGCCAAACCCACAATTCAGGACTTTAAAAAACGTGTGCATCAACGCAACTTAGATAATCTAACCATATGGCACAACGTGGGCGCAGATGTTGAAAATGGCATGTGGTGTATTGCCGGTTCAAGAATGGGCACCTACATGACCATGCTCACAAATGCAGATCACATCATGGTACAAGACTTTGAGCGACTGCGTGAGTTATGGGATACTGTACGAGAGTCAGATCCACGATTGTTGGCCAACAGAGTGGCAGAAGAATTAGGCACAACGTTGGACTTGCCATTGGCCATGTTAGAGGCAGAACAAAGCGAATTCTTCAAACACCATTACAGATCAAACTTCCAAAACCGTGGAATTATGGTCAGAGAGATAGATGTTATTAGACAGCAAGAAGGTTGGTGATGTTAACTGTTTTTGAAAATGCAGTCTCTCAAATTGAAATAGCACACTTACAACAACAATTTGCCGAGTTAAAAGCCACAGTTGAATTCAATGACGCTTATTTCATAACCAATCCAGATGAAATACGTGAATTGTACAATTCTGATGCTGAATCATTGACGCAACAACAACGAGTGAGCATAAATGCATACCCTGTGGCAGAGTTGGTTAGGAACATAGTCAACAGAGTTTTACCCAACCTGTTAAAAGATTCAATACCTATCATGTTTTCAAGATCAGTTTACCCTGTTGGAATACACACCGATACCAATGAAAGAGATCACGAAGGACACACCATAATGATACCGTTGACATCGGATCCTCGTATCAAGACTCTGGTATGGCGGGAAACTGCGATTGCACAATCAGGATTGAATGCAATATTCCAACGTTTTCAAACTGACCGTAAGAGTTTTCAACCACAGCCAAGAATTTCTAACAAATTTGATTTGAGAAACTGTTGGCTAGGGCGGCCTTCAATTGTGGATTTCTTAGAACTAGATGGCCTAGCAGAATGGCGTACAGGTTCTATATTTAAATTTGAACGTCAGCAATTGCATGCCAGCAACAACTATCGAGAATTTGTTGAGTTTAAAGACTATGTTCTAATACACAATGACGAATAATTGGAGATGTTCTGCTATAGATCGAGGAGTAACAATCTACGATGATGGTGTGATTCGCCCTTGTTGTGTGATAGATTGGAGTTACAGTAAACCCATTTCTGAAATACGCAATCCAGATAGATTCAAAGATTTGTATACAAATGAGATTCCTGCTGTGTGTAAAAAATGCACCCGACAAGAAAACAACAATATACCTAGTCGCAGACAATATCAGTTGGCACTAGAAAAACAAAAGACAAACAATAGAACAACAATTCAATATATTGATTTAAGAAATACAAATCTTTGCAATGCACGTTGTGAGTTTTGTGGACCACATCATACCAATCAATGGCCTGGTGCAGTATTACGCTATCAAGATATTGCTGAATACACAAAAGATTTATTCTCAGATGATTTAATAGAAATTTATTTTGCAGGCGGTGAACCCTTGATCAGTCGAGATCATTTTATGACTCTGGATCACTTGATCAACAACTGTGACACAACCAGCATCAACTTACGATACAGCAGTAATTTAAGTACATTGAAATACAAAGATGCAGACTTTGTACAAATGTGGAAACAGTTTAAAAGTGTGCTCATAATGCCCAGTGCTGATGCAACAGGCCTGGCCTATGAGAATATACGTGTGGGGTTGAATTGGACAACATTTGAAACAAATTTAAAAACATTGATTGCAAATAACATAAAAACACGCATTTTGTTTGTGCTTTGCACTCTCAACATCTGGACCATAAAAGAAACTCTGGATTACTTTAGAAGTCAGGGCTACGAATTTTCGATTGAAGTGTTAAACGGACCAGATGAAATGCGACTGCGACATGTGTCGGACAAGGCACGGGCAGTAGAACAAATTCGTGCTTGCAAGTTGCCAAACGCACTGACAGACTATATTATTAAAGAAATACATGAGCAAGAGTAATTTTATGAGTTCAGCAGAAGACATGCAGGCCCAACTGGGACATGCACTTTGTTTAGCCAAATGGAAACAAGTGAGTTTGCACTTGCCCACAGGACTCAACAATTCCTGCTATCATCCGCCCTTGCACCCAATTGATCCCGTGGCCATTGCTGCCAATCCTGCGGCCTTGCACAATACCGAACACAAAAAAACACAGCGTAAGATAATGCTCAAACAAGAACGTCCTAGTGAATGCAGTTACTGCTGGAACATGGAAGATGCCGGCAAACTCAGCGACAGACACTATAGATCTGGAGAGCCCTGGGCCGCAGTAGATTTTGAACGAATAAAGAACTCATCAGGAGACGAAGACAACGTCATACCCAGTTACGTAGAAGTCAATTTTAACCATGCTTGCAACCTCAAGTGCAGTTATTGTAGTCCTCAGTTCAGTAGCAGTTGGGCAGATGAAGTGGCCCGTGATGGTGGTTATCCAACCAGTACTACTCATAATGATCCTAGTCATTTTGTTGGACGCAATCGTCCTATTCCAGTAAAGGACGCAAATCCTTATGTGGAAGCATTTTGGGCATGGTGGCCAACGCTATATCCTGCGCTAGAACACTTTAGAATGACCGGTGGCGAGCCGCTGATGGATAAAAATACTTACAGAGTGTTTGATTATGTCATGGCCAACCCCAGTAAAAAACTACATCTAAACGTCACATCAAACTTTTCAGTAGAACCCGAATTGTTCAAACGATATCTTGACTCAGTGAAATGCATCTGTGATGGGCGAATCGAACACTTTATGCAGTATGTGAGTGTGGATTCAGGCATACCTGCTCAGGCTGAATACATACGCCACGGACTTGACTACATGAGAATGTTCGACAATGTGAACCGTTACTTGACCGAAGTGCCCTCCTATAACAGTCTCACATTTATTATCACAATGAACAATCTTTCTGTCATAGGATTACGATCCTTGCTGGGCTGGATCTTGTTCTTGCGTAGAACACACAGCAAGACCTACCAACGCATATGGTTTGATACTCCGGTGTTGCGCACTCCTGCCTGGCAGAGTCTACAGATCTTGCCTGCAAGTTATGCTCTTAAATTGGAAGAAGTCAAACAATTCATGTTGGAAAATATGGAAGATCCCAGATACCCACATCAAGGATTCAAAGACTATGAAGTGGCACGACTAGATAGAGACATTGCCTGGATGCGCAGTGCCCAAACACAAGATCACTCTGTTGCACGAGCAGATTTTTATAGATTCTTTCTAGAACACAATCGCCGACGTGGTACAGACTTTTTAGCAACCTTTCCTGAAATGGCCTCCTGGTGGGCTGAATGTGAATATCATGCTCGGCAATCGTAAATTAATACTAGACACACACTGTGAAATTTACAGCATGATCAAATCGCATGCAGATGGAATCTTTTGGAATTTAGATCAGCATATCAAGCAGAATCAAACAGTTCCGGGCGCCATATATGTAATCGGCAGGGAACAACTACGATTGTATAACAAACAGTTTAGGTCACTCGTTGAGACTGCAGACATAACAGCAGTGTTTAGTAATCCACACGAAGGGTCCGAAACACTGCTGAATCATTGCTATCTGTATGGCATTGCAGATTTAGTATTAGCACACAAGATTTTGCTGGTAGGCGGCGGCGACATGGACAGCACTTGGCCGTGTTTGCAATACGAAAGTTTTTTGCCCAAGATCTTAGACTACGATCAAAACATCTTGGCTGCACAAAACTACCAAGATAATTACAGTGCAGATCGTCCCTACAAGTTTTTGTTTTTAAATGGACGAGCAAGACCCCATAGAAAACACATGCTGGAACGTCTTCAAGACCTTTTGGACTCGGCCATATGGACTAACCTGGACACGGGAAATGGAGCCATAAAACTTCTAGATGCCCAGTATGAAGTTGCCAACTTTGATGTGAGTTTTGATACTGCGGGGCAATCATTTGTTAAAGACAAAATTTTCCCGCACAACACCTGGGGCGATGTCATAATTGAAGCCCGTCCATATTCTGACACCTACTTTAGTCTAGTAACCGAAACAGTTCATGCATATCCCTACAGTTTCAGAACAGAAAAGATATGGAAACCCATAGCAATTGGACATCCTTGGATTGCTGTGGCCAATCAGGGATTCTACAGAGACATGCACAATCTAGGCTTTCGGACGTTCGGGCATGTGATTGACGAGTCATTTGATTCGATAGAAAACAATACAGATCGACTGGAACGAGTAGCACAAGTGGTAGAAGATTTGTGTCAGCAAGACCTTGCAAGTTTCCTCAATGAATGTTATAATGCATGTAAATATAACCAACAACATCTCGCTCAACTGCGACCCCAAATTCGCGAGGAATTCCCCGACCGTTTTCAACAATTTATTAATGAACGATTTAGATTTTAAACACACAGTATTAGATAAACTATCTGCAAGTTTTTGTGCAGCCAAATGGTACAACGCTACCATTTGGTTAGGCAGTGGTATGACCACAAGTTGTCACCACCCTCCAGCCCATTTGGTGGACATTGATCGAGTCACAACCAACCCTAGGCTGTTGCACAATACTGATCAAAAGAAAGAAGACCGCAGAAAGATGTTGGCAGGAGAACGTCCTGCAGGTTGTGAGTACTGTTGGAAGATCGAAGACATGGGGTCAGACGCCATCAGTGACCGTGTGTACAAAAGCAAGATATACCCTATAGAGGCACTAGATGAAGCATTTAATACTGCACCCGATCACGATGTCAATCTCCGTACACTGGAAATTGCATTTGACCGTACTTGTCAATTTGCTTGCTCTTACTGCAACCCTGCTTTTAGCACAACTTGGGCTAATGATATTCGACGCAACGGCCCCTACAACAATCTTGTTAGTGACGGCCGCAATCACTTTACCCACACCCATGATAGTGCTCAATTGTTTAAGATCACAGAATCTAATCCCTACATTGATGCATTTTTTGCATGGTGGGAAACAGATCTACATCGTACACTCGACGAACTTAGAATTACCGGAGGAGAGCCACTCATGTCCGCCCACACTTGGCGGCTTATTGATTGGTTTAAAACGAATCAGGGCAAGAGTCACACACGCTTGGCTATCAACAGTAACTTGGGTACCGATGTTGACATTGACCGACTGCTTGCCAGCACAGCCGGAATGGCAATCGACCTGTACACCAGCAATGAGTCAATATCAACTCAGGCAGAATATATACGTGACGGACTTGTATGGGATGACTGGGCCAACAACGTAGAACGCTTGCTAGACTCTGGACAGTTCCGGGGCATACACGTTATGTGTACCATTAATGCGCTGTGCTTGACCACCTTGGATCAATTTCTGGAATGTATTGCAAATTGGAAACTGGAATATGGACGTGATGCCATTGATTTTACATTGAATATCCTACGCTTCCCCAGTTTTCAAAGTCCTTTAGTATTGCCCGATGATCTGCGCACAGTATATCGTCAACGCCTGGTCACATGGCTGGAACACTGGGTGGATTCGGAATTCATGCATGAACACGAAATCAATCACACACAACGCCTAATAGATTACTTAGATATAGTAAAGACCCCGCACTCGGAAGCATTTGAAATGACTCGGTTGTTAAATGATTTTCGACAGTTTTACACACAGTATGATCAACGTAGAAGTAAGAACTTTACAGAAACTTTCCCTGAATTACAAGAATGGTATGACTCAATACAAGTATAATTCAACAGATCTAGTACGCCCTACAGAACTCACTGAACGCGAGCGTTTTCTACTAGAGGATTCAAACACCTTTTGTATCTATCCTTGGATCCATTTACACGCATATCCCACTGGCGAAGCGTATCCTTGTTGTCACGCTGAAATGAAACCTGGTGTGGTAGGCAACTGTAGAACTAATACACTGGCAGAAATATGGCGCGACAAGCCCATGCAACAACTACGTGCAGATATGTTGAGTGAAACTCCACACGCGGCCTGCACACGTTGTTACGAACAAGAAGAGTCAGGGTTCTTTTCAGGCCGCAGATCAGCCAACAAACATCACGGACATCAGATTAAAAAATTGGATTCAAATCCATTTGAAATGACCTACTGGGATATTCGCTTTAGTAATCTATGCAACTTAAAATGTCGCTCATGTGGGCATATATTTTCAAGTCAGTGGTATCAGGATCAAGCACGACTGGCCGGTCCAGAATGGAAAGAGCGCAACACAGTTCTTAACTATGCAGGACGCACAGAAACAGACATGTGGACACAACTAGAGCCGCATTTGGACCACGTGGAGCAGATATACTTTGCAGGTGGCGAGCCATTGCTGATGGAAGAACACTACCGTATTCTTGAAGAACTTGTTAAAAGAAAACGTTTTGATGTGCGTTTAATCTATAACACAAACTTCACACATACAGACTTAAAAGGTCGCAGTGTATTTGAATACTGGCAGCAGTTTGATAGCGTGGCAGTGGGTGCTAGTTTGGATGGCATGGGGCATCCTGCTGAATATATCAGAAAAGGTACTAAATGGTACGATGTTGTAAAAAATCGACATGAAATGATTCGCACCTGCCCCCGTGTGGACTTTTATATCTCACCCACACTAAGCATAATGAATGCTTGGCATTTGCCAGACTTTCATCGGGAATGGGTTTCAGCCGGCCTTATTCGCGCACAGGATCTAAATGTAAACATCCTACAAGATCCCCCGCACTATCGTATAGATATTGCACCTACAGAATATAAACAAAGATTAGAAGAGAAATATTTGAAACACTTGAGTTGGATGAGTGATCGCGATCCGCTACAACGTGCCACACAAGGCTTTAACAGCGCCATATCTTTTATGAACGCAACAGACAACACACAGTTAATAGATACTTTCTGGCGTAAGACACATGAATTGGATAGCATCAGAAATGAATCTTGGCAAAATGTATTACCAGAATTGGCAGCATTAAAATGAACTTACCACATGACAAATTTTGCGTGTTGCCCTGGGTCAGCCTAGAAGCCAGCCCCATTGGTACTGTGCGTCCCTGTTGCCTGGCAGATGACGAAATACTAGACGACGCAGGCAATAAGTTTGAGTTAAGCACAGCCAACTTCGCAGACATACAAAACAGTGATCACATGCGTGGGCTACGACAACAGTTCCTAGACGGTGCACAGCCACAAACCTGCCGCAAGTGCTGGTCTGAAGAACGTGCAGGTCGCACATCAAAACGCATGCACACCCTGGACAGACTCAAGCACATGGGTATTGATTCAGAATTCACAGCAGATGCCAAGCCCTTGATGTTCTTGGATCTTAAACTGGGCAATATATGCAATCTCAAATGTCGCATATGCGGATCCTGGAGTTCAAGCCAATTTGCCTCTGAAGAAATTGCTCACACACGCCCGGAACAAAGGAAAACCAGTCATGCATATCAAATGTTACGTGCAGGCGCCTGGCCCAGAGAAAATCCTCAATTCTGGAGCCAAATTGATTCAGTGATGGATGACATACGCTACATAGAGTTCACTGGCGGCGAGCCTTTTATGATAGCAGAACATTTTGCCATGCTTCAAGGCATTGTGGATCGCGGTATTGCAGGTCAGGTGGAAATTCACTACAACACAAATGGCACACAGTATCCTGAGCAAGCAGAAGCAATATGGAAACACTTTCGAACAGTAGAAATAGCCTTCTCAATAGATGATGTGGGTGAGCGATTTGAATACCAACGCTCCAATGCTGAATGGAATCTAGTGTGTGAGAATCTAGATCGATTCCGTGACTTGAAGGAAATCTACTCCAATATTGAACTGCAGGTATGCACCACAGTGAATGTATTTAATGTGCGTTACCTAGGAGATGTTGCGGCATGGCTAGCACACAATCGCGAGAGTTTCACATTTGTATACTGGAACATGATGCACGATGCTTGGTATTTTAGTATCGCTTGTTTGCCTGACACGGCCAAAACAGCCATTACAGAATACTTAGATTCAGTAGAGACCATTTATAGGTCTGAATTTGATCGAATCCGAGACTTTATGAATGGGGGCGCAAGCACAGATGGCTTTATGACGCGAATGAAAATAGCCGACCTAGATCGCAAACGCAATCAAGATTTGTACACAGTGGCGCCAGAGTTTGCACAGTTAATAGAGTACAACAAGCATGCCTAAATTGGTGTTCATGTATGAACAGCGCCAGGCGCCATTATGGTTTGATCGGGCCTTTGGCTCAGTGCTGAGCACTGCCTACTACGACCCTGACACCCTGTATGCGTCAGACACTGTGTTCTATTATGAAATGTACGGTCCATTTCAGGAACTTATACCTCAACAGTTGGCTGCAGGGTATAGAATCATTTTTGATGCCAAAAATGAACAGCATCTGAGCCCGGACAAACAATGGGTGGTCTCTGCGTTCACACAGTCGCCGGGGCAGGGCATGTTTGTGATCACTGGATCCGTGCCCCATGTCATGACCGGTGTGAATATAGCAGCCACACCTTACTGGTACTGGATTATGGAATACGACAACTTCCTGGGTTATGGCTACAACTCTAGACCTCACAGTCCCACGCATGAATATCGATTTTTCATGCAGATGAGCCAAGCACGTGAAGAGCGTTCCACGCTGTATAACATATTGAAACCGGTGTTACAGCACAGTCTGCACAGTTACAAAGGTCAGGGACGACACCTGCCCAATGATGTAGATCCTGCGGAAGTATCCAGTTGGCAACGCTATATGAACTGGGACTGGGTGAACTCATGTGACATCACACTAGTGGTAGAAACTCACCTGGCGGATCATTCATTCACTGGCATCAGCATTGCTGACAACAACAACAGTTTTCGTTTCTTGACTGAAAAAACCTACAAGCCCATTGCCTACGGACATGCTTTCCTAATGGCTGGTCGACAGGGCACATTGGCACATGTGCGCGAACAGGGGTTTGAAACCTTTCCTGAACTATGGGACGAATCCTACGATCTCTTGCCCAATTACCAGGATCGTGCGCGGCACATCAGAGACACAGTGCAAGCATTTGATTCACAGTCGTTGCACATGCCCGTGGTGCAGGAAAAAATTGCGCACAATCAAAATAGATTCTTCGACAGTGCCCTGGTACAACGTTTACTGAGCAAAACGGTTGTGCAGCCTGTTGTGACTTTTGTTGAGGCCAACTAAAAATGAACAAACCTGATACCATGTGTCTTGCGCCCTGGGTGCATACATATCTAAGCCCGCAGACAGAACGTAGAATGTGCTGTGCGTCACGCGAGCCCGCGCAGAATTTCGAACAGTATATAGACACTAGCTCGGGTACTGGAAAGTATATTCCCGTCACACTAGAGGCGCACTGGAATTCAGAGCACATGCGTAGTGTACGCAGACGCATGATGGCCGGAGAAACATTACCAGAATGTGAAGTTTGTAATGATCGACTGTTAAACACAAATGTATACAGAACATACTTTGATCATTTATTTCAGCACAAACTACCCGAGGTATTTGCATCCACTGCTGAGGATGGTTCGACCATTATGGCTCCTGTGTCGTGGGACTACCGTTTCTCAAACTTGTGTAATTTCAAATGCAGAACCTGTGGCGACATGCTGTCCAGTTCGTGGGAGAGTGAACAAAAGCAGAACAACATGGTTGACTGGCATAATCCTAAGAACAATTGGATGCGAAACGATATACGTGCCAAAATCACACACTTTCAAGACAGTCAAATTGAAGCCGAATTCAGTGCAGCTGTTGAGCAACATCGAGTAGAAGAAATATACTGGGTAGGGGGAGAACCCTTGATGTACGAACAGCATTGGCGTTACATGCGACGAATAATAGAACTAGGAGATGGAGAGAAACTATATGCAAGATACAATACTAATCTTAGCCGCGTGGATTATCGTGGTTGTAATTTATACAGCGATATTCTTTCGTTTGTTCGCGACTGGCAAATCTGTGCCAGCCTCGACGGAACAGGACCAACAGGGGAATACATCCGAACAGGCCTATCCTATTCATTATTTCTAGACAATTTTCGACAGGGTCTAAAAATAGCAACAAATCCAAGACAAATGCGCTTGGACTTTACGCTGACACTGCCGGGCATGACTGAAGTAGATGCCATGAACAGTCTAGCCAGTGAACTGGGCGTGGAAATACTGGCCAAGGTGATCTTTAGTTTTAGCCCTGATATCATAATGAGTCCATTGGCCTTGCCCAGACGCTTGTTGGATCCCTGGGTTGACGAGTTAGCAGGCCGCTCCGCAGGTGCCATGCGTGATGTACTGCTACAATTAAAACAGCGCCCCACATTTGAAGAACAGTGGCCGGCGACTTACCAAGAGGGCTTGCAAAAGGGCAAGGCTCGTGTGTTGCAACTAGAACAAATAAGAACACAGAGTGTGACAATGACAGATATCCTGGGCTCACGCCCAGACGTACTTGAATGGTGGATGCAAATTGCTTGATTCGATAGAAATAGACTTACGCAGTAACAACAGCGATATATTGACTGTGTACATAGACATAGCAGATAACAGTCTCAGCCGTAAATGGCTTGGAGCATTAAATGATATCATACACAACGGTTTGCATTTAGAAAAGAACTATTGCTGGTTGGGCTGGGCTGAAAGCGCCAGATCAGCAGAATATCTTTGCACACAAATCAATCGCAGTATAAATGCCATTAATGCCAGTGATTTAGATTATCGTATACAAGCCTTTTTCGCACCCAGCAATGTAATACAAACAGACTTGGATGTGAATCACGAGCAAATGAACCAATTGCACCGTTACTTTGAAGACTTGCAAGGCACAGCAGGTGCAATGAGTCCGCATTATAATTCAGCAGATGATCTCACACGCTGGCACATACGCCAGTTAAATCTCTTGTGTCATGAACTAGAATGCCTTGTATTAAGTATGCGCAAGGCAGTTGAAGCACCAGAATGGCGTAGGCCCAGTCAATTAATGTGTTGGTTAAATGCACCACGCTATGAACTAGATGCTGAAGATTTGGAACTGTTTGGCATAGACACAATCAATAGAAAACTAGGTGGTGTTTATGTGGGTGTAAATAAAGCAGTGGGCAAGCATCACTGGGAGGTTTTTCAAGATGAAGGCAGGGATTCGAGAATTAGTGAGTTGGTTACTACTGGACTACGTGCGCAGACTCAAGCGGCTGGCGACTTTGATATTGAATGGGCCCGTGATCCCGGCGCATACCATTGGCAAATCAAACAGTTGGCAGAGTTTCGAATATGGCTTGAACGGAATGGATTCGACCCAGATGATGCCGGTCTCACAATCGGCCACCCTCAGGTCGGGCAAGTTGATCTCTCGAGGTCGTTTGGTACTCAAGATTGGGAAATGATATATTCACAGTTGAGTCAATATCCGGATGTGTATCGAATACGTACCAGCACAGCCGAGGCTACATACAACTATCACTGGAGCGATCCTGATTATGATCTACAACAGATAAAGGCACTAAAATGAACTGGATTAAAACACTTTGGAATCGAATCACATTAGAAATACGTTATCGTAAAAAACTAAAAGAACTGCGCAAACGCGATCCATTTATCTACAAATGAATATTCTTGGCATTAGTGCAGGATTTCACGACGCTGCCGCCACAGTCATAAGCCCTGTGGGCGAGGTACTGTTTGCCGGCCATTCGGAACGTTATAGCAAAAAGAAAAACGACGCTGACTTTTGTCAGGGCTTGCTAGACGAAATTGCAGAATATGGTCCTGAAGTAGTTGCATACTATGAACGCCCTTGGGCAAAACAAGCACGACAATGGTACGCAGGGCAAGGCGTTGAATGGGACAAGTTAACAGTAAAACAAATATTAAATAAACAGTTGGGCAAACAGATTGAATCTGATCGTGTGCATAGTTTCAATCATCATTTATCGCATGCGGCGGCAGGATTTCAAACGTCAACATTTGAACATGCCACAGTAGTGGTAATAGATGCAATAGGTGAATGGGATACCATAAGTATTTGGGGAGCAACGTATGATTCAAAGGGCTTGGCAAAGTATAAAAGATTGTGGAGACAGATTTATCCGCACTCCATTGGGTTGCTATATAGTGCAATTACTAGCCGCATTGGCCTACACCCACTAGACGAAGAATACATCACAATGGGTATGGCTGCATGGGGTCGCAACACCTGGTATCATGACATGCGTGAGCACGTGATAGCCAACGAACGTGACATACGCCTAAAGCAAAACTTTCACACAGGCATGAGCACAGAGTTTTTAGTAGGCGCCAGCAATGAAAACATCGCGGCCGCTGGGCAAATGGTAGCAGAGGATCTTATTAGACAAGTGATGATTCGTGCTAGAAACTTTGAATTCAGTCATAATCTGGTATATATGGGTGGCGTGGCGCTGAATTGCACGGCCAACCGCATGCTAGGAGATTACTTTGAAAACATATGGATTATGCCTTGCCCCGGTGATGCTGGTAGCAGTCTCGGTGCTGCCGCTTTGGCTCTTGGGCGTAGAGTTAACTGGCGCGATAGTTATCTGGGCCATCTCATTCCAGGTGCTTATCCTGCTAATGAGTTACTGGACCGGCTTCTTAGTGATAAAATTGTCGGAGTGGCATCAGGAAGAGCCGAGTTCGGCCCCCGCGCACTCGGAAACCGTAGCCTCCTTGCAGACCCTAGAGGCAGCGAGATTAAGGAGAAAGTAAATGAGATTAAACGCAGACAACAATTTAGGCCTTTTGCCCCGGTCATACTGGCTGAGGTGGTTCATGACTATTTTGATATGCCAGCCGGTTGGCATCATAGTCCTTATATGCAGTCAGTCGCTAGGTGTCGCCAGCCTGATCTTACTCCTGCTGTATGTCATGTTGATGGCACCAGCCGAGTACAGACTGTGGCGCGGGACGGTTCGGGCATAAGAGAATTACTAGAGAAATGGTATGTGCTAACAGGATGTCCTATGTTGCTCAACACCAGTTTGAACATACGTGGCGAACCCATGGTCAATGATCGTGCAGACGCTGATCGTTTTGAACAGTTATATAGCGTAAAGGTATGTTCATGACAGCAATAAAACAAGCAAAAACAAGATACAGTGATGCATTTTACTTCTATGCCAACGATGAAATAATTGGTCGAAGTATTGATGTATATGGAGAATACAGTCAGTTTGAAGTGGATTTTTTATTAAGTTTTTTAGGAAAAGACACTGTGGTATACGACATAGGTGCCAACATAGGATATCATACTCATGCGTTTGCCAGTCGTGCTGGACGAGTCATCAGTTTTGAACCACATCCACGAACATTTCAAATGCTAACAAAAAACACCGAACATTTACCAAATGTCACAAGGTTCAATCTGGCTGTGAGTAACTTTACTGGCCGGTCAAAATGTTTAGATTACAACATTGATGTTGGTGGCAATTATGGTGCAGTATCAGTGGACAGTGAGAACGGTGTGTTAGAAATTGAATGTGTGAGCCTGGAACAAGTGAATACATCTCTACCCGACTTGATCAAAATTGATGTTGAAGGCAGTGAATTTGCAGTGATACAGGGTTGTATGGAAATAATAAAAAAGAAACATCCAGTGGTGTATTATGAAGCACACGAAACTGTTCATCTTAAAGAAATTTACCAATTACTATCTCCGTTTCCCTATAAATTTTATTGGGTGCCTGTTAGAAATTTTAATCCAGACAATTTCAACAAACAAACACAAAATATATTTGGGGACAGCACATTACACAGCATTGTGGCCTGGCCTGATTATTTGCCTGAATTAGAACTGTGGCCGGTGCAAGATGCGGATGATACTCTGGAAAAACTCTATACTCGACTGGGCAAAAATTATCACAGATAAGTTTCTAATCCACCACGTCGGCGAATGTCTTGGGTGCAACAACTAATACCGCCATCCCAGAAGTAACTGTGGCGCAGTTCACTTATGATGGGTTCAATACCATGCTTGCGGCAGTAGTCGAACACTTCTCGGTTGTAGGCACTAAAGATCACATGACTTTCGTCTAACACAAGACAGTTAACATCAAACACAGTTTCGGCAACAAAGCCAGTCCACTTGCTGAGATAGGTGTCCACAAATTGTGTGAACTCTGGTGTGGGTGTTTGTCCTTGCACGTACCAAGCACCGGGTGATTGTTCGTACTTGAATTTGCCCACTTCCATTGCGGCCCAGATTGAACTATCCCATATCTTGCATACGTCCCAACCAGGAAAGTCTCGTGCTAGATCCAAGTTAACATCGTGCTTGGAACTAAGTAACACTCCGGGCTTGAGAATAGCAAACACAGCATCACCATGACCATCTGTGATGGCTTCATGTATGCGATACTCAGAACTCAACACATTGTCCACAATCCAGCGTGTTTGTTCGGGTTTCAAGAAGTCTGAGTTGTCAAAAAACACATCACGACCCACACGTACAACGCAACTGGCACTGGCACCATTCAAGATACAGTTTTTGTCCCAACCCGCGAGTCCGTGTGGATTGATCACAGTACCACCCACCTGGCTGTATTCAGAACACAATGAGTCCAGTTCCGGCATGGCCAACACACGCAACAACTTGTCTCCCAGCGTAATCTGCCAGTCTCTTGGTGTCAGCGGTGGAAGCGGCGCACCTCGCCCATTTGTTTGATTGCTTATAAACCGGTCCCGATCGGGCAAGTCAGGACGACGTACTCGAGCACCAAACTTTTCTATTGTCTTTTGCAAGTTAGCAAGGTCTTCTTCAGTTTCCAAAAGGATTTGTTGTAACTGATTGCGCACTTGTGCGTTCTCGATGAAGTCAAAATAGTCTGGGCTGTACGCACGGCCGACAATGACTTCTTCAAGGGGTTGCCAACTTGTATAACTGTTAATAGGATTCATTTAGTTGCTCGAGTGGAATATTTAACCTGCTGACTTGTTGCTAAGAAAATAACTGCTGTCATCATCAATACTATTCAACATCTCTGTTAACTCTGTCCAAAGAATTCGTTCAAAGCCGCCGTGGTAGAAGTGGTTCCAATTGTGTTCTATCACTTGTTGTGCCTGGTCAAATAAATCTTGTTTGCCTTCAGGTGACAATTCATCTAGACTACGCAACAGGCCGGCAATGCGCTCAATGCGAACGTCATCTTGCTCAAGATCATAACTTTCGTCCCAAATACCTTCAAATGTACGGAACCCATAACTGCGCAAATATTCTAAGCTACCTCGGGTACCTACAATAACAAACGGCATGCCCAAGGCAATAGGTTTAAAAGTCTTTTCTGTTAGATGATGTCTACGTCCGGTGGCCACAGTTTCTGTCACAAGATACAACAATGATTCTGCACACTCGTCAAATAAACTCAGCCAGCACGAATGCATGGGATGATCTGTTTCGTCCGCAAAATTAATAGGCAATGTTTGTTGTGCGAATACTGATTGAATATCAGGATACTTGGCAATCAAAGGTCTGACTGCATCGTGTATGCTGATATTTTCTGCTGGGCAAGTTGCAGGACAACTAATGTGATTGTCTAGGAGTTTGTTCTTGAATATATGATACAGCACTTCTAGTCTATGTTGACGCTCGCCTGCAACAATACGATTGGGCGCAATAAAAGTTTTTGTTATTGTACGTTCAGTCCAAGGTTTAATTAAAAACGTTCGATCATATCCGCGATACCAATCCAGTGCGGCCCACCCGTGAAAGAAATAATAAAGTGATTTCCAATGGTACTTTTCGCAAATGATTTCCACATTTTCACTGTTGCGTTCACTGGTCACAAGATATCCAGGAGCAACAAACCCAGGCGGCCGGTTTATTTTTTTTGTTATATTGATATTTCGATTGATATAATATCCAGAATTGATATCTCCATTTAACTTCGTAACTTGCTCAAATGTACCGGCATGTATACTCAAATGAATTGGCTCTTGATCAAAAAAGAATATATAATTGTGTTCGTAGAAATCATCTCTACCGTAGTTCATTACACTGTCTGGATCACTTCGCCCAAACGGTTCGCAAAAGAATTCTCTAAAGCCTGGTCTGTTTTTTCTGATCCAAGGCCAGAAGGTGTTATTATAAAGTTCATCTATTCTAATCATGTTTGACGTATTCTATTCGGGAACTAAGCCTAATCAATTTGCACACGAACGTGCGGCGGATTCGATTGAACATGCACAGAGCATGTGCCGTACACGGTATTTTTGGTGGATCTCATACTTATGTGATTACACTGACTGGGATTGGCTTTGGGAACCGGTACCGTGGCAAGCCACACAACGTCATGCTTGGCGTAGTCAATGGCAAAAAGATTCTGGTACATATCTAGTTCCGCGGTCGGGATATGCTGACACAAATTATCATGATGCTCCAGCAGTGCTACATCTTGGTAGTCAAGTCATATATGAAATAGATCACATGGATGGTGCCGCGGGACTTATACCCAACACCACACGTAGAGTACGTTATTTTGATAACTATAGAGATACCTTGATACGACTGGCCAAAAGCATTGGCTCTGAACATGATTTTGTGTGGATATGTAGCAGTATTTGTGATTACAGCAATTTTGACTTTTCGTGGCATCCAGACAAATGGCAAACAGAAATGTTGCATGTATTTTCTAGTGATGGCGAAAAGTTTGGAGATACATTCTTTATGCATGTGCCTACTTTTGCGGCTCGGGCAGAAGATCGAGTATTACTGGAGTGGTATGATTGCAACTTTGTCAACATCAGTGTACCACGCAGACCCATGCCTGTAATCAAACATGATCTTGATAGTCAAGCAGATGCAGTTCGCACCTTAGACTGGGCAGGACCCGTGGCCTTGTTTACCAACACCGACCACGTGTCGAGCAACATGGTCACAGTACCACTGTGGAGAGAAAATGTCAAAACCATTGTGCCATTAAGTTCGGGCGCTACCAGTGTAATTGTACCAAAAACAGCAGTTCCTTACATCAAGACACAGTTGTACGATTATCCTTACATAGACAAAACACATCGTGTGCATCACTTGGATCAACCCTTGGACATTGTGTTTATTTCTAACGGTGAGAAAGAAGCAGAGGCCAACTACTCATGGTTGGAAACAGTGGTCCGGCATGAGAACAATCGCATACACTGGTCAGATGGTGTCTCAGGTCGTGTGGCAGCCTATCATGCGGCAGCCAAGGCCAGTACCACACCTTGGTTCTTTGCGGTATTTGCTAAACTGCGAGTGAATCAACACTTTGACTGGTCTTGGCAACCTGATCGCATGCAAGCGGCCAAGCACTATATCTTTCATGCTAGAAACACCATCAATGATCTTGAATATGGTCACCAAGGCATGATTGCTTATAACAAACGACTGACATTGGAAAACACCGGCACAGGCTTGGACTTTACCTTGGATCAACCGCATGAAGTTGTACCCATATTATCAGGTGAAGCCATATACTATACTAGTAACTGGATCGCTTGGCGTACAGCATTCCGTGAAGCACTTAAACTAAGAGCCAGTTTGCCCGATGTGGAAAATGAGTATAGATTAAAGCAATGGCTTGAGGTAGACCACGGTGCAGGCAAGTGGAGTTCAAAAGGTGCTCAAGATGCTGTGGACTATTATGAAGAAGTTGGTGGAGATTTTCAAGCACTCAAGAAAAGTTATGAGTGGGCCTGGCTGGCCAGTTATGCATTTGTCAAACGATCTCTAACAACTGATCGTTAGCCAATAAACTCTTTATATGGATATCGATCAGGATTGGTACTGCTACCAATTCTTGGTCCTAGTTTTATAATACGTGGATTTAAATAATCCCAATTTAAAACGTTAGAGCCTATCAGTTTGTCAGCATGCCCAGGACCATCGTTCTTCGCCCAATCTATAAGTTTTTTTGCACCCTGTGGCGTTAACCAATACGCAAATGCACCAGGAGCCCACGACCCTAACTTTTTGTGTTCATGCATTTGTCTTGGATCGTGTAGTTTAATAAGATCTTTGTCAGTAACAATTTCTGGCATTGGTCCAAGAACTTCAGCGTCATCTTCAAGTACAATAATTGGTTGATAAAGTTCAGTACAACGTTGCCACAGCATGTAATGACTCAAAAAACACCCTTGCGCTCCAGGTAAGTTTCCAAATTTGTTTATTTTCTTAGTTGATCTTTTTGGAACTTGAAATCCAAAATTTTGCCAATCTAATTCGGTAAGTGTGTAACCGTTTACACCTGGCACTACTTCTACGATCCAGTTGTGTTGATTACAATGGTGTAAAGTTTGAGGTAGTATGTGTTGGGCTGATTCAAGATGTTTTCCATGCCCAGTTTCTATTAGAGAAATAATAAATGTTTTGTACATGATTTATTTAAACGATCTCTAACAACTGATCCATGATATATTCTACTTCTAGATCTGTAAGTTCGGGATAGATAGGCAAACTAAGGCAACGTCGGCTCAGGGCATAAGCCGCACTAAACATATCACCACTGCCCATACCTTCATATGCTGGCAAGTCCCATAAAGGATCAGCATAGTGTACTTTGGTTTCGATCTTGCGCAAAGTCATTTGCTTCTGAACTTCATCACGATTGTCTACTTCAATCACAAACTTGTGATAGCAATGAGTCGAGAAGTTGCTGTCGTCGATCAGCAAACGTACATTGCGCTTCTTTAGTTGTTCAATCCAGTGTGCCGCAATTTCACCGCGTCGTTTTTGCCAAGAATCGATATATCGAGTTTTGACCATCATTTGAGCACAGTCTATCTCACTCATCCTTGAGTTTGTGCCAGTTTCGGCATGTCTAGTATGCTTGCCATTGTTGATCCAATTCCTTGCATAGTCCAGCAAATTTCTATCATCAGATACTATGGCACCACCATTACCATAGTTAGCAAAGTTCTTGGTGGGATCAAAACTGATGGCCGCCGCCTCACCTTGTCTTTGGCAGTTGTTGCTTAACCAGTGTTGTGCGGCATCTTCGATTAATATGGCTCGACTTTCGACTGGCCGCATGTCATGCAGAGCGGTACCATACAAGCCCACAGCGCACACAGCGTGATAGTGTGTGTCCATGTCATTGATTAACTTTAGAACATCAATCTGACCGTAGTAATCAGTATCTGCAATTATAACCTGCCAACCTGCTCGTAAAAAAGCATTGGCTGTGGCTGGATAAGTCAAGGCAGGCACAACCACAGTGGGAGGGCGTACAAAAGCCAAATCAGTATCACGATAGTAACTGGCCAAGATCTCAAGTGCTTGGGTACCTGAATGGCAAGTCACGGCATAACTCACATGATTTCGCTTGGCCAACCAGTTCTCAAACTCAGCAGTATAGTTACCGTTCATGAGAATACCTGAACGCAACACTTCATCGGTTGTGTCCAGGATTTCTGTACGGAGATTGTTATACTGCTTTTTTAGACCAGTAAAGGGAATTGTCAATCCAGTTGTAGTAATTTTTAAATCCTTGTTCTACATCTACCTTGGGATCAAATCCCAGTATAGTCCTTGCACGATCAATATTTAATGCACCACGTGTGGGGAAGTCTGCATCTCGATCACGAGTTTCGATTGTGCCCCGGCCCACGATCTTTACAATCATTTCTGCGGCTTCTAGCAAACTAACACTATGACTCTTGGTAATATTAAATGTTTTGTTAGCACTCATAATACGTGTGGCAGCCGCAACAATGCCATCTGCGGCATCATCTACGTAGGTAAAGTCAAGTGTTTCCGATGCACCGTTGACTCGGAGAACATCTCCACGTATGGCAGCAAGCATGAACTTTGCAACCACTCGGTCTTCGACGTCCAAGGGCCCATACACAGCACTGGGACGAATAATGCAATAATCAAAACAACCACGACGATGATAATCTTTAACAATGTCTTCCCCTGTGAGTTTCATAATACCATACTGTCCAATAGGTTTACAATCATAGTCCTCTAACACTTGGTCTGCAAAGTCTCCGTACACCATACTACTAGATATGTACACCACACGCTCTACACCATGCGATTTGGCACTCTCGCAAACGTTGATCAAACCTTCCATCATGACTCTGGCACCCCAGGCAGGGTTGGCGTTGACAACTTTTTGTCTTGGGAATGAAGCCATGTGTATGATCACATCGGGTTTGTGTTCTTCTACCACACGATCAAATGCCTCGGCATCAGAAATATCAGTGCGATATATGTGCTGTGTCCGGATCTTTTTACGGCGTTCGTCCAACAAGTACTCTAGTTCCGCTTGTGGAATGATGCCGTAGTTGGTCATGATGTCCACAATCACAACTTCGTGTTCTCGGGCTTCTAGTCGTTCGACTACATTGTGTCCAATCAGGCCCATGCCACCTGTTACTAAAAATTTACTCATTTAATATCGCCCCATTTGAGTTGCCAAAAAGTTTCGTTTTGTTCGCTGAGTCTGGCCATGATACGGTACATGTGTCCGTAACTGTGTGGGTCCATGGTACGAGTCCAGTAAGGTTTGTCCACAGCATTTTCCATTATGAATTGTCCAGCATCCGATTCTTGCCACTTCCAAATTGGTTCGGCTACAAACAAGTCTGGGTCTTCTACATCGCCCATGCGGATCTCGTGTACGCATACGTCACGAAAACGTATGGCTCGGTCGCCGATGATTTTAACTTCTTGGGGTTGCCAATGGTCTGGTTGATCTCTAGTTGTTGTTGCCATACACAAGTATAGCAGACTAGTTAGTTTTTTGCAACCAAGTCAGAGGCCATTGGAAAGATTGCGGCAATGGCTCGGGCACATTCAACTGC
>Ga0164294_10001551_pt1 | contig 21289 bp, 17 predicted proteins | sample GEODES005metaG_FD_111479 | JGI IMG/M metagenome (GOLD analysis project Ga0164294, IMG submission 111479) | Oligotrophic lake water microbial communities from Sparkling Lake, Wisconsin, USA - GEODES005 metaG | ecosystem: Environmental > Aquatic > Freshwater > Lake | place: USA: Sparkling Lake...
TCGTGCGTCACCCACCAGCTGTAGGTCTGCACCGGTGCCTCGGGCGGATTGCCCGCGACCAGAGCGCTGCCGTTGAGCGGCTGCCAGGGCCCCGCCATGCTGTCCGCCACCATGCCGTAGAGCCCGTTCGGCCCATTGGGGACACCCGGCGCGAAGACCTTCCGCTGCGTCGACCAGAACAGGTAGTAGCGGCCCGCGTGGTGGACGATATGCGGGCGTTCCTGCTCGTTGTTGAGCCCGTCGGCGCTCAGCAGCGGCGGCAGCACGGCCCAGCCGTCTCCTTCGCGCCGCAGCAGGCCGATGCAGCCGTTCCACGCGCTCGACGAATCCCTGAGCGATCCGGTGAACAACAGATAGTCTGCCCCGTCTGCCGGATCACGGAAATGCGCCGGATCGCGGAAGCCCTTGATCATGCCCGGCACGCCTTCGGTTGCCGTCACCAGCACGTAGTGCGGGATCGGTCCGCCTGCGATTTCGCGCGGGCTGCTCCAGCCTTCGATGGCGAACGAGTCCGGCTCGCCGACGAGCGTCCCCGTCGTCTCGAACATGCGCTGGGTGAAGCTGCGCGGTTCCTCGCCGCGCAGGCCCGATGCGGTCCAGTAGAGCGTCACGGCGCCGGTCTCGGGATCGTAGAGCGCGGAACCCGCCCATTCGCGGCTCCCCGGATTGAGGTCATCAGGCAGGGCATTGCCGTAATCGCGCCATTCCCCGCCGCGTTCGGCCATCAGGCGGATGCGGACAATGTCGTGCCGCGCCTCCGGGTCCTCGCCCGCCGGGGCCGAGAGCACGAACCACAGCGTCAAGCCGTCAACCACCGCAGTGCTGCCGTCCGCCAGCTGCAGCGGCCAGAGGTCCCACAAGTCCATGCCCGGCAGCGGGTGGTGCAGGGCCTTGCCGTCGACCAGCGGGATCTGGTGGCAAGGCTCGGGTCGCAGCGCGCGAAGGTGCTCGCCAGTCCAGTGCGTGGTCGGGGAAGTGAGTACGGACATCAAGCAGGTATCCTGAAGCAATCGATTGGAATGGGCGACAGCCATCAAAAAGGGGACGGACGCGGGACTTATCGCATGACGAGGTTGGCCCCGTCGCAGGCGGTTTCGCGCAGCACCAGCGGTGCCCCGCCGTCGGGCTTGCGATAGGTGAGGCCGGCCAGCACCGCATCGGCGCGGTCCGCTCGGCAGAGCGCGACGACCGCACCGCCAAAGCCGCCGCCGGTCATCCGGGCGCCACCTTCGGGGCCGATCAGCGCGCGCAGTTCGGCCACCAGCGCATCGATGCGCGGCACGGTGATCTCGAAATCGTCGCGCATCGAGCTGTGCGACGCGGCCATCAGCGCGCCCATCGCCACCAGATCGCCGGCTTCGAGCGCGTCTGCCGCGGCCAGCACTCGCGCGTTTTCGGTCACCACATGGCGTGCGCGGGCAAGCGTGAGCGGGTCGAGCCCGGCGCCTTCCAGCATCACCAGATCGGCATCGCGCAGGGCAGCAACACCCACCGCAGCAGCAGCCGCCTCGCACTGCGCGCGGCGCTCGTTGTAGGCGCCTTCGACCAGCCCGCGCTCCACCCCCGAATGCACGATGAGGATCGCCACGCTCTCCGCCAGCGCCACCGGGCGCACCGCGAGCGAGCGGCAATCGATCATCAGCGCATGATCCTTCACCCCGCAGGCCGATGCCAGCTGGTCCATGATCCCGCAGCGCATGCCGACATGGTCGCACTCGCCGGCCTGCGCCATCAGCGCGATTTCGGCGGGCGCAATGGTGAGCCCCGCAAGCTCTGCCAGTGCCCGGCCGATGGCGACCATGAGCGAGGCTGAGGAAGACAGCCCGGCGCCCTTGGGTACCGTTCCGCTCACGGCAAGGTCCGCGCCCATCAGCGCATGGCCGCGCGCGATCATCGCGCAGGTCATGCCGCGGATGTAGTCGGCCCAGGGCGCGGAAGGGCTGGCGGCATAGGAAGCATCGAGCTCCCACTCGGCCACCGCGCCGCCGAAGTCGCTGGCGATCACGCGGATTCGCCGGTCGCCGCGCGGCCTCGCGGCGACGCGGGTTTCCACGCTGATCGCCGCTGGTAGCACGAAGCCGTCGTTATAGTCGGTGTGCTCGCCGATCAGGTTCACCCGCCCCGGCGCACGGACCACGAGGGCAGGGGGCGCGCCGAACGCACGCTCGAAGTGCTCTGCGATCATGCGCGGCTCCGGTAATGCGGTCCGCCGCAGGCGCGCAGCCGTTCCGCCGCCTGCTCGGCGGTCAGATCGCGCTGGGTCTCGGCCAGAATCTCGAAGCCCGCCATGAACTTGCGCACCGAGGCGGAACGCAGCAGCGGGGGATAGAAATGCGCGTGCAGCCGCCAATATGAGTTGGGTTGGGGCGCGCTGGGTTCCTGCCCGAAGGGTGCGCCATGCCAGCCCATCGAATAAGGGAACGGGCACTGGAACAGGTTGTCGTAGCGCGTGGTCAGATCGCCGAGGATCAGCGCCAGATCGCCACGCTCGGCGTACGAAAGATCGGGCAGGCGTGCCACGTGCCCCCGCGGCAGCAGCAGTGTCTCGAACGGCCAGACGGCCCAGAACGGCACGATGGCGAGCCAATGCTCGGAGGCGCAGACCACGCGCGGGCCGTCCGCCTCGGCTTCGACCAGCTCCGCCAGCATCGGGCGGCCCTTGTCCGCCAGCCACGCCGCCTGCGTGCGGTCCTCGGTCGCGATCAGCTGCGGCACGTGGCTCGTCGCCCAGACCTGCCCATGCGGGTGCGGGTTGGAGCACCCCATCATCACACCCTTGTTCTCGAAGATCGAAACGACGCTGTAGCGCTGGCCGAGATCCGCCGCCTCGGCGCACCAGCAGTCAATGACCGCGCGGCGCTCTTCCTGCGAAAGCTCGGGAAGGGTGCGGCCATGATCGGGCGAGAAGCAGATCACCCGCGCCTCGCCAGTGGCCTGTTCAGCGCGAAACAGCCCGGTTCCCGCATCCGGCGCGGGGGTATCGGGCAGCAGCGCGGCAAAATCGTTCTGGAACACGTAAGGCCCGGTATAATCCGGATTGCGCTCCCCGTTCACCCGCGTGTTCCCGGCGCAGAGGTAGCAGCCCGGATCGTGCGCGGGCGGGCGGGCCAGATCGGGCAGGTCTTCGGCCCCCTGCCAGGGCCGCCTGGCGCGGTGCGGGGAGACCAGCAGCCAGGTATCGCTCAGCGGATCATAGCGCCGGTGCGGATGCTCGGCGGGATCGAAGCTCACGACCGCACCTCGAGCACCAGAACCGCTTCGCCCGGCAGCGGCGGCACGGCAAAGCCCACGCGGCTCAGCCAGCCGCCGTCCATCGTCATCGGCTCGCCCTTCTCGGAGGCAATCGTGTAGCGCCGCCCGGCCACCGCCATCGGAAGCCTGAGGTTCGGCTGGTGGCGCATCGTGGTCGGCTGCGTGCGCGTCACCAGCACGATCATGTCCTCGGCCGAGCCATGCGCCTGCCAGACAATGCCGTCGCCGACCTCGCCCATCCAGACGCGCCCCTGATGCAGGCGCTCGCGCAGGGCCTTGTAGCGCGCGATCCCGGCCATAAGCTCGGTGCGCTCGGTCTCGCCGAGCTTGCGGGCATCGAGCTCGACACCGAAATGCCCCGGCAGCGCCACGCCGCAGCGGAACGCCATCGATTGCGAGCGCCCGGTCGAATGCGCCGGGCTCGCCCCCACATGGCTGCCCATCACTTCGGGCGGCATGAACTGGAGGAAGCCGCGCTGCATCTGCGCGCGCGAAACCGCGTCGATGCAGTCGCTGGTCCAGAAGCGATGCGTGCGCTTGATGATGCCTGCATCTATCCGCCCGCCGCCGCCAGCGCAGGCCTCGATTTCCACCGCCGGAAACGCCGCGCGCAGGCGGTCCATCAGGGCATAGGTCGCCAGCACTTGCGCGCGGTAATGCGGGTGGTTCCCGGCATGGACCAGATCGCGGTTGTGATCCCACTTCAGGTAGCTGATCGGCAGTTCGCGTAGCAGCGCGGCAATCGCATCGAACAGGTAGGCGCTCACCTCTGCCTTCGCGAGATCGAGCACGAGCTGGTTGCGCGCCTCGAGCAGCGGGCGCCCATCCAGATGCAGCGCCCAGTCGGGATGGCGGCGATAGAGTTCGCTGTCCCGGTTGACCATCTCGGGCTCGACCCAGAGGCCGAATTCCATGCCGAGATCGGTCACCGTCTTCGCCAGCGGCCCGAGCCCGCGCGGGTATTTGCGCGTGTCCACGGTCCAGTCGCCGAGCGACGAGGTGTCGTCGTCGCGCTTGCCGAACCAGCCATCGTCCAGCACGAAGCGCTCGATCCCGATGCTCGCCGCCGCGCGCGCGAGATCCATCAGCGCCGCTTCGTCGTGCTTGAAGTAGAAGCCTTCCCAGGTGTTGATATGCACCGGGCGCTTCGCCGCATCGGCCGCCCCGCCCGGCCAGGTCATGCGCGCACGGATGGCCCGATGGAACGCATGCGCGACGCCGTTGCGGCCCTCGGCAGAGGTTGTGGCGAGCACTTCGGGGCTCTGCAGCACCGCGCCGGGGGCAAGGGTCGCCTCGCCCGGCGCGAGCCATTCGCCCAGCTGCCACTGCCAGCGTCCGTCGTCGTTCCATTCGATCGTCTGCACGTGGTTGCCCGACCAGGCAATCTGCGCGCCATAGGCGCTGCCATCGCCGCAGGTCACCACCGCGCCGGGGAAGCAATCGTGCGAGGTCAGCCCGCGCCGGTTCTCGCGCCGCCACTGGCTGCGTGTCAGCGGATCGCGCACCGGCACGAATTCCGAATTGTGCCGTCCGGCCAGTGAATGCACTTCCCCCGCATCCTCGGGCAGCGGCAGCACGGCGGCGGCGAGCCAGTGGACATGGAGCGGCGCATCGCCCTCGTTCGAAAGCGCAGTGCGCACCGTCATCACATCGGTCGCGGGATCGAGCGTGTAGCTCGTCGTCACCGCGATCCGCGCTACGGCATCGTGGAGCACGAAGCGGAGGGTCTGCGCATCGGGCCGTTCGACGGTGCATTCGCCCGCCTGAAACGACCAGTCACGGCCGCCTCGGTCCGCCAGCAGCGCGCTTTGCCCGAACCAGCCCATGCCGAAGCCGGGAAACACCGTCAGCGGCTGGTCGAAATGGAGCGAAAAGCTCGGCTCGGGCCGCTCGCTGCGCAGGCTCGCGGGCGGCCGCGCACCGTCCGGCAGGCGCGGGCCCCAGTAGCGCCACAGCGGTGCCTCGCCGGGGGGCAGTTCCCACACGGCGCTGCAGCCCGGGCTTTCGAGCGCAATGATCCGGGGGGCGATTTCAGGCATGTGCCAGTCCGGCCGCCTTGCGCGGATCGGGCACGCGCAGCATGGTCACCGCCGCCGCCAGCAGCAGCACACCGGCAAAGCTGAGTGCATTGCGCGGATCGGCGCCCAGCACATGATTGTAGATCCACCCGAAGGTGAGCCCGTTGAGCAGCATCGGGATCACGATCATCATGTTGAAGATGCCCATGTAAACCCCGGTCCGTTCGGGCGGGATCGAGCCTGCGAGGATGATATAGGGGTTGCCCATGATGCTTGCCCAGGCAAGGCCCAAGGTCACCGCGATCAGCAGCAGCGGCGTATGGCTGCCAAGGTCCGGCATCGCCAGTGCGGAGAAGATCGCCCCCGGCGCTCTTGCGCTGCCCGAAACATGCGCCAGCGCGACCATGCCGAAGCCGCCCGCCGCAAGGCACGCCATATGCACCCGCGAGGCACCCAGCGCGCGCGAGATCGGCACCATCATGAGCGCTGCGGCAAAGCCGACAAGGTTGTAGAACGCACCCAGCTGCTGCGTCGTCAGCACCGCCGCGCGGAACGCCTCGCTCGATTTGTCGGCGGTATCGTAGATCGACCGCCCGATCGAAAGCGCGCTGTAGGACCAGTATATCGAGAAACCGTACCACTGGAACAGGCTCATCCATGCCATCGAGCGCATCGCCTGCGGCATCTCGACGATGGCATGGCCGATCTCGCGCAGCGTCGCGCCCGCAGACCTGGGCGCAGCCGCGATGCGCGCCTTTTCGTCCTCGCTCAGCGGCAATTCGGGCACGCGCCAGATCGACCACAGGATCGTGGTGATCGAAAGCACCGCGCCCACCATGAACGAGATGTGCGTGATCGTCGGGATATTGTGGGCATCCACCGCATTGCGGTCGATCCCCACCCAGTAGACCAGGATCGAGGGCGAGAGGAACGCAAGGCACTGCGCGAGGCCGGTAAACGCGCTCTGGCTGAGATAGCCGATCTCGTGCTGGCTCGGGTCGAGCCGGTCGCTGACATAGGCGCGGTAGGGCTCCATCGTGATGTTGTTGCCCGCATCGAGCAGCCACAGCAGGCTCGCGGCCATCAGGATGCTCGACGAGAACGGCATGAACAGCAGGCCGAGGCTGCACATCACCGCGCCGATCAGGAAATAGGGCGTGCGGCGGCCGAAGCGCGAATTGGTCCGGTCTGATAGTGCACCGACCAGCGGCTGGATGAGGAGGCCGGTGACAGGCCCCGCCAGTTGCAGGATCGGCAGATTGGCCTCGTCCGCGCCGAGCCACGAATAGATCGGCACCATGTTGCCCTGCTGCAGACCGAAGCTGAATTGCAGGCCGAGGAACCCCAGGTTCATCTCGATCACGCGGAGCAGCGACAGGATCGGCTTGGGCCTGGCCGCTGACGGCACGCTTCCTTGGGGCTTGGTAAGGTCCAACGGCTCTCTCCCGCGCGACTCTCGAAGGAGCCTTTCCGATCCGCTTAGCCCATGAATTGCGTTGATTCAATCGAGTGAATCAAATTGTTCCCGTTCAACCATCGTCCTCGATCCACGCCACCGGCGGCTTGGCGCGCCGGTCCACGCTGAGGCGGAACACATCGGGCCGCGAATAGTGCCCCGCCGCATCGAAGTCATAGCGCCCGCGTGCGATCTCGGCCGGGTCGATCTCGGCGTAGAGCACTGTTTCGCCGCTGTAATCCGGCCCAGCCAGCACCTCGCCCAGCGGCCCCACGATCAGGCTGCCGCCGCGCATGAGCACGGAATCGGGATCCTCGCCCAGCACGCATTCCTGCCCCTCGGGCAGATCGCGGCGGCGAAGGAACTGGCAGGCTGACAGCACATGGCATCGCCCCTCGAGCGCGATGTGGCGCATCGAGGAAACCCAGCCGTCGCGATCGTCCGCGGTCGGTGCGCAGTAGATCGTCACCCCTTGCGCATACATCGCCATGCGCAGCATCGGCATGTAGTTTTCCCAGCAGATCACCGCGCCCACTGTGCCCAGCGCGGTTTCCACGGCGGGCAGGGTCGAACCATCGCCAAAGCCCCAGATCAGCCGCTCCGCCGCAGTCGGCATCAGCTTGCGGTGGTGCGCCATGGTTCCCGCCGCCCCGTCGATGATCAGCGCGGTGCAATAGAGCGTCGAGCCCATGCGCTCGATCACCCCGATCACCACGACCACGCCTGCCGCCCCTGCCGCCTCGCGCACCAGCGCGATCTCGGGCCCGTCGAGCGCGACCGCTGCGGCAAAGTAGCGCGCATAGGCCTCCCGCCCCTCGGGCAGGCGCAGACCGATGGGCGCGCCGAACCGGGCCCCCTTGGGGTAGCCGCCAATAAAAGCTTCGGGAAAGACCGCGAGCCGCGCGCCTGCAGCGCCGGCTTCGGCAATCAGGCGGGCCGCCTTGGCGGCGGATGCGCTGCAGCCGGCGGGATCGGATGCCGCCTGGACGACAGCGGCGCGAAAGGGCGATGGGCTCATGGTCGCAAGGTCTAGCACGCTCCGCTGGCGACACGAAACCGCGTACAGCGCGGTTCAGATATCGACGCGCAGTTCGGCCAGAAAGCGCCGTCCCACCGAATACTGGAACGCGCCATTGGTGGCGACCTGCCAGCCATAGTCATCGAACAGATTGGCCACCTGCACGCGCAGCAGCGCCTTGGCCGAGGCAAGATTGAAGCGGTAACGCGCGCCCAGATCGATCATCTCGCGCGGCGGGGCGACCAGCCGGTTGCTGGGGTTGCCGATCCTGCCCGAAAGGCTCTCGACGGCCAGATCGAGCGAGAGCGGGCTGTGGCCGCCGCCCAGCCGCCAATCGACATTGACGATGCTGCGCCGCCGGATGCTGCCGATCGGCCGTGGCCCGATCCTGCCGGCTTCGACCAGTTCGCCGCTGATCCGCGCATCGAGCAGCACGGTGCCCAGCACCACGTTCAGCCCCGGCCGCACCGCGCCTGCGAGCGAGATCTCCACTCCCCGGTTCGAGGACGTGCCCAGCTCGCGGTAGATGTCCTGATCATCGAGGTTGTAATAGGGCTTCTTGATCTCGAACACGCCGGCGACGAGGCTGAGCGCGGGGCTTACCGCATAGCGCAGGCCGAAATCGGTCTGCTGCGTGCGGATCGCGGGCGGCACCGCGCCCCGGTTGAGTGCATTGGCCGGCGCGGGCGCCACTTCCTCGAAACCGCGCACGTGCCCGCCATAGAGCGATAGCGCGCGCGAGAGATTGGCGGTTCCGCTCACGCTCCAGGTTACCGGCCTGTCGCGCACCGCCGTCACCAGCCCGGCCGAGGTGAAGATGATGGTCTTGTTGTAGCGCGAGCCCGACACGCCGAAATCGATCAGAAACCGCCCCGGCGCGGTCACGGTATAACCCAGGCCCAGCGTCGCCTGACCGGATGTGTCGGTATCGTCTGGCCCGAAAGCGAATGCGGGGCGGGGCCGCTCGTCGGCGAAAAGGAGGCTGCTCTCGCCCAGCGCAATCCGCTGCACCCCGCCGAAGCGCCGCTTGCCGGTGCGTCCGCGAAAGCTCAGCAGTACCCGATGCGCCAGCGCCTTGCTGCCAAAGGTGCGGCTCAGGCGCGCCTCCCCGGAAAGCAGCCGGTCGAGATTGTTCGCGTCCGCCACCATGATCCGGTTCGGCGTGGTTCCGTCGGGCCGCAGCGCGGTGAACAGGTCGGTGAAGTTGTTGGCGAAGCGCCGCTCGGCGCGAAACAGGCCCGCCTCGACCTGCCACTTGCCGAAGGGCAGCCGCGCGACCACACCCATGAACTCCTGCGTGCTGTCGCGCTGGCTCCAGCTCTGGCCGATCATCGCGCGGCGCCTGATCTCGGGCGGCAGATAGTCACCGCCGGGAAAGATCGAGGGCGCGGCCTCGTCGTTGAAAGTGCGGTTGCGGGCGTAGAAGGCGGTCACGCTCGCGCCGGTATAGGGCGTCCAGGTGAGGCCGCCTGTCGCGACATAGGAGTTGAAATCCCCGCCCTCGTGCCGCTGCTGGGTGCGCAGCGATCCGCCGAGATAGGCCCTGAGCCCCGGCGCCACCGGCTGCAGCACATCGAGGCTCAGCAAGCGCGAGCCGAATTGGCCCCGCTCGAAGCTCACCGTCAGCTGGTCGGTTTCGCTTGCGGCGGTGAGGTCGTAGTCGACGATCCCGGTCGGCGCGGGGAAGGGATAGCCCTGCGCCGAAATGCCCACCCGCACCTTGCTGCCGCGGATCAGCCGGTTGGGCATCCGTTCGATCGGCGCGAAGTACATGCCCTCGATCCGCGTGTTCCCGGCATCGACCGGATTGAACCCGCGCACATCGTCGACGGTGTAGAGCCCGACGCGCTCGTTGCCGATCGCCTGTCCGAAGGCATCGCCCGCGCTGGTGGCCGCGTTGTCGTCAACCCGCTGCGCCGCAGCCGGCACGCCAGCAGCGCACGAGGCGGCAGCGATCGCGAGCAAGGCACAGCACGTGATTGGCCTGGTGCGGCCCCGGCGTGGCACGCAGCCTTAACCTGCCCGTTCGAGCGCGGCGCGGATCGTCTCTGCCATGCGGGCCATGTGATCGGCCTCGACGATCAGCGGCGGCGAGAGCGCGATGATGTCGCCCGTCACGCGGATCAGCAGGCCCTCGCGGAAGCAATCGGTGAACACGTCATAGGCCCGCGCGCCTGGGGCGCCATCGCGCGAGGCCAGCTCGATCCCGCCGACAAGGCCGATGGTGCGCACGTCGATCACATGCGGCGCATCCTTGAGGCCGTGGAGCGTATCGGCCCAGGCGCCCGCCATGTCCGCCCCGCGCGTGAGCAGGCCTTCGCGCGCATAGATGTCGAGCGTGGCAATGCCCGCGGCGCAGGCGACCGGGTGGCCCGAATAAGTATAGCCGTGGAACAGCTCGATGAGGTTCTCCGGTCCCTGCATCATCCCGTCGTGCACCATGTCGCTGCAGAAGACCGCGCCCATCGGCAGGGTGCCGTTGGTGATCCCCTTGGCGGTGGTGATGATATCCGGCGTCACCCCGAAATAGTCTGCTGCGAAGGGGGTGCCGAGACGGCCGAAGCCGGTGATCACTTCGTCGAAGATGAGGAGGATGCCGTGGCGCGTGGCAATCTCGCGCAGGCGCTCCAGATAGCCCTTGGGCGGCGGCAGCACCCCGGTGGAGCCTGCGACCGGCTCGACGATCACCGCGGCGATCGTCTCCGCACCATGGAGCTGGACCAGCCGCTCAAGATCGTCGGCGAGTTCCGCGCCGTGTTCGGGCATGTCGCGGGTGAAGCTGTTGCGCGAAAGGTCGTGGGTGTGGCGCATGTGATCGGTGCCGGGCAGGCTGGTGAACACGCGCCGGTTGTTGAGAATGCCGCCGACCGAGACGCCGCCAAAGCCGACACCGTGATAGCCGCGCTCACGCCCGATGAAGCGGGTGCGCGTGCCCTGGCCGATGGCGCGCTGGTAGGCGAGGGCGATCTTGAGCGCGGTATCGACCGATTCCGAACCCGAGCCGGTGAAGAACACGTGGCCAAGCCCGGCCGGCGCGATTTCCGCAAGGCGGCTGGCGAACTCGAAGCCGATGGGGTGGCCCATCTGGAAGGCGGGGGCGAAATCCATCGTGCGGATCTGCTGCGCGACCGCGTCCGCAATCTCGTCGCGGCCGTGTCCGGCGTTGACGCACCACAGGCCCGCCGTCCCGTCGAGGATCTCGCGGTCATCGTCCGAACGGTAGAACATGCCGCGCGCTTCGGCGAGGAGGCGCGGGTTCGCCTTGAACTGGCGGTTGGCGGTGAAGGGCATCCACCATGCGGCAAGATCAGGCTTGTTCATCTTACGGATTCCCCACTCGAATATGTGTCTGGCCTGTTTCAGCCGATATGCGCATCATATTCAAGGATGGCGTTGAGCAGGACGTGCGTGCCCGCGCCGCAATCGTCCAGCGCCGCGCTCTCGATCTCGTTGTGCGAGATGCCCCCCTCGCAGGGGATGAAGATCATCGCAGTGGGCACCAGCGGCGCGATATAGGCCGCATCGTGCCCCGCGCCGGAGAGGATATCGCGCGCCGTGTAGCCGGCCTTTTCCGCGCCGCGCCTCACACAGGCGATCATCGCGGGATCGAAGGCGATGGCGGGAGAATGCCAGTTGCGCCGCTGTTCCACCTCCAGCCCGTTGGCTTCAGCCGCCCCGGTCAGCGCCGCAAGGAACTCGGCTTCCATCGCATCGAGCACGGCTTCGTCCGGATGGCGAATATCGGCGGTGAAGAAGACTTCGCCGGGCACTACGTTGCGGCTGTTCGGCCGGTTCTCCAGCATCCCGACGCTGGCGACGCCGGGTGCGTGGCGGCGGCCGATATCCTGCAGCGCGCCGACGACCGCGGCCATGCCGCAGAGCGCATCGCGCCGCATGGCCATCGGGGTCGCGCCGGTGTGCGCATCCTGCCCGCGCAAGGTGACCTCGTGCCAGCGGATACCCTGCACGCCCTGCACCGCGCCGATGGTGATCCCTTCGGCTTCAAGGATCGGGCCCTGCTCGATATGCAGCTCGAACAGGGCCTGAAACCGGTCGGGCCGCACCGGCTCGCTACCGGCATAGCCAATGGCCGCAAGCGCCTCGCCAAGCGTCAACCCGTCGCGGTCTGGTGTCGCGAGCGCTTCATCGGGATCGAGCGCGCCCGCATAGACGCCCGAGCACTGCATGGCGGGGGCAAAGCGCGAGCCTTCCTCGTTGGTCCAGTTGACCACCATCAGCGGCGCGCTCGTCTGGTAGCCCATCTCGGCAAAGGTGCGGATCACCTCGAGCCCGGCGAGGACGCCGAGGATGCCGTCGAACTTGCCGCCCGTCGGCTGGGTATCGAGGTGCGAGCCCACGGCGATGGGCCGCAGATCAGGGCGGCGGCCGGGATAGACCGCGAACATGTTGCCGCAGCGGTCGACCGAAACGGTGCAGCCCGCCGCCTCGCAGGCCGCGCGAAACCAGTCGCGCACCTGCTTGTCTTCGGCCGAGGCGGCGAGCCGGCGCAAACCACCCTTCGCCGTCGCGCCGAAGCGCGCGGTATCGTGGATCGTCTCCCACAAGCGCCGCGGGTTGATCGAAAGGTTGGTCGGCGGCGGCATCGCGGGGCGCTAGACCAGCTTGAAGATCGAGAGGTGAACCGAGGGCGCTTTTCCCTCACCCGGCGCAACGGTGCCGGCAAAGATGAACTGGTTCAGCCAGACGTACTTGCCCATCGGCGCCTCGAAGTGCGGCGTGGTCATGGCATAGCGCTTGCCATCAGGCCCCGGCGCGGTCTGGACAAGGCCGCGGTTGGTGACCTTGATCAGCACTTTGTCGTCGGTCTCCATGTAGTAGTCGGCGACAAGTTCGAGATAGCCGTCGGCGCGCAGGAGCTGCCAGTCCGCCCCGCCGGGGACAATGCGGCCCTTGAGGTCAGGCCCTTCGAAGCTGCCGCCGATAATCGGCACGCGAAAACGCTCGCCATAAGGCGTGGTGCCGTGGGGCACGCGCTCTTCAAGCAGCGCCACGGCCCGATAGACGAGGACCGAGCGCGGGCCGGCGGGCGGCTCGGCAGCGGAAGCCGGAGCGCCGACAGCGAACGCCGCCCCGCCTGCCGCCAGACCGCCGAGCAGACCCCGCCGATTCATCAGGCCACTTCGCGAAGCGCCGGCAGCGCGCAGACCGCATCGAGGCCGAGGACGTGGGCGACACGGCCCAGGCCCATCCACACCGCGACGCAGAAGGCGAGATCGACAATCTCGTCATCGCTCAGCGCCGCTTTGTAGCGCGCCCAGAAGTCCTCGTCGTTGGCGAGGGCCTTGGGATCGAGCCCGACTTTCTCGGCATACTCGATCGCCAGCTTCTCGCGCTCCGAAAGGACCGGCGAGGTGCGCCATTCGTGCACGGCGGCATAGAACGCCTCGTCCGGCGCGGGGCCGTTCACGCGCTCGATATCGGGCCGGTCGCGCAGCACGCGGAAGTTCTGGCACAGCTGGCAGCCATTGATCAGCGCGGTGCGCATCCGCGCGCCTTCGAACAGGCGCGTGGGCAGCTTCGACATGCGGTAGGTCACATCGGAAAAGCCGAAAGCGGCGTTCACGATCTCGGGTGCATAGTGCTCGGACAAGCGGCCGAGCGGGTTCTGGTGATGGGCTTCGGGCAAAGCAACACGCATGGCATCCTCCTTGTGCTGATCGCGGCATCAAAGGTCCGGCAGGCCGCCTTGCACACTCCTCAATCTGACAGGCTGGAAGGCGTCCGCAAAGGGGGAGGTTGACACAGTTGACACTGTCCTGGGGAATAATTGCATTCGATCAATTTCACGAATTTGATCGAATGAATCGATCAGCAAGCGTCGGATGCGGGCGCGGGTCTGCAGCAGGGTTCAGTGGTCCGGCAGAATGAATTGGCCCGGCGAATGTCGCAGATTCGCTGGATGTAGGAAAGCGCGGGGTGACGCGTCCGTTGGCCGACAGCGAAATCGCCGGTGCGCTCGCGGCGTGGCCTCGGACCGTGCCAGGCGCCAGTCCAGGCTGGCGAGACGGCCATCGCAGGCTGCGTTGAAGCTGCGGACCTATCGGGAAATGCCCGGGCCGGTACGCTTACCAACCCGGAGCATTCCCCGCCCGGAAATCAGACTTGCTTGCAGCGCTTGTGCGCCGGGCCGCGTGTCCTCAGTCGCTTTTGCCGGTCAGCAAGGGCATCGGCACGATCGGCTTGTATGCCCCGCGTCCGCCCGAAAGCGTCGGCAGTGGGATCACCGGCTTGTAGCTGCCGCTTCCGCCCGAGAGCGTCGGCATCGGGATCACCGGCTTGTAGGCGCCCCGGCCGCCGGAGAGCGTGGGCAGGGGGATGATCGGCTTGTAGGGGCCGGTCTGGCCCATGAGCTTGGTCTTGGACCGCGAATTGCGCGACACCGCGGACAGACCGAAGAGGTTCGAGAAGAAATCGCCGCGTCCGCCCAGCACAGGCAGACCCAGCAGTTCGGAAAGCGGCGCGGCATCGACGGACGAGGCAGTCGAGCGGCCGCTGGTATTGCCGGGGTCAAGCGGTTCGCGTGCATCGAGCATATCGTGGACCGCGTAGGATTCGCCGAAGCGCGGACGGCAGATGACCGCGGTCGCGCCCTTGACGACACCGTCAGCAAGTTCTGCCGCGCGGCTCTTGAAAACGCCGGCGCCACGTGCCTGTGCGAGCACGGCGTCATGTGCCCCGCCTTCGTCGCCGTCGGGGCGGGAGAGGACAGCCAGTTCGTTCGGCCGATAGCCTACCTTTCGCAAGGCGTTCGCTGCGTCCTCTGCTGCAGCGGCGCTGCTGTAGAGACGGCTTGCAACTTCGCTCATAGTGCACTCCCTTCCTGTATGATCCCAGATCCTCCTGGGTTGCCCCTTTGGTTTCGGCCCGCGTGGCTTCGAGCCGCATCACGAGACTCAGCGGCCAGCAAGGGTGCGGCGCTGACCAACGTAACCAACAACAGCACAATCTCCAAACCATAGACGACATGGTAGCCGGTTGCCGGGTGATTGGAGGTCGTAGCGACGATATCGCGGATGACACCGCCGAGCGCGACACCAAGTCCCGCCGCGGTTGCCTGGCTCGCGCCCCACGCGCCGAGCGCAAGGCCGATCTGATCGCGCGGAGCGCGGTTCATGGTGGCCGTCAGCGTGCCATGGCCGAACAGGCCGGCGCCAGCGCCGATCGCTGCCGTGCCCAGCGCGAAGAGCAGGACACTGGCAAGCGGCTGCGCCAGGATGACCGCGGCAAAGGCGGGAATGCCCACCACGACGCCAATGCAAGCCAGGCGCAGCGGATCATAACCCCGCGCCAGCACGCGCGATGCCAGGCCAAAACCGGCGATGCCGCCGATTGCCAGAGTGGCGGTAAGTCTGGTTGTCTCGCCCACGGCGAGGCCGAGTACCTGGCCGCCATAAGGCTCCAGCAGAACATCCTCCATGGTGAAGGCCATCGTGCCGATGCCGGTGACGAGCAGGAAATTGAGCGCGCGGTCGCCAGCCAGAAAACTTGAAAAGGCCGTGCGGAAATCGGGCGGAACGGGCTGCGGAACCCGGGCCGTGGATCGGCGCGGTTCCTGCTTCCATGCGGCGACGCCGATCAGCACGATCGTCAGCAGGGCGGAGGCCTGGATAACCTGGACGAGGCGCCCAGGCGTGAATTCAGCCAGCATCGCACCGAATAGCAGCGCGCTGGCGATCATGCCGACCAGCAGCATGACATACATCAGACCCACGACTTTCGGGCGGCTTTCGGGTGCGGCAAGGTCGGTGGCGAGCGCAAGGCCCACCGTCTGCACCGTGTGCAGCCCGGCACCCACAAGCAGGAACGCCAGCGCGGCCGCTGCCTGGCCGACCCATGCCGGGGCGCTGGCCGAATCGCCGAGTCGCGCGAGCACGATCAGGGCAAAGGGCAGAATAGCGAGGCCGCCGAATTGCAGCATGGCCCCGCGATAGATGAAAGGGACGCGGCGCCAGCCGAGCTCGGAGCGGTGATGATCGGACTTGTAGCCAATCACTGCGCGGAACGGTGCAAACAACAGCGGAAGCGCGATCATCGCCCCGACGAGCGACGCCGGAACGCCCAGTTCGACGATCATGACCCGGTTCAGTGTGCCGATCAGCAGGGTGAGCGCCATGCCGACCGCGACCTGAAACAGGGACAGGCGCAGCAGCCGCGACAGCGGCAGATCGGCTGTGGCAGCGTCGGCGAAAGGCAGGAAACGCGTTCCCAGCCCTACCCACTGCCGCATCATGAAACGACTGGCCCGGTTCATTCGGCTTACCTCGCTGAAGGTACCGTTGAAGGTGTTGGTTGGCGGGAGCGCCTCAGCACTCCCGCCTTCCAGGTCTAGCCGCCCGTTGGAGCCGGCGATTTTGCGGGCGTATGCAACACCGCATTCATCGCCTGCTGTCCGGCACCGGCCGGCGTCACATCGACCTTGACCGCGCCATCGGGTCCCGTTGGCGCGACGCGGATTGTGTAGCCATTCGCTGCGGCAGTCTTCGGCGCTGCCGCCGCTGCGGCAGCAGCGTCGGAGCCGTTGAAGAAGCGCTTCACCCATGTCGTGTTCTCGATCACCGCGAAATGAACGGTGAACGAAATCAGCGCGACTGAGCCGAGAAACGCAGGCAATCCGATCGTCGGATTGACCACGCACCAAACACGTCCTTGGTTCATGGTACTGCTCCTACTTCAGCCAGGGTGAGTACAAGTACACAAGCGTGTGCGCGATCAGCGAGATCACGAAAAACACTCGCGCGCCGTCGATTACATGTTTGTGCAGCTCTTCGCTTTCGCGGATCGTCAGGCCAGTCGGCCAGACCCGTTCAGGATCATCAAGATCGCTCATGGCAGCTCCTTCCCCCCACTTCTCGTCTTCCGATGGCGGGCGGTGGCACCTGAGGGGAGTGCGGTGGCCCGTCCCGGCGCACATTTAGCATGCACCGGCATCCCTGCATTCTCGTCTCGGCGCCATATGTCAACAATTCATCACGATCAAACATGTCAAGTAAATTGGACACTTGCCCACGAAAGTGGTGCGAGGAACGATCAATTTGAGACTGGTTTTCAATATGGTAGTCGGACTCTGTCGACTGCTGCCAAGCCAGATTCTCGGCTGCAACGCTCCTAAATTTTGACACCGTTTTAGGCCGATTCTCTTGCTTGAACCGCCGCGGCCGGCGGAAGAAGAGCCGGATCAGGTGCGCGGATGGCTGCCTGCAAGGATTCGGCCTGCAAGATGCCCAAGCCGCTGCAGGGCATGCTCGCCGGTGCGCGCCGATAGCCGCGGGGCAAGGCCGGCCATCCTGACCGGGAAGGCCAGTCCGAGCCAAAGTGGGTCCCCGGGGAGGGGCTACCACCGGCGGCCACCTGGCGGGCGAGGGCTTCTCAACCGCCCGCGTGAAAGGGATGATCTTGAGGCGTTCAGCCCCGCGTCTTCAGGCGAAGGCTGTCCCAGCTGATGTCGCCGGTCCAGCCGCCGTCGACGGGGAGGCTGACACCGTTGATGAAGGATGCGGCGTCGGAGGCGAGGAAGGTGATCGCTTCGGCGACGTCTTCGGGCATGGCGAAGCGGGCCATGGGGACGCGATTCACGATATCGCTATCGTCGTAGGCGCCCGAGCCCATGTCCTTCACGTCCATCTCGGTCTTGATCCAGCCCGGGCAGACGGCGTTGACGCGCACGCCGCGGCCGCCCCATTCGCCGGCGAGGGTGCGGGTGAGGCCGACGAGGCCGTGCTTGGAGGTGTTGTAGGCCGCGCGGTGGATGACGCCACCTAGCCCTGCGACCGAGGCGACGTTGACGATGGAGCCCTTGCCCGCCGAGAGCATCTGGCGGCCGAATGCGCGGCACAGGAGGAAGGGCCCTTGCAGGTTCACCGCCATCATGCGCTGCCATTGGTCGAGCGTGGTATCCTCGGCGGGCTGGATCAGGCTGATGCCGGCGTTGTTGACGAGGACTTGCGCGCCGCCGAAGTCTGCCGCGATGCGGGCGGCCATGTCTTCGACGAAGGCTTCGCTGGCGACGTCGCCGCTGATGCCGATGGCCCCTGCGCCAATGGCGGCGGCCTGTTCGGCGACGTCCTGCAGATCGGTGAGGACGACGCGGTAGCCGGCTGCGGCAAGGCGGCGGGCGGTGACGAGGCCGAGGCCCTGCGCGGCGCCGGTGACGATGGCAGTGTTCATTTGCTGTCCTTTGCCGAGAAGAAGGCGGGATATTCCGAGCGCCAGAAATCGCACTGGTATTCGCCCCAGGCATCGACGGCACGGATGCCGGCGGGTTCGAAGCGCATCACGGCGCCGGGACGGGTTGCAGGCCATTCCTGCGCATTGGGGTTGCCGCGCAGGAAGGCGGCCCAGCTCGTGACGATCACGTCGGCCAGCGCCTGTGAAGTGGCAGACAGATCGGGTGCGGTCATCGCGGCGGTGTTCGAGAAATTGGGGAACAGCGCGTTGAGCTCGGCCGAATGGACCGCGCCGAGATTGAAGCCGGGTTCGGGGGAGATGGGGATCGAGACGCCGCGCACCGGGGCGGTGCGATCGGCATATTCCCACTGGAACACCGGGGTGTAGGCCCCGAGCAGGCGGCCGCTCTCGAGCATCAGACAGTGGGTGATGCCGAGGCCGGGCATGAAATCGGTCATCAGCGAGCCGAGGGTTTCGGCAGGGTGTTCGCCGGGCTTCAGGGGGTAGCGGGCGAGGACTTTCCCGGCCTTCTCGCCATAGATCGCGCGGACGGCGGCGGGGTAGGCTTCGGGCGTGATCTTTGCGCCGCCCTGCACATCATAGCCGACGTAGAGGCGCATCTCGTCGCGCGTGAAGCCGTTGAGGACGGGCACGCGGAGGAAATTGCCTGCCTTGAGCGCATCAAGCGTGGGGCGGGGGACGGTAGGGTTTCCGGTGAAGGGCGCGAAGGCGAGGAGTTCACCGCTGGCGGCATTGGCTCCGGCGGCGATGAGGGCCTGCGGGTCGGTGGTCTTCAGGCCGGCAAGATCGGGGCAGCCGGCTTCCTTCGCCACTTTGGCGGCGAAGGCCTCGGCCTGCGGGAGCGTGCGCAAGGGCGTGCCGCAAGCGCCGCTCTGGATGATGGCGCGGTGGAACAGGCCCTTGTTCGCCTCTGGGGCCATGAGCTGCATGCAGACCGAGGCGGCACCGGCGGATTCGCCCGCGAGCGTGATGTTCTCCGGATCGCCGCCGAACGGCGCGATATTGGCCTTGATCCACTTGAGGGCGAGGCGCTGGTCTTCGAGGCCCAGCACATGCCCGGCGCCGGACGTGCCAGCCGGAGGGGCCATGAAGCCGAACACGCCGAGGCGGTAGTTCACGCTGACGACGACGGCGTCCATGCCCTGCGCCAACCGGTCCAGCCGGTAGAGTGAAGCCGCGCCGCCGACGAAGGCGCCGCCGTGGAGCCAGACGAGGACGGGGCGCTTGGCGCCGCCGGTGACGGGGCGGCTGATGTTCAGCGTGAGGCAGTTCTCCTCGTCGCTGCGCTCGGTGAGGCCATAGCGCGCGGCCTGCGGGCAGGCGCCGCCGAAGTGCATGGCGGCAAGGATGCCGGTCCACGGCGCGGCGGGCTGGGGCAAGCTCCAGCGCGCCTCGCCCGCGACGGGAGCGGCGTAGGGGATGCCGCGAAACTCGAGCGCGCCGTTCCGGATAAAGCCTTCGACCTTGCCCGAGGCGGTGGTGACGATCTCACCTTGCGGCGCGGACTGGGCGGCAAGCGGGGCACCGAGGAGGAGCGCGGCGGCGGCGAGGAGGGCGCGCCAGCTGTTGAGGATCATCGGCAAAAGTCCGTTCGGGTTGCGCCGCCGTTGGTACGCAGGAGGGCGGCAGTTGCAAGCCTTGTGGGTCCTGCTCTCATTTTTGAGGGCCGCGAATTTGAGGCAGGTCAAAGCCTGCACCCGGTGTGCTGCGCCATCCTGCCTGGCGGACAAGGAGACGACGCATGGTCGAGACGCTGACAGGCACCAACCGTTCCAAGGGCATCACCTATGACGCGCTGCTCGACATGGATACCCATGCGGTGCCGCCGCGCCTGCGCGAGGACAGTCCGCTGAAGCCGGGGCCGACGATTGTCGATCCCGCCATCTACTATTCGCGCGATTTCTTCGATCTGGAAGTCGAGCGGCTGTGGAAGCGGGTGTGGCAGATGGCCTGCCACGAGGACGACATCCCCAACGTGGGTGACAGCCATGTCTATGACATCGCGCATCTTTCCTATGTCGTCGTGCGGACCGGGCCGGACGAGATCAAGGCCTTCCCCAACGCCTGCCTCCACCGCGGCCGCGCGCTGCTGACCGAAGACAGCAAGGGCCTCCACGAGTTCCGCTGCCCGTTCCACGGCTGGGGCTGGAAGATCGACGGCACCTTGAAGGAAGTGCCGTGCCAGTGGGATTTCCCCTCGGTCAGCGCGCGCACGCACAGCCTGCCGCCGGTGCGCGTCGGGCGCTGGGGCGGCTGGGTGTTCATCAACCCGGATGACAACGCCGAACCCTTTGCGGATTTCCTCGGCGATATCGACCGGCACTTCCAGCCGATCCCGTTCGAGCGGCGCTACAAGGCGGTGCATGTGGCGAAGAAGCTGCGGTGCAACTGGAAGGTGGCGCAAGAGGCCTTCATGGAGGCCTATCACGTGGTGGCGACGCATCCGACGCTGCTCGATGTGATGGGGGACGCCAATTCGAAGTATGACGTGTTCGGCAACATGTCACGCGCGATCTCGCCCAATGGCCTCCTCAGCCCGCATGTGAACCCGGCGCTGGTGGCCGAGCCGCTGGAAGGTGCCAAGACTTATGCCAAGGTGCGCCATGCCTTGTCCGGCAATGTCTACGAGCGGCTGGGCGAGGACCGCGTGAAAGTGACCGCGCGTGACGGGCGGACGGGGATCTTCGACCATCAGGCGCACCACATCGAAGGCACGCTCGATCATGCCGATGTGCAGTTGTGCGACTGGGTGGGCGGCAAGCTGCCGGCCGGGTGGGAAAACGAGATCGACCACACCACCACCGGCCCGATCCCCGAGCGGCGCAAGGCGATGGCGGACGCATCGCGCGAGCATTGGCGGGGGGTGCTGGGCGACGAGGTCGACACCATGTCCGACGCCGAGTTCGTCGACACGATCTACTACAACCTCTTCCCCAACATCAGCCCGTGGGGATGCCTCAACCCGATTTTCTACCGGTTCCGTCCGCTGGGCGACAATCCGGAGGAATGCATCCACGAGACGATGTTCATGATGCCCGTGAAGAAGGGCGAGAAGCGGCCAGCGCCGGCCAAGGTCCACTGGCTCGATTTCGACGACGACTATTGCGATGCCGAGGAGCTGGGCATGCTGGCCAAGGTGTTCAACCAGGACGTAGTCAACCTGCCGCACGTGCAGCGGGGGATGAAGTCGATCAAATCGAAGGAGATCGTCTTTGCCAACTACGTCGAGACGAAGATCCGCCACTTCCACATGCTGCTGAATTTGCAGCTCTCGCGTTGAAGCCAAGCAAAAATGACAATTGCAGGCAGGGCTGCCGGAGATCACTGTAGCCGGGAAAA
>Ga0164294_10001553_pt1 | contig 21279 bp, 22 predicted proteins | sample GEODES005metaG_FD_111479 | JGI IMG/M metagenome (GOLD analysis project Ga0164294, IMG submission 111479) | Oligotrophic lake water microbial communities from Sparkling Lake, Wisconsin, USA - GEODES005 metaG | ecosystem: Environmental > Aquatic > Freshwater > Lake | place: USA: Sparkling Lake...
CGGATGCTCAGCCGGAATCTGCACGAAGATCAGTGTGACGTCGTCTGGATCAGTGACGTGCATCTCGTATAGGCCCCAGGGCTCCTGACGAGCCTCACGGGCGATCACAACACCGCGTCCGGCGAGCTCGTCCTGGGTGGCGTGGATATCGCGCACCTGCAACCACAGGGCGCCGGGGAAGGCTCCCTGCGTATTCGCCGGTGCACCGTGCCCAGCCAGTTCAATCAGCGATTGTCCCGCGTAAAACACTGTGCCGCCTGGGTATTCGCGGGCGATCGCCAGGCCCAGTGAGTCACGGTAGAAGCTCACCGAACGCGGATAGTCGGCCGGGCGAAGCAGCATCCGGCTCGCGAGAATCTCCATGAATCTCCTGTCCTAATTCGGTTGCATGCGTTGACGCTTCAGTATCCCGTTAAGCAGGCCGGGAGCGACGACGTCGATCGCCCGCGCGGTGACACCGAACCGGGGCGCGATGCGCACCGGACGGTGCTTCGCTGCATCGATCATCCACTGTGCCGCTTCCTGCGGGCTCAACGCGGCCGCACCGTCGTAAGCCTTCGTAGGCGCAATCATGGCGGTGGCAACGAGTGGGTAGTAGAGGGTCGTTGAGTGCACGCCATTGCGGGACCATTCGGTCTCGATCACCCGACTGACCGCACTGAGCGCGGCCTTGGAGGCGTTGTAGACACCGAACAGTGGAGTGGCCTCACTGAGAACCCCCCAGGTCGCTACGTTGATGATGTGGCCGTCACCGCGTTCGATCATTCCCGGTGCCAGTCCGCGGATGAGCCGCAGGGGCGAGTAATAGTTCAGCGTCATGGTGCGTTCGACATCGTGCCAACGGTCCAGAGAGTCAGCCAGTGGTCGGCGGATCGAGCGTCCGGCGTTGTTGACCAGGATGTCCACCCCGCCGAAACGGTGCTCCACGACTTCGGCCAGTTCGTCCACAGCGTCCAGATCGGACAGATCGCAGGGGAGCGCGGTGGAGGTGCCGCCAGCCTCGGCGATGCGTTCCGATAACGCCTCCAACAGGTCGGCACGGCGCGCGACGACGATCACTTCCGCACCGGCTGCGGCGAAGCACTCGGCCCCGGCTTCCCCGATACCCGAGGACGCCCCGGTGATCAGTACCCGCTTGCCGCGCAGTGAAATCCGCGTTCCATTGGAAATTCGCAGCGGCGGACGCATCCCGGCCATCGCGATCGCATCGGTCAGCCTTCGGCGCAGTGGTGTCACCTGGCCGAGTCTATGGATGCTCAGAAGTAGCGGGGGAACCGGCTGTAATCCGGGTCGCGCTTCTCAAGGAAGGCATCACGGCCCTCGACGGCCTCGTCTGTCATATATGCCAGCCGGGTGGCCTCGCCGGCGAAGATCTGCTGACCTACCAGGCCGTCGTCGAGGAGATTGAAGGCGAACTTCAACATCCGTTGTGCCTGAGGCGATTTGCCATTGATTTTGGCAGCCCAATCCAGGGCGACATTCTCCAGATCTGCGTGGTCGACCACCCGATTGACCGCGCCCATCTGATGCATGTGTTCAGCGGTGTAGTCCTCGCCGAGGAAGAAAATCTCGCGGGCGAATTTCTGGCCCACCTGTTTGGCGAGATACGCGCTGCCGTAGCCGCCGTCGAAGCTGCCGACATCGGCGTCGGTCTGTTTGAAGCGGGCATGCTCGCGGCTGGCCAGGGTCAGGTCACAGGTCACATGCAGGCTGTGCCCACCGCCGGCGGCCCAGCCGTTGACCAGACAGATAACCACCTTGGGCATGAACCGGATCAGCCGCTGCACCTCCAGGATGTGCAGCCGGCCTGCGCGGGCGGCATCGATGGTGTCGGCGGTCTCTCCGTCGGCGTACTGGTAGCCGGAGCGGCCGCGGATACGTTGGTCACCACCGGAGCAGAACGCCCAGCCGCCGTCTTTGGCCGAGGGGCCGTTTCCGGTCAGCAGCACAACACCGACATCAGGCGACATCCGCGCGTGGTCGAGCGCGCGGTAGAGCTCATCGACGGTGTGAGGCCGAAATGCGTTGCGCACCTCTGGCCGGTCGAAGGCCACCCGCACCGTCGGTAGGCGTACGCCATCGACCACATGGTGGTGATAGGTGATATCGGTGAGGTTCTCGAAGCCCTTGACGGGCTGCCACAGGTCAGGGTTGAACGGGTTATCGCTCACAGCCACGAAGTTACGCTAGAGATCCAGGCCCCGCTCGCGCAGCGCGTCGATCAACCCGGTAGGCCGATCACTGATGGGCAGCGGGTCCACCAAGGCGAAGTCACACCCCAGTGTTCGAGCGGCGCCGTCGTTCTCCTCGCTGTCCCCGACCATCAATGCCTTGTCGGCCTGGACCCCGAGCCGGGTCAGCGCGGAGGTGAAAATCCGCGGATCCGGTTTGACGACGCCGAGCTCAAAGGACAGCACATACTCGTCGGCTTCCGCGCCGGCCGCCATCAGCACGGCACGGATATCCCAGGCAATATTGGAGACGACAGCGGTGCGGATCCCTTTCTGCCGCAGAGACTTCAATACGAATACCGTGTCGGGGTACACCGCCCATTCAGCGGGGTCGGTGATCCGCCGATATAGCTCCTCGGCGTGTTCATCGGCCAGACCCGAGGTTGTCAGCACATGCAGATAGGCCTCCTGGTGCAACGCCGGGTCCAGGTCGCGGTGCTCCCAGGCGTGGTGCGTCACACTCGCGGTGGGATGGGTTAACCGGTCCATCACCACGGCGCGTTGCGCGGCCTCCAATCCCGTCCCGGTGAACCAGTCGTCGCGGGCTTCGCAACTGGCCAGCGTGCCGGAGAAATCGAAGAGGACTGCGCGCGCATTAGCCAACGGCTCGGCCCGCGCCTTCCCAGAACTTCGCCCGTACCGACTTCTTATCGGGCTTGCCCAGCGCGGTCACCGGAACCGAATCCACCACGATCACCTGCTTGGGCGACTGCACTGAACCTTTGCGCTCCTTGACCGCTTCCTGGATCTCTGCGGTCAGCGTGGCCACCGCCGCCTCATCGCTGGGATGATCCGGCCGCAGCACGATCACCGCCGTCACCGCTTCACCCCACTTGTCATCCGGTGTTCCGATCACGCACACCTGTGCCACCGCAGGATGCTCGGCGACGACATCCTCCACCTCACGGGGGAATACGTTGAACCCGCCGGTGACGATCATGTCCTTGACCCGATCGACGATGTACCAGAAGCCGTCGGAGTCTTCGCGCGCCATATCGCCGGTGTGCAGCCAGCCGTCACGGAACGCGTCCGCGGTGGCCTCCGGCAGGTTCCAGTACCCGCCACTGAGCAACGGCCCGGAGACGCAGATCTCACCGATTTCGCCCTGCTGCACGGGTTTTCCGTCCGCATCCAACAGTGCGGTGCGGGCGAACAGTGTGGGCCGCCCGCACGACGTCAGCCGCTTCTCATCGTGGTCACCCTTGGCCAGGTAGGTGATTACCATCGGCGCCTCGGACTGGCCGTAGTACTGGGCGAAGATCGGGCCGAACCGGGCGATGGCCTCGGCCAGGCGCACCGGGTTCATCGCTGAGGCTCCGTAGTACACCGTCTCCAGCGACGACAGGTCGCGGGTATGGGAATCCGGATGGTCCATCAGCGCGTAGATCATCGACGGCACCAGCATGGTCGCGGTGATCTTCTGCTCCTCGATCACTCGCAACACCTCGGCCGGATCGAACTTGGTGAGCACGATCAATTCGCCACCCTTGACGATGGTCGGCACGAAGAACGCCGCCCCGGCGTGCGATAGCGGGGTGCACATCAGGAACCGCGGATGCTCCGGCCACTCCCACTCGGCCAGTTGCGCCGTCGTCATGGTGAGGATCGACCCCACCGTGCCCATCACGCCTTTCGGCTTGCCGGTGGTGCCGCCGGTATAGGTCATCCCGCCGATATGGTCGGGCGGAAGATCAGCCGCTACCAACGGTTGCGGTGTGAATTTGGCTGCCTCGGCGATCAGGTCCACGCCAACATCGGCCAACTCCGGCGGCACCGGGCCAAGAGTGAGCACCTGCTTGAGCGACGGCACCTTAGCCAGCAGTCCGACCGCCCGTTCGACGAACATCGGGACCGGGTCGATGACCAATGATGTCGCGCCGCCGTCGGCGAGCACATAGGCGTGATCGTCCAGCGAGCCCAGCGGATGAAGTGCCGTGCGCCGGTAGCCCTGGGTCTGGCCCGCGCCGATGATCATCAGCACCTCGGGCCGGTTGAGGGCCAGCAGGCCCACGGTCGCACCGGTGCCCGCACCGAGCGCCTCGAAGGCCTGGATGTAGCAGCTGATCCGGTCGGCCAGTTCGCCACCGGTCATGGTGGTATCGCCGAGGAACAGCACCGGTCGGTTCTTGTTGCGTTTGAGCGCACCCACCGTCAGGTGGCCGGCATGCAGGGGATGGCGGAGCAGGTCGATCTCAGTCATGGCCACCACACTAGAACGTGGTGCAACGCCTGTCGGGTCCCGTCCTTAAAGCCGTCCGAAAAGCCGTGCGGTCCGCCGGGGCGTGGCACCCTATCTCCTATGGCGCAACCAGACGAACCACGTTTCCTCGACGACCGTCCGGCCTACTGGGCCAAGACCACACCCGATGGCGTCGCCATCACCTACCTGGGCCGCACCTGGACATGGTCGGAGTTCGATGACCGGATCCGCCGCTGCGCCGGTGCTCTGGCCGAGCGCGGTATCGGCCGCGGCGACGTGGTGGCCTTCCTGGACAAGAACCACCCGGCGTGTGTCGAGACCACCATTGCCGCGGCGTCACTGGGCGCTGCCACGGCCATCATCAACTTCCGGCTGGCCGGCGCCGAGATGGACTACGTCCTCAACGACTCCGGCGCCACGCTGCTGATCGTCGGCACCGACCTCAAGCCGGCTATCGAGGCGATCCGCGACCGGCTGCCGAATGTCGCTCATGTCATCGAGGTCACTCCCGAGGGCACCGACGGCGATCAGTACGAGGCCATGCTGGCCGCGGCCACCCCGCACGGCCGCAGTCCCGAGGTAACCCCCGCCGACATCTGCGTCATCATGTACTCCTCGGGAACCACCGGAAACCCCAAGGGAATCAGACTGTCGCAGGGGAACATGATCGCCCACACGCTGCATGCCCGCACTCCTTTGCAGATTGAACCCGACGACAAGAACATGGTCGCGATGCCGCTGTTCCATGTCGGCGGTTCGTCCTACATTCAGGGCAGTATTCACGACGGCATGACAAGTATCATGACCCGCGAGGCCGACGGGGCATCTCTGGTTGGCGCTCTGATGGCCGGAGCCACCCGCGCGTTCCTGGTGCCCGCAGTGCTGAGCAAGGTCATGGAGATGGGTCCCGACGCGATCAAGCTCTTCGGTCAGTTGCGTACCTTCGCCTACGGCGCCGCACCCATGCCGCCGGCGCTGCTAGCCACTGCGCTCAAGGAATTCCCGAACCTCGACTTCGTCCAGGTGTACGGCCTGACCGAGGTGTGCGGCGCGATCACGATCCTCTCGCCGGAAGCGCACCGCGACGAGGCCCACCCGGAGCGGTTGGTCAGCGCGGGCCAGCCTGCCGAGAAGGTCGAGGTGCGGGTGGTCAATCCGGACACCCTGGCGGACGTCGAGTCCGGACAACCCGGTGAATTATGGTTCCGCACACCGCAGTTGATGGAGGGCTACCACAACAAGCCGGAGGCGACCGCGGAGACGATCACCGCCGATGGTTGGTTCCGCACCGGTGACATCGGTCGCGTCGACGACGGGGGTTTCATCTTCGTCGAGGACCGGCTCAAGGACATGATCATCTCCGGTGGCGAGAACATCTACTCGGTCGAGGTCGAGCGCGCCCTGACCGACCATCCGGCGGTCATGGACGCCGCGGTGTTCGGTATACCCGACGACAAGTGGGGCGAGTCGGTCAAGGCTGCGGTGGAACTGTCCGCCGGCGCCGAGGTCACCCCGGAGGAACTCATCGCCTGGTGCAAGGAGAAACTCGCCGGCTACAAGTGCCCGCGCAGCGTCGAGATCTTCGAGGCGCTGCCGCGCAACCCCACCGGCAAGCTGCTCAAGAAGGATCTGCGCAAGCCCTACTGGGAGAACCGCGACCGCGCGATCTGATGAACGCAGACGATCTCATCGACCGTCTGCACGTTGTCGCACTGCCGATGCGGATGCGATTCCGCGGCATCATGGTGCGTGAAGTTGCGCTGATTGATGGGCCATCCGGTTGGGGCGAGTTCGGCGCCTTCCTCGAGTACGCACCACCGGAAGCCGCGTACTGGCTGGCATCGGCGATCGAATCCGCCTACGGCACAAAGCCGGTGTCGCTGCGGAGGAGAATCCCTATCAATGCCACCGTCCCGGCGGTACCGGCCGCGCAGGTGCCCGAGGTACTGGCCAGGTTCCCGGGTGTGACGACGGCAAAGGTAAAGGTCGCCGAACCGGGGCAGGTACTGGCCGATGATGTGGCCCGGGTGAATGCGGTGCGGGCCATGGTTCCCACCGTTCGGGTCGACGCCAATGGCGGATGGAGCGTGGAGCAGGCCGTCGCTGCCGCCGCCGCCCTGACCGCCGACGGCCCACTGGAATACCTCGAACAACCCTGCGCCACCGTCGCTGAACTGGCCCAGGTGCGCCTGCGAGTGGACGTGCCGGTGGCCGCCGATGAGAGCATCCGCAAGGCGGCCGATCCGCTGGCGGTCGTGCGCGCCGGTGCCGCCGATATCGCGGTGCTCAAGGTCGCCCCACTCGGCGGGGTCGCGGCACTGCTTGATATCACCGCCCACATCGATATCCCGGTGGTCATCTCCAGCGCACTGGACTCCGCGGTGGGCATCGCCGCGGGGCTCACCGCCGCGGCGGCGCTGCCGGCCCTGGATTACGCCTGCGGACTCGGAACCGGACGTCTGTTCGTCGACGACGTGGCCGATCTCACGTCAATCGATGGCTGGCTTGCGGTGGCCGACATCGTGCCCGACCCGGCCCGGCTGGCCGCCCTGGCGGCGCCGGCCGATCGTCGCGACTGGTGGATCGCCCGCGTTCGTACCTGCCAGGCACTGCTAGCCTCGCGCGGATGACCACCCTGGCCTACGAGGACACCGGAACAGGCGAGCCGGTGCTGTTCATCGCCGGCACCGGCGGTGCGGGCCGCACCTGGCACATTCATCAGGTACCGGCTTTTGTGGCCGCCGGCTACCGCTGTATCACTTTCGATAACCGCGGTATCGGGGCCACCGAGAACGCCGATGGATTCTCCACCGCGCAGATGGTCGCCGACACCGCCGAACTCATCGAGACCGTCGCCGGTGGCCCGGTCCAGCTGGTCGCAATGTCCATGGGCGCGTTCATCGCCCAGGAGCTGCTGCTGGTCCGCCCTGAACTGGTGACCCAGGCCGTTCTCATGGGCACCCGCGGTCGCGTCGATGAGACCCGCAGGGCGTTCCGGACCGCCGACCTTGAGCTGGCGGAATCCGGTATCGAGGTGCCCGCGGCCTACGCCGCGAAAGTCCGAGTGTTGGAGAACTTCTCACCCAAGACCATCAATGATCCCGCCGCGATCAGCGAGTGGTTGGAGATGTTCACCGCCTTCCCCCTCAAGCGCACCGCCGGCTGGCGCAGTCAGATGACCGTGGTGCCCACGGAGAATCGGCTGTCGATGTACCGGTCGATCACCACCGAGGTTCTGGTGATCGGGTTCGCCGATGACGTCATCACCCCGGCGGCGCTCGGGCGCGAGGTCGGTGAGGCTCTGCCGAATGGCCGCTACATCCAGATTGCCAACGCCGGTCACCTCGGCTTCCTGGAGCGGCCCGACCCGGTCAATAACGCGATGCTGCAATTTTTTGCGGGAAGGCTTTTATGACACGCTGGTAGGCGTGAATCCCTCGACGACTCAGGCCCGGGTCGTCGTCGACGAACTTGTTCGCGGCGGCGTCCGCGACGTCGTGCTGTGCCCGGGGTCACGCAATGCGCCCTTGGCCTTCGCCCTGGCTGACGCCGACCGCGCGGGGCTGGTGCGACTGCATGTGCGGATCGATGAGCGGACCGCCGGGTACCTGGCCGTCGGTTTGGCATTGGGAAGCGGCCGGCCGGTTCCGATCGCGATGACCTCCGGCACGGCGGTGGCCAACATCGGGCCCGCCGTCATCGAGGCCAACTACGCCCGCGTTCCATTGATCGTTCTGAGCGCCAATCGTCCCTATGAACTGCTGGGCACCGGTGCCAACCAGACCATGGAACAGTTGGGTTACTTCGGTACCCAGGTGCGCGCCGCGATCAGCCTGGGACTTGCCGAGGACGGCACCAATCTCGACGGACTCAACGCCCAGTGGCGATCGGCAACGTGCCGGGTGCTGGCCGCCGCCAGCGGTGCCCGTACCGCCAATTCCGGACCGGTTCAGTTCGATATCCCGCTGCGCGAACCCCTTGTGCCCGAACCGGATTCGGATCCGCTTGATTTTCCGGCCGGGCGGCCGGGCGGTCATCAGTGGACGCGTACCCCGCCGGTCGACTTCGACCAGCCGCTGGAGATCGACCTCACACCTGACACGGTTGTCATCGCCGGCCACGGAGCCGGTGTGCACCACAACCTCGCGCACCTACCCACCGTCGCCGAGCCGACCGCCCCGCCGGCTGCCAACCCACTGCACCCGCTGGCATTGACGCAACTGCGTCCCCAGCAGGTCATCATGCTCGGGCGCCCGACACTGCACCGTTCGGTATCAGCGCTGCTGGCCGATTCCGCCGTCCCGGTATACGCGTTGACCACCGGCCCGCGCTGGCCGGATGCCTCGGGCAACTGTCTGGCTACCGGCACCCGGGCCGATACCGTCGGAACAGCGGACCAGGACTGGTTGGCGCGCTGCGCGTACGCCAACCGGCACGCTGTCGAGGTGGTCCGCGAGCAATTGGCCGCCCATCCGCTGACCACCGGTTTGCACGTCGCGGCCGCGGTGGCCGGTGCGGTGCGCCCGGGCGACCAGCTGGTGCTGGGCGCCTCAAACCCGGTACGCGACGCCGCCCTGGTCGGCCTCAATACCCAGGGCATCGCGGTGCGGTCCAACCGCGGGGTGGCCGGTATCGACGGCACCGTCTCGACGGCGATCGGCGCCGCGTTGGCGCACTCCGCCCGGACGATCGCGCTTCTCGGTGATCTGACCTTCGTCCATGACGCCTCGGGGTTGCTGATCGGTCCCACCGAGCCGACTCCACAGGACCTCACCATTGTGGTCTCCAACGACAATGGCGGCGGAATATTCGAACTGCTCGAGCAGGGCGATCCGCGGTTCGCTGACGTGTCCTCGCGAGTCTTCGGCACCCCGCATGATGTCGATGTTCTCGCGCTGTGCCGGGCCTATCACGTCGAATCCCGGCAGATCGAGGTCAACGATCTTTTGCCTGCCCTGAACGAGTCCCATGAGGGAATGCGGGTGCTGGAGGTCAAAGCCGACCGGTCCTCCCTACGCCGTCTACATGCCGATATCAGGGCCGCTCTGTGATCGGCAGTCTCGTCGACTTGCTCAAGTCCACGCTTCCCCGGCGTAACCCCGACGTGCCCGATACCGGTGAGCGAAAAGCACTGCGGTGGGCCAAGACCGGTGTGTGGATCGCCGCTGTCATCATCGCGTTGCAGGCGATTCTGCTGGTCGCCGGAGCGTGGCGCAACGACCGCCAGATCGAACGGCATATGGGCGTGGCCGAGGCTGAGGTGCTTTCGGCCAGCCCGCGGCGTTCGACGGTGGAGTTCGTCACTGCCGACCGGGTCACCTATCGGCCTGAACTTGGGGTGCTGTATCCCTCGGAACTAGTCACCGGAATGCGGATCTACGTCGAGTACGCGCATGACAACCCGAACCTGGTCCGGGTGCAGAATCGCAATGCCTCGTTGGCGATCATTCCGGCCGCATCGTCAGCGGCGGTGGGATGGCTGATCTGCGCGGCCATCCTGGCCGTGCTGGTGCGACGTGAGCACCGGCTGCCGGTAGCGTCGGCCCTATGAGCCGCGCATCGCTGGACAAGGACCCGCGTGATGTGGCGTCGATGTTCGACGCCGTTGCCCGCCGCTATGACATCACCAACACCGTGCTCTCGGCCGGACGGGACCGCTACTGGCGCCGCGCCACCCGGGCGGCACTTCAGGCCGGGCCGGGGGATATGGTGCTCGATCTGGCTGCGGGCACCGCGGTGTCGACGGTCGAATTAGCCCGATCCGGTGCGTGGTGCCTGGCCGCGGACTTCTCCGTGGGAATGTTGCTCGCCGGACAATCGAGGCCGGTGCCGAAGGTGGGCGCTGATGCAACCAGACTGCCGTTCGGCGACGGCGTGTTCGATGCGGTGACGATCAGCTTTGGTCTGCGCAATGTCGTGGACCACGTGTCCGGCCTGCGGGAGATGGCGCGGGTCACCAAACCCGGTGGCCGGCTTGTGGTGTGCGAGTTCTCCACGCCCGCGGTGCCGGTATTCGCCACCGCATACAAGGAGTACCTGATGAAGGCGCTGCCGCGGGTCGCCCGCGCGGTGTCAAGCAACCCTGAGGCCTACGTTTACCTGGCTGAGTCCATTCGGGCCTGGCCTGACCAGTCCACTCTGGCCGGTCGTATCCAGCAGGCCGGCTGGTCGCAGGTGCGGTGGCGTAACCTCACAGGCGGTATTGTCGCCCTCCACGAAGCGCGGAAGCCGAACTAGCAGAAGGGTTTTCGCGGGTCCAGTCGGCGCGATCCCGCTCCACTCGCTCGCCACAATCGGGCCACCCAATCGGCGTCTTCATCGCTCACCAGGTTGCCCATGACCCGGACGGCAATGTTCATCACCGTGGCCGACCGCATTCCCAGCGGTCCGGCCATCGGTAGAAACCGTGGCAGAGTGAGCAGCAGTCCCAGTCGGCGCGCCACCGAGAAGCCTCTCCCGTAGTGGGCCTGCAGTAGTGCGGGCCAGGCGGTGGTCAGCTCGCCGGAACCGAGAATCTGCGCAGCCAGCCGCCCGGTTTCGAGGCCGTAGTCGATACCTTCGCCGTTGAGGGGATTCACGCATGCCGCCGCGTCGCCAACGAGCATCCAGTTCGGACCGGCCACCCCGGACACGGCGCCGCCCATCGGCAGTAGGGCTGAGGCGTGTGCTCGCGGCGGGGTGTCAAAACCCCATGCGGCACGCTTGAGTTCGGCATAGCGCCGCAGCAGTGGTCGCAGGGCCACCTCAGCGGGCCGTTTGGCGGTGGCCAGCGCACCGACCCCGATGTTCACCTCACCGTTGCCCAGCGGAAAAATCCAGCCGTATCCGGGCAGGACCTGGCCGGTATCGGAGCGCAATTCCAGATCCGAGGAGATCCACGGTTCGTCTGCCCGAGGCGAGGCCAGGTAGGCCCGTGCTGCGACGCCGTACACGGTCTGCTGGTGCCATTGGCGGCCCAGTACCCGACCCAGCGGTGAGCGCGCTCCGTCAGCGACGATCAGCCACCGGCAGCCAATGCGGGATCCGTCTGCCAGTCCCACCGTATCGACCCGGCCGGAAGAGTCGAAGGACACGTCAACGCATTTGTGTCCCAACAACATTGAGGCACCGGAATCCTCGGCTACCTTTCGGATACGGTCATCGAGCTCGGTACGGGGGACCGCACTGCTGGTCACCGGGAACGACTGATCCGGCCAGCGCACTTCCACCTGCGCGCCGAAGCCGGCCAGGCGTAGCCCGTGATGGCGGATCCGGCCGTCGAGCCAGTCGATTAAACCCAGGTCTTGCAACTCGGCTACCGCGCGGGGGGTCAGCCCGTCACCGCAGGCCTTGTCCCGCGGAAACTCCACCGCGTCGACCACCAGCACATCGCGGCCGCTGCGGGCCGCCCAGGCCGCAGCAGCCGACCCGGATGGCCCGGCACCGACCACGACAACCTCAGCCCGGACCTCAGATGCTGATGTGCGCACACTTCACAGTATGTTGGAAGAGTGAGGACTCCGGCGACCGTGGTGGCGGGCGTGGACTTCGGCGACCCGGTTTTCGCCCAGTCCGTCCGCGATGGCGTTGCTCGCGTGGAGGAGATGATCTCCACCGAACTGCGCAGCGGCGACGAGTTGATGACCGAGGCCGTGCTGCATCTGTTCGAGGCGGGCGGCAAGCGGTTCCGCCCCTTGTTCACAGTGTTGTCGGCGCAGATCGGCCCCGAGCCTGATGCCTGGCAGGTCGCTGTCGCCGGCGCGGTCATCGAATTGGTGCACCTGGCCACCCTGTATCACGACGATGTCATGGATGAAGCCCAGATGCGTCGGGGCGCCCCGTCGGCCAACGCCCGCTGGGGCAACAACATCGCGATCCTCGCCGGGGATTATCTGTTCGCGACTGCCTCACGGTTGGTGGCGCAGTTGGGACCTGATGCGGTCCGAATCATCGCTGAGACCTTCGCCCTCCTGGTGACAGGGCAGATGCGCGAGACCAAGGGCGCAGAAGGCGGCGACGATGCCGTCTCGCACTATCTGAAGGTGGTTGCGGAGAAAACCGCCTGCCTGATCGCGGTTTCCGGCCGGTTCGGCGCGACGTTCTCCGGTGCCAATGACGATCAGGTCGAGCGTTTGGGACGCATCGGCGGGATCATCGGCACGGTATTCCAGATCTCCGATGACATCATCGATATCGAGAGCGATCCCGACGAGTCGGGCAAGCTGCCCGGTACCGACCTGCGTGAAGGTGTGCACACCCTGCCCGTGCTGTTCGCACTCACCGAAATGGGGCCGGCCGGCGACCGGCTGCGGGAGATCCTTACGGGCCCGGTGACCGATGACGAGACGTTGGCGGAGGCGTTGGCGTTGTTGCGAGCCTCAGGCGGAATCGCCGCGGCTAAAGAGACAGTCCAGCAGTACGCCGCGCAGGCACGAGCTGAACTGGCCGGGCTTCCCGATGGACCGGGTCGGCGGGCCTTGGCTTCGCTGGTGGATTACACGGTCAACAGACACGGCTAACACGCATGGTGAGCCGATCTGGAATCTGTTTGCTGTATGAAGGCGCTACTCTGCCCGGAGGACCGCTTGTAGGAGGACTGAGATGACTTGGCATCCCACTGCGAACCGGATGAAGACTTTTCTGCTGCTCGTGGGCATGTCGGCGCTGATCGTCTTTATCGGCTCGCTATTCGGCCGCAACGTGATGTATCTATCCGTGCTAATGGCCGTGGGTATGAATGTGTACGTTTATTTCAACAGCGATAAGCTGGCGTTGAAAGCCATGAAGGCCCAGCCGATCACCGAGGTTCAGGCTCCGCAGATCTATGCGATGGTGCGCGAGTTATCCACTGCAGCACACCAACCCATGCCCCGGCTCTTCATCAGCGATACCGCAAGTCCTAACGCGTTTGCCACGGGCCGCAACCCGCGGAACGCGGCGGTCTGTTGTACCACCGGGATCCTGCAAATTCTCGATGAGCGCGAGTTGCGTGCGGTCCTGGGTCATGAACTGTCCCACGTCTACAACCGCGACATCCTGATCTCGTGTGTGGCCGGTGCGCTCGCCTCGATCGTCACCGGTATGGCCCAGATGGCGATGTTTTCCGGAGCGCGGGGTGGCGGTCGCCAGGGCGGAGCGAATCCGCTCGCGTTGCTTCTGGTGGCAATGCTGGCGCCGATGGCGGCAGGGGTGATCAAAATGGCGGTGTCGCGATCACGGGAGTATCAGGCCGACGAATCGGGTGCCGAGCTGTCCGGCGACCCATTGGCGCTCGCCTCGGCATTGCGCAAGATCAGTGGTGGTGTGGAGCAGGCGCCGCTGCCGCCGAGCCCGCAATTCGCCGATCAAGCCCACCTGATGATCGCCAGCCCATTCAGGTCAGGGGAACGGATGAGCAAGATGTTCTCAACACATCCGCCGGTCGAGGATCGGATTGCCCGGCTGGAGAAAATGGCGGGCGGTTAACTACTCAGGCCTGCCAGGAGCTTTAGTCGGGTGTTCTGCGGGACCGGAGTCCGGGTGCGATATCGGAGCATCGGTCTTGACGATCGGCTTGCGGACCTGGGAAGCGGACTGGTGGCCGGTCACGGCTTTCACCACCGAGTCGATGGCATCTTTAACCACATCTAGCGGGCTGGTGGGCTTGACAGCGGGAATGGTGATGCTGCCGGTTTGACCCGATTGACCACTTGAGCCTCGGAGGAGATCCTGCGGGGATTGCGTGACCGAGACCCGCGGCCGCACGGTGCTCGCGCTGATCTCCGACTGGGTCGCTACTGCTGCCGGTCCCAGGTCGACAGCTGAGTCCGCCGCCGCCTGCAGTGCCGGCGTCGACGCGGCGGGCAGCGGTGCCGACGCGGCTGAGATGCCCAGCAGATTCGGGTTCGGCAGGAGTGCCTGAACCTGAGTCTTGAGAGTTTCGGTCACCGTCTTATAGGCGACCACCGTCATGTCGTTGATCTGTTCCACCAACGCCACCACCCCGTCGGGGTAGGTCACTGTCGTCACGTGGGTATTGGGGTCGGTCAGACAGCTCACCGAACCAGTGCAGTCCACTCGACCCTGCGAATCGATGACCGGTTTGGCCGGCAGAGAGAGCGACTTTTTGGCTGTGGGGGCGCTGAGCGCCGGCGCTGCGGCCGGGATTGCGCCGACCTCGAGGCTATTGGGCCCTACCCCGGCTTCGAAGGCGAGCTGATAAGGCGAGTTGTCGGTGCCCACCGGCAGCGGGCTGTTGAGAATGGCGGCGAGCTCACTGGTATCGGCCGCTCCATCGCCGATCGCCAGCACGTCGCCCTGACTCTCGTCCTGTGAGTTGCTGAAGATGCTCAATGGGCCGTTGAAGCTGGCCTGGGTGAATCCATCGGGGGTCTGTGAGGTGGAGGCCAGTACCATCAGTCCGGCGGCTACGCCCACAGCTGATGCGCCCGCGCGCACCGCGTGGTTGGTGAGCCGACTCATTGCGCGACAGCCTTTCCGCTTCTCAGGTTCCCTGAAGGTACCTCTTATGTTAAAGCATCCGTGGCAGTTTTAAACACAGGGGGTGCTGCCGATCTCCGTTCGGTACGGTGTTGTGATGTTTCACAGGATTACGCGTGGTGCGGTTGGGGCTGCAGTTGCTGCCGTGGCCTGTGTGTCACCTGCCTTCGCTGATCCGGATCCAGCGCCTGCCCCGCCGCCACTGCCTAACGTCAATGCGTACACGCCGATCAGCCCGGTAGCGTATTCGGTGATGGGCGGAAATTGGTACGCGTTCGCTGGGCCTGTCGGCGTCACCTGCGTGATCAACAAGACCAGCGGCAGCTACGGGTGCTCCGGAGCGCTACCCGGGGCGCCGGATGGCGCGAATCTCGTCAGTGCGGGCCCTTTCGGACCGCCCTCGTTCACCAGCACAGGCCAGCCGATCTTCGGTGCGGTCGGAGAGGCGAAGGCGCTGCCGCCGAACACCCGGCTGAGTTACCGCGATATCAGCTGTGGAGCTGACGGTGCTGGCGTGGTGGCCTGCGTCAACGGCCACGACCAGGTGGGCTTCGTCATCAGCCCGAGCGGCACCTTCATCAACGCCGTCAACCCGATGCTCGACCGACCAGAGGGCACCAGCCCCTACCTGCCGGGGATGCCGCCGGGCTGATCATCGACCGGTCAGAAGCGCGTCCCGTCCACCTCATGGCCGGGCTTCTCGGCCATCAGCCCCTGGTAGGCCTGTTCGACCGTGGCGCCATGGTTGACCACCGCGTCCACTTCACGCGCGATCGGCATGCTGATGCCGTACTTCTCGGCGAATTCCATGATCACGCTGGCGGCCTTGACGCCTTCGGCGACCTGATTCATGCCGGCCAGGATCTCGCCGATGGGCTTGCCTGAGCCCAGTGCCTCGCCGACGCTGCGGTTGCGGCTGCGCTGAGAGGTGCAGGTGACGATCAGATCACCCATCCCGGCCAAGCCGGAGAAGGTGTCACGCTGGCCACCGATCGCCTCGCCGAGTTTGGACATCTCGCGCACCGCGCGGGTCATCACCATGGCGCGGGTGTTTTCACCGATGCCCAACGAGTAGCCCATTCCGACGGCGATCGCGTAAACGTTCTTCAGGGCGCCGGCGATCTCGACACCGACAACATCGTCGGTGGTGTAGGTGCGAAATCGCTTGGTGCGGAACATACTTGCCAGATTCGCCGCCAGGTTGCGGTCAGGCATGGCTAGTACTGCGGCGGCCGCGTAGCCCTCGGCGACCTCCTTGGCGATATTCGGTCCGGCCAGGATGCCGGCCGGGTGGCCGGGCAGCACCTCTTCGACGATCTGGCTCATCCGCATGTTGGTGCCCTGCTCAAGCCCCTTGACCAGGCTCACGACCGGCACCCACGGCCGTAGCTCCTTACTGAGTTCGCCGAGCACGCCGCGGAACCCGTGCGAGGGAACACCCATGACGATGACGTCGGCGCAGTGGGCGGCCTCGGCGAAATCGTTGGTGGCGCGCAGGGTTTCCGGAAGTTCGACCTCATCGCCGAGGTAGGCGGAGTTGCGGTGATTTTTGTTGATGTCCTCGGCGGTCTCCGTGGAGCGCACCCACTGCACCGTCGGCCCTCGCCGAGCGCAAATGGAGGCGACGGTGGTGCCCCAGGACCCACCACCCAGCACGACGACCTGCGGTTCGCGACGATCAGAAGTCATGGCGTTCAACGTAATGCCGGGGGCTTGGCTTTACCGGGAGTTCTCCGAAACCACGGGAGTGTGAAGCCACGCAGACCTAGCCGACCAGTTGCGCGGGGGATGCCACCCGTCCGAACACCATGTCCTCCTCGATCTTGTCCAGGAAGCGGAAGTCGATGGCGTCGGCGAGGAAGTCCTGACGCACCACCCATGGCCGCTTGGCGCCGGACTTGGGCAGGGCGTGCAGGCTGCGCTGGACGTAGCCGGCCTGCAGGTCCCAGGTGGGCCTCTCGGCGATCGGCTCGCCGCCCAGGTGCGGGTAGGCGTGGGTGTAGCCGCCAGCGTCCATGTAATCGAGCAACTTGGCGGTGGCCCTTGCCGTCATGTCGGCACGCAGCGTCCACGAGGCATTGGTGTAGCCGATGCACCAGAACAGGTTCGGAACGTCGTCGAGCATGTGAGCTTTGTAGGAAAAGCGTTCCTGTGGCTTGACTTCGGTGCCGTCCACGCTCACCCGCACCCCGCCCAGGGCCTGGAGTTGCAATCCGGTCGCGGTAACGACGATATCGGCATCGAGGTGTCGGCCGGACTTACAGACGATGCCGCTCGGATCGAAGTGGTCGACGTGATCGGTGACCACCTCGAGGCGGCCCTTGCTGATCTCCTCGAAGACGTCGCCATCGGCGACCAGGCACATGCGCTCATCCCAGGGGTTATAACTCGGCTTGAAGTCGATATCCACGGGGTAGCCCTTGGGCAGGCGACTCACGTTCTGCCACCGGACGAATTTGCGCACCGCATTCGGGAAGCCGCGAGCGATCACCCACAGCACCTTCTCGAAGATCAGGGCGATAGTGCGAATGATGCTGTATGAGGCCTGGTTCGGCATCACCGTGCGCAGTGCGCTATAGAAACGGTTGACCCGTGGCATGGAGAACAGATAGCCGGGCGAGCGCTGCAGCATAGTCACATGCGAGGCCTTACGGGCCAGCGCCGGCACCAGGGAGACGGCGGTGGCGCCGCTGCCGATGACGACTATCCGCTTGCCGGTGTAGTCCAGATCCTCGGGCCAGTTCTGCGGGTGAATGACGGTGCCCGCGAAGTTCTCGATGCCCGGGAACTCGGGTGTGTAGGGGTCGTTGTAGTTGTAGTAGCCGGAGCCGAAGAAGACGAAGCGGCTTCGGTAGCGCTTGGACTCGCCTTTTTCGGTGACGTGCACGGTCCAGGTGTCGGTGGAGGAATCCCAATCGGCGGAACGCACCTCTGTGCCGAAACGGATGTGGGGATAGATACCGTGCTTGTGGGCGGCGTCATCCATGTAGTCGCGGATCTGGTCGCCGTCGGCGACGTACTCCTTACCGGTCCAGGGTTCCCATGGCCAGCTCAGGGTGAAGATCGAGGAGTCCGAGCGCACGCCCGGGTAGCGGAACAGATCCCAGGTGCCACCGATGCGGTCGCGACGTTCGAGGACGACGTATCGGGTCGCGCGGTCGCGCTCGCCGAGATGGTAGGCGGCGCCAAGTCCGGAGATACCCGCGCCGACGATGACGACGTCGAGGATGTCGCCGTCGGACTCGGTGGGGCGGGTGCCTTCGTGCGGGGTGACGGTCATGGGACCACCTTAGGCAGTGCCCGGGCCGGTCGGCCAGGGGTCAGCGATAGTTGACGAACTGCAGAGCTACCTCGAGGTCGGCACCCTTAAGCAGAGCGATGACCTCCTGCAGGTCGTCGCGCTTCTTGGAGCTGACCCGGATCTCGTCGCCCTGGATCTGGGCCTTGACGCCCTTGGGGCCATCGTCGCGGATCAACTTGGTGACTTTCTTGGCGTTCTCGCTGCTGATGCCTTGCTTGAGGGTGCCGCTGATTCGGTACGTTTTGCCGCTGGGCTGGGGGTCGCCGGCGTCGAATGCCTTCATCGAGATATCGCGGCGGATCAGCTTCTCCTTGAACACGTCAACGGCTGCTTTGGCCCGTTCCTCGGTGGAGGAGACGATCTCGATGGTCTCCTCACCCTTCCACTCGATGGTGGTGTCAGTGCCACGGAAGTCGAACCGGGTGCTCAGCTCCTTGGCCGCCTGGTTCAGTGCGTTATCGACCTCTTGGCGGTCGACCTTGCTGACGATGTCGAATGACGAATCCGCCACTTTCGGTGTCCTTCCACGGGTTATCGGCCGGTTTGTGTCTTCGGTACATCCTCGTTGTACCCTGCAAGACGCATCATGCCGGGTCTTCTTGGCGAGGTGTTTCCAGGCAGGTTGCCCGAGCGGCCAATGGGAGCGGACTGTAAATCCGTCGGCTAACGCCTACACAGGTTCGAATCCTGTACCTGCCACCATGGTTGTGCTGTCCTCATGAGCCTGGGTCCGGCTCACGCGGGCCGCTGGTGAATCGGCGGGACAGCGAAGCTGCGGCGTCGCCGAACAACGGCTCGGTGTGTCACCATCATCGTCGTGGAACGCCTCTTCAACACCATCCTCTCGCTCAAAGAACGCGGTTTGCTCCCAGACGCGGTAATGCGGGCTCTGGTTCGCCTGATGTGCGCGCAGTGGGTCAAGACGTTTGAGTGCGGCGGAAACAGTGAAAAGCAGGCCTTCTACAAGAAGAAGTACTTCGAGAAGCTCCGCGCCAGCGCCGGTGCGCTGCATCAAGATGATGCCAATATCCAGCACTATGAGGTGCCCACCCGTTTCTTCCACCTGATGCTGGGGCCGCACCTGAAGTACTCCTGCTGTCTGTTCGGTCACGCCACCACCAGCCTGGCCGACGCCGAAGCCGCCATGCTGCACACGTTCTTGGAAGAGCGGCTCAGGCTGAGTGAACTCATCAGGAACAAGAAGACCATCAGACTCCTGGACCTCGGCTGCGGTTGGGGCTCGCACGGCAGCTACGTGCTGGAGAACTACGACGGCGTACACGTCACGTTTTTGTCCAACAGCGCCACCCAGCAGGACTACATCAGGTCGAAGAACTCCAAGCACGAGGGCCGATTCTCGTGCGTCAAAGCTGACGCCAGCACCTTCGATGATCCGGAGTTCAGCACGGCCTTCGACGTGATCGTGTCCTGCGAGATGCTCGAGCACATGAAGAACTACGACATGGTGCTGGCGAAGGTGAGTTCATGGCTACGGCCCGATGGGCGAATGATAGTGCAGATTCTGGGTAACCGTCGGTTCGCCTACGACTTCAAGACCACCGACTGGATGGGGAAGTACTTTTTCGCCGGCGGCACCATGCCCAGCCGAGATCTGCTCGAGTACTTCCTGCCCGCCGATCTCACCCAAACTCATGTTTGGGATGTCAACGGGCGCCAATACACCCGCACTCTCGACGCGTGGCTCGAGCGCCTGGATGCCAACAAGAAGGAATGTCTCGAAGCACTGGAGGGCGGCCCTACTTCAGCCACGGTGGCCCTGGAGCGCTGGCGGATGTTCCTCCTGTTCTGCTCGGAGGTCTTCGGCTACCGGGACGGCAACGAGTGGATGGTCTTCCACTATCTGTTCGAGAAGGTGCCGACCCCAGTCGACGCGGTCACTCAATCGTGAACCTGGCTCGTCCCTGTCGACCACCTCAACCAGCATCAGCCATACCAGCGTCGAAAGTCCGACCGCCAGTGCCTGGGTGCTGACCGCGAAGGCGATGTATTCGTGCCACGTCGCGGCCAGGCCGCACATCGGCCCGAGGTCGGCCTTGACCAGCATGGTGAAGGACAATGCCAACCCGGTGCATAGCAGGATCACGGTGAGCACTGGCCCGACCCGTTGGCCCACGTCCCGCGTGCGACGGTCCTGACTCCCTGGTCCACACCAGAAAATCAGCGGTGCGCGGCCACCAGCAGACCGTCAGTGGTCGAAGCGTCCTCGGGTGTCGCTGCGGCCATCATGGTGTCGTGGGCCTGACCCTCGGCCGTGCCGGCCGGAACCACAAGCAACACGACACTGGTGCCGCCCAGGCCAAGGATCTCGATGGTGTTGCGCGGCTGGCGGCGGTACCCGGCCAGGCGGACGACACGATCACCCATCACCGTCTTGACCGGCGCTTTGGCCCATTCAGCCATCTGATAGGTCACGTGGCTGATCGGGCCGAGTCGCACCGAGAGCACGGCGAGTAGGTCTGGAAGTTCGGTCAACAGGTCATCGCCCGCGGGCCACCAGGCACCATCGACGAAGCCGGTGGGGGTGGACTTGGGCTTGAGGCGCAGGCGCGGGGTGTGCTCCGGTGCGGGCTGGTGCCATCCGGCGCTCGCACGGGTTTGTGTTGGCGTCATCAGACGCTCCCATCTGCGGCCGGAAGGCGGCCGGGATTGTTCAGGAGTGACACAAACCGAAAATAGTCGTGCGCGGAATCCCCCCGATGAGGCGAGCCTACTCGTCATTACCTCAAGCGCGAAAAACTAATATCCCCAACCGTTTTCGCAACCCGGAAAATAAAAAGTGGGCCGGCAGGTTTCCCTGCCGACCCACTAGTTCTGGCTTTTGCTACTCGGGGCGAACCGCGAGAGCCTGGGGGCCCTTGGCACCCTGGCCGATGTCGAAGGTGACCCGTTGGTTCTCCTCCAGCGACCGATAGCCGCTTCCGGAGATTTCGGAGAAGTGGACGAAGACGTCCTCAGCCCCACCATCGGGTGCGATGAAGCCGAAGCCCTTTTCGCTGTTGAACCATTTCACAGTTCCCTGTGCCATTCTTTACTTCTCTCATTCAATCGAAAGAACGCCTAAATCGGAC
>Ga0164294_10001555_pt1 | contig 21270 bp, 18 predicted proteins | sample GEODES005metaG_FD_111479 | JGI IMG/M metagenome (GOLD analysis project Ga0164294, IMG submission 111479) | Oligotrophic lake water microbial communities from Sparkling Lake, Wisconsin, USA - GEODES005 metaG | ecosystem: Environmental > Aquatic > Freshwater > Lake | place: USA: Sparkling Lake...
GATAAAATTACTTTCTTCATTTGGCAAAAATAATTGAAAAAAAGGGTAGAACACTTTAAAAAAGGTTAAAATATTGGGACTTTAAGTTCAATAACAAGGTCAATTTTACTATTTTTGCAGCCTGTCATCGAAAGATGCGGGCCTATAGCTCAGTTGGTTAGAGCACCTGACTCATAATCAGGGGGTCCCAGGATCATGCCCTGGTGGGCCCACTCCTTGATAATCAAGCAGTTACAAGCAAGTTTTCAACGACTTTTTTGTAGCTGCTTTTTTCATTTGCACCACAATTTGCACCACAACTCAAAAGCTGAAACGTGCGGAAACATTGGGAGTGTTGTTTTTGGAAGTCATAATTATTTTGAGGAATAACATATAAAGGATTGAGGCACGCACCTTATCTTTAACTAACATTTTTTTAATGAGTCAATAAATAAAGTAGCAAAAAACATAATGGGGACTGTGTAAATATTATGGATTGGGTAAAAGGATGAACCATGTGATTTGTGGATGTTTTCCTTGAAAATAACAATCAAAAACTCAGTAATTAAATTAAATAACTAATAAAAATATTTATGCAAGCAGGGAGAACAACTATTAACGACATATTTAATCAAAATAAAGTACTGGAGATTCCGTTTTTCCAGCGAGCGTATGTTTGGAATACCGACCAGTGGGAAAGATTTTTAGAAGATATGGAAATGGTTTCAACGAACAACAAACCATATTTTCTTGGTTCAGTAATTCTCAAACAACAACTAACAAAATCAACCCAAAGTGTTGGAGATAGAAGAACTGTAATTGATGGGCAGCAGCGCTTGACTACACTTTGTATATTTTTTAAAGTATTGAGTTTAAAATTAAAAAATGACTACTTAGCAAATATTTTTAGACTTCCAATGTCATCTTCTGATATTGCTCTAAAACACAATCATAATGACGAGGAGTCTTTTAATACAGTAATGAATCTTACAGAGGAATCTATTTTACCGGCAACAGACCACATTTTAATGGCATATTTATTTTTCAAAAAAAATATAAATGTTAGCAAAATAAATCCTCAAAATATCCTCAATAATATTATGTTTGTTAGTATAGATTTGAGCTTCGATGATGATGAACAACAAATTTTTGATACAATTAATTCGTTAGGTGTCCGCTTGACAACTGCTGAACTTTTAAAAAATTATTTTTTCGGCCGTGATGATTATAAAAAGTATTTTTCCTATTGGCAAAATATCTTTGAAGCTGATGATGAAGTAAAAAAGTATTGGGATACAGAGATCGTGGCAGGTCGAATTAGAAGACATTTTACAGACTTATTCTTTTATTCATTTCTTCAAATTAAAATACAAGACAACAAGTATTCGGTTAAAACTGAAGATAAAAAACAATACACTAAAGTTGATGGATTATTTGATTCGTATAAATCTTTTATCAGTGAATATAATATTGACAAGCAAGAGTTAATTGAAGAGATAAAACAATATGCGCTACTATTTAAACATAATTTTGACATAGAAGTTTTAGATTCTGAACTTCCTGCCGAAAGTTCCATGGATCGAATCAATGCAATAATTTTTGGATTAGAAAATACTACAATCATACCATACGTTTTATACATTCTAAAAAACGTTTCTACAATAACTGAGCAAAATGCAATTTTTGGATTTTTAGAATCTTATTTATTAAAAAGAATGGTGTGTCACGCAAATACTAAAAATTATAATTCGCTTTTCTCTGAGAGTTTAATAAATAACGAAATACTAAGTCTTAAGGAATTAAAAGAATATATTGAAAATCGATCCGCTGATAATAATTATTTACCAAAAGATGATGAATTGGAAAGAGGCTTTAAAAATTCAAAATTAGTAAATAAACAAGCAACGGGAATTCTTTATTTCATTGAATCAAAATTAAGAGATAGATTTTTACATTCAACAGCAATGCTTGGTCTTAAAAGCTATAGTCTTGAACATGTGATGCCAAAGAAATGGGAGAACAATTGGCCTGCCTTAGTTACACAAAAAGAGAAAGATGAGAGAAATTCGGCATTGATGACCATAGGGAATCTGACTATAATTCCTTCTTCATTGAATTCTTCAATAAGAGATTCAAATTGGGAAATAAAAAAGAATGGTACAATGACTCGCCCAGGTTTAATTCAGTATGCTAACGGACTTGAAACATTTAGTCAATATTTGTCTGAAGCTATTTGGGACGAAAGTAAAATTAAACACCGAGCAAATTTTCTTTTTGAAAAAGCTAAAATCATTTGGAAAGTAGATTGAGTATGATCTCAATGATATAAGTTTTAAATTTCACGCACATCCAATTTAAGAATCCCCAAAGGAATGTATTTAATTTTTAAAATTGATTTCAATAACTAAAACGGTTACCTATTATCCTCCAATACCTTACGGCCTGCCCTTTTATGTTTGTATCCTAAAGAATCTTTATGATACAAATTCTACCTCTAGCCAATATCCTTCATGAAGAAGTGTTATTGGAAGACGATTTTAACAACAAATTTGAAGGTTGGGAAATTGAAGAGGACGAGGATAAAAATTCCTTTATCAAGGACAGACATTATTGGATGAGAAATAAGTCTAATAATAGATGGATGTTTTATCACAAGAGCATTCTGTAAAGAAATAAGATAATTTCATTGTCAAAGCAGAGATAGTGCTACTTCAGTCAAGTTGTGATTATGACCAATACCGACTTGTTTAGGGTTTTGACAAGGAACAAAATGAATTGGCATATTACATATAAAAAATCAAATTAAAAAAGTTAAATTTACATTTTATACAAATTTAGAATAAGAACAATATGCCTACATTGCAGTTTAAAGGAAAAAATATCATTTGGAATCACCATTTAAGTGTTCCATATCATACATTAGATGAAGTTAATGATTTACATTTTCAATCTGAAAAAGGTAATGGAAATCTTATAATTGAAGGTGATAATCTTATAGCACTTAAAGCACTTTTACCTGAGTATGCAGGAAAAGTAAAATGCATTTATATTGACCCCCCTTATAATACAGGTAAAGAAGAATGGGTTTATAACGATAAAGTCAATAGTCCTTTACTGACAGAATGGTTTAAAAGTATAATAGGAAAAGAAGATATGACAAAACACGACAAATGGTTATGTATGATGGTTCCAAGATTGAAACTTTTAAAAGAATTACTTAGTAAAGATGGAGTAATATTTATTAGCCTTGATAATAATGAAGCATTTAATTTTAAAATAGTAATGGATGAAATATTTCAAGAGGATAATTTTCTTGGAGTAATTGTTTTACAAACAGCCACAGATAATAATCCAACACAAATTTCAACAGAACACGAATACATGTTTTGTTATTCAAGAGATAAAGATTATCAATTAAATTGGGAAGCAAAATCAAAGGAAGCCGATTCAATTCAAACAAAATATTTTGAATTAAAATCAGAATTAAATGAAAATTTGGAAGAAATTCAGTCTAGATTAAGAAGTTGGATAAGAGATAATGAAGATAGTTTAGAAAGAACAACTCATTATAATTATGTGGATGAGAAAGGTATATTCTACCCAGGTAATTCATCTAATACAAGAGATGGTGGTTATAGATATGATATAATTCATCCAATTACTAGAAATGTTTGCTCTAAACCAACCTTTGGTTATAGATGGCCGGAAACAACTTTTTGGAAAGCAGAATCAATGGGTGACGTCTTATGGGGAAATGATGAAAATACAATACCTAAAATAAAGAAAAGACTTGAAACAGTAACCTCAAGTTTAAAAAGCATTATTTATGAAGATGGAAGAAGTGCTTCGAAAGAATTAGAATTACTTTTTGGAAAAGATTTTTTCAAAAATCCAAAATCTCCTAAAATTTTAAAAAAGGTCTTTGAATTTGTAACACAAGAAGATGATATTATTTTAGATTCATTTGGTGGTTCAGGTACAACAGGTCAGGCTGTCATGCAGTTAAATGAAGAGGACGGAGGAAATAGAAGATTTATTTTAATTCAAATGAGAGAAAATTCGGAAGAAGAGCCAGATAAGAATATTTGTTTGGAAAAAACTAGAAAAAGAATAGAGAAAGTAATAACAGAGTATAATCTTAATAATGGTTTCAAATATCTGAAAGTAGGCATAGCCATTGACCCTGAAAAAATGTTGGAAGGCCACTTACCTACATATGATCAATTCGCAAAATATATTTATTATTTAAGTACAGGCGAACATTTGGCAGATATACAAAACATAAATGAAAAAATTTATTTTGTAGGAACTCACGGAGCAAAAGCGTTTTATTTAATTTACGAACAAGATGTTGAAACCTTGACTCGACTTGCCTTGAATTTATCTATTGCAGAGTATATTATAAAAAATAGTCCAAATAAACGTAGAGTTATTTATGCGCCAGCTTGTTTTTTAGACAGTGATTATATGGAAGAAAAACAAATAGAATTTGTGTCTATTCCTTACAATTTATTTGAAAGACAAACTAATTAATACTTTATAGACTATGTATTTAAAAAAATATCAGCTTAGGGTAATTAGTGAAATCAAAGAATTTCTTAAAGTAGCCAAAGAAACCAAAACCTATTATGACATTGCTATAGAAGCATTGCCTGAAGATTTGAGAAGTGAGCAAAACTATGTTCAAAAAACACACGATAAATTAAAACTATCTTATACAGATATTTGTAAAAATGGTTTTGATAAATTTTACCCTAGGGTAAATTTAAAAATCCCAACAGGAGGTGGTAAAACTATTTTAGCCGTAGAAGCTATCAAAGAATACCAAACAATATTTGCACAAAAGAAAACAGGGTTAGTAGTTTGGATGGTTCCCAAAGAAATAATTTATAAGCAAACCGTAGAAAGATTGAGAGATAAAGGACACCCTTATCGTCAATTACTTGACCAAGCAAGTGGTGGTAGAACAATTATTGCAGAAAAAGGACAAAAACTTTCTAAAAAAGATATTGAAGAAAATTTAGTGATTTTGTTTATTATGGCACAGTCAGTTAGCAGAAGCGATACATCCGATGCTTTGAAAGTTTTTAAAGACAGTGGTGGTTTTGATAGTTTTTTCCCCGAAGACAATCGTTATGATTTGCATTATCAATGGTGGCAACAAGTACCAAATCTAGATTTAATGTGGCAAAATGGCGAACAAGCACAACTCATTACAAGTTTAGGGAATGCAGTAAGGGTTTCAAAACCTTTAATCATTATTGACGAATTTCATAAAGTGTTTACGCCATTAGCAAAGAAAACAATTGATGGTTTAAACCCTGAATTCATTTTGGGCTTAACAGCAACACCAAAAGAAGGTATGAATAACCTTTGTATGGTAACAGGCTTAGAATTGAAAGACGAAGAAATGGTAAAGTTGGATTTGCATATTATTCCACCAATTGGCAACATAGAAAACGACTGGAAAGGAATGTTGCAAAATTTAGTAACCAAACGGAATCAATTAGAACAAAAAGCCATAGAATACAATCAAGAAACTGGACAATATATAAGACCAATTGCATTAATTCAATGTGAAAGAACAGGAAGAGACCAAAGAGGAAACGGATTTGTACATAGCGAAGATATAAAACAACAATTGATAGACGAAGGAATTAATCCTTCGGAAGTTGCCATAAAATCAAGTGATAAAAATGACATTGAGGATATTGATTTATTTTCAAGCGTCTGCCAAATAAGATATATAATTACACAAAGTGCATTAAATGAAGGTTGGGATTGTTCATTTGCTTATGTTTTGGGGATTATCCCAAATGTGAATTCAAATTCAAGTGTTACTCAATTAATAGGAAGAATATTAAGGCAGCCAAGAGCAAAAAAAACAGGTATAAATGAACTTGATGAAAGTTATGTGTATTATGCAAAAGGAGATACAAATTATTTACTTCAAAGTGTAATTAAAGGATTTGAAGATGAGGGGTTAGGCGATTTAGTATCTCAAATGCAAGTGAACAATAGACCAGAAGTATACGCAAAGAAAACCGTAAGAATTAAAGAAGAATTTAAAAGGTATCAATATGCTTTTTACTTGCCAATTTGGGTTACAATTTTAGACGAAGAAAATAAATTTAGGACTTTCAAATACGCATTTGATATAAAACCTTTTTTAGATTTTGAAAGCATTACATTGCCTAATGAAGTAATTGAAAAAATCAAAAACTCATTAAGTAAAGAACACAAAGAAAGAAATACATTTAGCATTACAATTAATGATGAAAATGAAATTACACCAGTTGTTGAAGAAGTAGAAAATACTACTACAAGCTCAATTAGTATTAACTACATAACAGGTAGATTTGGTGAATATATTGAAAATGCTTTTTTAGCAAGAAAAAAGGCCATTGAATTTATCGAAATACTAAAAACAGATATTGGAATTGAAAATTTAACAAATTATTTCAGTTACATAACTGCAATATTAACCCAGCACCTTGAAGCATATAAGCTGCAAAGAGAAGAGCAAATATTTAAAGATTCTTTAGAAAATGGCAAAATAAAACTAGCTATCACTAGTGATAAAAAGACAGGTTTTAGAGTTCCTGAAAGCGATGTAATTACCACAACGAATATGCCAAACTTGTACAGCCGAAATTTATATGATGATGTAGAAATTTCAACTATAAACTCATTAGAAAAAAAGGTCATTGACACAATAGAAAATCAAGAAACTACCTTGTTTTGGTTTAGAAACAAAGTAGCAAAAAATTGGTACTCTATTCAAGGTTGGAGAGAAAATCAAATTCGACCAGATTTTATAGTTGCAAAGAAAAAAGATGAAGACAAAATTGAAATTATCTACGTGCTTGAAAGCAAAGGAGAACATTTATTAGGTAATAACGATACAAAATATAAAAATGATGTGTTTGAGACTATGACAAACCAACATAAGAATAAGAAGATTAAGACATATCAAATCAATTTAGAATTTGGAGACAATGTGTTAAATGAATCAATTGAAGCCTATTTAATTGAAGACCAGAAAGAAGAACAAAAAATAAGAGAATTAATGAAGTAGGTCCACTTCTCTCCCTCAATACTCCCAATACATTACATTTTGAGTAGGTAAGTTACTTTACAATTTAAGTACTTAATTCGATATACTTTATCTATATGATCATCCTCGTTACAAATGACTTATTAAGCTTACAAGTTTTATTAACTTTATTATGATCAAATAATTTTTAAGTACACTTACATTTAGCTTACTCAATAGGTACTACTAAAAATGTTATAATAAATAAGTACACTTACAATAGTAATGTTTTTTTGTTTTTTTACAATTTAAAGTTTACTAAAATATGCTTTATTGATTTCTGTTGCACTATTTTTTTAAAATTGTGGATAAAATAAATCTGAGTGTTTTACTAAATTTAATTCCTCTAGAGGTATTGATTTTATTGACTTTTAATCATGTCAGTATATTATTTTTGAAAGTTATTATTATTTCTGAGAAAAATAATAACTTAATCAAAATTGCATTTTTTATTTTTTTAATCTACAAATTGAATACTATTTTAGCCCTACTATAAAGTACTTATCTAATTTGTGGCAATAGTATTAATTAAATTTTAAAATATGAATTATGGGATTATTATGTAAAAACTGCGAGGCGGATTTTGAGCCAAAAAGAATAGATCAGATTTTTTGCTGTTCTAAATGCCGAGTGCAATTTCATAATTGGCAATATCAACTTTCTACTAAACCATATAAAGAAGCAGTCCGTAATCTTAAAGAACAAGATTATAACCTTGCCATAATGTATATTGAAGGGGACAAAAATGCAATAATTAGGAGAAGCCAATTTAGGGAACTTGGCATTGAAACCAAGTACGCAAAATCAATAAAAAAAGATGGGGCTAAAACACTCGAATACAACTTTATAAGATTTGGGTTAAAATCTATTGGGATTTTGGAGTATCGAGTCTATAAGATTAACGGTTGAATAATACTACTTAAAACTTGTCATAGGCAGTCATTTCTTGATCCGCAATATTTATTTTTATAGTGCATTCAACCTCATCCCCTTCTTTTTCTAGCACCTGGTTCCTGAGATTGTTGTATTTACTCTTATCTGCCAATGATTCAATATAAACTAGTTGGTCTTTACTTAGCTCACTAAATAGGTATTCCTTTGAATCTATGATGTATTTGTTGATGATGTTGGAGCCTCTCATGGGTTTATTTTGAATTATTTGATTCAAATGGAATATTCATTATCAATTCTTTGGTTGTTTTTTTAATACTATATTCGATAGTTACTGATGATTTTGTCATCTTATGTTTCCATAAAATAATATCGCCATTACTCGTATCTGATTCTTCTGTGAATATTTCTATAACTTGAAATTTATACCCCTTAAACCCATAAGGTAGTTCATTTAAATCCTCCACTCTATTGTCTGAATCTATGTTGTAGTTTTTACTAAAAATATAATTTTCACTTTTATTTACTTCAGAAACCAAGCAATTTATAGTCTTTTCATTTGGATCTCGATCATATTTGAGAGTTTTTCTTTGTGTTGATAAAAATTTTACTGCTTTTGCTGAAAGACCATCATCATCATTGGGAGTGTTAGATGAATATTCATTATTAATCCAACGCCAATCAAAATGCGCTACTAAAACAAACCATTTTTCATTAAATAATGCAGGTATACAATTCCAGTTTGAAAATCCTGGTAAAAATTTCAACATTTCTTCACGTACTAATTTTTCATTGAGTGGCTCATTATCTAAAGGATTGTAATTTTTACGATAATGTATAGTAAAATATAATGGTTCATAATCTTGTGTGTTCATAGCTAAACCATAATTATTTTTTTCAAAAATAATTGAATTATTGCTCAGCCTATCTAAAATATACCCTTCATTAATCAATGATATAAATAATGGTTCATTAAATCTAATGAAATCATTTTCATATTGACCAAGATAAATTAATAACTTCCCATTACCTAAATACTGAAAACGTTCTACCCAAAAATCATCGTCTATTTTTTTTAACGATTTTATGAGTATTTCAGAAATTGTTTTAGCATTTTTAACTTCTATAATTTTCTCTCCATCAATAAAATCTTCAAGTTCGATTTCTTCATCATCATCAAAAGAGAATTGAACTTCACCTGTAAAAGGTATTGGTAAATTTATATCATATGGTTTTTTAATAGTTGTTTCAAAAATTGTTAATGCTTTTTTTTCTTTAAATACAGATACTGGTGCACGTTTAAAAGAGATAAGTTCTGTAAAAATATTATCTGTAAAATCAAAATCTGTTTGAAAAAACCTATCCATAGGGTGACTCTCTAAATTTATTTTTCTATATTCAATTGTTACTTCCTCTAATATTTGGATTACAGATTCTTCAATATCTTCTTTTTCTTTAGATGTTTTTCTTTCATCTATTTTTTCTTTTAAATTATCTAATTCTAAATTTAACTTAGCAAAATAATTATGTAATATCTTTCTATTTTTTATATTTAATATATTATTGAGAATATCACCGCCTTCAACTGGCAATAATTCATTTTCACCAATTTCTATTGTATCATCAAAAAACAATCTTCTACTGACAATAGTATTTACAATACTAATTTGAATATATGAAAAACTAATATACTTTAAATTTTGAATATAATAATTTTCGAAATCATATAAAACTGTTTTTAAAACATTAAAACAGTTTTGATATTTAAACTCCTCATATGGATTCCAACTAACATCTAATGGTGGCATAAAAATTATTTATAATGTAATTTAGGGAATTCTTTATTTTAAAATATCTTCTATTTTGAATATATCCTAACAATATTATAAGCCGCAACTAGATTATTATTTGCAATAACTTGGTACTCATCGAGCGTCTTATTGTAAATAGTAGATTTAGAGTCATTTATATATTTTGAAACTATTCTACTAAACCCATCATTGGACTCATCGACTACCTCGTGCTCTACCAATGGTAATTGACAATATAGGGCTTCAAGTATTTCAGATACAAACATTCCAGTATAAAAGCCCTTTAAATTATGCTTTTCTACAAATTGGTTAGCATGACACCAGATATATATGTTTTCATCTTTTTCAGCTAATATGTCTGTAAAAGTACTATCAATTATAAATGAATTATCTGTTTCAAACTGCCCTACTGCAAATAAGCCGTCTGGGCTTCCATGCCCTAACATAATTATTCTATCATGTAATTTTATTTGTTCCGCTACTACTTTTTTAGTCAACCCCTTTCTTAAAACTGTTTTATCCTCAATTGTTTGATAAATAGGGCAAAGAAAATCTGTACTTTTATCGACTGGGTGTATTATAAGTGTTTTCATTTAGTTCATTTAATTTTATAATTTGAATAGTTTCAAATTGTTACGCCAATTACCAATGGACCTTTATACCCTCTAAGAAGTGCTTTCTTTTCCTCAGTCAATTCCATAACATTAGGAAGTAATATTCTTGAGCTATTATTAACTAAGTACTCTAAGGCATCTAAATCTATATCAGTATAGCAATGCCAGCTTTGCCATATTAGTACATTCGCAAATTCAGGAAATGCTACTACTGTTTCCGCTTTATCTAAAGTCATTGTTTTAGGTTCCATATTAGTTTTAATTAGTCATCGTTTGAGGTATCAATATCATTTAGTAAAGTGGATGGTTCGTCGTTATCCAAAACATTTATATTTTTCAATTTTGAATTAATTGCTCTTGTCCTTACCCCAAGTACTTCGTCTAATTGATTTAATCCAGTTTGAATATTATTCTGCGCCTTGCCAATTAATCCTCCAAAATTTTCAAACTCTTTTTTAACCGCACCCAATACCTTCCATACTTCACTGCTGCTCTTTTGAATTGCTAGTGTTCTAAAGCCCATTTGCAAGCTATTCAGTATCGCAGCTAAAGTGGTTGGACCCGTTATGATTATTTTATAATCTCTTTGAATTTCCTCTAATAAGCTTGCTTTCTTAACAACCTCAGCATAGATACCTTCAAAGGGTAAGAACATAATTCCAAAATCGGTAGTATTTGGTGGGTCTATATACTTATCTCTAATATCCTTTGCCATTTTCTTAATGGTGATTTCTAAGTTCTTTTGTGCAGCAGCAAATTTATCGGGTTCTCCTATTTCATAAGCTTCTTGTAGGGCTTCATATACATCCTTAGGGAACTTGGCATCCATTGGCAAGTAAACCACACTTCCTTCAGTATCTTTGCCAGGGAGTTTTACAGCAAATTCTACTAAATCATTGCTTCCTTTTTTGGTTTTTACATTAGATTCGTATTGATCTGGTGCTAAAATTTGTTCAAGTAATAAGGATAGTTGAACTTCCCCAAAACCACCTCTCATTTTCACATTACTCAATACTTTTTTTAACCCTCCAACGTCTTGGGCTAATGTTTGCATATCACCTAAACCTTTTTGAACTAGGTCTAATTGCTGGCCTACTAATAAAAATGATTGTGAAATTCTTTCATTCAAAGTTTTTTGAAGCTTTTCCTCAACTGTAGTTCTTAGTTCAGTCAGATGATTGTTAGTTGAAACAATAAGGTCATTTTGTCTTTTTTCTATTTCTTCGTAACGATCCTTCTGATGCTGTGTTAAATCTTCAAATTTGGTTCTTAAATGTGTATTGAAGTCACGAAATTCAGTTTTGATAGCTTCTATTTGCAGATTAATCTTTTGCTCTACCTGTGATCTAATTTCCTTTTCAACATTTGCTATTACTGTTGCTTGATTTTGAAAATCTTGTTTCAAGCTTCCTTCTAATCTAGATTGATTGGATAAAATTAAATCAATTCTGTTGTCTGATACTACATCTGTTTTTTTTGAAAAAAGCAGGTATACTATTATCAATGTAATTGCATTGATAATTAAGAGAATAATTGTAAGTGCGTCCATATGATTGTTTTTTATTTTTTATTGATTAAACCCTATTGGATTTCTATTTGGTTGTTTTAAAATAAGTTCTCTGTCTACTAAGTCGGTTAAAAGTCCTTTTTTCTCATTTTCTGTATTGAATTCTTTAAATATGCTTTCTAATACATATGCTTTTCGAATATTAACAATATTCCCAGGAGTTAATTCTGCATTAGAGGCCACTTCTTCTAAAACATCTGGTGCAAAATCCTTAAAATATAATTGTAATGTTCTCACTTGATTTTTTTTGGAGAAAGACCCGAAATGAAATTTAAAATTTATTCTTCTGTGGAATGATGTATCTATTGCTCCTGGTAAATTAGTTGCTAATAGAACAATCCCATTCACTTTTTCTAATTCAGTTAAAAAAATACCAACCATATTGGAATACATATTTCCTACTGGTGACCCTTCTCCAGTGGCACTTCGTTTTGGTATGAGCGAATCAATTTCATCTAGATATAGGATTGCTGTTCCATAAGGACCTACTTTTACGCCATCAATTGTTTTATAATGTTCGAAATGTCTTAGGCTTCGGTTATAGCACTGAAATATCTCAAAAACGTTTTGTTCTGTACGACCCACAAACGCGTCCTTTACTTGTGATAAATTAACTTGCAAAATGGGTCTGTTATATTTTGATGCTAAATTTCTAATAGTTTGCGACTTGCCGGTTCCTGAAAGCCCTGACAACATACAAACAACCTGCTTTGCTGTTACACCTTCCTGCTCTAATTTATTAATTGCTTTAATATAACCTTCTTCGCTAATAAGCTTATCTAGAAAATCAATATTTAATGAATCTTCATAAATCATGCCATCTTGGTACTTAATACTTTCTGGCATTATAAGTGTAACCAAGTCTGAACCAGTAGTGAATTGTTTATTACTTTTCTTGTCAACAATATTTAACGCCTTGACTGTTTTATCTGTTATTTGAAGAAAGTTCATGAATTCATCAGCAGCGAACTGAACTAGATCGTTTGTTAAAAGTGGACTTCTTTTTTCTATAATCTCATTTTGATAATAATATTTAGAGAAGTTATCATTAATGGCAACGCGGAATATTCTTTCAATTGAAACTTTTGTATCTCCAAATATGAATTGCCTTGCAACTACGAAAAGATAAATCGCCAATTCTTCAGGACATAATCTTTCCCCTTTTAAATACTTTATCTCTTCTAACTTATCAAACTCATCCATCAAAACACTTAGCTCTGAACTTACATCTTCATCATCTAACTCATTATCATAAACCACAGTATGAAATAAATTTAAAAAAGCAGTAAATGATTGTTCCTTTTTATCATTCAAAATCTCAGCATCCCCTTTTAAAACAGCATTTAATGTATTCTGAGTTAAAGCATACTCAATATCCTCTTTCTTGCCAAAGGTTTTTTTAGTTGATACTAATATTTTATTTTTTCTAAAGTATTCCAATTGTTCATTAATAGAAATAGAATCTACTAGTGAGCATTCAAATGCACTCATAAGTTCATTCAATGTGATATATGACTTACCCTTTACAAGTCTTCTATTGATTAAGTAACATAAAATTAAAACACCCAACCTATTATTTATCTTAAAAAAATCACCAATGATTTGAAAGTGTTCCATGATGGATTCATAGTCATCTTCCTTAACGCTCTTTAATTCGCTTGCTGAATTATATACTAACTCAATGGAATTGCATAGTTTAATTGCTAGGTCTTTGTTAATAAGTAGGTTTTCTTCCATATGAATAGTTTTATTTTAAATTTTGGAGGGGGACAAATGTGAATCAGTTAAATGAATATTTTCAATTTCGAATTGTTTAATTATTCAGATGTGCGAAACTTTTTTTTTGAAAAAATAGTTCTGCACATGTTAATAATTTTATTGACAATTTTTTTTACAGTACACGCAGGCTTGATCTGTACAAGTTTCATTTAAGATAAGTGATTGAATTCCTTCCCAAATAGTTGATAACCAATTTTCAAATTCCGCATTTGGTTCGTCATTAAAATCTACCCTTTTATTTAAAGTGAGGTAGTCAAAAGAAAGTTGGGTATTTTTTATATCAGGGAAATTGTTTAATATAAGGCGACTATATATCGCCCCTTGTTTCCAATATCCATTACCAATATTCTGTTCATCTACAAATGGCTCTAGCTTTTCTGCAAACTTGTTTGATTTATAATCAATCACGTGAAATCCAGTAGCAGTTTCATCTATCCTATCTACAATACCATTAAGCCTAGCGCCATTAGAAAGTGTTGTAGTAAGGTACTTTTCAGTATACAATGGTTTTTTTAGAATTGGGTGATTCATTAAATAGTTCTCAATCACTGTCTTAGCATACCTTTTATAGGTATTTCTATGTAATGGATGAAATCTGTGTTGAAATTTTAAAAATACATTTTCAACGATGTCATTAATCTCGTTTGCGTTAGGTTGTAGACTGTCGCCATCAACAATATCTTCTAAAATAGCATGTATAAAAGAACCAAATGAAGTATGTACTGAAGGAAGCCCTGGAATCTTACAAATGTTATGATAAAAAAACTTATTTTCACATGATAACCAATTACTTATGCTACTTGGAGAAATATGAAACTTCTCTAGCTTCTCCCTAACTAAGGCCATGTATTCTGTATCTAAATTAATTGAAACTTTTATACCAGTAAATTGTGGTAGTTCAAAAGAATGAAATTTAATTTCCGGTAAGCTGCCAGATTCTATTAATGGCTTTAATAATGAAGTAACAGTTAAAGGCTTTCCAGAAAAGCTTGTTCTAAAATAGCTTAGGTGTAAGTTCTTTTTTGCACGTGTCATTGCTACATAAACCAATTTTAACAAGTCCTCTGTATCTTCCGCTTCTGTCATTATGAATCGGTTCAATATTTTAGGAACATTGATTGATCCATAAACATCGCCCTTATCTTCGTATGCAGAATTCACAAGCGAGATTAAATACACATAATCAAACTCTAATCCTTTAGTTCCATGGATAGTGGACAATATTACTCTAGCCTTGTTTGGGGTATTATCTACAAAGTCAATACTTAATTCATAATGATTGTAGTATTCAAGTAACTCAGCTAGTGATTCCAAGGACTTTTTATTATCTGTTGATTTAAACTGAGCAACAAATGCATCCCACTCATCGCTGATTATTGCTATTGGAGTTTCTTTATTGAATGTTATAATGTATTTTTTAAAAAAAGCCTCTAATTCATCGTTTAGCTCCTTGTATTTAAATTCTTCTAAAACAATTATTTCGTTAGATATAGAAGCAATTTCTGCAAGGCGCTCATTGTTTGTTATTGATCCAAGCCAAACTATGAATGATAAATTTGAATCTTCTTTTTTATACAATAGATAAGCATAGCCTAGTGCTTCCTTATGTCCAGATTCAATTAATAAGTCACAAAAGTAAGCATCAGAAATTGAAGTGTCCTTATCAAGGAACTTCAAACACATAAGGGTATTATAAATCGCTTTACCATACTTTGTTTCAAGTAAATTATTTTTAGAATAATTAAACTTATACTCAACATCCATTATTTTTAACCACTTCTGAATTGGTTTTAAATCATTCCTTCTTCTAGCAAGCACTATAATGTCTTCATCGGCATCTGTACTTTCTATCAATTTTTTTATAGATGCGGCAACATCATACGCCTCTTGCTCTTGATCTTCAAATGATGCGAGTGTTGGGGTTTTATCCTGCCATTTCTCTAAACTAGTACTACCCGCAATCATAGGACTTTTCTTCAATGGATGTATATGCTTAGATTGACTAATTAAATCGTATGACTTATTTAGAATATTCTTAGTACTTCTATAGTTGGTATCTAAAACAATTATTTGAATTTCTGGTAGCATGTTGGATATCCATTCGAAGTTATTTAAGTGAGCTCCATTGAAGCGGAAGATTGTCTGAAGCTCATCACCCACTATACAAAGGTTAGGTGATTCAACATCTTTTATCAAAAGGCCTAAAAGAGCAACCTGTATCTTGTTAGTATCCTGGTATTCATCTACAGTTATATACTGGTATTGTTCTTGTAACTTTTGTCTTAAAGCGGTATTTGTTTCCAAAATATAAACTGCATCGTTTAACATATCTTGAAACTCAATCTTACTTTTTTCTTCTAGTATGTTTTGGTACTCTTCGTATAAAGGAATAATTGACTTACTAAAATCTTCTATTTTCTTAGCTAATTTTTTTCCTTCAGCATTTAGCCCACCTTTTTTTAATGTATAACCTTCTTCATAAGGAAGTATTGACTCTAAACATTGATTGGTATAGGAGATGATTTCCTCATTAGTGATACATTCTTTTTTAAATAAACTAAAAATGCTATGAAGTGAATGTAGCTTTTTTGCGGATGCAGGTTTAATATCATAAAAGGTTCCTGCAGTCTTTTGATTAGACAACAACTTCTCCAAAATCATGAACCTTTGACCAGGGGTTAAAATTGAAGTATTATTTTTAGTCCCATCTGCATTATTCTCAATAATAATCTCATGCGCAAAAGAATGAAAGGTGGTTACTTTAACCTGATCAGCAGCTTCTCCCATTAATGCCTTTAGCTTCTTTTTCATCGACTGGACACCGGCATTGCTATATGTTAAGGCTAGTAAATTAGAAGGCTTCATATCCGTCTTTTGGAGGATATTACAGCACCTTAAAGCCACAACCGTTGACTTGCCAGACCCCGCGTTTGCTAAGACACATAGGGGACCATTAATAGTATCTACAGCCTGTTTTTGCTTAGAATTTAGGTTTTCGTAGTCTTTTTTGAAATTGTTGTTAGTATTCATTATTTGTTTTTTAATTGGTAATTATGCCAGATGTATCCTCTGTAATTTGGACGATAACTATATGATATACAATACTTTGTAAAAATATTACAAACCGATAGGCGAGTAATGTTAACTTTTAAATTAATGTGACTATTTTTTATCATATAAAGTACCTTTGAATACAAAGCTGGGTCATAGTTTTGAAATGGCATTTCAAACCAAAAAATTCTTAAAAATAATTAGCCAATTCATGAGTACTAAATCAATTATTAAAAAGTTTTGGATTATAGATGAAAAGCTTAGATATGGCAAGAAATCAACTGTGAACCAAATTTTAACAGCTATTCGAAATAAAGGGATTGGATGCACTATTAGGCAAATTCACTACGACTTTGTAACAATTGCAGATATATGGCAGCAACCAATTATCAACGAAGGCGATAAATATTTCTTTAAAAATGATGAGTTTTCCATTCAAAATGGAAAAATAAGTGAGGAGGATTCTGCAACATTTGAACTTCTATTATTTAACAGTCAAAATCTTAAACCTACTGGCGTCTATGACAAATACAATAAGTTACTTGACAAAATACTTAGTGATATAGCAAAAGGTAAAAAGGCGAAAAATATAGCAAATATTAAAGCCATACAACCAGAAATATCATTTGGTAATAAAGGTTATGAATGGATTGAACCAATTTTTAATGCAATTATAAATAAAGAAGCAATAGAAATTATTTATCAAAAAGCTAAATCAGAGCCAGAAAAGAAAATCATATCTCCATACATTTTAAAGGAACACAGAAATAGATGGTACTGTGTGGGATACGATCATTTAAATAGGAAGGTCACTAAAATATATTCATTAGACAGAATGCATAATGTAGAATACTCCGCAAAACCCTACTGGAACGATCCACATTTTGATATTGAAAATTACTTCAAATACTCACTTGGAATTTACCATTACATTGATAAAAAGCCTGAAATAGTAAAACTCGAGTTTTATGAATATTTCATTGAAACCATACAGAATCATCCTTTAATGCCTACCCAAAAAACCAAATTGACAAAAAGAGGAAAAGCATTAGAAGTTGAATTAGAAGTATACAATAGCAAAGAATTGGTTAGCGAGATATTGAAATATGGAGAATTAGTAAAGGTTATTTCTCCTTTGAGTTTAGCTAAAACGATTAAAGAAAAAAGTAAAAAAATTGCCGAATTATACTAAATAATCCATTTTGAAATGACATTTCAAAACAATTAATAAACTTTGAATAAAAAAAACTAAAACATGTATAAAAACTTATTTAAATCATTCGTAGATAAAGTTAAAAATTCAAATACTATATGGATGATACCACAGCAAAAAAAACACGATCATTTCATATTAAAATAGTTACGAAAAATAAAGTTCTTGGTTTCGAGGTTGAACATAGAGTAATGCCAATTGATACTTTTTTCCCTATTGAAATATTCAATTATCCTATAAATGGTAAAAATAAATTAAATAACTAATAAAAATACAAAATGAAATATAAAAGAATACATCTTCCATTCGTTGTTGATAATACAAATACTAATGAATTAATTTTGATTACTCCAAAAGATGGGGATGATACAAAAAATGTTGACGAATTAATAAGTCAATTAGTGGAAGATGGATGGCAGATTGTTTCTACTTCACCAATTATCTCATCTAAAGAATTTAAAAATTCAGTTGTATTTCCATTCACAACCGGGATTGAGGTTTTTTTGGTTAAAAACGATGATGTTATTGAACTAGAAGCAGAAGATAAAAATATCAAAACATTACCACCATTTGCTAATGAACCACTAAAATCTGGAAAGTTTCAAATGCCTGATTGTGCTTTAAATGACGAGATAAAATTTAAATTCTTTAAATACTGGTTACCAAAATGGGGTTGGGATGGTACTGAAGAAAACCAAGAGTTAGATGAAAGTGGTAGATCCATAAGAACATACTTATTATCTTTAGGGTTGATTTCAAATGAACCTAACTCTAACAGATTTGTAGCAAATACTTTTGATTCTAGGAAATTGTATTTATCAAAAAAAATAACAGAAGCTTATGAATGTATTGATGATACTTCAAATGAGAGTAAAATAAAACTTTTTGATGCATTTAATGCAATACAATTATGGGGTGGGAAAATGGGAAAAGGATTTTACATAGAAAATACTGACACAAATTTAGAAGATAGGCTTCAACAAGGAGAATTAATCAAAGAAAAATGGATTGATAATATTGATGCAATTTATAGAGGAATCGTTAAATCTATGAAATATAATAAATTTACCATTATCAATCTTGAAGATGGTTTTAATGATATAAATGGAATGGGTGTAGCATTTGCAACTAAACATTTAAATTTTTGGTCAACAAAATGCAAAATTGATGTATTACCAATTTATGACAGTTTTATTTATCAAATTCTTTTTGCTAAAGTAAGTGGGAATCCAAATTGGAGATATTATAATAAATATGTAGAGTCATTGAAAGAATTAAAAATGAAATTTGACAACAAGTTTACTATAACAGATTTGGAAAGAGCACTATTTGCATATTGTAAAATAATTGGTGTAAAATATAATAATGTTGTAATTAAAGAGCATGAAAATGAAGAGACTTTATTAGTAAACCAATTTATAAATACAAGACTATTAAAAGAATAATGTATTATATGCCAAAGAAAAAATTATCTACAGCAAAAGAAAAGTATGACTATCTTATGAAAAGATATTATAGTGATATAGTTTCAGGAGTTAAAACAAAGGAGAACTTATTGTTTGAAAGATCGCTTCATGCTATTTTAGAAATACAAGAATGTGAAGAAATCTATCTTAAGGATAAAAAAACTCATATTGACTTTGAATATTTTCATATACAATTAGAAGATTCAGAAAAATATAACGGTATAAAAAATGAGTCAAAAAAAGAATTTTTCGAACTAAAAATTAACAACGATCAAATTAGTTCTGCTGATTTTGAATGGATTGGTGAAGCTTATGTTAAAGAAAAAGAAGATAAAGATTATTCTGAAATATCTGCTTCCCCATTATTTGATATGTATGTAAAGAATAAATTTACTAACAGAATTCTAGGGATAAAATTTATTATAAAATCACAAATGGGTTATAATATCCATTTTGCAGAGACAGATATAAGGAATCTAAAAAAATTACAGAAGGACATAAATGAGATAATAACAAAAATTGAAAATGAGAAAAAAACATATATTGTAATAGGATGTGGGCCTTTATATAAATTTGAATCAACAAGTGATTATTTCAAATTTCCAAAAGAAGCAAAAGACAGAACTGAAATTCTGAAAATCGATCATGGGCTTCATAAAAATTTCAAAGTAGTTAAAGTAGAAAGAAATCATATTGGAGATGAAACATGGTATGTTGAAGGTTTTGAGGAGGAGAATAGTGATTTATATAAAATAAAAATTTTAGGATATCCATGTGATTTCACTTTTATCTCTAAAAAGCCATTTAAAGAAGATTATAACAAAACCAAATATGATGAAGAGAGACAGAACTTTTTACTTTCAAAAATGAAAAAATTAAAACTACCAAATAGTGGTCACGCTTATGAAGATTTTGTAATTGAACGTGTTAAGAAGGTTAAAGGTGGTGAAGTTTGGATATTAGGTAGCTAATTATCCATTAGATTAAGAAACAAACCTTGTCATGACAATCCTTCACTAGTATCTTTTGAGACAATATTGAACTTGATTTAATTATCTGTTAATCTGACAATTCTTCTTGTTTAACTCCTTACTGTTATTCTTCGAAATAACAGGGAAGTATATAGGCACAACTATTGACATGTTCTCTATAAAATATAATATGTCAAATATGAACCCAGAGTTATTAGAAGTAGCATTACGCCCGTTAGTTGAAAAGATTGTCGAAGAAAAATTAGAAGCCTTCAAGAAGGATTATATAGAGAAACTTACTATTTCTCAAGAAGCAGAAAAACCTATTCCAGTTAAAGAGATGTCTGTAATCCTTGGTATCTCTGTTAGCCACCTATATAAGAAGTGTAATAACAATGAAATGCCACATCACAGAAAATTTAGTAGGCTCTACTTCTATTTGTCAGAAATTAAAGAATGGATGACTACATAGTATTACCCCTCCATCCCCTCCATCAATCCCTCATGCATAGTTTTTAAACTATCATCATCAAAGCTGCCAAAGTAATCTTGGGTAGTTGTTATGTTAGAATGGCCCAGGGCTTCTTTAATATAGATTAATGGAGCACCATTGTTCTTTTGTATGGTTGCAAAACAGTGTCTCGCCACATAGGTTGTTAATTTCAAGGGGAGGTCTAAATCAGTACCTATTTCATTTAAGGCTTTATTTGTGTTCCTTATAAATGTGCTTATACGTTTCTCAATTAGCTCTAGATCCATTCCTCTTTCCAATACTGGAAATATATAGTCTTCTGGCTTCCCTTTGCTTACCCTTCTCCTATCCATTATCTCC
>Ga0164294_10001556_pt1 | contig 21264 bp, 25 predicted proteins | sample GEODES005metaG_FD_111479 | JGI IMG/M metagenome (GOLD analysis project Ga0164294, IMG submission 111479) | Oligotrophic lake water microbial communities from Sparkling Lake, Wisconsin, USA - GEODES005 metaG | ecosystem: Environmental > Aquatic > Freshwater > Lake | place: USA: Sparkling Lake...
AGTGTTTGCTTCAGTACAATCGTCGCTTATTTCTGAAATAATAAAACTCATTTCAATTCTTGCAACTTGTAGTAATTCCATTGCGTATTCAATATCATCTGCACTTGTTTTCAAGAACCAATCTGCAACAACTTCCTCACTTGAGGTAAGTATAAATTTTAGATTATTAAAGTCGTGGTCATTCATGGTAATCTATTCAGTAGGTTCTATTATATCACAAAGACGAATTAAAGTACACTAAACATTCCTATATGCGAACTCAATAGCTCGGGAAGCTTCAACATTAAGAGGGCGCTTAGCATAGCGATTGCTAGTGTCACGATCCAAATTACGAACGATGTCGACAATTTCATATTCTGTTATAGGGTATTTGCGTTTGATTGCATTACATGCAATGCTGGTCATTATTTTATAGATCATAGAGTATCGACCAGAACCATCTACTCTAGAAATAGTCTTATAGTCACTAATAAGATTCTTACTTAGGAATGGGCAATCATTATATGACGTCCATTCAAATTCTTTTTTGTCTTCTGCAAGTTTTTGTTGACGATGCTTAATGATTTCCTTCTGCATACTTTCAGGTAGTCTATCCATAAAAGAACTAGATGTACTTGGTGTAGTAAATGGATGTTTACTTAAAAGAGCATCAACATCAAGAAAGTTATCAGTGCGATGAGTGAAGATAAAATTGTAAGCATTAGGATATATCGCAGGTACGTAATACATTCGAGATAAGTCCTTAGTCTGGGTATCTCCCAATGTGCCAAATTCTGTATTGAGTGCGTACCAGAAATGCTTGATTTCTTCACTTCTAACAGATCTTGTAAGTGGAAATACGAGACGGAACTTTGGCGTAGTCCGAGTACTGCTAGCAGTAGAATAACAAACATAATAAATGTTTGGATATAATTTAGCCAATGCATTTTCTAGATCTCCATCAAAGGTGTGACTATCAACATCAAGTGCGGCCCATCCAGCCCATTCAATTACGTTTGCATTTGCTCTAGTTGTGTCCGGTTTATAAACAGCTGGTGATATAAGAGGCGATGCATGTTTTACAAACTCACCACGCTTAGCTTTATAGCCTTTAATCGTGGAAAGATAATACAGTGACTTCTCAAACTTTTCAAACGTTTCAAAGTCAATGCGAGTATCCGTCTTATTATCAAAGATTGACTTAAACACGGTGAGCGAAAACATTACTTTTGTACCTTACTTAGTAATCCAACATTATCTGCGTGGCTTGGTGCAACCCAGCCTGCAGGTTTAATCAAATCAGGTAGTCCTAGTGGATTGGGACGACTTGCTTTAATGCCAACTTCTTTTGCCATGTTTGCTTCTAGTACTCGATCCCATGCAACATATGCATCAACATCTAGTGCGTCAAGAGTTCCAATAGCAACCACACAGAGATCGATCAATGCGTCAACAGTGTCATCACCATTATTTGATACAATCATTTCATCTAGTTCTTCTTGCAAAAACTTAATACGAAACTGAATGAACGCCATAAGTTTTGCTTTGTCTAATCCACGAATCACCGAATTAACACCGAATTTTGCATGCATATCCTGCATGTCTTTTACCCAATTAGTCGACATATATTCTCCTATAACAATTATAACACATTACCATTAAAATGTAAACCCTTCACCAGCACTTTTCATCCTTTTGCCAAATGAAGTCTTATCAAAAGCTGGTCCATCATCTTGACCTGCGTCGGAAATATTCTTTTGTGCAGATTCCTCAACATCATATAGTTTCATTCTAGATCTATCAACACCGATAACAAATCGTTTGTAATAGTTGACATCGTTGTAACGATTCTTAAGTTGCTTAACCATGATCTGATTAAGATTTTCAAGTTCTTCTGTAGAGATTAGCGCAAACATAAGATCGGTTGTTGCTGGAAGACCAAACGATTCAGATGTATCTTCAAGTCCAACGTCAGTATTACCAAAGCCACCACGAGTAGTTTGTGTTGCACTTACAATTGGTACATTATACTCAACAGCAAGACCACGAAGTTCTTCGGCAATTGATTTTACAAACGTATATGAATTAACTCCAGCACCGGCTTTCATACGAGCAGAAGAGCAGATGTTCAAGTAATCAATAACAATTAAGTCTGGAGTGAAGTTGCGCTTCATCTTCAACTCTTCAAGCAATGCTTTAAAGTGTCCAGAGTGAGCAGCCGCTGTAGGGTATTCCTTAACGATTAACTTACCAGCAGTCTTCTTGATTAGTTTGCCAAGGCGTGTTTCATAGATGTCTTTAGTAACCTTACTAAGTTCTTCCATTGTCATGTTCAACAGATTAGCATCAATACGTTCAGCAATACGTTCTTCTGCCATTTCCATTGTAATGTATAGAACGTTCTTACCTTGCATTAAAGCAGCAGCAGCCATGTGACACATAAACAGTGACTTACCTACGCCGGTTCCAGCAAGGATAACGTTAAGAGTTTTCTTGGATAGACCACCCTTTGTTATCTTGTTGAATAAGTCGAGATCAAACTCAAGCTTTTCTTCTTTGCGATTATAGAAGTCGTATCGTTCCTCGAAGTCTTCAAGGTAATCATGGCCTACCGATGAGTCAAATGATACTGCTAGTGCTTCGGATAGCATTGAAGGAATTGCATCTTCGGTACGAATTTTATCCTTGCCTTCGATGATTTCAAACGAATCGATGATTGCGTTGTACACTGCTTGCTTCTTACAGAAGGCTTCAGTATTCTTGTACAACCAATCATCGTTGTCTGTTTTGAATGTAAGCTCGTTGATGTAGGTTTCAACTTGACTTAGCTGCTCACCACGAAGATCCTTGCGTTTGCCGAGTTGAATCGCAAGAATATCGAGTGACGCTGGCTTATTGTACTGAGTAAAGAATTCTACTAACTCTTGTGCAACAACTTTTTCAAAGTGGTCTGAGAAATACTCAGTCTTTAGAAATGGTACCACCTTGCGGCAATACGCTTCGTTGTGCATAAGATTTGATAGAATCGTCTTCTCTATTTTGTTCGCCATCTATAAATCCTAATTTGTCACGTTCTAAACCATAATAGAGAAGCTCAACGATAAAATCGCCAAGTTCTTTTTCAAAAGATTTTTTATCAAAACCTTCTACTTCTTGAGGAACTTCATGTATTTCATATTCAAACGCAACTGTCAATACATCGTTTTCAGAATCTTCTTTGAACGATACGTTTGAATAACTAAACACGATTCCAGCATAGAAACCTTCAGTAAGCATAAGCGCATGAAGGTCTCTGCCACCATAACCAGTTCTACCGAGAACCTTATGCGGTCTCAGTGGTGTCGTCTTCTGCATATGTTTCCATTTCAGTTAATATTGCATGATCATCAATGATATCACCATGTGATACTTGATAGCGTTCTTTAACCCAGTTTCTAAATGATGCATCCATAAGTATGGAACTCCAGAATTCATTTGAATCTGTATCTTTAATGCGCCATTTCTTATCTTCCATCTCACCAGTTGATTGATCTACTTTTGCATACCAACCATTGCTTGGTTTAATAACATGCTTAGATTCAAGTGCCATGTCTAGAAGCCCAGACCATTTGCTTAGTCCTCCTTCAAACTTAACACAAACTGGAATCTTAGATTTCTCACGAACATATCGAGATTTCTCGATGTTAATAATGAAGTTGTAACCAATAACTTCAGTGCCATCCTTTTCAGTTTGGCGCCCAAGGATGTAGATGTTATCAGCTGAAAGATAAACACCAGTTCCGCCAGACACAACAGCTTTAGGATACAACCCTTGTTCCATGTAGATGTGATTAACAGCCACCATTGGAATGTCAAGACGATTTAGATATGGAGTAATCATGCGGAAGATAGACTTCATCTGCTTTGCACGGCTCATATCAGCAACAGACTTACCTTCAATTGCGTCTTCCATTTCTTTCTTAGAAGACATGTTACCGAGTGAGTCTATAACAAAGATAACTCGATCTCCACGATCAAGATTCTCAAGTTGTTTAATGACATCAAATTTAAACTCTTCCATATTCATGATTGGAACGTGTAGAATTCGAGATGTATCGATCTGCAGTGACGTAAAGTAAGCGCTGGGTGTTCCAAACTCACAATCATAGAATATCATGACTGCGTCTGGATACTTATCCATGTAAGACTTTGCCATGATCAAAGAGAACATAGACTTAAAGTGTTTTGAAGGACCACACCATAATGTGAGACCTGGAACAAATCCACCATCTAGTTCGCCAGACAATGCAACATTCATTGCAGGAATTGCGGTTTGAATCATATCCTTCTTGGTGAAGAACTTGCTTTGTGCGAGAATAGCGGAGTCTTTAATCGTTGTATTTTTTTTAATTTTATCTAGTAAGTTCATAGATTTCCTTATGCGTAGTGTAAGTATGTTGACAAAATATATTTGTTATTGCTGATTGGCTTTTTGCCTCTGTGAGGAAACAATAAAGAAGGCGGGAATACTACCATTCTACCACATTTGGGCTTAACAGTAAACCCATCATTGGATAAGAACTCAGTCTCTCCACCCTCTTTAACATCGTTTAGATATGTGAACATCACTAAATATCTACTCGAAGATTGTTTATCTCCAACATCGACATGCCAACCAAATTGTTCGTAGTCATCGTTTAGATACCGCTTCATTCTAGCTTCTTCCAGTGTGAATTCCTGCGGAAAAAAATCTTTGCCTACTATCTGTTTATAATGCGTGTAAACCTGCTTAATACGAGAGTAGTATGGATCTATTATATCTTCAAATGCAGCATCTTGTTTGATGTTAACTTCTTGAAAGCAACGGTAGTCTCGTTCCCACGAATGTTGAGATACTCGCAGTGATGGACTATTGTTTGGATCTAAAGACTCAAATCGATGTATCATCGATTCACAAAAGTCTGGTTGAAATACATCATCATACACTTTAATATAATGCGCTAAATTGTTCATGAAAAGAAATCTTCAAGTGATGCTTCCTCTTCTGCATGCCATCCAATTGAGTGAATGATTATCTTAGCAGGATCGAGAAAAGCTTTTTCGAATTGTGTCGTATTGTCAATAAAGCGATGTAGACCAAACTCAGGAGGCAGAATACTAGTGAATGCAATAACATCTTCACGCATAGGATTCCTAGGATTAAGATAAATGTACTTAATCTTTTCACCTTCTTTAATAGCCTCATACTTATTTTCCAATTTGTGGAGCTTCAACATATGATTGTATAGTAGTGCTGCTCGTGAATTAATTGGTGTACCTTTTTTATAGATTAGTTTGGTATCACTATATTTCTTGAGCGACGATACCCCGCGAGGAAATGCTTTCTCTTCAGCAGGGAGTGAATCGAATTTCTTTTGGAATTCTTGAATAAAGCTCTGAGTTTGTACTTCCGTACCACTGATGAGCACTTGAAACAACTCTTTAAAAGCCTTGCGGCACGTGCTCGGAGTAGACGACTTGATCGCTTCAATGCCCATGATTTTAAGTTTTGGTTTCGCATAACGAACTCCTTCATTGTCTAATACGTTTAGAATATATCGTTTCTTTGCAGTCCAAATTGCACGATCAGCAATACTTTCACGCTTCATAGTGATACGTGGTTTATAAACATTTAAGTTATCACCTAGTTCACCAAAGCATTTATCGAATACATCGGTTTCAATCTTAGAACAAACACGACTTAAGAAGTCTACGATTTTATCCTTTGGCATAGATACTACACCATCAGCGCCATAAACCTTTTGAACTAGATCATTAAGACTTACATAAACAGAGTCTGTATCAATTGCAATGACATAGTCTTTATTAGTCTTAAGCATATCATTGAGATACTTATTGATGTACTTCTCACCCCACTTAATGATCATCTGACCAGAGATAGTGATACCTTCTGCAATTTCCATCGTGAAGTAACGGAAGTACTTATTACCAAGAGCGCCATAGAGTGAATTTAAAAGAATCTTAATCGCAGTTTGTTGATTTTCAAAGTGTGCAATATCACGTTCAATACGATACACTTCTACTTTATCGGTATGATCACACTTTTCAAGTTCCTTCTTAGACTCAATCATCTTTTTCTTAATCACAACGCGTTCATCATACATTTCTTCGATGATCTTTGGCATGAAGCCTTGCTTGTGTTTGGAGAAGTATTGACCAGTTCCAGCCATAGACTTATCTGTCGTATTCTTAAGACCAGCAAGACAAGTTTCTACGTTTACATTCTGTGCAACATCACCTTTAAGAATAGTTTCAGGTGACATGTTCCACTGTACAATGATGTTTGGATAAAGTGAGTTAACGTCGAAGGAGGCAACCCAATCATGAACACCACACTGAGGATCTTTAACGTATCCACCTTCATAGTCAGTCTTGTAACTATTCTTGTTTGGTGGAATAATGATGTTATTTGCCATTAGTGTTCTATGAATCAATGCATCCCATATTCCAACGGTACCCATTGTATCAGAATAGTTGACGCCAGCCTTATATGCCATAGTCAAACACAATGTAATCATGGCGATCTTATCTTCCATACGATCAACAAGCCATACATCCTTGATGTTGTAATCAATAAACTTCTGGTGATCGGTAAGATATAAACTGTATAGGCTACCGTCATATTCCAACTTGCGTTCACCAAGAACAACCTCAGCGATGTGATCTAGTTTGTATGATTCTTGCGGACCAAACGAGTATCCGAACTTTTGAAATAGATCAAGGTAATCGAGTTGAGAAATACCAGTGATCTCATACACTTGAACCATGCCTTTGCGCATAGTCACCATCTTAGCTTCAACCATTCCCCAAGGTGAAAGCTTCTTAACTTCATCTTCACCAAGTAAACGATTGATACGATTGATAAGATATGGAATATCGAATGTACGAATATTCCAACCTGTTACTACATCTGGACATAGAAATTCATCATGCCAGAAAGCAACAAATTGCTTTAGAAGTGTTACCTCATCTTTACATTTTGTGTAACGAATCTGGCAATCTTTCATGATTGCCTTTTCTGTATCATAGTCACCAAGCGCCCAGACAAAGTACACATTAAGAATACTATCCTTAATACCAATTGCAGTTACAGTATGTGCTGCTTGATGTGGTTCTGGGAATCCTTCGTTAGATGCAACTTCAATATCGATTGTATGAACTCGAATTAGGTTACGATCAAACTTAATTTCACCGGGAAAGTCTTCAGCAATGAATTGAGCAATGTAGTTAGTGTTACCATAAATGTTGAAGTTCTCGACGCCTTCATATTTCTCAACAAACTCCTTTGCCTCGCGCATGGAGGCAAGCTTAATAGGATCTACATTAGTACCATCAAGAGCATTAAATTTTGATTTGCCTTTACCTTTGACGTAAAGAGTTGGTTTGAAAGGAATCTTTCTTTTGACGCGAACACCGTCTTCATATCCACGATAGAGAAGGGAGTTGCCATAGCGGTTAACTGATGTATAGAATCTCATAGTGTAAAGTGAAACAGAGTATAAAGTTAATTATACCCTGTTTAAGACTAAAAGTAAACTTCTGATTAGATCATACCTTTTCGTATAAACTAAAGGTTACATCTTTCATAGATCTTCTTCAGTCAAATATTGCTTTTGACCTCTAGTCTTAACTTGAACTTTCTTTGGTTTCTTTTCTTCAGGAACTAAGCGCTCCAAAATGATCTTAAGCATACCATTAAATAGTTCTGCGTTCTTAACTTCAATTTGATCATCGATAGCAAATGAACGAGTAAAACTGCGATTAGCAATACCTTTGAACAAGAAGCTTTCTTCTTTCTCGTCTTCCCTTGATGCTGCATTACCTTTGACGATAAGTTTACCGCCATCGATTTCAATATCAATTTCGCTTTGAGCAAATCCAGCAACTGCAAGTTCAATGGTATAAGTATTATCACCAGTCTTCTTGATGTTGTATGGAGGATAGCCAGGAATATTTTTAGTTACATCTGCATGCAGTTTTTGCATGTTAGCAACTTGATCTTCAAAGCCAACAAAGTATCTGTCGAAGTCTTTAAAGGCTGGACCAAACGTAATGTTTCCAAGTTTAAAATCACCCATGTTAATCTCCTTATTGTTTAGCAAATGCTTTTTTTGCATCAAAAGCGTAAGCTGAAAGTCCAAGTGAAGTAAAAAAATCTACATGGGCTTTAGCTACTATCTTTGCAAAGGAAGATTGTGCTGAAATAAATTGATTGAGTGGTTTTTTAAGTTCTTCGTTTTTGATGTAAGTCTCAACGAATTTACTTTTGACACCTTGAAAAGTGTCGATTGCGTCATTAATGTTGTTTAACATTATTTTCTCCTATTAAGCGAGTTTTAGTAAGTGCTATCCCGAAGGCATAGCGGTTTGTCCTGCTTACTTAATACAGGGTCAACTAACGAGTGACAGTGCAATAGCCCGAACGCCTTTTACCGTAGCATCAAACAGCCCTAAGGTGGGCCAAACTGTGACAGTTATTTACTAGGATGCCGCCTAGTTCCCATCCCTGAGAATTAAACGTCTGTTACGACAGTTGGATCAGCTGCTGCTGCTTTAGCAGCAGCCTCAAGTGCAGGTAGTTGTGGCTGAGCTTGTTGTTGAAGTTTATTAATCAAACTAGCAACAGTCTCGAAAGGCGCTTTACCAAGTGCGCCAAGAATAGTGTTAGCTTCTTCTAGAGTCAATTCAAATTTAAGCATGTATATCTCCATTAATTAATGCTAGGTTTTTTACCAATGTTATACTTGGCAGTTAAAGTCCAATCAAGTTTTTCCTTAAAAGATACAACTTTGATCTGCGATAACGACACTCGTTGTTCTGCTTTAGACGGAACAACAATTTTTAACAATCCCCAATCTGATAACAGACAAGTGATCGTATTTCTTCGCTCAATATCACCAATAGTGATATTAGCTTCCTTACCATCTAAGGCAAAGAGTTCTTTAAAATGTACAATAAAATACCTACCTTGCTTGTGTAAGATATGGCATGATTGATACAACGTTTTATCTTTTCTAGATGCCACTCCAATACGAGTAAGAGTTTCACGAACCTTAAGAAAATTATCAGGTTCAGGTAACGTCACCTCAAGCATTGAATCCGGCGTCCAATCGTAATAAATTAATTCAGTCATCTTCACTTCCTTTTTATTATAATCATAATATTATACTAGACTGAAATTATTTATACGACTTATCTACCTCCTTCTACATATTTTGCTTTAAGTTGTTTAAGATTTTCATCTGTAAGTAACTCAAGCGCAACTGCAGCTTTCTCAGAAGAGTAGTTATATTCGCGCATTACAAGTTTAAGGTTCTCAGAGTTCTGATCTTTCTTATGCCACTTAGAGAATCGTTTCTTTTTATTGACACCATTAAGATAGAATGCAAACTGCCAATCCTTAGGAATAGAAGCGTGACTATTCATTTCATTAGCAAACATAATCGTATCAGGAAAGTACGACAATCCTCGATTAATCATGAATGGAACGTAATCTTTTTTAGTAAGAGGATCTTCTTTAATAAGATCTTTCTTACTGTCATTGATTGCATTTAAAAAATCAAAGAAACTCATTTCATTAACTTTAACATGTCTTCACGCGAAACTGCAAATGTCGTATCTGGAAATCTACTTTTTAATATTGCTTCAAGATCTTGAAACTTTTCAGCATGACCAAGATACTCATTTGTTTCTTGACGATACATAAATATCATATTGTCTTTTAGTTCTATAGTAGCATATGTTCTAGAAGATTCTGCATCTTCATCATTTTCACGAATTTGTGCTAGCATACTTTTCACACGAAGTGTAGCGCTCCATTCACGAACATACCAACCAGCATAAAAACTTACAGCAGCAATTAGTGTGTAAAAAATAAAGTCTTCCATTATTTAAACTTTAGTTGTGCCATGATTTCAGTCAAGGCTGCCATAGTATTAATTTCACGATCTGCAACGAATGCAGCCTTGTATTGGTATTCAGCAAGAATCAAAACTAGTTGAGGAATAGATCCTTGTTCTAAGATGTCAATTGCTTTATCGTAAAACTTGCGAAATAACTCTGTAGATTCTGTATCAGAATTCTTACCAACCCACTTACGTACTTCAGTAAAGTTCTTAGTCTTAAGATACTTCACCAATTCGGTGTATGATTCGTCGCCGATATTCACCAGCAATCCAGCGTCAATAGTACCACTCACTGAGTATCGTTGCAACTCATTAAGAATACGACGATAGTCCGGAAAGTATTTAGTTACTAGTTCGACAACTACCTTAGGTTCAAAGGCGATGTTCTCGCTCTTAAGGATTCCAACAACACGCTTATAGAACGCACCCATGATCGTAGGTTTGTCTTTGTTGTCTACTTTGAATTCAATAACCGCACAGCGTGAATGTAAAGGCTCGATGATTCTATTCTTGAAGTTACAAGTAAAGATGAACCTACAGTTGTTACTAAACTCTTCAATGAAACCACGAAGAGCTGGTTGAGTAGAGTTAGGATTAAGATAGTCTGCCTCATCGAGGATGACTACTTTCTTAGCATCTGTTAGGGATACTGAAGATGCAAAGCTTTTGATTTTATTACGAAGAACATCGATGCCGGATTCTTCTGAACCATTGATGAAGAGATACTCTGCACCAATCTCATTACATAGTGCTTTAGCGACAGTAGTCTTACCTACGCCAGCTCCACCACAGAATAAGAAATTAGGCAACTCGCCGGAGTCAATAAACTCGCGGAAAGTCTTCTTCATGGATTCAGGTAGAATACACTCATCGATGGTGGATGGTCTATACTTCTCGACCCACAAATATTGATTCATTAGAACTCCGAGTCAGCTTCAACAGCAACGAAATAAGTCAGATCAGTTGCACTCTTAAAGCGAGAGATCTTCTTCTTAGAGATAGCAACATCGTAATCACCGGGAAGCATCTTAAGATTTTCAACTTTAAGATTTGCTTTGAAGGTTTCTTTAGTGTTACCGATAGTAACTTCATACGCATTCGATGTATCGTTCTTCTTGTCTGATACCGTAATCTTAAGTGTACTGCCATCACCAACGATAGACAAATCGCTTGCCTTCAGTGCTGAAGATGTCTTAAGAATCATCGCAAGTTGTGCTGCATCGATCTTAAATTCAACATCTGGTTGAGGAAACTTAATCGTAGCAGGAGCAGACTTAACTAGACCTTCGCCGGCTGCAAAGTATTTAATTTTGCTAGTGCCACCATCAGACACCATGACATACTTCTCAGAGAAGTCAAGTTGGGTTGTAGGGAATAACGATACGACATTTAAGAATTCATTAAGATCATAGATCCCGAAGTCCATAGGAAGAGTTTCACCGATAGACACTTCTGCCATGATGTTCTTTCCCTCAGAAATTGTAGACAACTTATTGCCTTGCTTAAGCATTAGACTGCCATTGATACCGGCGAAGTTTTTAATCAACGACAGTGTTTCTTTACTTAGTTCCATTTGGTTCTTTCTTTGTATATTTCACATCATGTTCATAGAGAAATGCAAGGCAGCACATAGCATGAGCTAAGTGATGGATTCCACTCTCTGGATCTAATTCTTCACCCATCTGCCATGCCCATACATGACGTTGCATAGCATCAAAGTAGCGAGTGATAGAACCTTCAACATATTTCCAATTATCTGGTTCATACTTTTCTGCACCAAACGTGAGAACTCGCACCATTTCTTGTTGAGCAAGAGGTGGTATTAATCCATAACGAAGTTTGCCAATGTCAAATTTACGACCTGGCGCTAGAGGTGTAGGTTTACTTTTCATAATTAAAAAAGAGGATTGAGATATTATTATACCTCAATCCTCTATAAAAGTACAATTCTAATTAAGCAAACAAACCAAATGAGTGCGCAATCTGAATCATTTTCTTAGTTGGCGTACCAATAGAATACTTCACGGTTGGTTCGCCGCTTGATAGTGTTGCTTTATTTGCGTAAACACAAACACCCTTGCTGCGAAGAGCATGGATTGCAGATGTTGGATTTTGCAATCCAAACATACCACTGATTTGACGAGGGGTTGCGGTGGCACCTGATTTCAGGTATTTTTCAAGTCGAGACAATTTGCTCATAATAACTCCATTATGTTGATGATATAGCTGTTAAGCTACTTCCATTATACCATAGTCGCGCAGTTCTGTAAAAAATTCTTTATCTTCTTCTGAACTTTTTACTAGATCTTCGGCGATTTTGGTATTTGATTTGATCTGAGCTTCTTGAGCTTCAATCAAATTAGGTGCAGGGAACTTATAGTGCCCACGTGAAACCTTGTCTCCTTTGACAAGCCACATTGGATAACCAATCTTTTCTCCGCCATCAGCGCGTTTGGAATGTAGTTCTGCAAAGAGCTCTTCTACTTCTGAACGAGTGATGCTGTATTGTGACGCCAGTGCTGGGCGAATAGTGATAAAAGCATCGATACAACGCTTTTGGGTTTTGGTGAGGTTAGTGTAGTTCATATAATTCCTTAGAAGGGGATTTCAGTTGATGATTGAGGTGCAGTACTCACAGCTGGTGCAGGAGTAGAAACCTTTTCGAATAGATCTGCGAAAGCATTACGAGTGATATCGTCAAACCTATTGATACACAATTCAACGGCTTTCTTCTTATCTTTGAAGATAGAGAATGCACGAACAATGTGTACCAAGCGGCGGGTTGTAATAGTCTCATCTACACCGCCATCTGCAAAAGTCCTACGAATTGCATCTGCCCACTTAACGAGAGTGTCTGCAAAATCCTCATCTTTACATGAGTAGGACTCCATTAGATTCATAACAATCTTACGTTCAATAGCAGCAGATGGATACTCCTGATTGAAGGTGATTGCAAAGCGCTCAAGGAACGCCTCATTTAATACATTGGTACCGATGTAGCGACCATCTTCTGAACCCTTACCTTTGGTGTTAGCAGTTGCAAACACGGTGAATCCTTCAGCAGGATAGACCAATTCATTCTTCAATTTGAAGTAGAATGGTTTACCTTCAAGGATAGGTTGTAGACACAGAAGAGTATTGGCAGAGCCAGCATCGATTTCGTCTAGAAGAAGAGGAATACCCGAGCGCATAGCGATAAGCACTGGACCTTCAACTACTTCAACGTTACCATCAACCAATGTTTTTGATCCGATCAGTTGATCTTCATCGGTCATCATGTTCAGATTGACACGAATGAGAGGGCGCTTGTTTTTGGCGCAGCATTGCTCAACGGTAGTAGATTTACCATTGCCTGTTGGTCCTGAAATATACGCAGGATAGAATTGACGAGACTTGATGATGGTATCAATGTCACGGTGGTTGCCGAATGCAACGTAATTAGGATCTACCTTTGGAATCAAAGATGTGACTTCTTCATTTTTAACCATAGGCTTAGAATTTTGAGGTGTTAAAACTACTGGTAGTGATCCATCAACAGTAGCGCTTGGAACAGCGTATAGACCACGGCCAACTCGATTTTGCATAAGCCAAGTGGGGTACTTGCTTGTAGCAGTTAGAGCCATGACCTCAACAATTTGAGCTCGAGTTACTTGCCGAGTTGATTCAGTGTCAGGGAATTGTTTGAAAAGAACAGAGAGAAAGTTTGTATCCATAATGTAGAACTCCGTAGGTATATGTCTATTATATCAAATAGACGAATTAATGTACACCGTTTTATGCAACTATTCCAATAAATTTGTTAAGAACCACCCTTGAAGTCTTACGAGCATTCATGGCGTTGCCAAGAACACGGGCGATAGAACTTGCAGACATGTCTTCATTGATCTTACCCATAGTGTCATCCTGAATCCTAGATGTGGATGGCAATAGGTACATTTCATCTCGACCTGGAACAGTCTTAAGAACACAGAACTTATCTTTTCTTAGAGAATTTAAGATATAAGCACATAGATCTAGATCGCTTGAACCATTACCAGTTGGCATGTTGATTCTAACAAATGAACCAGCAGCTCGTTGAGTAGCATTCATGATGAAGAATGCCACGCTTTTGACTTGGTATCTATCACGAATAATCTTCAATAGTGTTCCAGTTTGCTCGTGTGATTCTACACCAAGTTCGTAATCTTTCTTAGTGATTGGATCACGCAAGTATGTTTTGACGTTTACTTTCTTATATACACCATTTACGTCATACTCATAATCGGGGCCATTCTTAATGCGGAACTTTTCATTTCCTGCCATTGCACCGCCTTCACCATCTGTTAGTGTAATGAATGTGGTCTTTTCAACTCCAGTGTTAGCAATGAACTTTCCAAGGTAGTCTACCATGAATAGAAGAGCCTGATTTAATGGAGTTCCTTGCAGACTATATTTGCGAACTTTTGCCCAAGGACGACACATCATATAGTCAATCATCTTATTGAACTCTACATTTGACATTTTGTTAGAGAACAACTCTAACAAATGTACGTTGCCGTATATACCGTTCTCATTAGACGCAATAACTTTAGGTTCATCTTTACGATTTTGATCATAGTAACCATCAGTAAATGCAAACACTTGATATGGTATCTGAATGCGTTGACAGAACATAGCCAAGTTCATAACCTGTTCAACAGTCTCTTCCATATACTCAGACATAGAACCCGACCAGTCTAACAGAAACACCATACCATGTTTCTTACCATCCTGCACTGTCATAATCTGACGGAACAAGTCATCTTTAAGCTTATAAGCATATAGCTTTTTGCTATCGAGTTGTCCAAGCTTAGAGATCTTAGCGCGGCGATATGCAGTAGCAGACTTGCGCATTTCAAACTCTTTGACAAGATAGTTCACCATGCCAGAAGAATTAGACTTAAACTTTGCAATGCGAGATTTTGCAAGTAGAACGTTGTTTGAAAGTTCAGAAGCAAAATCAGGCATAATTTTCTTATAACTTACGACTATGTCGTCATGAGTTTTAGTCAATACTGGTTCAAAGTAACGAATGACTAACGACTCGTCTGCAAGTTGTTCTAGCTTTTTATCAAACTTTTGTAGTGTAGTTGGCTTCAGATCTTCCATGATCTCCTGTTTAGGATCTGATGGAGTTGGCTTTGAAGATTGACGTGGAGATTCTTTTTGTTCTTCTTCGTCGTCTTCATCAATGTAGTCATCATACATGGAAGACTCGCCATCTTCAGACTCTTCACCTTCGTCTTCTTCGTCACTTTCGTCTGGAAGCATAATCTTACGCTTCTCAATCTTTTCCTCAATAGTGTCCTTACTATACGCAAAGATTTCTTCGGCTAGATCTATTACTTCTTGTTCAGTAGAGCACTTGTCTACTCGACGAATAAGTTCTTGTTCTTTAGCATTGAACTGTACGCCACAGTTGAAGCCAACTTTAAAATATAAATTGATGCGGTCAATCAGTAGGAGTTTAGAAAGATCACGGTCTTTAACGCCAAAGAAGTCGCGATCGTTTAGTTCACGATATCCAGCGTTGAATGACTTGCGTGAACCAGGATAACGTTCCTTCATCTTCTTTTCGATGCGAACGTCTTCAATCACATTAGCGTATTCTTTAAGATGCTTCTTTTCCTCGAAGACTATGCTATAGACATCTGGTCCAGTGTAGAGGGCGTGACCGACCTCATGCATCATGAGCATTTCTTCGATCGTAGGTGTCATTTCCTTCCATCGAGGAAGAAGTAGAGTACGACCCTTGATGTCAAACGCAGCAGTTTTAATGTTGCTACGGATGATGTTGATGTTTTCAGTGGCCAGCAATTTTGCCAGCATGTCCTGAGATAGAGTGTTTGTTTGTGTTGCCATGAGTCTATTATATCAAATAGACGAATTAATGTACACCGTTAAACGATGGACGAGAAATCATTTTTCTTCTCAAACTTGATCACCGAGTGGAACTTGTCAAAAAGCTGGTCACCTTTATGGCTAATCACAAAGATATTTGACTTGTCTCCTATGGCATTCATGATGGATAGGAAGTAGTCAGTGCCCGAGTTGTCAAGACTTGAGTCAAAGATCTCATCTAGAATTAGAAGATTTGTGTTCACAGAGTTCTTCATCTTAGCAATTTGACGCCATGTAAACAAGATTGCCAGATCTATGCGCATTTTCTCGCCTTCTGAGAAAGACTCATAGGTAAACTCATCTCGAAAGCGGGACTTGATCACCTCATTAAATGATTCATCTAATTCAAAGTGAACATAGAAGTCCATAGCTGTAAGGTAACCATTAATAAGCTTGTTCATGACAGGAAGATATTCCTTGATGATCGCAGTCTTGATACCAGTGTCCTTCAACAGTAGAGCAGATACCTCTTGGATGTTGCGCTCTGCGGACAGTTCATTCTTCTTATCGATTAGAATAATTGCATTGTCAGCAACTTGCTTTAACTTTTGTTTTTCTACATCAATATTTCCGGTGTCTTGTTTTGTAGCTTCAATATCTTCATTAAGTTTCTTGTTGCTACGACTAAGTAACTTATTAGAAGTGATGGTTGCATTTGATTGTACGTTAAGTGCTAATAACTCTTTGTTCAATTCATTGAGTTTCTTTTGACGCTCCATCAAATTATCATAAGCTTCTTGTAGAACATTAAGGTTATCTACACTATCGCTGTACTCTTGATTGAATCTAGAACCAATGTTTGTTTTATGTTCATGTGGAATGTCTTGTTCACAAGATGGACAAGTAGTATTGTCTGCAAAGAACTGTAGTGTTTCTTCGATATGTTCTTTCTTAGAATTTAACTTAGAACGAAGAGCAATAGCTTTGTCAATATCTTCTTTGAGTTCCTTAGCGTTATCTCCTGCTGCCATCATCTCGTTCATCTTATCTGATAGTACTTCCCAGCGATCTTCATTGGCTTTGATCTCAGCGTCATTATCTGCGATCTGTTTACGAATGTGATCTACTTGTTCTTGTTTAGACGACACCATCGATGAAATGATTTTCTTTTGAGCAAGCACCGAGTTCTTAGCGATCTCGATCTTATTCTCAATGTCACGTAGCTCTTCTTTAGTTTGGCTAATACGTTCCTTTAGAATCGTATTCATAGTGGAAAAGATACCAATGTCAAGAATGTCCTCAATCACTTCGCGGCGTTGCCATGCAGGTAGTTGCATGAATGGAACAAATGATGCTGAACCAAGAATGATAACTTGTGTAAATGTCTTATAGTTAAGACGCAGTATTTGTTGCTCTAGCACTTTTTGATAATCTTTAGCTGCTGCGTCTTGGTTAATCATAACACCATCAAGATAAATCTCGAAAATACCGGGTTTAATTCCACGAACAATTTTATATTGTGCAGTGCCAATTTCAAACTCAATAGTAACTACACAACCTTTACCATTAATCGAGTTTATCAATTGTGGTTTGTTGATGTTACGGAATGGTTTACCAAACAGCGCAAACGTTAATGCGTCTAACATCGTAGACTTACCTTCGCCATTCTTGCCAATGACTAAAGTGCTTGCAGATTTGTTGAGGATGATTGTGTTTGCCGAATTACCTGTTGATAGAAAGTTTTGCCAAGTCAACGTTTTAAAAATCAGCATTAGACAACATCCTTATTAAGTGCTTCAGTGTATAAAGCTTTCATAAAATTCTTCACCTTATCTTTGTCGACGTCAGTTTCAACAGAGTCGATATAATCAGACAATACACTCGACGTATCTTCTAAGTTGATGTTCTCATCAACCTGACCGTCGCTAAACTCTGAGAAATTTTCAATGATCTTTACTTCGAGTGGATTACGAAGATAAACTCGATTGATAAACTTATCAAATTTATAGAAGTCAGTCTTATTAATAACAACTATCTTTACATACTTATCAGTTACAAAGCTTGTATCAACTCCGTCTGGATCTTCTTTAGTATCATCATATTCATAGCGTTCAAATAGACTATATGGATTCTGAATGAATTCCAATTTACGAGTATCAAGATCAAAGAGATGGAAACCTCGAGGATCTTTATAGTCCTGCCATGTTAATTCATACGGGTTGCCAAGATAAAACACATGGCCGTCGTCAGAACGATGATGATAGTGTCCGGAAAAAACCATATCAAACTTATTAAATGACTCTTTAGATAATCCGTCATGAGATTCTACTCCTCTATACATTGCAAAACCTGAGATCTCAAGGTGACCCATACAAATCTCAGCTGTAGTGTTCTTAATTTCATTCATTGAATCTGCATAGTTATCTGCACAGATCCAAGGGAGAAAACAAACAGGTGTTCCAAAAACATTAACGGTTTCTGGTCTTGTAACAATGACAATGTTACTGTACTCTTTTAATGTTAGTTCAGGACTATTGACTTCGTTGGTGTTCTTAAAATACGTATCATGATTTCCAGCAATCATAGTGATTAGGATACCAGCCTCGAAAGCCTTATCAAAGAACATCTTCTTAGTGCGAGAAAGTGTATTAAAGTTTATAAATTTACGACGATCAAAAGTATCGCCAAGAATAAGCATTGTAGTAATGTTTTCTTCCTTTAATTTAGGAAAGAAAACATTTGCATAAAAATTCTCATAGTAATCTAGACACTGTATACTATCGCCACGAGCGCCAAAGTGTTGATCTGTTATGATTGCTACTCTCATCGTTTCTTTACCTCTAAGACCTTATCATACCCATATGCATAAAATAAAAATTCAATAAACTTATCAATCTCTGCTTCATTAGTATTTGGCAACTCACAATAAACGGATGCTGCTAATGCTACTTTATCTAACCAATCTTTATCGGCCATGTGAAATTTCATCACTAAAGAAAGGATTGTTATCTTCGTTTGGAATTATCTTTGTGTCATCAATAAAATTAGCAAGTGACTGTTCAAGTTTTTCTTTCTTTTTCTTTTCTTTATTTTTTATAAACGAATCGTCGAAGTTGGAGTTAGCTTGAATAAATGCAGTGTAAGCATTCTTAAAATCTACGTCATCATCATGTCCTTGTAAATCAAAGGAGTCAAAAGCCATGTCTTGAATAAGTTTACCCTTGATGTACGATTGCTTTTTTTCCTTAGCAATGCGACGAAGAAAAGCAAAATAGATTACTTGTGTAAAGTAGGAGAATGGATTTGAGGATTTCTCTGGATCGAAGGAGTGCATGCATTGGATGCAGTTTTCAATTCCATCTAGAATCATATCGTCTTTATACGAGTAGTTGATAAAGTTCGACTTCCTACTTAGACCAGTAGCGATCTTTAGAATACATTCGCCAAGGTATTCTGGAATACGAGGGATATCAGTCGAGTTAGCTCTAGCAGCTAACAGTTTTTCCCGGTAATCCTTGATGAACTCAAGCATCTGGGCGTTGTTGACGTAGTGGGTTGCCATTAGGACTCCATTGTGGTTTTCTCTATTATACACTAGAGAATAAACATTGTACAATAGTGTTTAGACGCATTTAGATTGTACAACTGCGCAAAGCAGTGGTATAATAAATCTATGGATTTCAAGATTAATGAAGAATTCTATCGCTAGGTATATTAACTGGTTCTTCTTTGGCTGGTTGGATATTATCTTCCGATTCCATCAACTTTATAATACGAGCATAGTACGGTATCATATTAGGATCTAGCTTCTTCTTGTAGATTAGATTCTTATAGCTAAAAGCAAATACATTGTCTTCTGCAAACTGACAGAACCGTGATGTAACAGCTTGTTCAACATGTTCTCCATCTCGAACAATATGTACCATCTTTACAATTATAGGATCTAGTACAACGATTCCTTCGCTAATATCATTCAGCAGAACACCAATCATTTGTTCTCCAGATATTAGTTTAAATACTACATATTCATTCAACTGGTACCTCGACAATCTTATAGACAAACTTTTCTTCAGAATAAGTCTTTAGTCTTTCTGCTAAGTGACCAAGAGTATGATTCTTATAAGACTTCCAATGTAGATCATCGCTAATGTCATATAGATTGCAATGAGTCTTACCTTCTTTCAGTCTTAATCCTCTACCAATAGATTGCAGATTACGAATCTTAGACTTACTCGGTGAAGCAAAGATAACATTTTCTATTGATGGAATATTTATACCTGTTGAGAATACACCGAATGAAGCAATACAGATAGCATCAGTTTCATTCTCCATAAGCTTACGAGCTTCTTCTCTAGCATCTGTATCAGTTCCGCCATAGATAAAGAATACTTTTCTTTTATCACCAGCTTTAGCAGCAATCATTTCATGTAAAATCTTACCATGCTTAGCAACCATTTGAAATAGCACCAAAGTGTTGCCTTCACAATTTAGCGTGAGATTACGAATAAAACGATTACGCTTTTCATGCCCAATGATAAAGTTAATCTCATCTGGATACTGAGCTCTATTCATTATTTTACAAGATGTATCGTCGTATTTTAGTACGATACAAGTAATCTTTAGATTTGCAACTCTGTTTGAATCCATCAACTCACGAGTAGAAATAACTTTATGAATTGGTCCAAAGATTCCTTCTAGAACAAGTTTATGTACCTTCTTATCATCGAGTGTACCAGTAGTACCTATACGATATTGTACATTAACCATCTTATCCATGACTGAAGTAAGAGATTTTGCTTTAAAGTTGTGAGCCTCATCGCCAAAGATAACATCAAACTGGTTAAACCAAGCAGAGGGTTGCTTATAGATTGATTGCCATGTAGTGATTAGTACATCTGCTTGCACATCCTTAGTAAATCCACTATATAGTTTCTGACAGTGTCTATCGGTCTTCCACCCATTAACGGAAGAGTAATCTGCAAAGTCTGCGTACAATTGTTCGACCAATGATGTGGTTGGAACGATAACAATACACTTCCTCTTATTTTCAAGGTGCCATCTCATCGTAGTGTAAATGATAAATGATTTACCAGATGCAGTAGGTGATAGCAATAATGTACGCTCATCTGTTAGAGCCTTATATACTGCGTCTACTTGATAGTCATAGATCTCAATCGGCACTCCGCGAGAACTAGGGTTAAGCCACTTAGCATACTCTACAATCTCTTCTCGAGTAATAGTACTTACTGGTAGTACTTTATTAGTGTACTTAATTTCGTATTGATTACGTTCTGCAAATCCAATAACATATTTTAGAAGACCAACGTATAGTGTCTTACGGTACATATCATACATGCGTATCTTCCCATCCCACTGTCCACTTCTATAAGCAGGCGTAAACTTATAACCCTCTACTTGAAAAGTAAAGAATTCCGACAGTTCTTGTGTGATTGAAGGATCAGAATAGATCCGTAAGTGAACG
>Ga0164294_10001557_pt1 | contig 21249 bp, 18 predicted proteins | sample GEODES005metaG_FD_111479 | JGI IMG/M metagenome (GOLD analysis project Ga0164294, IMG submission 111479) | Oligotrophic lake water microbial communities from Sparkling Lake, Wisconsin, USA - GEODES005 metaG | ecosystem: Environmental > Aquatic > Freshwater > Lake | place: USA: Sparkling Lake...
ATCGCCCCCAGGGCTGCCGATGGCCAGGGTGACAAAACCCCGTCGGGTGAGTTGCAGGGCAAAGTCCCGCAACGGCTTGTTGGTTAGACCGATGCTGGTTTCAGGATCGTAATACGGCACAAACACCGCCGGGAAGGGGCCTGGCCCCTTGGGGCGCAGCAGGTAGCCTTCCGTCATTTGATCCGGGGCCACTTGCAGGCGGATGTGTTGTTGGGTGAAATCTTCCCGTGGCGTGGTCGAGAGCACTTCCATTTTCGGATGCGGCAGAACCGCAGGCCACCGGCCCATGATCCGCTGCCAGTCTGCGAGAATCTCCGCCCGTCGCTGCTGCCATTGCTCCGGCGTGGTGGCTTGGCGACCATCTTTGAACATCAGGGGCGACCGATAACTACCCAGCTCGTCTGCCCACTCCGCCGGAGGCAGCGTCGGATCTGCGGCCTGAACGTGAAGACCGAGTCCGAGGAGAAGACATAGCTGTCGAAAGTGAGTCATAGCTTTACTTCTTCACCTCTTCTTATCCGATGAAGGGTCAAAAGCCTTGTTAAAAGCTGGGCCACGTTCGCCGCCATAGGTTTCACAGAAGTTCTCATCTTCTTCGCTTTTTTCACGACGAATCACTGCCGGTGTCACCAAGTTGCCTACCAGCCGCACGGCACGACCAGCCTGCCATTGTTCCCAGGTCCAGCGGCGGTCGGGCTTGATGATGGGCTTTGACGGTGTCATGGGGTGCACCTTAACTTATTGCTCCAATTTTGCCAGTTCCGTTTCGACTTCCTTCCGAACGGCGATGAGTTCATCCTTGCAGTTGTACTTCGAAGAACTTGCCACCCGAAGCGCCTCATTCCAATCAATGGCTACACTGCCAGTAAGCACGGCTGCCATTAGCTTTTTAGTGTAGTTGTCATCTTTTTCATCGTAGCCACTCACCCATTTCCGCACAGCATAGACCCGTCTGACAAGAGAGTCCTCCACGGCGATGAATGTATCAGCATCGCTGTGATGAAATGATCCAAGTCCCGCCTACTGATCGGACTGGCGTGTTCGTCACGAAGACAAAATGATGCTAAATTGCGGCGATTGAAAGCTGACGAACGATGAACCGACAGGGTCAAGAGAGTAGCCAAGAGGCACACCCGAAAAAAGATGAACTGTTAAGGGGTTATGTGCACAACAGAGCGAGATGTTTAACGACACAGAAGAATCGTGTGACGAGATCGTCACAATAACAAACAGGCAATGGGCCTAACGAACGGAAATATGTAAACGATGAAATCTAATTTTCTCCCCTCAAAAATGCTGTCGATCACTCGTGGATTTAGTTTTGCGGTAGCTTTGGCTGCCGCGATTTTAAGTGCTCAAGACGACACTAGCCTAACAGCTGAGGCGATCATACAGCGCTACACTGAGGGGAATCAATCCAAGTCCGAGATGGCTTATGTGAAGATGGAGACGCAGCTTGCCGACGCTCCTGTGATAGAGCGCCGCATCCTGCTGGCCTATCAAAGACAGGGCGAGAGTGAGTCGATGTTCATGCGTCTGCTCTTCCCGAAAGAGGTGGAAGGCGTGACGCTGCTAGCGAAGACCTCGGAGAAGCAGGAACTGGCGTATCACTTCTTCCTGCCAGCGCTGGGAAAGATGAAACAACTGACGCCTGAAGCTCGACAAGGCTCCTTCCTCGGCTCGGATTACACCTTTGAAGATCTGCTACGGGAGGTGCCTGAGTGGCATGAATACAAGCGTCTCACAGACGAGGTAGTTGAGAGCGCAGCCTGCTATGTAGTGCGCGCGAGTGAGAGCAGGAAAGACGTGGAGAGCACCCATACTTTCCGTGATTTATTCATCGAAAAAGGCAGCTTCCATTTGCGCAAGATCGCCTATTACGATGCAAAGCAGAGCTTGGTAAAGCTGCTGACGGCATCCGGCTATGACTCAAAGGATGTGAAGGGCAAGACGACGCGCCCACGAGTGGCGGTGATGCAGTCTGTGGAGTCGAAGAGCAAGACGAGCTTCACCGTGATCGAGGGTCGAGTAGATGAGGGAATCGATGCCGAGTTCTTCACGCCTAAGAAGCTGGAAAACTGGCCGCTGCTGGATGTAGAGGAGTTCATCTTTGATTTAGGTTTCTCGGTGGATGTGAATTAAGTCTGTCTTTGTCAAAACAAGATTTCTTACCTCTGTGATCCGTCTGACGCTGCTCTCTTGGGAACACAAATATCTCTGCTTACTGCTCATCATTGGATTGACGCTGACAGCAGTGCCGCTGGCTCAACAGGTGAAGCTGGATCTCAGCGTGGAGAGTCTGTATCCGTCCGCAGGGATGGCAGTGAGGGAGTATGAAAGCGCGCGTGCTACTTTTGGCACGGATGAGGTAGCCGCGATCTATGCGGAGGACGCTCAGCTCTTCACGCCTAAGCGACTCGCTGAGCTAAATGAGATTCACAAGCAGCTTACGCAATTGCCTTTTGTGGCGAAGGTGGATAGCCTTTTTACTCTGCCTGATTTGAGGGATCAAGGCGGCATGATCAGCACGGCACCGGTGCTGGCACGTCTGCCAAAGACGGCGGAACAGGCCGCAAAGGCGAAGGAGCGCGCAGTGACGAATCCACTGCTGCGCGGCCAACTCGTGGCTGAGGATGGCACAGCGCTCATGATGATCCTGCCCCTCTCGCCGAAGTATCGTGAGATGCAGACGGAGGACGCGGTTAAAGCGCTGGATGCCATCCTGGCACCTCATCAGGCGTCCTTTGCACGACTTTTCCAGATCGGTGATCCATTCACGCAATCATGGATGCGCGAGCGCTTATCGGCCGATCAGCGGCTCATCCTGCCACTGGCATTGGTGATAGTGCTCGTGCTGCTGACGATCACGCAGCGGAACTTTTGGGCAGGCATTTTGCCGATCATCAACGCCGCCGTCGCGATCCTCTGGACACTGGCGCTGATGCAGATCTTAGGCATCCCAGTAAACTTCCTGAACTCGATCCTGCCCGCGTTGATCGTCATTATTGGAGCCACGAGTGATGTCCACTTCGTGCATGAGTTTCGCGACCATCTGAGACAAGGAATGAATGGCCGGGAGGCGATGCAGGCCACGGTGAAAAGCCTGTCTCTGCCGATGATACTCACGTCTTGCACGACAGTGCTCGGCTTTGCCACAACAGCGCTGAATGAGCTGCCTATCCTGCGTGACTTCGGCATGGCGGCAGCGCTGGGTATGAGTGGGCGTTTTTTGATCTCCATCTTCTTCCTGCCTGCGCTGCTGCAAATGCTTCTGCCGTACATGATGCCGCGTTCTGGCAGTGCTTCTGCCAACGATGAGGGCTGGGCGGCGCGCATCGCTTCTGCGCTGGTGAGCTACCTGCTGGCTCACACGCGCGCGATCATGATCGTGCTGGCAATCCTCTGTGCAGCGGCACTTTGGCAGGCACGCAGCATCCGTGCGGGGAATGATTTGCAGTCCTTCATCAGCCCTGACTCGCCGGTGCGGGTGCGTGACGCGGCCGTGACTGAAAAGCTGGCTGGTCTGACCATGCTCAATCTCACGCTTCAGGCAGATCGTGGCGAGTTCCTGGAGCCGCGTGCTTTGAAACAGCTCGAAGCCGTGGCTACAAGGCTGCGTAAGGTTGATGGTATCTCCGCCGTGACATCCTTCGCCGATCTGTTGGCTCGCATAAACTCGCAGCTCCGTGGCGGTGATGCCCGCTTTGAGCGTGTGCCTGATGAAGCAGCCTCCGTGCAGCAGATGATGCTCTTTCTCCATGCCAAAGACTACCATGCCTACCTGACGCCAGATCACTCTCAGGCCTGTGTGCAACTGCGCTGTGAATTCACTGACTCTGGTCGGCTTCTGGCTCTGGAGCGAGAGATTCGCGCGATCATGGATGACCGCAACTTCAACACCAACAGCTATACGCTCACCGGCAGTGCCCTGCTAGTGGCAACGGCAACGGAGTCGATCACCAGCGGACAGATATCATCGCTCGGGAGCATGATGGTCATGGTCTTCCTCATCGTGTGGGGGCTCTTCCTTTCCGCGCGCTGCGGGGTCATCACTCTGATCGTGAATGTATTCCCTGTCGCGATGATCTTTGGCATCATGGGCATTGCAGGCATCCCGCTGAATGTCGGCACCTGCATGGTCGCAGCGATCACACTCGGCATTGCAGTGGATGACACTTTACACCTGCTCGTGCGCTTCAATCGGGAGGCTCGTGAGCTGAAAGACGAGCGACGCGGCATTGAGGTCGCAATTCGTGAAGAACTCGCACCTATTGCTTCGACGACGATCGCTCTAGTGTCAGGATTTGCCGTGCTCGGTCTCTCCAGCTTCCAGCCAGTGCGTGAGTTTGGCCTGCTGAGTTCGGGCGTCATGGTGCTCGGCCTGATCACCGACATGATCGTCACACCCGTCATGTTTGGTCGCACTCGTATCGTGACTTTGTGGGATGTGCTCGGCTTGAATGTGCGGCGCTCCTTGATTGAGACATCACCCTTCTTTAACGGTCTGAGCAGCTGGCAAGCGCGGCGGCTCATCCTGGCTTCGAATGTGGTCGAGCACCGTGGAGGTGAAGTGCCTATCAAAGCCGGCGATGTCGGAAGCTCTCTATACGTCGTGCTTTCAGGCGAGCTGGAGGCCAGTGTCGAAAGTCCTAAAGGCCGCATCTTGCTCAAAGAGATGCACCCCGGAGACGTTTTCGGCGAGATGGCCTTCGTCACCCAGCAACGCCGCACGGCGGATGTGACCGCCCGCACTGATGCGAAGCTGCTGAAGATCAATTATGATGAATTCGGTCGCCTGCGTCGCTTCTCTCCCTATCTCGCCTCACGCTTGCTCTACAATATCTCACGTATCGTCTGTGAGAGGGCAGTAAAGCCAGAGGAAAAAATTCGAGCAACTGCTTGATAAATTATTTTGATTTAATCCAAGCAGTGGGTCATGGCAGTGAAGGGCTCTGGGAAATCGACAGTGTCTGGGAAGTTCTCCGCGAGGTGGCGGGCGATTTCGGTGAAGGATTTGAACTGGGTGTGGCTAACAGGACGCAGCACCACCTCATCACCGTGTTTTTCGATGAGAACTTGCGAGCCAGGGAATCGGAAGGCCTTCGGCAAGCGCACGGCCTGGCTGCCTCCATGCTGAAAGATTTTTGCTGTCGTCGAAGCTATGTTTTGTATCTATAGATCAGTCAGGCTTGAACAGCAAGTGCGGCGTTGAGTTCCTTCTCAGACTTACAAACAGGCAACCGCAAACGGGTGCAAACGCGTTGAACATCGCTCGGCCCTCTGCTCTTCTGTCTGCTTCCTGTGAAAACTACTCTCCGCGTCTTTGCCTACCTCCGTCGTTATCCCTTCATGGCTGCCGCCCAGCTTTTCTGTGCGATCACGGGCACGTTGATGGTGGTGGTGTTCCCTGCGGTGACTCGGGAGGTGCTGGATGTGGTGGTGCCGAAGGGCCAGTGGGATCGGCTGACGCCGTTGGCTTTCATGGCGCTGGGGGCTTATTTTGTTCAGCATTTGTTCAATTCGCTGCGTATCCAACTGAACAACACCTTTGAGCAAAAGGTGATTTATGATTTGCGTAGCGACATCTATGAGCGCCTGCAAACGCTGCCTCTGCGCTGGTTTGATAATCGCCCCACGGGCGACATCATGACGACGGTGAGTGAGGACATTCCGTCGGTGGAGCGGGTGCTGATTGATGGGATCGAGCAGGGACTGGTGTCGGTGCTGCAAATCATCGTCGTAGGCGTCTTCATGTTCCGTGCCGATGTGGAACTGAGCTTGTATGCGCTGATCCCTATTCCGTTCCTGGCCATGGGTGCGGCAGCCTACACGGCAACGTCAAGGGATCGGCACCGTGCGGTGAGAAAGGCGAGCAGTGCGATGAATAGCCTGCTGCATGACAACGTGGCGGGCATGCGCCAGATCAAAGCCTATGCCATGGAGACCGAGGAGCTGGCCCGCTTCAATGGCGTGAGTCATCAACTCAAACTGGCGACGCTGCATGTGATGCGGATCTGGGCCATGTATCGGCCCGGGATGCATTTTCTCAGCAGTGTGGGCATGGTCCTGGTGCTGTGGATCGGTGCCTATGCGCTGAAGGATGGACGCATCACGGCCGGTGATTTGGCGGCGTTTCTGCTGCTGCTGAAGTTCTTTTATGATCCTATTGAAAGCCTGCATCAGCTGAATCAGATCCTGCAAACAGGCCGAGCGGCAGGCGAGCGTGTGTTTAATATCCTGGATGCCGAGCCTGAGGCGGATACGACGAGTGGTCGTGATTTACCACCGGTTTTGGGGCATGTGCGCTACCAAGACGTGAGCTTCAGCTATGGCAGTATCCCGACGGTGCAGCACATCGACCTGGAAGCAAAGCCTGGGCAAACCATCGCGCTGGTGGGGCCAACCGGCGCGGGGAAATCGACCCTGATCAATCTGCTGACGCGCTTTTATGAATACAGTGAAGGGGTGATCACCATTGATGGAATTCCGGTGCATGAGCTGAATAAAAACTCCCTGCGTCAACAGATCGGTTACGTCACGCAGGAGAGTTTCATGTTCAATGGCACCGTCAGGGAGAACCTGCGCATTGGTCGTCGCGATGCCACGGATGAGCAGCTCTGGGACGTGCTGAAGAGTGCCAATGCGGTGGAGTTTGTGAAGCGTTTGCCTCATGATCTGGGAACGCATGTCGGCGAACGTGGCGTGAAGCTGAGTGTGGGGGAAAAGCAGCGCTTGAGCATTGCCCGCGCACTGCTGCGGAATCCGCCAATCCTGCTGCTGGATGAGGCCACAGCCAGTGTGGACACCGAGACCGAGCGCCAGATCCAAGCGGCGCTGGATCGCCTAATGGAAGGTCGCACGAGCTTTGTCATTGCTCATCGCCTGAGCACCGTGCGCCATGCCGATCGGATCTTTGTGCTGGAGCAGGGTCAGATTACCGAACAGGGAACTCACGATGAGCTTTTAGCCAAAGGCGGCCTGTATGCGAACCTGTGCAAAACCTCGTTGATCGAGAAGTAGGCTCAAACTACTTCTTCGACAGTTGGTTATACTTCTCGGCGAGTTCATTGAACGCTTGAGTCCGTTCATTGAGCTTGGCAATGGCGGCATCACGCTCACTGGCGAGCTGTTTGATGATCGTGTTGGCTTTTTCGATGGCGGCGTTCTGGGCGGCGACTTCAGTGTTGCGCTGCTTGAGGGCGTCGCTGCCCTGGTTGGCAAGTTGCTGGTAAGCTTCGAGTTCACGGGTGGCCTGCAGGGCTTCATTCATGATGACGGCGATGCTGAATCCGCGCGCGCTTTGATCGACGGTGCGATCACGCAGGTCTTCGGTGGCCTCGAGGAGCTTGGACTCGATCTCGGCGCGTAGGCCTTCCAGGCGCAGGATCTCCTGGCTGTAGTCATGCACCTTTTGTTCGGCGACAAAGCGAAGTTTGTTTTCGGCTTCCAGCTGTTTGACGAGCTCCCCGATGCGGCCACGCAGGAGGGCCTCGCGCTGCCACTGGAGCACGCAGACGAGGCAGAGCCCGAGGCTGATGAGGACGATGAGGGCTAGGAGAAAGCGCTTCATTTCACAGGAGGTGCAGCTGGGGCTGGGCTGACGGCAGTGGTGCTGGCTTTGACGTTAAAGGCGACTTTGTTGAAGCCGATCTGACGCACGAGATCCAGTGCTTTCACCATGTCAGCGTGGCGGGTATTGGCATCGCCACTGATATAGACGGGCGTGTTTGGATCCGATCCATGACGCTCGGTGAGTCGGCGTTCGATGTCAGGCAGAGCGAGGCGCTCGGTATTGTAAAAGAGGTCGCCCTTGGCATTCACGGCTAGGTTGATCATGTCCGGCTTGAAGTCCGACTTGGCAGCGGCCGCCACCGGCAGATCCACCTTGATGGTCTGCTGCTTGCTCATGGTAAGGCTGACCATCATGAAAGAGGCCAGCAGGAAGAACATGACATCGATCAGCGGGATGATCTCGAGCCTGGTCTTTTTATGGGCGATGGGGGAGCGGAGTTTCACGGCTTGGAGGTCGTGCCGGGTTGCTTGACGGGCAGCTGATCAAAGCCGTGCTGGGTGGCTAGGATGAGGACATTGTTGGCCGCGGCTTCAAGCTCGAACTGAAGCTGCGTGAGCCGTCCGTGAAAGTAGTTCATCGGCACTAGAGTGGTGATGGCAATGCCCAGGCCCGCAGCGGTGGCGATGAGGGCCTCACCAATACCGCCGGTGACTTTTTCCACCGCCAACTCGGAACTGCCGATGGAGCTGAAAGAGCCCATGATGCCGGTGACGGTGCCTAACAAACCCAGCAGAGGTCCGAGTGTGACGATGGTGTCCATGGCACCGAGGAATCGGCCTGCCTGCTGCAATTCACGACCTGCGGCGACCTCGAGTGCGCCCTGCATGGAGCTGTGATGATGATTGAGTCCGTGATGAACCATGCGCACAACAGGATCCGTGCTGCTAGCAGAAAGGGAAATGGCTCGGGGCAGGTCGCCTTCTTCCAGAGCGGTGTAGACTTCTTCCAGTCGCTTGGGTTGACGCTGTAAAATCAGGCGCAGCCACCAGACAACGCGCTCGGTGACGACGCAGACAGCCACCAGTCCCACGGCCAGGATGGGATACATGATGGGGCCACCTTTGATGATGAAATCAATGATGGCATTGGCTAGAAACAGGGGGGGGAGGTCTGTCATGGGGGAAAGGGGATCAGTTGAGAACAAAGGAAAGGGGAGCAATGACCGTGCGCACATCGCCCGGTGGGGCTTTGCCGTTTCGGCGCACCCAACCAGCAGCGTATTGATCCAGCGTGGAGTTTCCACTGGTGCCGATGACGATGACGCTGGAAGGTCTGCCGGAGGTGCCGACGGTGATTTTCAGACGCACGCTGCCTTGGATGCCCATGGATTTGAGAGAGTTCGGGTAAGGAGGACGTGGAATGACAAATTTGCCATTGCCACTGCCGCCATCTCCCGTGCCACCTGAGCCGACTCCGCCGCCCGTGCTGGTGCCTGGACTGCGAGAGGCCGTGGTGCGTCGTGGTGTCGAGGGTTGAGTCGTGGCGACTTTTTTGACGACCGGCTTGGGCGGGGTTGGATCGATCGGGCGCAGTGCTTCTTCAATTTTCGGTGCGGTCGGGATCGTGAAGAGATCTTCTGTGACCAAGGCCTCGGCTAGCTCAGGGAGATCAAGAGGTGGCTGCGTCAGATCGACCGTGGGGGGCACTTCCTGGACCTCTTCCACAACTTCAGGCGTCACCTCGCTGGTGGCAGGTGATTCTGAAACCAGATCAGCCATCAAAGCGGAATCTGCCGCGCTATCCAGATCGGACTTGTCCGGGGAAAACTGTTTCAAAATGGCTTCAGGCCCCAATCCCGCACCCAAACCAGCCAATCCGACACAGAGAAAGCTGGCCGATATCGCGACCAGCCAGGACCATTGAAGCAAGTCTTCCATGACCGTGAAGCTCGCGATTCGCCTGCCGTGAACCGAACTTGTTTTCCCCGAAAAGACTTCGAGAAAAAGAGGTTCAATGGAAGGTTTGACTGGCATGGTTGAGCGATGAAAGCAGTCGAATAATCTGCCTCTTTACCCGTGGAAGTCAATGCCTGTTGAGACTTTGTCGCATAAAAAATGCAACTAACTAGCATTTATGAATTGAGGTTCTGGATGAATTAACTCAGATCAATGAACGCCGATGTCCGCCAAATAACGCTCAGCTTCCAAGGCAGCAGCGCAGCCCTGGCCTGCGGCTGTGATGGCTTGGCGATAAACGTGATCCGCCACATCTCCAGCCGCAAAGAGACCTTCCGTTTTGGTCCGGGTACCTTTGGTTTGCAGGATATAACCGTTTTCATCGGTATCGACGAGGTCGCCGAGGAAAGCACCGTTGGGAACATGGCCGATGGCGACAAAGACGCACTTGAGATCGAGTTCCTTCTTCTCACCAGTGATGAGGTTTTCCAGCATGACGGCACGCATCTCGCCCTTTTCGTCGGTGAGGTATTCGCAAACGGTGCTGTTCCAGATCGGCGTGATCTTCGGATTGGCCAGAGCGCGGTCGGCCATGATCTTCGAAGCACGCAGGGTATCGCGGCGGTGGATCAGATACACGGTGCTGGCAAATTTGGTCAGGAAACTGGCCTCTTCACAGGCGCTGTCACCGCCACCAATGACGCAGACGGGCACATCGCGATAGAAGGCTCCATCACAGGTCGCGCAGCTGGTGAGGCCGCGACCGATCAGACCTTTTTCATTTGGCAGACCGAGATGTCTCGGAGAGGCCCCTGTGGCGACAATGACCGTCTTGGCTTCACGAACGGTGCCGTCGTCGCTAGTGATCTCGAAATGGCCTGCTTCGGTCTTTTTGACGCTGCTGACAAGGGTGTACTCAATGCGTGAGCCAAACTTCTCAGCTTGAGTTTGCATGTTCATCATCAGCTCAGGACCCATGATGCCGTTTGGGAAACCAGGAAAGTTTTCCACCTCAGTCGTTGTGGTCAGCTGTCCGCCAGGCATGTTACCGGAAAGGATGAGTGGAGCAAAGTTAGCGCGAGCTGCATAAATGGCTGCGGTATAACCTGCGCAGCCGGTGCCGATGATGATGACGTTTTCCATGGTGATTCGAGAGGTAAGGGAGTGCGGAAGATGGGCAGACTGATCAAGCGTGCAAGGCGGTGTTTCATGCGCTGCGAATCTGAGAGGCAAGATGCGATATTTATATTTCTTTTAACCTCCCGACTCACTTGCCGTACAGTTACGCGCTGTTTCGCACACCATGTATGGTATGAGACTGTTCGTGATTCGAGTTTCTAATCACAGGATTAGTAGGAATTGGTTCTGACCTTTAAATCTTGTCTTTCTGTTTTCCTGTAAATTTGAGTCTCCAGTTGCTTTGTTGTCTCCGACTCATACGGCCAAAGTGACTCTTCGTTCCACATCCCAACACCGTGGATTGTCTGCTTAAAAAAGGGAATGGAAGATCGTTGAGTTGCGCCAGGGCTTGGTTTCACATGGGTTCTTCGACTCGAAGCAGCTGTGTCTTGGGTGACACTGCTCGAGAGGCAAAAGCCTTGTGGAATCAATGACGGATGCAAATCGGCGGTCAGCCATTCGCGTTTTAAGGTTTAAGTCATAATTTTTGTCTCGATTGATTTAGGCGGCGTTCTTTCTAAGATATCAGCAATGAAACAACAACACGTCTTGATTCTTGGTGGTGGGTTTGCGGGGCTGGCCTGTGCGAAGGAACTGACGGATGAGCGCTTTCGGATCACTTTGGTAGATCGCTGGAATCATCACTTGTTTCAGCCTCTGCTCTACCAAGTGGCGACGGCCGGACTGACCATGGCGGAGATCGCACAGCCACTGCGGGCCATTTTATCAGCGCATAAAAATGTCACAACACTCATGGACGATGTGACGCGGATCGATCTGGAGGCGCGGCAGGTTCATCTCAAGGAGCATGTGTTGGATTATGATTATTTGGTGATCGGCTTGGGTGCCAAGACGGGTTATTTTGGCCATGATGAGTGGGCAAAGCATACGATTGGTCTGAAAAGTCTGAGTGATGCCATGAGTATTCGCAAAGAAGTGCTGATGGCCTATGAGCGCGCAGAATCCGCCGCTGACATGACCGAGACGGCTAAACAACTGACCATGGTGGTCGTGGGTGGTGGACCCACCGGAGTGGAGATGGCGGGCTCGTTGGCCGAGCTGGCGCAGGTGGTGCTGAAGGATGATTTTCGTCGAATCGATCCTTCTTTAGCAAAAGTGCATTTGATTGAAGCGGGCCCCAAATTGCTGCCAATGTTTCCGGGTGATCTTCCGGATTACACCAAGGCGCGGCTGGAAAGAATGGGGGTGACGGTGCATTTGAATTCGCCTGTGAAGGAGGTCGGTGACGGTTTTGTGCAAATGGCCGATTCACGGATTGAATCCAAGATCATCATTTGGGCTGCCGGAGTCGAGGCTAGTGAGGTGACACGGACTCTTTTGGGTATTCCGCTGGATCGTGCTGGCCGGATCGAAGTTCTGCCGGATTTGAGTCTTCCGGGACATCCTGAAGTCTTTGCCGCGGGTGACCTGGTCGCACTGACCGACCCCAAGGGTGTGCGTGTTCCAGGGGTTTCTCCAGCGGCGATTCAGATGGGCCAATTCATTGCCAAACTCATTCCCAATGAAGGTATGGCAGTCCCTCGTTCAGCCTTTGTTTACTGGGATAAAGGCAGCATGGCCACCATTGGTCGAAAGGCAGCCGTGGTGAGTTTTGCAGGAGTGGAAATGCGCGGCTTCCTAGCCTGGCTCATGTGGCTGTTTGTGCATCTCCTCTTCCTGATGGGAATGCGGAATCGAGCTTCTGTCTTCCTGCATTGGGTGTGGTCATATTTCACCTGGCAGCGCGGAGCGCGGATCATTCAGCCTTGATCTTTTTAAGATACGAAAAAGCGGAGCCATTTGATTGGCTCCGCTTCTCAAGTTTAAAGAATCTCCAGAGGATTACTTGTTAGCCTTCTCAAACTTGGCTTTGCACTTGTTGCAGCAAAGAGAAACGGTCTTACCGTCTTTGCCGGTAGCGGTGATGCTTGGATCGCCAGGTTTGCCGCTGATCGGGCATTTGTCAGCAGCCATGGAGACTGAGGCAAAGGAGAGGAGAGCGATGGATAGAAGAGTTTTCATGATTGTATTTAGTCTTGAGGTTAACTTAGTAGCTAAAATCCCAGCAATTCATGTTGGAATATTGTCACTATTTACGAGATATTTAATTTGTTGTAAATGATTTGTTTGAAGTCTTTTGCTGAGTTTGACTTTCAGAGACAAGCTCAGCAATCGTTCAGGCTAGGACTCATCCAGCCCACGCTTAATCGTGTAAAGAAGGAATTTTTTGTGGGATACACCTGCCTCTTTGAAGGTAGGTTGGGTGTTGAGTTGAGCTTGGATGAATTCGATTTCGGCAAAGGCCGTGCTTTGAGCGGAGGGTAGATAGCTATCGCTGTTGGTGATGTGAAGCAGACGATCGACATACTCACTTTGAAGATTTTGGCGTTGGATGTTCGGGCCGCTAGCCTCGTCACCGGTGAAGATGCCGAGACTGAGGGTATGCATGACTTCACTGAGCGATAACTCATTGCCATAGAGGCTGCTGTCGAGAATGCGGCGCTGGGTCTCGACATGCGTGAGGTGATCCAGCAGAGCGCGCTGGATCTGGGCAACACGATCCAGGAGTCTAGGAGCTTCGTCACCTTTGCTAAAGTCAAAGCCACGCCGTTGCTGCTGAAGGTGGGCGATGAGATCAGACGGTGTAGCCAGTGCATTCGGAGCAAAGGCGTATTGATTGATGGCTTTGAGTGCGGCCAACTGCTGAGTTTTGGCCACTGGCGTGTAGGGTTTTTTGTCTTCCGCTTGGCCAACGAAGGCGCGCTCGACCAGAACTCCGCCGACATAGCGAGACATCGCCACTAGGGCGTCGGCCGATTCTTTGGTGAGGGTGATGTAAGACTGGGTCAGGGACTGCCAGCTTTCACCTTTTTTAGGCGCTTCCTTGAGCAAGATGCTGAGCTTTTTGTTCACCAGATCGCAACGTTGGATGCCGTAGGCAACGGGATCACTGCTCATGTCATAGATCATGGCACGTGGGTCAATTCCTTTGCCTGCTCGGCGCATGTCATCGGCGTCATTGGCAAAGGCAAGCTCTGGGCGGTGGGAAAGGCTCGCGATCTTGTCCAGTCTAGCGGGTTCTTTGGCCGGATCTTCCAATGCCTCGCTGTAGCCGTAATTGATGGCCCAGTGATCATAGGGGCCAGGCTTGGTGATGTAGAACTCTCCTTGGGGCATGCCATCTGGAGCGATGTTTGCTGGCATGTAATCCATGACCGAACCTGTGAGTCCTGTTTTTGATGTGATTGCTTTGTTGTGAATTGTTGTCGGATCATAGAGATGGCTGGCGCGGAAATTGTGATTCAGGCCAAGGGTATGACCGACTTCATGCAGGATGAGCTTGCTGAGGGCTTCATTGGATAGTGCTTTTATTTCATTGGGCACGGCTGCGCGTAGGCGCAGCGAGGTCGTGCCGAAAAGCAGGCCTTGCTGGGCAAAACCGGCTTCGGCACAGAAAGATGTATTTTTCGAGGAGGGTAAAATAGATTCTGTTTCAGCAGAGGCCAGACCCAGCTCGGTAAAGATTTGCTGACTACGCAAGCGATTGGTCAGGAAGCTGAATTCTAGCATGATGTCGGCACCCAGGATCTGGCCCGTGCGCGGGTTCACGAAGCTGGGTCCATAACCACCAAAGGGGGGATTGGGTGAGGAAGTCCAGCGCAGGACATTGTAATTGATGTCGCCTGCAGTCCATGTGGCATTATCAGGCTGTTGTTTGACGACGATGGCATCTTTGAAGCCTGCGGTTTCAAAGGCCTCATTCCATTTAAGAGTGGCGCTGCGGATGAGGTCGCGTAATTCCATGGGCGTCGTATTTTCAATCCAGAAGACAATCGGCTCAACAGGCTCGCTAAGGGCAGTGCCGGGCTTTTGCTTGGCGAGATGCCAGCGGTGGATCACATCACGATAAGGTGTGGCCTTAGTGCTGGTCATGTCGGTCACTTGAGTGGAGAAGTAACCAATGCGTGGATCATCAAAGCGCGGTTTGAAGTCATTCACAGGCATTTTGATGAGGCTATGCTGCACCTTGATACTGACGTAGCGGGCGTCTGAGATTTCATCGGCCTTGATGCGCCCATCATCTGCCCAGGTTGGAGATGGGTTTTCATACACGTACTCGACGGTCACGATGGTGTTGTCAGGGTAACCATTGAGGGACAGGAATTTGGATTTGGTGTCGCTTAATTTTCCTAGCACGGATTTGCTGCCATCCACACCACTCGGCTTGACCATCACAAGGCTTTCCTTGAGAAAAAGATTGCCTGCTGAGACAAGAATTCCACCTTCATCTGAGGCGACGATGGATTCGCTGGCTAAGACGGCATGGGAGATGTTGGCTTGAGCCGAACGGGAGAGAGGGCTCTGCGGATCAAAGTAGAAGGCGGTGTTTTCCTGAATGAACTCAACACGTTCAAAGACTTTTTGGATTCGGAAGATCACCTCTTCGCCATAAGCTCCGCGATTGTGTCCAGCCTGCACCACGCCATCCACGGTATGAGTGAAGTAAATAAACTCGGGTCCGAATTGGTCTTTTTTGATGTAGAGATGAACGGCGCCCTTTTCGCGATCTAAGTAGAGATCAAACAATCCGCGCACTTGCTGATGGCCTTTAACCACTTCCGCAATGCTCTTCTTTTTGTTGGAGGAATCGCCGTCACTCTTGGTTTGTTTGTTTGTTTCAGTTTGTGGCTTCTTCTCAGCGTTGGCGACTTCTGTTGAAGGCTTAGGTTCAGGCTTCTTTTCGTCAGGTTTGAGTGGCTGCGGCTTTGCAGGTTCGGGCTTGGCGGGTGTTGGTGGATTCGGGGCTGGATCGGCTGCATTAACTGCCGAGATGAGGCTGAGGATAAGTAGAAGAAGTGAGCGCATGGCAAAAAGAAACGTTGTCGAAAGTCATTCTCTTGGGTTTGTTGTAGAATGGCAAGATTTCTTCGCCGCGCTGGCGCCGGTAGATTGCTTTTTCAAACTCTGGGTTCCTCTCTTATTTAACTGCTCCATGTCCCTCGGCCAACTTCTCCTCACCGGTGTTCCCGGTCCTGAACTCGATTCCGCCACTGCTGCTCGTTTCAAGAAACTACAGCCCGGAGGCTTCATTCTCTTTGGTCGAAATATCGTTAGTCCAGAGCAATTGAGGAAGTTGATTGACGATCTTCGGGATTTATCGGAGATCGAGCCCTTCATCACGATCGATCAGGAAGGTGGTCGTGTTTCACGTCTGCGGTTGATTGGTCAAGAGCCGCCCAATGCCCAGCAATTGCGGGACAAAGGTGACATCGGTTTGATCAAACAGCACGGTCAACTCACAGGTCAGATTTTGCGTCTTTTTGGATTCAATTTGGATCTCTGCCCAGTGCTAGATATCTCCTACGATGACATGGCCGATAATTCCCTCAAAGGTCGCTGCTGGGGGCGGGATACCCAGCAGGTGATCGACAACGCAGGCACCTTTAATCGGGCCATGCGCAAGGAAGGTGTCATGAGTTGTGCCAAGCATTTTCCAGGTTATGGCCCGGCTGAGTGTGATCCACATGAGTTCCTGCCAGTCATTACCAAGAGTCGCGCTGAAATGGAAATGAGTGAGTTGATGCCCTATACTGCTCTTTTGCCTGAAATCGATAGCGTCATGACCTGTCACAGCAATTACACGGCCTATGATCCAGATCGCGGTCGCTGGCCTGCTAGTCTGAGTCATAACATTTGCACCAAACTGCTCCGTGATCAGCTTGGCTTTGAGGGCTTAGCCATGACGGATGACCTAGACATGGGGGCTATTCTCAATGAAGTCACTTTTGAGCAAGCGATCCAAGAGGCCGTTCGTGCAGGAAATGATTTGGTGATGATTTGTCATCGGTTGGAGATGGTCGAGCTAGCAAGGCAGCACCTGGAGGGAGTGGAAAATCCGGTTTTACATGATGCGCTCATGCGAATCGAAAAGACCAAAAAACGTCTCGTCAAACCAGATGCCTTTAGCCTCACGCGATTTGAAGAGATCAATCAGGACATCTGGAACCTACGTGTAGCCACACTCGGTGAAGAGCTTGCCCAACAGCTCAGTGTGGAAGATGGCAAAAGATCCCCCGTGGAACTGTATTAACAACGACGTGGATAATTTTTCATTGCCAGCGCACTACGTCATCTTTAAAGCATTCAACACATGGATCAAACAAACCCACCTTTTCGCATCGGAGTCGCCGGAGTCGGAGCTATTGGAAAAAATCACGCCCGTATCATGGCTGAGATCGCTGCAAAAAGTGGTGGAGCCGTGATATTCAGTGCTGTTTATGATGCTGACCCTGCCCGTGCGGTTGAGTTTGCCGCCCAATATGGCACACAGGCTGCCACCGATTTAGCCGACTTTGCCAGTCGTGTCGATGCGGCAACGATTGCAGTGCCCACCATCTTCCATCGCCCTGTGGCTGAGCCATTGATGGAGTGCGGGATTCACGTCCTCGTGGAAAAACCCATCTCTGAAAGTTACAGCGAGGCCCAGGCCATGATCGCTCTTGCTCAGGCAAAAAACGTGATCCTGCAAGTGGGGCATATTGAGCGATTTAATCCTGTCTTACGTCAACTCGAAGCTCGCATGAATCAGCCGCGTTTCATTGAGGCGCACCGCCTGTCACCTTTCCCGAATCGCAGCATGGACATTGGTGTCGTGCTGGATGTGATGATTCACGACATCGAGATCGTTTTGCATTTGGTGAAGTCGCCGTTGGTTCAAATTGATGCCGTAGGTATTCCGGTTTTAACCAAGCGAGAAGACATTGCCAATGCTCGATTGAAGTTTGCCAATGGCTGTATCGCCAATATTACCGCCAGCCGGATTAGTCCAGAAAAGATGCGCAAAATCCGCGTCTTCCAGTCCGAGAGCTATCTGAGTCTGGATTACCAAGAACAAAGCGGTTGGATCTATCGCAAGGACGGCATGCAGATCATTCGCGAAGAAGTCGAGGTGGAAAAAGACGAACCCTTGAAGCTCGAAATCGCCGCCTTTGTCGAGTGCGCCCGCCAGGGGAAACGACCCGTCGTCAGCGGGCAGGAGGGCGCGGAGGCTGTGCGCATCGCTCTAGAGATCACTGACCAGATCGAAAAGAACGCTGCCATGGCAGGCTAGGTTGGGGAGGCTGAAGTTTACTGTTGTTAACGGTGGTTGACCGTTGTTGATAATCGTTTGTCTAACCGCCGAGAATAGCCTTCGTAACTTCAGTGAAAAAGGCGAGACGCCTATCCTCCGCAAACTACTGTAAACAATCGTCAACAACTGCAAACAACCGCAAACGGCTTCCAATCCCATCATGCACTTTCACATCATCGCTGGCGAAATTAGTGGGGACACCCATGCCGCCGGTCTTATCCTTGAGCTGAAACGTCAGACTGCAGACGTCAGATTTACCGGTTACGGTGGTCCCAAAATGGTTATTGCAGGTGGTCAGGGGATCTTGGATTGGGTGGAGACAGCAGGCGTTGTTGGTCTTTGGGAGGTGCTTAAAATGTACTCCTACTTCAAAAAGAAACTGGAGGCCACGGTTGCTCAGGTTTTAAACGAGCAGCCGGCAGCCGTTATTTTTGTGGATTATCCCGGTTTTAATCTGCGGACAGCCAAGAAGCTGCGCGCAAATGGTTATACAGGCAAGCTTCTCTACTACATCAGCCCTCAAGTATGGGCTTGGAAAAAAGGTCGTGTGAAAACCATGGCTAAGGTTCTGGATCTCATGATCTGCATCTTTCCCTTCGAAAAAGATTTTTATCAGAAGAGCGGTTTGAGGACTCAGTTCAGTGGGCATCCAATGGTCGACCGGGTCAAGACACTGAAGCGTAACTGGTCTCGTGAAAGCAACCTTGTGGGTTGGTTTCCTGGCAGTCGCATGAATGAGGTGAATCGTCTCTTTCCTATCATGTTGAAGGCCTCCAAAGGCATTTTATTGCAGGTGCCGAATGCTCGCTTCGCCGTTTCTGCTGCGAATGAAAATCTGGCCAATGAAATGCGTCACATGGCGGATGCAGCAGGCAGGCCTGAAGCTAAGCGCTGGGTCGAGGTGGGCACCGTCTACGATCTTTTTCAACGTTGCCAGGTCGGTGCCGTGGCAAGTGGCACAGCGACACTTGAAGCCGCCTTTTTTGGGCTGCCTTATGCACTCGTCTATCGGGTCAATGCCATTACCTTTCTCGTAGCAAAGGTGGTCGTGAGGATTAAAAGAATTGGCATCATCAATGTGCTGGCTAGGCGTGATGTCGTGCAGGAGCTTGTGCAGTCAGATTTGAACGCTCACTCATTGGCGCAAGAGATGGTCAGCCTACTTAAAGATGCCGAGAAGAGGAACTCCTTGGAAAAAGATCTATCTTCTGTCGTGGCAACCCTTGGTGAGGGGGGTGCATACGCTCGCGCAGCCCAGGAGGTGATGACTGCTGTGAGCTGATTGTGACTCCTTCGCTTCGTTTACTAGCTTGCTTTCGGCCTGTTTCTGGGGAGTCTGCCAATACTTGCATCAGCCACCCATGATCATCGAAATTGCCGATCACTTTCAGACGCCACTTCAACGTGGTGTGTATCGCTACGCAGGTGCTTGGTTGGAAAAGACCTTAGGATTGCGCGGCTTTGACGATATTTATCAAGGTGGTCATCGCTATTACGAAAGTCTCCCGCCGGAGGATCGGACCTGTGGCGCCTTTTTTGACGGGGTTGTTCAGTCGGTCAACGCAAGCTGTGATCTGGATGAGCCTGCAGACTTTGAGTTTCCCAAGAGTGGGCCTCTCATCATTGTCGCCAATCATCCCTATGGCCTTGTCGATCCTTGTTTGCTGGCAAGCTATGCAGGCAAGTATAGACGTGATTTAAAAGTCATGACCAACTCGATGCTCTCGGTCATGCCAGAGCTCAAGGAACATGGCATTCTGGTCAATCCCTTTGGCGGAGATGATGCGGCAAAGAGCAATATTGCAGGCATGAAACTGGCCCTGAAGCATCTCAAAGCAGGGGGTGCCATGCTGATCTTTCCGTCGGGTGAGGTCTCTGCTTACCACCTCGGTAAAGGGGTGGAGGAAGCTCCTTGGACCCGTCACCTGGGCTCACTCGTTCGCCGCACACAAGCGACCGTACTGCCGGTCTATTTCCCAGGTCGTAACAGCAATCTTTTTCATGCGGCAGGCCTGATCCATCCGCGCCTGCGCACGGGCATGATCCTGCGTGAATTTTGTCAGCAGCGCGATTCATCCATCGAGATGCGTGTCGGCTTGCCAATCAGTTATGGTAAGCTGCGTAAGTTTGATGATGATGAGGCTCTCACCAAGTTCCTTCGCATTCACACACTTGTGCTAGATAATCGCCGGAAATCAGGCTCTAAGCAGGGCGAGGCCGCGCTTGCTGCTGAGGATAATGACATCATTGCGCACCGTGCTGCCTCCCATCACAGTCGTATTCTCAGTGAGGTCAATGCTTTGCGTGAACGTGGTTGCGTTCTCGTTACGCAGGGGGAGCTTTCTGTTTACGCGGCCCACTCCCATGAAATTCCTGACACGCTTCAAGAGATTGGTCGTCTGCGGGAAATTACCTTTCGCGATGTCGGAGAAGGAACTGGGGAAGAGATCGACTTGGATTCCTTTGATCGCTACTACGAACATCTGTTTCTGTGGGACGAAAAAAAACAGCGTATTGCAGGTGCCTACCGGCTGGGGCGTGCTGACATCATTCTGCGCGAGTATGGTCCGAAAGGTTTGTACACGAACACACTGTTCATGTTTGAGAAGCCTTTCTTGGCCAATCTAGAGTCAGCGGTGGAGATGGGGCGAAGCTTCATCACCAAGGAATATCAAAGAAGCCTTGCAGCTCTTCCATTGCTTTGGAAGGGCATTGCCCATTGGATGGTGCGGAATCCAGGTTACAAGAAGCTTTTTGGACCGGTTAGCATTAGTAAAGATTACGACAAACTGAGTCGTAAAATGATGGTTGAGTTTCTTCAGGAAAACTGCCTGCATGAAGATTTGGCCAGCTTTGTGAAGCCACGCAATCCCTTCCGTTACCTTCGGGGGCGTAGACTCATGCGCGAGTTTATTAGCGCCGACCTTCAGGACGTGGATGACTGTTCTGCACTGATCTCCAGTGTCGAGACTGACCGCAAGGGCTTTCCTGTTTTGTTGAAGCATTATCTGCGGCTCAATGGCACCATTTTGAGCTTCAATGTGGACAAGCAATTTTCCTCCGTCATCGATGGACTCATCCTCGTCGACCTCACCGAGACCGACCCTAAATTGCTCGCCAAATACATGGGAGAGGCAAAGTGCCAAGCTTGGCTAGCTCGTCACAAGGCTTTTGAAAAGTCAATTCCTACTGTGACTGCTGAGTGAAGCTACTTGATTCTAGACGTAGGAATGGAACATCGTTGCACCTAGCTAAGGCTTCTTGACACATACTTGTTCGCTCGAAGCGCACAAAAAGGATCATGGTTTCTTGGAAAAGAGCAAGCCGTTTGGGATCCTCGGCAGCAGCCAGTCTTCAGTCATGCTTTGCCATTTTCAGGCAAGCCTTCTCCTTGATCTGTGAAGGGATTGAGTTGCCCACACTCGGTTTCAGCGCCACTCATGAACGTATCTCATGCCTGTCCGACCTTC
>Ga0164294_10001558_pt1 | contig 21248 bp, 18 predicted proteins | sample GEODES005metaG_FD_111479 | JGI IMG/M metagenome (GOLD analysis project Ga0164294, IMG submission 111479) | Oligotrophic lake water microbial communities from Sparkling Lake, Wisconsin, USA - GEODES005 metaG | ecosystem: Environmental > Aquatic > Freshwater > Lake | place: USA: Sparkling Lake...
GTTGCGCAACTGGGATTCCAGGTTGCGATCCCGATCGACCTTGAAGGCATAGAAAAAGATCTGCCGGTAGGCCGCTTCGATCACGGAGTTTTGGTCTTCCCGGTCCATGGCCTTGTCCATGGATACGGCTTTCGGATCCTCATCCGAACCCACCCGCAGATCCTTCACGCGGGAATTCTGCGTGCTGGGCGCGTACTTCAGAAGAGGAAGGGCCACTCGAAATTTCGGCATCCGTCGCCGCTGATCGTAGAAGTCCGCCCGAGGGGGGGCCGGCTGGCCCAGGCCAGGGCTCACAGTCCGTAACGTTCCCTACCAGCCCAGGGGGGAGAGGGTGGCACCGGCACCCGCCTGGGCGCCGGCTGCTGCTGGGAGGTCCTGTAGGTCCTGCAGGTCCGGCCCGTCCCCGTCGCCGCAACGGGTTTCCACGCAGAAGGAGGCCGTATTGGAGAGTCCCTCCACCGTGCTGGTCCGCAGGCGCACGTTGGGCCCGGCAAAGGAGAAGCGTTCCAGGGAGCTCATCGTTTCGTAGGCGGTGCTCAGCAGCAGGTCGTCTCGGTCGTCCATGCGGAAGTGGCCGGCCACGGGTGCGGTTTCGGCATAGCCCCGGTCCCGCAGCAGCAGGCCGGCCCGGCCGAGCCCATCGGTGGGGATCAGGCCAAAGACGCTTTCGCCCTGGTGGTCTTCGCCGGCCTTGTCCCAGGCCATGGAGCCGCTCCAGCGCACCCGGCAGCCCCCCACCAGGCCGGCGGGATCCTGGCCATGGAGCTGGGCAATCGCCGCCAGGCGGGGATCGCCCACCAGCAGCTCCTCCACCACGATCAGGGAACCGCCGGCCTCGGCGCGGCGGTGCAGCAGGTGGTGGCTGCTGCGCTGGGAGCGCCAGCGCCCACAGCTCAACTGGAAAAAGCTGAGGGCATCGTTGATCGCAAGCCTGCCTGGGCCCTGGGGGCTGCCGGGGAAGGGGCTGCTGGAGACCGGCTCAGGGCTGTTCAAGGGAGCGACTCAGATGCCTTGATCTTCTCAATGCGACGGTCCGCCTGGTGGTGGGCCCAGGCCACTAGTTCCGCCAGCCCCAGGCCCAGGGGGCCGGTCGGGTCCTGCTCCCTGGCTTGGATCCCTCGATTGGGGCCCCTTGGGTCCTGGGCGATGCGCTCCAGCTGGATGCCGGCCGCCTGCAGCTGGTCGAGGAAGGCGTGGCAAAAACCTGGATCGGCCTGGAGTTCCGGTTGCTCCAGGGCCCAGGCCAGCAGGAGGGAGCGGTCGGGAAGGGGGCCCAAGCGGCGGCCTGCAGCCGCCTGCAGGCTGCGCAGGCTGTGGGCCAGAAGCCTGAGGTGGTGGCGTTCTAGGGCCGGCAGCAAGCTGGCTTCCAGCTCGGCTAGCTCCTCGGGGCTCAGCACCCTGGCCCTGCTTCAGGGGCCGGGTTGAGCTGGAGGCGGAAGCCACAGGAGTGGCCCCCCTCCAGGCGCCAATGGACCCTGTCCACCTGGCAGTCGGGGAAGGTGTGGCGAATCAGCTGCAACTCCTGGTCGCAGATCTGGGGGAATTGCTCGGCGATCCGCATCACCGAGCAATGGAATTCACTCATCACCCAGCCCGGACCCTCGCTGTCCCGTTGGACTTCAGCCACGTAGCCGTCGCGGCGGCGCAGGTCCACTAGTCGCTCGATCCGTTCGGCCAGGGAGCCGGAGCCGATGTTTTGGCGGTACACCGCTGCCTGGGCGGCGGCCTGCCCGCCCAGCAGCTCGGCCACGGTCTGGGCGGGCAGGCTGGCGGCCAGGGAATCGAGCAGGCCGAGGGCGAAATGCTCGCTGCCATCGGGGAAGCGGTTACGGCCCTCCCGGGTCAGGCCCCAACGGTTACTGGGCCGGCCCGGCCCTTCGGAGCTGGGGCTGGCCAGCACGAGGCCGTCCTCTTCGAGGGAGCGCAGGTGGCGGCGCATCACCTGCACGGACACCACCAACTGGCTAGCGAGGTCTGCGGCCGTGGCCTCGCCCTGACGCAGCAACAGGGTGAGCACGGCCTCCCGGGTGGGGGGGCTGGCGATGTTCCCAGGTGCTGGAGCCGACAGTGCCATGGAGTGGGCCTCCCCCGGCGGCTGTTCGCCTGGATCAGAGGAACCCCCGGTGCGGGAGCCCTGAGGGGCCGCCGATGGTGGCGTGGGTTGGGCGGACACTGTCATGGCCATTGGCATGGCCGCAGCCTGTCCAACCAGCTTGCCACCTTTGTTTTGTGGTTGTGGTGTGGTTGCCGTTGTGGTGTGGGCCCTGCCATCCCAGCCCGTTGCGACTGGGCTGGGATGGCAGCTGCCTGGCCTGGGGGCCCTTGGCTCGGGTAGGGGAACGACGGGGATGGTGTGACGAGGATGGTTTGACGCGGGGCACAATTGGCCTTCAGCAACCGGCGCCGGGTTCGGTGCCCTAGGCTTGACCGTAAGGAAACTCCAGGGTTTCGTTATTCACGCCATGTGCCTTTGCGGGCCCCTTGGGTCTGCTTTGGCGCCGATTCTGGCACGCCTTCGCCGTTCACTTGCCGCCCATGTCCGACACCCCAACCTCCGCCGAGGCAACCAAGGCCAGTGACAGCCTTGAGGTGATCCGCAAGTTCGCCGAGACCTATGCCCAGCGCACCGGCACCTACTTCTGCATCGATTCGGGTGTGACGGCGGTGGTGTTGGAGGGGCTGGCCCGCCACAAAGACGAGCTCGGCGGTGCCCTCTGCCCCTGCCGTCACTACGAGGACAAGCAGGCCGAGGTCCAGCAGGCCTTCTGGAACTGCCCGTGCGTGCCCATGCGCGAGCGCAAGGAATGCCATTGCATGTTGTTCCTCACCGAAGACAACGCCTTCCGCTGTGATAAGCAGACCATCTCAGCCGAAGAGATTCAGGCCCATTGCTCCTTTGGATAGAAGACGGCCATGACCACGGCAGCCAGCGTTGGTGATCTCGTTAGCCAGCCGTACAAGTACGGCTTCGTCACTGACATTGAAACTGAAAAAATCGCCAAGGGCCTCAGTGAGGACGTGGTGAGGCTTATTTCTAGCAAGAAGGACGAACCGGCCTTTTTGCTGGAGTTCCGTTTGCGGGCCTACCGCCAATGGCTGCAGATGGAAACGCCCGATTGGGCGGCCCTCGGCTATCCGACGATTGATTTCCAGAATATTATTTATTACGCGGCTCCTAAGCAGCGTGATAAGAAGGCTAGCCTCGATGAGGTGGATCCCAAGCTGCTGGAAACCTTCGATAAACTTGGTATCCCCCTGAGTGAGCAGAAGCGTCTCACGAATGTGGCCGTGGACGCCGTTTTTGATAGCGTTTCGATTGCTACCACCTACAAGGAAAAGCTGGCCGAGCATGGGGTAATTTTCTGCTCTATCAGTGAGGCCGTCAAGGAGCACCCCGAGCTGATTGAGCGCTATCTGGGCACGGTTGTTCCCAGTAACGACAACTATTATTCGGCCCTCAATTCGGCTGTCTTTAGCGATGGGTCCTTCGTATTCATCCCCAAAGGGGTTGAATGCCCGATGGAGCTTTCCACCTATTTCCGCATTAATTCCGGTGACACCGGTCAGTTTGAGCGCACCTTGATCGTGGCGGAAGAGGGGGCTTCGGTGAGTTATCTGGAGGGTTGCACGGCCCCGATGTTCGATACCAACCAGCTGCATGCGGCCGTGGTGGAGTTGGTGGTTCTTGATGATGCCTCGATCAAGTATTCGACCGTGCAGAACTGGTACGCCGGCGATGAGCATGGCGTCGGCGGTATCTATAACTTCGTGACCAAGCGGGGCCACTGCCGCGGCGACCGCAGCAAGATCAGCTGGACTCAGGTGGAAACGGGTTCGGCGATCACCTGGAAGTATCCCAGCTGTGTTCTCCAGGGGGCCGATTCTGTGGGTGAGTTCTACTCCGTGGCCCTCACCAACAATCACCAGCAGGCCGATACCGGCTCCAAGATGGTCCATGTGGGCCCCCGCACCCGCTCCACGATCGTGAGCAAGGGCATCAGCGCCGGCCATTCCGCCAACAGCTACCGGGGCCTGGTTCAGATTGGTCCCAAGGCCGTGGGAGCCCGCAATTACAGCCAGTGCGACTCGATGTTGATCGGCGACCAGGCCGCCGCCAACACCTATCCCTACATCCGTTCCCAGCAGCCCCTGGCCTCGGTGGAGCATGAGGCCAGCACCTGCCGCATGTCCGAGGACCAGCTGTTCTATCTCCAGAGCCGGGGCATCGCCTTTGAGGAGGCCGTGTCGATGATGGTGAGTGGCTTCTGCCGCGACGTGTTCAACCAGTTGCCGATGGAGTTCGCCGCCGAAGCGGACAAGCTCTTGGCCCTCAAGTTGGAAGGCTCGGTCGGCTAGCCCGGCGATCTGCCCTCGCTGCGGCCAACGGTGGCTGCGGTTGTTCCTGTTTCTGATTCGTTTGTTTTCTCGCCCGTGATTCGCCCCGACGCCGACGTTCTGCTTGAGATCAGCGGTCTCCATGCCCGCGTGGAGGACAAGGCGATCCTCAAGGGGGTCAACCTCACCCTGCGCTCTGGCGAGATCCATGCGGTGATAGGCCGCAACGGCAGCGGCAAAAGCACCCTCTCCAAGGTGCTGGCGGGCCATCCCGCCTACACGGTGACCGCCGGCACGGTGACCTACCGGGGCCAGAACCTGCTCGAGCTTTCGCCCGAAGAACGGGCCCGGGTGGGAGTGTTCCTCGGCTTCCAATATCCGGTGGAGATTCCGGGGGTGAGCAACCTGGAATTTCTAAGGGTCGCCACCAATGCTCGCCGGGTCCAGCTCGGCCAGGAGGAACTCGACACCTTTGCCTTTGAGGACCTGGTGCGTGAGCGCCTGAAGGTGGTGCAGATGGATCCGGCCTTCCTCGATCGCAGTGTGAATGAGGGCTTTTCCGGGGGCGAGAAAAAGCGCAACGAGATTCTGCAGATGGCCCTGTTGGAGCCCCTGGTGGCGATCCTCGATGAAACCGATTCGGGCCTCGATATCGATGCTCTGCGCATCGTCGCCGCCGGCGTGAGCCAGCTCGCCACCGCCGATACCGCCACCCTGTTGATCACCCATTACCAGCGGCTGCTGGAGGCAATCACGCCCGATTTCGTCCATGTGATGGCCGCTGGCCGCATCCTGCGCACGGGCGGCCGCGAGTTGGCCCTGGAGTTAGAAGAGCGCGGCTACGACTGGGTGGACCAGGAACTGGCGGCCCTGGAGCTCGGTTGATGGGACTCAGCACTGTTTCTGCGCAGAGCCTCTCTGGCTGGACCTCAGACCTTTTGGCGCGGTTACCAGCCCCATCGGGCCCCTTGGCTGCCGTTCAGGCGCGCGGCCGCGAAGCCCTGGCCGCCCTACAGGCGCCCTCCCGGCGCCAGGAGGCCTGGCGGTTCACGGACCTGGCCCTTTTGGTGGGTCTCGACCCCAACTCCAGCGCTGCCTTACCCAGGGGCGACGCCACTGATGCTCCCGCCCCGCAAGGATCCTCCCAATCCGGGCCAGGGACCCTGCGCCTGCAGCTCGATGGGAGCAGCGATCCCCTTGCTGGGGTGGTCCTGCCGGCGGGGGTGTCTCCGCTGTCCGAATCAGAACTGGGGCTTGCCCTGGGCCACACCCTGGCCGCTACCGGCTGTGAGCAGCACTGGCCAGTGGAGCTCAACCATGCCTCTGCCTCCCAATTGCTAGACCTGCGCATCGCCAGCCGGGCCGGGGTGAGCCTGGAGCTGGTGAGCGACGCAGCCGCGGGCTTAAGGCCCTTGAGGGTGCTGCTGATTCTGGAAGAAAAGGCCCAATTGCAGCTCTGCCAGCGGCTGACGGCCGCCGGCGCCGGCCTCACCAGCCTGGTGTTGGAGGCCCACCTGGGTCGGGGCGCCAAACTCGAGCATGGCCTGGTGGCCCTGGGCCATCCAGGGGCGGCCCTGCTCACCCACCTGGCCCTGGAGCAGGAGCCCGAAAGTGATGTCAGGCTGGTGGCGGTGAGCGCCGGCTGGGGGATCTCCCGGTTGGAGCCCCGTATTGTGCAGGTGGATGGCAGCGCCAGCACCACCCTGCGCGGCCTGCAGGTGGTGGCTGGTGAGCAGATCGCCGACACCCACAGCCACATGGCCTTCGGCGGGCCCGAAGGCCAGCTCGACCAACTCCATAAGGCGGTGGCCGATGGCCGGGGCCGCAGCGTCTTCAATGGCGCCGTGCGGGTGCCCCGCGCCGCCCAACGCACCAATGCGGCCCAGCTCAGCCGCAGCCTGCTGCTGTCCGATCGGGCCCGGATCGATACCAAGCCCGAATTGGAGATCGTGGCCGATGACGTGCGCTGCGCCCATGGGGCGACCGTGAGCTGCCTGCAGCAAGACGAACTGTTTTATTTGCAAAGCCGCGGCATCGCCGCCGACCAGGCTTCCGCCCTGCTCAAGCGCGCCTTCTGCGAAGAGGTGCTCCGCGAGCTGCCGGCAGCGGCCCGCCAATGGTGCCCGTTTGAGCGCCTGCTCGCCGCCGATGGGTCCGCAGCTGGACCCGGCGATGGGTTTGGCTCGGGGTCTGAAGATCTCGAGGGTGAGGGGGGCTGATGGCTTCGAGTGCCAACGTCACGACCAGCGGCCCAGCCAGCGCCGACGCCAATCCCTTGGCTAATGCCAACGCCAATGCCTTGGCCAAGGCCAACGCCGCCCCCGGGAGTCCTGCAGGCGCCGCCAACGGGGTAGGGCTCGACCTGGCCGCCCAAACGCGCCCCGATTTCCCCTTGCTGGCCCAAACGGCCTGCCTGGGCCAGCCCCTGATCTACCTCGACCACGCCGCCACCAGCCAAAAACCCCGCCAGGTGCTAGCTGCCCTGCAGCACTACTACGACCACGACAACGCCAACGTGCACCGGGGCGCCCACCAGCTCAGTGCCCGGGCCACCGAGGGTTTTGAAGGGGCCCGCGCCAAGACGGCGGCCTTTGTGGGTGCCACTTCGCCCCACGAGATTGTGTTCACCCGCAACGCCAGCGAAGCAATCAACCTGGTGGCCCGCAGTTGGGGAGACGCCAACCTCAAAGCCGGCGATGAGGTGCTGCTCAGCGTCATGGAGCACCACAGCAACCTGGTGCCCTGGCAGCTGCTGGCGGCCCGCACGGGCTGCGTCCTGCGCCATGTCGGTCTCACCGAGAGCGGCGAACTCGACCTGGCCGACTTCCAGGCCCAGCTCAACGGGCGCACCCGCCTGGTCAGCCTGGTGCAGGTGAGCAACACCCTGGGCTGCCTGAACCCGATCGCTGAGATCGCCCCCCTGGCCCACGCCGCCGGGGCGCTGTTGCTGGTGGATGCTTGCCAGAGCCTGGCTCACCTGCCCCTGGACGTGGCCCAGCTTGGCGCCGATTTCCTGGTGGGCTCCTCCCACAAGCTCTGTGGACCTACGGGCATGGGCTTCCTCTGGGCGCGGGAAGCCCTCCTGGAGGCCATGCCCCCCTTCTTGGGCGGCGGCGAGATGATCCAGGACGTGTTCCTGGGTAGCAGCACCTGGGCGGGGCTGCCCCACAAATTTGAGGCCGGCACCCCCGCCATCGGCGAGGCGATCGGCATGGGGGCGGCCCTGGACTACCTCAATGGCCTGGGGCTGGAGCGCATCCACGCCTGGGAGCAGCAGCTCACGGCCCACCTGTTCGCCCGGCTCGAGGCCATCGAGGGGCTGCGGATCCTCGGTCCCACCCCCCAGCAGCAGCCCGACCGCGGCGCCCTGGCGGCCTTCAGCGTGGCGGGCCTGCACGCCAACGATCTGGCCGAATTGCTCGATTCCGCCGGCATCTGCATCCGCAGCGGCCACCACTGCACCCAGCCCCTGCACCGCCATTACGGGCTGGCCGCCTCGGCTAGGGCTAGCCTCAGCTTCACCACCACCATCGAGGAAATCGATCGCTTCGCTGAAGAATTAATCGGGGCGATTGCCTTCCTGCGTGAGCACAGTTGAGCGTCGCCATCGCTATCGCCAACGCCAACGTTGTGACTTCGAAAAGATGGCTGCTGCAACCACGGAAGCCTGCCGAAAGCCTGCCGAAAGCCATCCCCAGGGCCGGGTCACCGCTGCTGATCAGCTCCAAGCTTGTTCCAGGCCTGGTTTAAATCCCGTCGATCGGTTCATCCCAGAGGTTGGCCAGGTTGTAGGGGCCGCCGGGCAGGTCCCAGAAGCCGCCGCCGATGAAGCGTTTCCCCCGATCGAGGGCCGCGATCTGGGCTAGGTCGCTGGCGGCCAAGGCCAGCTGGGTCGCCGCCAGGTTGGCCGCCAGGCGCTCGGGATGGACGGATTTGGGAATCACCGCCGTGCCGCAGGCGATCCCCCAGGCCAGCAGCACCTGGGCCGCACTGGTGCCATGGGCCGCCGCGATTGCACGGATTACCGGATCACTGAGCAGGGGCGAGGTTGTGCCAGCCGGCGGCGAGCCCAGGGGTGCATAGGCGGTGAGCTGGATGGCGTTGGTCTGGCAGAAGGCCAGCAACTCCGGTTGTTGCAGGTAGGGATGGCGCTCCACCTGGTTCACCTCTGGAGCCAGATCGGCCTGCGCCAGCAGGGCGGCCAATTTGGCCTGGCTGAAGTTGGAAACGCCGATGTGGCGCACCAAACCGGCCCGCACCAGCTCCTCCATGGCACTCCAGGTGGCGGCAATCGGCCGCTGCTCCAGGCTGAGCTGGTCTGCGGCCTCCTTCGGCATCATCAGGCCATGGCGATGGGCCACCGGCCAGTGCATCAAATAGAGGTCGAGGTAGGCCAGGCCTAGATCCGCCAGGCTGCGTTCGAGGGCAGGGCGTACGTCTTCAGGGGCGTGGCAGTCATTCCAGAGCTTGGAGGTGATCCAGAGCTGGTCGCGCTGCAGCGCTCCCGTGGCGCAGGCCCGCTCCAGGCTGGCGCCGATTTCGGCCTCGTTGCCATAGATCGAGGCACAGTCCAGGTGGCGGTAGCCCAGCTCCAGGGCCGCGCCCACGGCGCCGCCAACCTCGCCGGCTTCGGCTTTCCAGGTGCCAAGCCCGAGGCTGGCCATGCGGTCGCCGTTGGCAAAAACCAGATTGGCCATGGCGATGGGATGACTGGCTTCACTATGGGCGAGCTGGTCGGACTTGGTCGTTTGCTGCCGTGCCCGGGCCGCCTTGCCGATGATTTTGCCGATGACCGTGTCAATGACCGTGCCAATCACCTGGCTGGTGCGCACGGATCGTTGTCAGCGCTGGGCTGGCTCCCGCCGGGGCGCCGACACTCCCAAGCCAGGCCTGATCCAAGACCTGATGGCCGATCCCACGTCAGACTCGAGGCCCGATCTGGGCACAGATCGAGTTCGCCGTTCCAACGGCCCCCCAGTCAGTCGAGTGGATGGCAGCTGAATTCCTCGATCAACGGGCCAACGTTGATCCGGCCCCAGCCCCCCAAGGCCCAGCCCCCCAGCTCTTCCTGGTGGTGCTCGGCGGCCGCACGGCCGGCTGCCAGATCGAGCAGCACGATGTGCGCTTTGTCGCTGGGGACAGCATCGATCACACCATCCCCGAGCTGCGGCGGCAGTGGTTCGGTAAGCGTGAGGGTTTGCACCTGGACAGCACCATGGCGGTGCGGGCGATCGATGGCTTTGCGGTGAGCTTGGGGCCCGAGCCGCCCGCGCCCCGGCCCGAGCGACTCTGGTTTGTCAACCTGGGCGCCTACCGCCCCGATCGCCTCGCCGAGCTCCACCACTTCGGCCTGGTGGTGGCCCGCTCACCCCAGGCGGCCAAGGCAGCCGCCAAGTGCCAGTGGCTGGTCGGTGCGCGCGAGCAGCACAACGATGACCTGGCATCCGTTGATGACTGCCTGGCCATCGATCAATTGCCGCTGCTGGGCGGTGATCGTTGGTACGTGCAGTTGGAGCCCCATCCCGACGGTCTGAGCCAGCCGCAGGTGCCCGATTGGTTCGGCTACCGCCGGATCGACAGGGGATGATTGGGGTCGAGCCCCGAACCCCATGAATATCGACGGCAAGGCCTGGCGAACCATCTGGCTCGAAGCTGGTGGCCGCTCGATCGGTGTGATCGACCAGACCCAGCTACCCCATGCCTTCACCACCCGCTCGATCGCCAGCCTGGACCAGGCGGCCGAGGCGATTGCCACCATGGTGGTGCGCGGCGCGCCCCTGATTGGGGTCACCGGCGCCTATGGCTTGATGTTGGCCCTGCAGGCCGATCCCAGCGATGGCTCCTTGGCGGCGGCCTTCACCCAGCTGCTGGCGACCCGGCCCACGGCCGTGAATTTGCAATGGGCCCTGGAACGGGTGCGGCAACGGGTGCTGCCGCTGGCGCCGGCGGCGCGGGCCCTGGCCGCCCAGCAGGAAGCGGGCGCCATCGCCGAGGAGGACGTGCTGATGTGCGAAGCCATTGGTGACCACGGCCTGGGCCTGTTCCAGGAGCTGGCGGCCCGCCGCCCGGCCAGTCGCCAGCAGGAGCCCTTCAACGTGCTCACCCACTGCAATGCCGGCTGGCTGGCCACGGTGGACTGGGGCACGGCCCTGGCGCCGATCTACAAGGCCCACCGCGCCGGTATGACGGTGCATGTGTGGGTGGATGAAACCCGGCCGCGCAACCAGGGCGCCAGCCTCACCGCCTTTGAGTTGGGCCGGGAGGGCGTCCCCCACACCGTGATCGTCGACAACGCCGGTGGCCACCTGATGCAGCACGGCCAGGTGGATGCGGTGATCGTTGGCACGGATCGCACGACCCGCAGCGGTGATGTTTGCAACAAGATCGGCACCTATCTCAAGGCCCTCGCAGCCCACGACAACGGCGTGCCCTTCTATGTGGCCTTGCCGGCGTCAACCATTGATTGGTCGATCGCCGATGGGGTGGCCGAGATCCCGATCGAGGCTCGCTCGGACCGGGAAGTCACCCACATCCAGGGCCTGGTGAGCCCCGCCCTTGGCGTCGCCTTGGGGGACAGCCCCAGGGGCGATGCCAGCTCAGGGGCTCTCACCCAGGTGCAGTTAACGCCCACGGGCAGCCAGGGCTTCAACCCCGCCTTTGATGTCACCCCGGCCCGCCTGGTGACGGCCCTGATCACGGAACGGGGGGTGGTGGCTGCCAATGAAGAGAGCTTGAAGCAGCTCTACGGAGTGGGATAGGGGCGTTGATGACCTCCGGCCGGGCCTGGGTTGGCCGGGACTCGGTTGGCTGGGCCTGATTGGCCAGCAAACCGGCTCCTGGTCCCTGGATTGCCGACCCCAATCCCAATCCGCTAATGATCCATGGTGGTGCCGGCTTGTTTGAGTTCACCCTGGAGGCGTTTGAGCCGAAGCTTGGGATCCAGTTCCGGGTTGGTGATGTGGCTAATCAGTTCCGCCGCCGAGGCCTCGATCGCGTCTGGGCTGGCCTGCACCGTGCCATGGAAGACAAAGGGAGCGAGGTAATTGGCGCCAATCAGGTTGGCCGTCTGCTGCAGGGGTTTGAGCAGTTCACTCATCGTAAAGTTGTTGAATCCGCCTGCTTGGTAGGACTCCTTAGGGCCGCCAGTCGAGATCACCGAGATCCAGTCCTTGCCGTGCAGGGCGGTGCCCCCCGGCCCGTAGGCCCAGCCGTAGGAAAGGACATCATCGAGCCATTGCTTCATCAGGGACGGCACCGAATACCAAAGAAAGGGATGCTGGAACACCATGCGGTCGTGCTCGCTGAGGAGCTGCTGCTCCTTGGTGATGTTGATGATCCCGTCTGGATACTGGCGATAGGGTTGATTGATGGTGATCTGCGAATGGCTTTCAAGTTCCTTCAACCAGCGCCGATTCACGGTTGATTTTTCCAGATTGGCATGGAAAAGATTGACGAGTATTTTCATCGTGATCTCGGGCGAAGGTCCTGGCGAAGGGGTGGGGTGTCAGGGCCCTAGGGGCGTTCGCTTGATCGACTGGGGCTGCTGGCCTGACCCGGTGAGACCTACTTTGCCCTGCCCTTGCCCTCCAGTCGAGCTGGGATCCAACCCCTCGGGCCTACCTTGGCCAGGCCTACCCCTCCCCGCCCGAGCCAGCAGGACAACGGCGCAGCAGGACAACGGGTCAGCGCCCTACCCCAGCTGCCGCCAGCGATGGGACGGCCTGACCATCGCTGGCGGCAGCACTCCAACCCTGGCGACCCGCTGTCAGCGGCGGCAGCTTGCTGGGCGGGGCCATCGGCCGGGTCCCCATGGGCTCGATCGCTCCTCCCCAGGGTGCTGGTGGTTCAGTCCCCCGGGGGGAGGGGCCTGGCGAGGGGCCAATCTGGCCCCCTCCTGATCCAGATCTGGCTCCAGGGGTGCCGGCCCTGGTTGAACCCAAGGGGATTGGGTCTTTCGTGGTCTAAAGGGCCGTTCGAGGCGCCCCAGGGGGTCTTGGCCTGGGATGGGTGGGGTGATAGCGGGATCTCCGCCGATTGGGACCTGCCAGGGCCCATCCGTGCCTGGCCCGGCGACCGTTTACCGCCCCTGACGCCTTAGCGACTGGGCCTTAGCTTGGGCTCCTGAGCCCTTGGGGGCTGCAGCGCGCCAGGGTTGGACCGGACGGCTTACAACCGAACCGGACACCCAGCCGAGCCGGGCTTACTGCCGAACCGGCTGGGGTGCTAGGATTTGTTAATCAACTTTACAATTGGAGACCGGTTTCCGATGTTCACACTTGAAAGGGCCACCCAGATTTTTCCGGAAACCCTTTCGGCGGACGTCGTTCCAGCGATCACGGCCAGATTTCGTCTGCTCAGCGCCGAAGACCAGTTGGCCCTGATTTGGTATGCCTATCTAGAGATGGGCTCCACGATCACGGTGGCAGCTCCCGGGGCGGCCCGCATGCAATTTGCCGAGCCCGTGCTCAACCAGATCAAGGCCCTGGGCTTTGCTGAGCAAAGCCAGGTGATGTGCGATCTCGCTAATCGCTCCGACACCGAGATTGGCCGCACCTACGCCAACTGGTCAGTCAATATCAAGCTTGGCTTTTGGTATCAGCTAGGCGAATGGATGGCCGGCGGTCTGGTGGCTCCGATTCCTGAGGGGTATCAGCTCTCGGCGAATGCTTCGGCGGTGTTGAATTCCGTCAAGGGCGTTGAGCAGGGTCAGCAGATCACCTTGCTGCGCAACTTTGTGGTGGACATGGGCTTTGATCCCGCTAAGGGGGAAGGCCAGCGGGTGATGGAGCCGGTGGCGGCGCCCACTCCGGAGGAATTGCGCAAAAAAGTTTTTATTGAGGGGGTGATAAATCCCACCGTCAATGCCTATATGGACCGACTGAATGCCAACGACTTCGATAGCTTGATCGAGCTCTTTTTGCCAGATGGTGCCCTCCAGGCCCCCTTCCAAAAGCCGATCGTGGGCAAGGACGCCATCCTGCGCTTCTTCCGGGAAGATTGCCAAAATCTGAAGCTGCTGCCCGAGCGCGGTTACTCCGAGCCAGCCGATGGCAATTTCAACCAGATTAAGGTCACTGGAAAGGTTCAGACCCCCTGGTTTGGTGCCGGTATTGGCATGAATGTGGCCTGGCGTTTTCTGCTGAATCCGGAAGGCAAGATCTACTTCGTAGCCATCGATCTGCTGGCATCTCCCGCGGAACTGCTGAAGTTCGCCCGTTGAGCCAGACCGGCAAGGGACTGCTCTTCTCTGCCGCCATCACGGTGGCTTGGCTGCTGTCCCTGCTTGCCCTGCTGGCCGTTGACCTGGCCAGTCAGCCCCTAGCCCTGGTGGTGCTGGCGGTGGCGGGGAGAACCTTCCTGCAAACCGGGCTGTTCATCATTGGTCACGATGCCATGCACGGCGTTTTGCTGCCGTTGCATGCCCGCACCAATCAGCGCCTTGGCCAATTGGCGCTTGGCCTCTATGCCTGCCTGCCCTACCAGCGCTGCCTGCAAAACCATCGCCAGCATCACCAGGCTCCGGGCAGTCACCACGATCCGGATGTGCTCGATGGGGCCGGGCCCCTGGCCTGGTACGGGCGATTCATGGCTGGCTATCTGGGTGCCGGCCAGATGGCTGGCTTGCTCGGGAGCTGGATGGGGTGCTTGCTACTTGCCTGGCCCCACTCGCCCAACCCGGGGCTTGCGGTGTTGCTCGTTTGCATCCTGCCTTTGGCCCTCAGTTCGCTTCAGTTGTTTGCCTTTGGCACCTATCTGCCCCACCGGGGGGCTGGCGGCGCCTCGGCCCCTGGCCACCAGGCCCGCAGCCTGGATCTGCCGGTCTGGCTATCGTTTTTGGCCTGCTATCACTTCGGGTACCACCGCGAGCACCATCAAGCGCCGGGTTTGCCCTGGTTTGCCTTGCCTGCCCAGCGCGGTTCCGTCCCGTCTGGTTGCCGGTTGCCCCTCTCTCTCGCGCCAGCCAAGGCAGCGCGATAGCGTCACTACTACCAAAAAGTTTAATGACGATGGAAACGGTGCTGGCAGGCTGGACGGATCAGGAGCAGGCCATCGCCAAGCAGGCCTTCGATACGGCCTATGGCCGGGCCATTGCCCAGTTGACGGAAACCCTGCGGCAGCGGGTCATCGCCCTCGAGGGCGCCGAAGATCTCTGGCAGCTCCACGACTTTCTCAGCATCCAACGCCATTCGATCGAGGGCCATTTCGATTTTCGTCTCGATGGCATTCTGTTTGTGTTTGCCAGTTTGGTGAAGGACAACCTGCTCAACCTGGATGAATTGGCGGGCCTTGAGGTCGAAAAAATTGCCAAAATTACGGCCATGTCGAGGTTCTAGAGCAGGCCCGTTGGCCTGATTAATCTCGTTGGTTGATCAATTAAATCGGTTGATTGAGATATTGGGAGGCAGTCAAATGCTGTTAGCACTAGGACTGTTGTCGAATTCAGTTGCGGTTGTTTCGTCGGCTTCTGCGTTTGAAGTCGGCCCCTTGGTTGGCAATTGCTATCCGATCCCCCGGCCTTCGGCTTGATCCGGGCTTGCGGTTTGGGGGCTGGGCTCGGCATTAGCGCCGTCTCCACCTAGCCTCCCGGCTGCCACGCCAGCCCCCGCCCATGCCCGTGCTCAACCGCTGGTCGGACGTTGCCGCCGCCGAGGCCGTGGCGGCCTATGGGGCCCAGGGGGTGCCGGAAGCCCTGGCCCTGCGCACCTACTCGGCCCGCCTGCTGGGGGCCGATCCAGACCTGGTGCTCCATGGCGGCGGCAACACCTCGGTTAAAACCACGGTGACCGGGCTGCTCGGCGAAACGATCCCGGTGCTGTGCGTCAAGGGATCCGGCTGGGACCTGGCCACGATCGAGCCCCCCGGCCATCCGGCCGTGCGGCTCGAGCCCCTTGTGGCCCTGCGGGCCCTCGAGCACCTCAGCGATGAGGCGATGGTGGCGGCCCAGCGCCAGAACCTGGTCGATCCGGCCGCCCCCAATCCGTCGGTGGAGGCCCTGCTGCATGCCTTCCTGCCCCACACCTACGTCGACCACACCCATTCGATCGCCCTGCTCGCCCTGGCTGACCAGCCCGATGCCGAAGCGATTTGCCGCCAGGTCTATGGCGATCGGGTTGCCCTAGTGCCCTATGTGATGCCCGGCTTTGACCTGGCCCTGGCCGCCGCCGCCGCCTACGAGCAGGCGGCCGCCCGCGCCGCCGACCAGGGCATCGAGCTCGAGGGCATGGTGCTGCTCAAGCACGGCCTCTTCTCCTTTGGGGCCACGGCCAAACAGAGCTACGAACGGATGATTGCGCTGGTGCGCCAAGCCGAGGAGCGCATTGGGTCGGCCCAGGGCGCCCAAGCTCCCAGCCCGCCAGCCCCCGTGCCGGCGCCCGTCAGGGCTGCGGCGGCTGTGCTGCCGGTTTTGCGGGGGGCCCTGGGCCGGGCCGCCGAGGCCCAAGGGGCGCCGCTGCGCTGGCTGCTCGACCTGCGCGCCACCCCCCTGGCCCTGGAGCTGGTGAACGATCCCCGCCTGGCCGATTGGGCCGGCCGCGGCGTCGCCACCCCCGACCATGTGATCCGTACCAAGGCCAGTCCGTTGGTGTTGCCCGCCCAGCCGACGGTCGCCCAGATCGAGCAGGCCCTCGCGGCTTACATCGCCACCTATCAGGACTATTTCCGGCGCCAAAATGCCCGGGCCGGCGGCATCAAGAGCCCCCTCGATCCCCTGCCAAGGCTGGTGGCGATCCCGGGCCTGGGCCTGGTGGGGATTGGCAAGAGCGCGGCGGAGGCCTCGGTGGCGGCCGACCTTGGCCTGGCCTGGGCCCGCACCCTGCTGGCGGCGGAAGCCGTGGGCCGCTTCGAGCCCGTCGGTGAGGCCGACACCTTTGCCATGGAGTACTGGAGCCTGGAGCAGGCCAAGCTCGGCAAGGGCAGTGAAAAGCCCCTGGCCCGCCAGGTGGTGCTCGTGACGGGTGCTGGCGGGGGCATCGGTGCGGCCACCGCCCTGGCCTTTGCGGCCCAGGGGGCGGAGCTGGCCCTGCTCGATCGCGATGGCGAGAGCGCGGCCGCCACGGCCAAAGCCTGCGGCCGCCAGGCCCTGGCCCTCGCCTGCGATCTCACCGATCCCCAGGCCCTGGGCGAGGCCATCGACCAGGTGCTGGCCCGCTTCGGCGGCCTCGATTTGGTGGTGAGCAATGCCGGGGCCGCCTGGAGCGGCGCCATGGCCAGCCTGACGGATGCCGACCTGCGCGCCAGTTTCGAGCTCAATCTGTTTGCCCATCAGGCCGTGGCCCAGGCGGCCATGGCCGTGTTCCGGGCCCAGGATTCGGGCGATGCCACCCAGGCCGCTAGCCGGCCGGTCCTGGGGGGCCAGTTGCTGTTCAACGTCAGCAAGCAGGCCCTGAACCCGGGCCCCACTTTTGGCGCCTACGGGATCGCCAAGGCGGCCCTGCTGGCTTTGATGCGCCAGTACGCCCTCGAAGCCGGTCCCGAAGGGATCCGCTCCAATGCGATCAATGCCGATCGCATCCGCACCGGCCTGCTCGATGACGCCATGATCCGCAGCCGCTCCGCCGCCCGGGGGCTGAGCGAGGCCGACTACATGGCCGGCAACCTGCTCTCCCGGGAGGTGCGGGCCAGCGATGTGGCCGAAGCCTTCGTTGCCCTAACCCAGTTGGAGCGCAGCACGGGTGTGGTGCTCACCGTGGATGGCGGCAACGTGGCGGCGATGGTGCGCTGAGGGGCGCTAAGGCGGCCTGGATCCTGCCGGGCTTGGGGTTTTGGTCCGTGGGCATGGCGTGAGGTTTGGGCTTGGCTATCGGGGGCTGGGGTTACGTCCCGGCTTGGGTGTTTGGCTTGAAGATTCTTAAGGGCTTGTAGTTGGCCTTTGGGGTTGGGCTGCGCTGTTTTGGTTGCGCAAGGGTGGGCTTGGGAGTGGGCCGGTTTGCTCCCCTGGCTGGCCCAGATCACTACCAGGCCAAAACACAGGGCGGTCCAGGCGGGCAGCCCCCAGCTGGTGATCAGCAGGGGGGCCACCACCGTGATCACGCCGCCGGCGAGCAGGGGCTGGAGCAGAAGTTGTTTGATCGAAAAGGCTTGCAGGGCCTCGCTGCGGTCGTCCGGATCGGCCATGCGCAGCAGCAGCAGGCCGCTGGCGGCCACGCCCGTGGCCTGGCCGAATTCGATCACGGCCCGTTCAAACCAATCCTTGGGAAGGATCCGCGGGGCCAGCAGCAACACCACCGCCAGGTTCCAAACCAGCCCCGCCAGGGAGAGCACCGTCAGGGGCAGCCAGTCCTGGCGCAGTAGGGCCAGGTCCAGCCCCGCCGTGGCGGCGGTGATCAGCAGGTCGGCCGAGAGGGTTCCGGTCTGGCCCTGGATCGGCGCCGACACCCAGCCATCGAGGTGGAGGCGCTCCAGCACCAGTCGCACCAGGATCGAGCCCACCAGGGCTAGGGGAAACACGGGCAGGGCATCGATCACCAGGGCAAAGCCGCCGCCGGTGCGCTCGGCCAGGCCACGCAGCAGGGCCAGCAGGCCGACGCCCACCAGCACCGCCACCCCGGCCAGGGCCAGATTCACGGCCCAGGCGGCCAGGGTTTGCAGGGGCCCCGCGGGCGCCCTGGGGGTGGCCACCGCTCCGGCCTGGGCGCTGGGGTCTGACCCGGCGCCGCCGCTGGGCCCCTGGGCGGCCGGGGCCGGCCAGGAACTCGTCCAGCCCAAGCTGCGGCCCACCACCACCAGCACGCCGCCCACCAGGGTGGAGGTCAATAGTCCCACCGTGGCCAGGGCCAAGCCCAGGGCTTCGCCGGTGGGAAAGCCCAGGCTGGCGTAGCTGGGCCCCATGGCGGCGGCGGAGCCATGGCCGCCCTCGTAGGCCACCTCGATCAGGCAGGCCATCAGCGGGCTCACCCCGAGCCAGGGTTGCAGCAGAAACAACACCGCCAGGCCCGCCACCAGAAACTGGCCAAAGGCCAGGGTCAGCGCCAGCAGCACTTGGGCCGAGACCGGTTGCCACAGCCCCGCCAGCTTCGGCAGTGGCTTGGCCAGCAACAGGGTGGCGAACACCAGGGTCAAGAGCACCAGGGGCAGGTCGGCCCAGAGCTGCAGCACCGGTGCCGGCAGCAGGGGCAGGGGCCCGGAGGGGGCCAGGGCCAGGCCGATCAGGCCGGCCACCAGGGCCTCGGGGATGCCGACCAGCTTGAGCTGGAGCCGTTGGCCGATCGCCCGGCCCAGGACCAGCAACACCACCAGGGTGGCCATCGCCAGCAGCAACCAGGGCAGGGCCCGGGCCGGTTCCTGCAGCCAGCCGGGGAGGGAGGCCCATGCTGTCGACCAGAGCAGCAACGGTGGCTGCAGCCAGGACCCGAACGCCGTCCCCAGGGCTGCCAGGGGCGACGCCAGCTGATCGGCGAGGGGATTCGCCACTGGATCAGCCAATGGATTAGCCCCTGGATCAGCGACTGGATGGGCGACTGGATGAGCCGCCAAAGCCGCGACCCGATGCGGGATCCGATCCACCAGGCCAGTCGCCCAGCCAGCCAGCCATGCAGTCGCCATTGGGGTCGCCATTAGGGACACCCCAGGGCGAAGTGGTGGCGGAAAAAGGCTTCAGTGGCCTCCAAGACGGCCACCCGTACGGCGCCACTGCGGAACCCATGGCCTTCGCCGGCAAAGCGGTGTACGTCCACCGGCACACCCCGACTGCGTAGGGCCTCGGCCATGGTGTCGGTCTGGGCGGGGGGCACCACCTGGTCATCGAGGCCCTGGAAGAAGATCACCGGTGCCGAAATACGCTCGGCATGGTGCAGGGGGGAGCGCGCTCGGTAGGTGGCCCGTTGCTCGGGCCAGGGGCCCACCAGGCTGTCGAGGTAGTGGGCCTCAAAGCGGTGGCCATCGGCCACCAGGCCCTCCAGGTCGCTGACGGCGTAGCGGCAGGCCCCCGCCCGGAACACCTCGCTGAAACAAAGGGCTGACAACACGGTGAAGCCGCCGGCGCTGCCCCCTTCGATCGCGAGTCGCTGGGCCGAAGCCTGGCCAGCGGCCACCACCGCCAGGGCGGCCGCGGCGCAATCGGCGCTGTCGACCAGGCCCCAATGGCGATCAAGCCGTTCGCGGTAGGCGCGGCCAAAGCCCGTAGAGCCGCCGTAGTTGACATCCAGCACCCCCCAACCGCGGCTGGTCCAGAACTGGATCGCCAGGTTGAGGCCGCAGCGGGCCATGGCCGTGGGGCCGCTATGGCCCTTCACCAGCAGGGGGCTGGCGGACGTGGCACCGCCGCTGGGCGGGTAAAACCAGGCGTGGGTGGGGGCCCCGCCATAGCCGGCAAACCAGAGGGGTTCCGCCTTGCTGATCGCCTCGGGCGCCAGGGGACTGGCCGCGGCGGGGCTGTGGCGCCAGTGCCCCCTGGCGAGCTCCAGCTCCAGCAGCCCGGCGGGGCTGGTGGCCCCGCTGGCGAGGCAGGCCAGGGCGCCGTTCTCGGCGCAAAGGCTGCCAAAGTCGTTGAAGGGCAGATCGAAGGGGATCCAGCGGGCTGGCTGGGCTGGGAGGGCCGGATCGGCCGGGTTTCCAGGGACCTGGCCCGTTGCCCTGTCTGGGTCGTTGTTGAAGTCGATCCGGCCGAGCTGCCAGCTCCCTTGAACGCAGCGGGCGGCCACCAACTGGCGGCCATCCCAGGCGGTGGTGGCGAGGCCCAAGACCCACTGGGGCGTGGCAAATTCCGCCTCCATCGGCAGCAACGGCTGCCAGGCCAGGGGGGGGTGGCGATCGGACGGTGGGGACTCGGCCAAGGCGGTTTCCCCGTCCCCATCCCCATCGACGCTGCCGCTGGGCTCCAGGTCGGTCGCCGTCAGCGCCTCCGCTGCCCGTAGGCGGTCGAGGTTCCACCAGCCGCTGCGATCGCAAGCCACCAGCAGATCGGCTGGCCGGGCCCCCGGGGCGCCATTTGGCCGGGCCGCCGGGCCGCCATTGCCGTCCGCCCCGGCAGGGACCGCGCCCCCCCTGGTCTGGTGTTCTGGCTGGGGCGAATCCGCTTGGATGCCCGCACCCAGCCAAAGCGGTTGGAACACCGAGATGGCCTGGCGGCTGCCGTTGTCTGACCCTGCCACGGGGCGACAGGCCATCAGCCCTTCGCCCAGGCCCGCGCCATCGGCCCCTGCTGCCGCGAAGCAGCCCAGCCAGAGCTGGCTGCGCTCCCAGGGCAGGCAGGGCTGCTGCCATTCCACCCAGGCCAGGTGGCTACCCCGGGGGCTCAGGCTTGGATAGCCGCAGAAATCGGCGGCCTGGTGCAGGGTCACCGGTTCGCCCCCCTGCAGGGGCACCGCGACCAGCTGGTCGCGGCCATCCGCCTCCATCACGCCCACCCAGCGCTGGCGCTGGGCATCGATCAGGCCGCCGCCAAAGGCCCGGGGGGCCGGCCGGGTGAGCTGGATCGGCTGGTTTGGGGCTGCCCCAGCCGGAGCCAGGTCCAGGCGCCAGAGGCAGCGGTCCCGGTCATCGACAACTACGGCCATGGCTTGGCCCTGGACCAGCCCCAGGGCATAGGCCCCGCCCCCATAGCCATGGATGCGGCTGCGCAGGTTCCAGTCCCCCGGGGTCAGCTCCTCGGCGGGAGGGCTGGCGGCGGCCCCAGCGGTTTCCACGCCAAAGGGGCGCCGCATCAGCGTGGTGCGCCCCTGTTGATCAGGCCTCTGCTCCAGCCAGTGCAACTGGCCGGCCAGGAGTTTGGGCTCCAGCAGGCTGGGGATGCGTCCCTCCACCGTGGACGCAGGCAGGCCCGCAGGGGTTGGCGTCAACGGGAGGTGTCTTCAGCGGCTCCTAGAATCGCTCCCAGTCGGAACGGGATTGTCCTTTGGCCAGCAGCTTCGCCAGGATGGCGCGTTCGGCGGAGCAGTCGAGCAAGGGGGTGCATGTCACAAAGGAGCCCCTGGAAA
>Ga0164294_10001561_pt1 | contig 21205 bp, 33 predicted proteins | sample GEODES005metaG_FD_111479 | JGI IMG/M metagenome (GOLD analysis project Ga0164294, IMG submission 111479) | Oligotrophic lake water microbial communities from Sparkling Lake, Wisconsin, USA - GEODES005 metaG | ecosystem: Environmental > Aquatic > Freshwater > Lake | place: USA: Sparkling Lake...
CAGAGAACAATTGGTCCTAATGATTTTGCTCCTCGTGTTGGTCTATTAACCCGTTATGGCGTTGTAGATAACATCTTTGGTGCTAATCTTTATTACCACGTTATTATCTTGACCGGTCTCGGTGTTGCGTTCACACCCGGAACTCAATCGGTATTCTTTTAAGATTTAAAAGAATATTGGGTCAAAAAAAGAAAACACTTTCACCTAGTACGTCCTAGGAACTTTAAAAAAAGGCCTCTTGCGGGGCCTTTTTTTTTGTCTATTATAAAAAAAGATACTATATAGGAATAAATATTAATATGGCAACAGATTATATTTCAACAGCTCCTTGGAACGACCCTTTTAACGCATGGCCTTACTATACACAGGCTACTGTTGGTACTAGTAAGCTACCATTAACTGCAGTAACCTTGGCCGCTTTTGATCCAGAGGCTGGAACAATTAGCTATACAAATGGTGGTGGTGTATCATTATCTTATAATGACTCTTTAACAAGATGGACATTATCAAATGGCTCTTGGTCGTTATCTGCATCAGGAGGCCGTGGACTACCGTATATAACTGCAACCCCAGGGGTAAGTGCATGGGGCAGAGCTGCAGGTGCACCCGGGTCAACTGATTCTATTACTGTAGCCGCTGTAGTTGAAAGCCTGACAGATTGGACTAAGCGCGCTAAATGGAATAGCGAAGGTTAATTTACTGTCTAACGGTTTTAGTAAAGTACTTCCACTTATCCCACATAACGTTATTCTGCTTTAATAGCTCTTGGCTATTAGCTCTAATAGGATTAATATCAATACCACCACGCCTAACATACAGACATGATACCATTAGCTCTTCTGGCTTAACTAAATCATATAAGCGCTTGTAAATGGTTTCACAAATTTCTTCATGAAAATGACATTCATCTCTAAATGAGACAATGTACTGTAATAATGAGGTTTGGTTAAGCTGATAGGGTCCTTTATAATGAATATAAACATCCCCCCAGTCAGGCTGAGATGTGACCCTGCAATTACTCTTCAATAGGGCTGAATGAAAGCGCTGTACATTATTCGAATCACCTTCTGTCCAGCCGAGTAAGGAAGGATCTTCCTTATAACCGCGAGACTTAATTGACGTAACGTCTATATTATTTTCTAAAGTAGGATAGTTAGCGGTAGAGAATAAAGGCGGATAATACATCGCATCATCAATAGCCTTTGTAAGCCTAACACAGACTCTAACTTCTGTTTCTAATAGTTTAGATAAATCATTTTCCATTACTGCCTCAAGCTGTTGCAATACACTGATAATATTACCCTGGTACGTCTCCATATTAAACGAATTCATATAGAGCTTAATAGACTTTGACTCAACGATATATTTGTTAGTAGCAGGGTATACAACCTTAGCAATGGCAGCAATTGGCATCCCTTCATTAGTCAAGCACGATACTTCATACGCATTCCACACATCATACCCGCAAAACGGCGGCGCATCATCACTAATACCTAAATGTTTTCTATTGTTCTGTCTTGGCTCGCGAACCAAAAGAGAGGGGTCATAGGTACATTTGTACCCTGTTATTCTACCAAGATGCTTTGATATATTACTGTTATCTAATTCCGTATTCATTAAGTTTTATTTTAATTGCTTCCATTCGTTCTTCAACTGTTCCTTTTAAAATAGTTACCTTACCTTTTAATCTTTCATCGGATAACCAAAAGTTCTCATACTTATCAATTATTGCATCTCTAAATTCTTTATTAATACTTCTCTCTCCATCATCCACCAGCGGAACATCATGGGGGCTTGGATAAAAGATATGATCATACCTATGAATATGATTCACATAGTACATTAATCCCAGACTATTAGATACAGGAAAATCATTTAGCCTGTCTCGAGCAAAATAACTTGTAAACACCATTCCATCCATTATACAACGATCATGTAATATACCTTGAAAATTAAAACCTTTATAATCATAAAACAAATTTTCAAACTCTTTATTAAGAATTAAAGTCTGAGTTACATCGTTTGCACCCGTCTCATTAATGTCAACACCATACTCGCGTTTAATTAGCCTCGTAACCTCATCAATATAACACAATTTCGAACCATAATACTCTTTACACTTCTTTAATAGTGTAGTCTTACCTGAACACTGCGGACCTGTAAAAGTAAATATCATTTGCCCCACTTACCATTATATACTATTTCCGCAATAATGCCATACACTGCAGAATCTCTAAACGCATCCATAACTGGCTCATTTGCAGAGCTCATTGCCTTCTTCTTTAAAACTAAATTAATTAAGCGCTGAATTTTATCATTAAGACGAACCACAATAGCGGATATTGCAGCAAATTTATCTTCTTGTTTTACTAAATCTGAGCCAAGAGAAATATTGCCTGGGCCGTAGTCAAACTGCTTTTTACAGAATGTCTCATATAATTCAGCTTGTATTTTCTGAAACTCTTTACACGTCTCCGGAAAATTTTTTTCTACGTATTTAATGGCATCCTCTTTATTCATAATCTCACCCCGTAATTCACTTTATTTAAATTTAACGAACCGAGATTGCAACCACCTGCATAACTAATTGCACTCTGTAAATCCTGCTTTATTTCTTCAAGTTTTTCTAGATACGTAAAGGTATCAGTATCCATAAGCTTCATTGTACCTTCAATATTCTTTTTTTCAATTTTATTATGTACACTGGCTGATCCAAAGTATTGCTTAAACCGTCTTCCACTTGCATCTTTAACAAGAGGTGCAGGACTATCAGAACATGCAGCAAATATGGACCCACACATCACCATATTAGCACCTGCAACCAATGCCTTAGCAATATCACCATTACTACGCACACCGCCATCCGCAATAATAGAAATATTTTTATCTTTAGCACACTCCATAATACAGCTAAACATCGGATAAGTGAATCCTGTCTTGTCTTTTGTTGTACATGCATATCCGCCACCAATACCAATCTTTACAGCATCAGCTCCTGCATCATGTAAATACTCTACACCTTGAAATGAGGCTACATTACCAGCGATAATTTTAGCGGACGGTAGTACTTGTTTAATATGCCTAATCTGATCTGCTACTTTTAAATGATGACCATGCGCAACATCTATTGTAATAAAATCGACCTTCATCATGCTTTGCCCAATAGCTGTTAATATATCTTTATCTTTCCGCTGTATACCGATGCTTATAGATATAATATTAAATTTACGTGAATTTGCATACCGAACAAAGCTTTGTATATCATTATCAAACCGGTGCATAATATAGAAATAACCGTGTTTATCCAAAAGCTCGCATGTGCTCTCATCAACACAGCATTTCATATTAGCAGGAAGGACTGGTAGTTTGAAATCATATCCACAGAATAATACGTTTGTATCAATCTCTGCTCTCGACTTTATTGTATTATAATTAGGCTTGAGAAATATATTCTCGTAATGTAGCGATATATCCATTTTATCGTTCTAAAATCTTATATGCTGTAAAAAAGCTTTTCCAGAGGTCCAGAGCAGTATCACGTAGTGCACCATATACACCATCCAGAGTCATGCCTTCAATGCTTACTCCCTGACTCATTAATATCTCTCCCTCATCTACACCGGGTGTAACTTTATGTATAACACAGCCTGCAAGTTTATAGCCTTCTGTAAAAGCTCTCTCTTGAGGGTTATAACCTTTAAGCGAAGGAAATTTATCTATAAGCCCGGGATGTAAGTTATATATTTCATATTGCTCGCAAATTTCTTTTGGAAGAATTCTTAGATATCCGTGTAATGTAATTATAGGGTCTTTATACTTAGATAAAACATTTTTATAATCGATTAATTCAGGTTTAGGTGGGATATGACACCAGCAATGCGTCATATTAAGCTTTGTTGCCCTAAATGTTGTCAGCTCAATTAGCTTTTTATTCACCCCATCTGTATTATGCTTATTAAGGATTACACAATCAGGATATACTCCTAATGCATTACTAAGATCATAAATCTCAGTACCTGTTTGCGAAAAAAATGCTACCCAAGGTCTCATCTACGAATAATTTTCTTAAACATTGTAGTATTATACTTTACTAGTTCAAGCTGATCATCTGTAAAATTATGCGTAATAAGATCAGCTAATTTTGTTGCTGGCTTATTATCTAGCCCATAATCAGCATCGTACTTCAATCCATGTATAGCAGCAACAACGGGATTACTGGTATCGCAGCTAACAATATTGTAAATATTTCTATCAACATAAAATCTAAATTCCTTAGCTAAAGAGCAACCAAGCAGGTGATGGGGTTTATTCCAATTCCATATTCCATTATTTATCAAATCTTCAATAAAGCGCTGACGACCAGTACACCATTTTTCAAGATGTGACTTCCCCTCACCAGTAATCTGATAATAACTAAAATCAAAACTTATTGCAATCATATCTGCGTTATCAGACATAAACTTATAACACTCTTTTAGTTCATACCAAGTTTTACCTTGTACTGCGCCTATAGCTTTTGTATGAAAGTGTTCCTTGATATCTTGTGTATATAAAAGAAATTCCTTATAACTCTGCACAGTACCTTGCATATCTTCTAAGACATCCGGAACAATAAACATATTAGGCTTAATTTCTTTAGCTTTTGTCCAAAATTCTCGACTATCAAAAGCTTTACCTAATTCAAAAATAGAGTTATCAAGCAGCACTTCTCTATCATAGGTAGACCTAGCAGATTTAAAAAAATCGTTATATAGGGGGTATTGATCTAATAAATGTACTAGACAGTAATCAAAATCATTATATTCACGAGAAAAATCAAGTAAGGATATAGGCGACTCGTGTGATACTTTCATTAGCATATCCTTATTATAAATGTAAATAATAGATAGATCAACATGAATTATCCGAAATATTATGGTAATTATCTGGGTATAGTTGTACAAAATAATGACCCACAAAAAAGAGGTAGAGTTAAAGTTTTTGTACCCCATGTCTCACCTACTGTTTATAAGAAATGGAATGAAGTATCAAAAGACAAGAAATTTAGATTCTTAGGGGCAAACGTTTGTAGTGATTTGACAGAAATTCTAGAAGATCTTAAGAAAATATTACCTTGGGCAGAATTAGCAACCCCACTTGTAGGCGAGAGCGCTAGCGGTAGATATAATGCTCATTTAAATGCCGCTACTATTAGCGATAGTAACGATGTAAGTACAGCGTTTTCAAGTATAACATCATATGAACCGTCAACGGATACAGATCAATATAATCAGAATCAAGACAATATCGGTGAAAAGCCGGGTAATATATTTGATATATCTTATTATAAGTTAAAAGATGCGTTTTCTGATCCTAACGAAACAGGTGTTAATAATGTTAATATTTTTTCATTTAACTATACACCTGAATGCTATAGTAATTGTGCAAAAGGATCATTTCCTTTATTGCGTGTAGGTTCCCATGTTTGGGTATTTTTTAATAGCGGAGACCCTCTTAGCCCTGTAATATTTGGCGCCTCGTATGGATCTGAGGATTGGAAGAGTATACACGACATACCGGACACCAGCATTGCTTCTCTTTCTGCACAATCTGACGAGGGCATCGATTACCCAGGTACGTACGAGAATATTTCACAACAGCAAAACGATACGTATGATATTAATACCGAGACATATCGTAACAAATATATTATAAATCAAAAAGGTGGCACCCTATCTTTTGTTAATACAGATAACAAAGAAATGCTGAAATTAACACATTACTCCGGTTCATTTAAAGAATTTAATAATTATACAACTATTGAATTAGCTACAGGAAATGATCAAAAATTAGTCTTAAACGATCAATTTTTAACTGTAAGAGGTTATAGAAATGAGTATACAGACTTTGATTACGACCTTACAACCCGCGGTGATGTATATAGAAAGATAGGTAATTTAAATCGCGCTGCACATCAATCATGGAAGGATATATACAAAGATGTTGCTGATACAAAGCAGCTATTTGAAATACAAAGATCCGCGGGAGCAACAGGAACGGGCGGTATATCGCTAGCTTCTAGTCTTCAAAGTAGAGCAGGTGCACCAGATGACTGCCCAGTTTGTAATAAGAATATTAATACCTACAATGTAGTTAATAATTCTTACAATGATAATACGTTTATAAATAAAACTAACCCTACAACCTCAAGCAGCAAAGGTAATCAAGTTTTTGGAAACTCGGTATCACCATCTGGAGTTATTAAGAGCGTCTTAAACCCGGGTAATCTAGGAAATACATTTCGTGCTACACCTACACAATCATTAGATAATTCTGTCGATGGTTCCACTGGTTTTAACGCACCTGGATATATTCACGGTGTTAAATGCCCGTATTGTAAAGGTACAGGTAAAAATCCGGGATCACGTGGTGGCAGTTGGAATAAAGATCCAAGAAAGCAAAATCTTTCTGGACTTATTAAGAGTAAGATGAGGCCTCTTGCTGCAGCAGAAAAAGAAATGGGTCTTGGTGGAAGCGAGATAGTTGAAATAACTAAACATAAAATCGAAACAATAGGTATGGTGATGAATGATTATGGGTCATTGCGTATTGACCCGGAGGGAAAGAGCTATATATCCGAAGTAAATGTTGGAAAATACGGCACATTTTATAATAGAGCTGCAACCCCTTTAATTGAACCTGTACATACTGATGATTTTCCTAGTGGTAATTATACTCTAACCGTCGGTAATAAATATAATATACTTGTTGGTGCCGGAGGTGTTAACTTAAAATCATATGGTCATGTTAACATAAGTGGGGCAATAACAACAGTTGCGGGGTCGCAAGTAAATATTGGGAGTGAGAATGAAATTAACATTGACGGCGGAAAGCGTATCAGCCTTATAGCTGATGTCATTAGTATAAGACAAAGAAAGAAAAAACAAGTCGTCGTCGACGGCTCTTTAGGCGTTACAACCAATCTTGTAATTGGCGGTGGCTTGCATGTAGAAGGTGAATTAACAGTTAACCATATTACAGGCCCTGCAGAAGTTCATTCTACAGAAGAAGCATATTGTTTTGCCTCACCTGCCACCGATGTAGGAAACGGACGCGGTGGTATAATAGGGTTTGGTGTTCCTCTCTATGATCTACCAGTACCAGTACAGGAGGATGCTGGTAGTAATTTTGACCCCGAAAACATACCTGGTGGTGAACCTGCGTTTGTGGGAGTTACGGATAGTACTCGAGTTGTAGGTCAAATAGGATTAGGAGCACCTATTATAATTGGTTATATACCACCTGAAACAGTAATTACTGAAGTTGCAGGTGGGGTAGGTACTAAAAATATACTCCCCATACCTATATACGGTGGTATACCTGATGCGTTTGACCCCGCCGGTGCACCTGTTAGTGTTGCACCTTCGCCTTGTGTAAATGGAACAGATGATCTCGGTCTAGCAAACGTTAGAGGCGCTTATGGTGCAGGCCCGCTAGCACCTGAAGCAATTAATAATACTAGTGCTAAATTCATGCCAATTGTTATCTACGGAACTGGTGCAGATCCCGATAGTATATTAGTTAGTAAGCATAGCCATTTGTTTAAAACAATAGCTTCAACTTTAACAGAAACAAATAAACAAACAAGAGATGTAATGCGTAATGCGGGTTATACTGCAGCACCTGCTCAGCCTGTCTCCAATGCACCGAATGGCGCTAGCGGTAGTACAGACAACGGTAATGCAGAAGGTAGCTAAAAATTAAATTCTCGTCTTTTTCCAATTATTTCTGTGATTACTTACCCAGTCAATTAAAGCACGCTCAAAACCAACATCTCTACCTTCCTTTTCAGACATACACCATTTATGCTTATGAATTTCTTCTCTTTCTGCAGTAAATTCTCTATATAGATTTGAATTATAGAGCAAAACTTCTAACGACGAGAGTGCCGCTACCATAATATTATTTATTTTAATTTGAACAAAAAAATACAATTACACCAGTAACCTCAAAGGTTCCCACCAACCCACCCCTGGTGTACTACGTACAACTTCTCCTTCAGATTTATTTATATTATTCCTGAAGCTTTTTTTTAAGAGAGTCAAACACTTCTTTTTTTTCTTCCAGGGCTTGCGACTTGAGTACATCTATTATACGAAACGTAATATCTTTTTTTAACATTTTAACAAAATTAAATGTTGCTTGAATACCCAACGGTTCTAGGTATTTCTGACAAATTAAGAATAATATAGAAAGCTCTTCTTCATTGAGCTCATTAAGCGTTTGTGTAAAAAACATTATAGTTCAATATCGCTAAAAGTATCTTCTGTTATATTCGTATCACGTGCGCCTATTTTATAGGCAGATATCTCTGTCTCTTGGGGAGCAACCTGTACTTTACTGCTATCTAAATAACTATCAAGCCAGCCTGCAATAGGATTTTCTTTTTGATTAAAGAGTTTTTTATAACCGAGAGATCTAAGACGATTATCACATAGCCATTTTGAATAACCACCAAGCACATCGGCATTTAAACCTAATAGAGACCCTTTACTAAATAAATACTGTGCCCATTCAATCTCGTTCTTTACTGCTTGTTCATAGACGGCATAAATTTTATCTTCACTCTTTTTCGCAATCGTTGTAAATCCCTCCCTATCTTCATCGCGAAAGATTTTTAAAAGATTTTGTGTAATACCAAAGTGTAGTGCTTCGTCGCGCTGAATAAATTTAATTATTTTTGCATTACCTTCCATTTTACCGCGGTAGCCAAAATAAAAACTACACGCAAACGAAACATAGAATATTAATCCTTCCATAACATTAGTTGCGAGTACACAGTCAAATATCTTTTCTTTTTTATCTTTCTTCTCATCAGAACCTAAGATTTTATCATAATTATTTCTTATAAGCTCTGCTCTACTAACAATCTCTTTATCTTCCATTATACTATCAAAAAATTTTGTAGCATCAGGATGTACGTTATTTAGTAAGTAGGAATATGAATAACTATGAATACCTTCAAATCTAGCCCACGTGTTCATACATATCTCTAATTCTGGATTAGTAACATATTCTTTTAATGAGTGTATAGATCGAGAGAGCATACTATCACCGAGTGTTTGAAATCGTAAATTCTTATCGAAAACAAATCGCTCTTCTGCAGTTAACTCTCTATAATCACTTCGATCCTTCTGAAGAGCTATTTCATGAGGCCACCAAAAAAATTCTTCTTGTTTCTTAAACAATTCAAAAAAGATAGGATACTTAAATCGATCGTATCTCTGTAAATTAAGATCTTCACCAAGAAATATTGGCTGCTTGGTATAGTCAATATTTTTAATATTAAGAACAGATTTCATATTATATATTTATTATAGTTTACATGCTCCACCGGAACAATCCATTTCTTTGTTTGTCGATTGTTCTTTGTCCCCGTCATCTGTATTGTTGTAATACAAGCTTATAAGACCCATACTATACGCATACATAATTTCCTTCATTACCTTTGAATCCGGTAAAACATTATTTTCATAATGACTATAATTATAATATAAATTTGTTGATATTGCCATATCGATATATTTTTGAATTATAGCGTTCACGTTAATTATACCTGTATTATCTATAAAGCTGTATGCAAACTCATAATTCTCATCATATTTCCCTATTCCAGGAACCAATACAGGTAGTTTACCCATCTTAGATGTTTTGTATGTTACTAGTGATCGAACTGGCTCTACTCCATTAGTTGAGCTCTGAATAACAGAACTCGATTCGCAAGGCATGCAGCACGATAATGTGGAATGCCTCAAGCCATACTGCTTGATATCTTTTCTTAATGATTCCCAATCTAAATCGAGCTTTCGTTTTAAAATATTCTCGACATTCTTTTTGTACGTATCAATAGGTAAAATACCTTTTGCATACTTTGTATTATTAAACTTCTCACACTTACCACGTTCTTTCGCAAGCTGTACACTAGATCTTAAAAGATAGTATTGAAAGCGCTCCATATATTCATCTAACAATGTAAGAGCGGCTTTTGAGTTATATGAGACATTATTTTTTGCAAAGTATGCAGCGAGATTAGTTATTCCAATACCAAGACTACGTCTCTTTTTTGCAAAATTTTCTGCAGCTTTATTGAAATATATCTGTATATCAACAATCTCTTCTAGAAACCTAACAATGAGATCGCATGTTTTTTCGAGATCCTTCCAGTCCTTTATTTCAAGCATATTAATTGCTGATAAAATACACATTCCGATTTCTGCTTCTTGATCATGATAATCAGTAAGAGGTATAGTAGGATGTATCACTTCTGTGCAAAGATTACTCATAGTTATCTTATCTAACCATGAGCTATGCTCATTAGCGGTATCGACATTTAAAATATAAATTCTACCAGTTTCGACTCTTTCTTTAACAATGAGAGAAAAGAGCTTTCTTGCGGATATTTTTTTCTTAAATTTTATTTTTTTATCATCTTCACACTCTTCATAGACTTTATTAAATTTCGACGTACCCCATGCATCATAAAGATGGGGTACCTCATGAGGGCTGAATAGAGTTACATCTTCATTTCTTATTACTCTATCATAAAAAAGTTTAGACATACCTACAGTATAGTCAAGCTTTCTAACCCGATTATCATCGGTACCGGCGTTATTCTTAAGTACAACGACATCATCAATTTCATAATGCCACCATTGAATATTTGTAGTAGCTGAGCCGCCTCTTAGACCATTTTGCTGCCACGCTTTAACAGAAGCTTCAAATATTTTTAAAAACGGAATCAAGCCTGTATGTACAACCTCGCCATTGTTCACCGGGGCTCCTATCGCCCGTATCTTTGATACATCTATACCGATACCACAGCGGCTGGCGGTAGCGATCGAAACGGCAGTACCAGAAGCTGTAATTGACTCTTTATTATCATCAACACCAATCAAGCAGCAGCTAGCATAGCTTTTTGAGTTAGTCCTCAGCCCCGCCATAACCGGGGTAGGAAGATTAATTTTATGTCTCGATATTGCGTTATAAAATCGCTGGACGTATTCTAATCGAGCGTTACGCGGATAATTTATAAAAGCATATGCTGCTATTAGCACATACGCAAATTGCGGCGTTTCAAATATTTTTCCTGTAACTCTATTTTTTATTAGATACTTGTCGCAAAGCTGCTTGATACCGGCATATGTAAAAACTAAATCTCGATCATGATCGACAAATTCTCCTATCTTATTAATTTCATCTTCTGTATACTTCGCTAAGATATTCTCATCATAAACCTTATTCTTGATACCTGAATGTATAACATCGATTAACCTTGGCGCGTGCTTCCCTCCCCAGACGTCTTTTCGAAGCTGATAATTTTGCAATCTACTAGCAACAAACTGATAATTCGGTTTCTCTAAAGAAATTAAATTTGCCGCTGATTCAATTAATACCTGGTGTATCTCATGAGTAGAAATATTTTCAGCAATATTAAGCTTTGCATTAATTTCAATCTCAGAAAGACTAACCCCTGTAATCCCCTGTGTTGCCCAATTAATAACTTTATTAATTTTTTCTATATTAAATTTCTCTAATTCCCCATCGCGTTTTTTTACCATTATATGCATTATAATAACCTGTTTTTTAATAAATCAAAAAAAGTATTTATCTCTTTTTAAAGAGAAAACGCGTTAAAAATTGTATTTTTTTACCACAGTGTGAAGAAAATTATTTGTTGTTGTTTTATATAAATTTTTATTACTTAAGACATAAATAACAAAATAACCGAATGATTGAAAATTAGAAGATTCTGTTTTCTCTAATACATGATTGTAAAGATCTTTTTGAGTCATTTTTAAATTTGTAAAAACGTTCAAGTGCTCACCATCGATCGGGTATATGCCTTTTCTCAAAAAAGCAAAACAATTGTTACAACTCAATCCATATTCATTAAGCATTTCTACATAAAAATTTTTATTAATTTCTGTTGATGCAGTACTGCCAAGCGCTTCTAGTTTAGTAATTAAATAGTTATATTTCGGCTCAATTTTAACTTTTATACCTCTAAAGAATTTTGGTAGTATTGCTTCTCCGGGAACAAAGTGAATAACATCTACCGGCTTATACTCCGGTTTAATAATTAATCTCTTTTGATCATATAAATTTTTTAATTGAAAACCGAGAATAGTAGCAGGGTAATCTGCATCACTAAGATATGAAAACGAGTCGATATCTAGGGGTTGTTCAACGAGATTTATATCTAGCATATTCATAAACCGATTATATGAACCGTTTTATCTATATCAACCGTTTATTCGCTTAATAAGCTCTGCCAATAATAGAACAAATACAGATGTAAAAGATGCGAGTGTTGATGTGATAAGAGCTGTTTTAAAATTCCATACACCAGCTGACTCTGTACTACGACGACCGAATTCACTTGCTATTTGAGTAGAAATATTATTAAAGCGCTCAGTAACAATATCAGTAATATTTTTAAATTTTAATTCTATTTCTTTTTCTAAGCTCACTATTTTAGTATTAAAATTTTCATCTATGTTTTCTACTTTACGATCTACAAGATTGACAACATCTGCGATTTTTAATCTTATCTCCTCTTCTATTCTACCCAATCTTTCATCTAGCTGCTCATGCTGGGATTTTAACTTACCTTCTAAATTAGATAACTGTGTTACTAGTGATGGCTTTCCATTACCTTGATAAATTGTTTTATAAATCTGCTTTACTTCATCCTGTAGTTTCTTAGCCGAACTACTTATAGCTCTTTTTTTCTTCATAATTAATTAATCTGAAATGAATATGAAAGAATGCCTTTTGGTAGACTGTAAACTTTACCTCTCATTTTTCCATATGAGTCTTTTGTTACTACAGTCATCTTATTTTGCGTAACTACTGGACCATTAACGATTTCAACATTACCAAGATTTAGACTATATGTCTTAATACCTTTACGAACGTCGAAAACATTTATTGTGTTTTTTCCTGCTAAAACAGCAGAATAGAGCTTATCCATATTAAGTATTTATCGTTGGTAATTGCAATTTTAGAATAAATACTATTAATTATGGCAGAAACAATCACAAAGATTTTAATTCGTCAAGGTACTGACATACAGCGAAGAACAGCTAACCTTACAGGTGTTGTTTTTAATAGCGGCGAGCCCGGCTATTGTGTTGATACAAAAAGGCTTTATATTGGCGATGGAAGCACTAGTGGTGGAAACGCCATCGGTATACAGAATCTTGGCATAGTTCCTGTTTTATTTGGCAACGATACAAACGGCTGGTCTTATGAAGCATTAGAAGTATTCGGTACAAAAGGAGCTGCTGCGGGCGATATAATTTACGATCGCGATACTAGAAGTCTTTATGCCCTTTCCAGTGTAACATCTTTCCCGCCTACAACTGCAGATCTTGTCCAATACGATTTCTCAACTCTTATTAACGCCTCACAGTTTGAATATAATACTAGTAAGCAGCTACAAATAAAAAACGGAGGTATAGGTCCAACACTGCTCAGTCTTACAAACGTCGACGGAGAGACGCTAACAAAACCATCTCTTGGTGCACCTATCTCTGTTAAAGAAAATGGTATTACTAATCTTTATCTTGACAAAACACCATCAAATAGTATTAAAGGCAATTTTAGAGAGTTTACAGAAACACCTCAAGACTTTTCTGTACCTCCAAATACCGTTGTAGGAAGAACAGCTACATCTAATCTAACAGCGTTCCCCTTTTCAACCGTTCTCAATACTGCGGTGTTCGGCGGTCAAAATGGTATACTTGTAGATCAAACAGGTACTGTTCCCATATGGAAGCTTGATCCTGCATTGCTTACAGTTACAAGTGCTGCTATTACCCTTAAGAAAAATTCTTTCATTCAAGGATTTATCGATATTACCGGTAATACTATTGTTCGCGGTACTACTCAGTGTTACGGAGACGTTATTGCTTACTATACCCCTTCGGATAGACAGATAAAAGAAAATATTAAGATTCTAGTTTCACCACTTGATAGAATCGATAAGATCTCAGGTTACGAATTCAAATTCAATAATAATGCTCCTAAACACTTGCAAGGTAAAGAATCATATGGTGTCATAGCTCAAGAACTCGAAGAGGTGCTACCTGCTGCTGTAGAATTTAGAGGTGAAGAAAATATTAAGGGTGTAAACTATGAATTAATTATACCTTTATTGATTGAAGGTATAAAAGAGCTAAGAAAAGAAATTAAAAAATTAAAAAATGAAATTTAATTTGTTGGTAAATAGCTTGCTGGAAGGGTTTAACAATTTTCCACAAAACCAAACTGCTCCAAGTACAGGTCCAGATATAGGTATGACTAGCGGCGATCAACAGAATACTTTTCCAAGTAAAATGGAAACATTAACACTAAAATTACCTAAAAAGAAAAAACTTAAGAAGCTGAAAAAAGACTAATAATTTTCTCAGCTCTTTTGCCTACTTGTGTAGCCCATTTACTGTTTTTCAACTCGCTTGCTGCACTTTTGTAATCACCGCTAGTAATAAATTGTTTTGTCTTAACAAATTTACTTAACCGACCGTAGCCTAGGTTGAAGGACATATCTAAAAGCCCTAGTTTAATATTTCGCGGTAAATTATCAAAAGAAGGTATATATTGCTTTACATCTTTGTAAGCTATCTGCATACACATTTCAAAAAGCTTTTTTATCTGCTCTTTATTAAGATCATCTGTACCATTCTTAATGTTATCATAATTTGCGTTTACTCTTGCTAATAAATCTTTAGCATCGGGTCTAAGTAAATTAAAACCAATACCAATGGTAGGTATACCGCGAGAATCTAAATAAACATGAGGTCTCACGCCTTCATGCGCTTGAATTAAGTCTTTTATATCATCGAATGTAAGTTTTGTATCTTCTGCTTTTCGTATTATTGCAGGAGGCGGCGGCATATCTGCCACAGCTTCCAATATAACGTTAACTAGCCTGTTAAATCGCACTTAATTATTTAATTAAGCACTGCTACCTTTACAATTTTTGGATGTGAGTCTGCAAAATCAATAGCATCACTTTTGTTAACAAAGAATACATCAATAACGGGAAGCTTACCACCGGAAGCTACCTTACCCACAACAGCAGAGCCTGTATCAACAGCCTTAACTAGACCCACGTTAGGTATGATAACTTCTTTATTATAGGGGATGATACGCGGATCAACAGCAATAGAATCACCTTGCTTAAGGGTATATCCTGTTGAGCTTCTCATTCTGCGACTATCCGCATCGGTGCCTGCTCCACGCGCCCAATATACAGTCAATCTAACTGTAAGTACTTTGTATTCGCCGCTATCTGTATTAGGAATAAAAGCGCCATTATATTTCATACCGTCCTTCTTTACTTCAATTTTCTTAGCTACCTCTTGTTCCTTTGCTGGTGTTAGCGATTTTAGTTCTTTCTTAACATCCTTAACAGTTAGCTTCTTTTCTATTCGCTGAAAAGCTGATATGCTAACAGGATTAGTAGTTATAATTAATCCTGCGATGATTAGTATTAGTTTATTTGTTTTTGTGTTTTTTGTTTTCATAGATTAAAAAAGAAGTCGCAACGCGACGGCCAAATAGGCGTTAATGTATGTATTAATATTTAATCTAGTTTAGAGGTTTCCCAAGGAAAGTCAAGCCATATTTCGTCGGCAAATTTCTTTACATAAAAATTCGGAACAAATTTAGTATTTTTCTTCATATAAAGAGTAGCAAATTTAAAGTTTGTAAATTGACAAGATTCAAAATAATCTTTTGCCGCACTTAGTGTTGCGCCTTTGTCGGATAGATCGTCAACAACTATAACGCGCTTATCTCTAAATTCAGAATTAAACTTAACCCCTGGGATTTGATTAATAATTATTTCGCCGGCCCTTTCATCCTTATATGAAGACATGGAAAAATTAACTATGGGTATATTATGCAAATATGCAATAAATGTACCGGGTATAAGACCCCCGCGACCAATAGCTACTATAGCATCACATGATCCAATATCTCTTGCAAGTTCCTTACAGTCTCCAAGAAGCGTACCCCAACTTATATCATAGCGTTGCGACATACGTTATTTTAACGTATATGCATTTAAAGTTCAATTATTATTTATTACCTCAGATATGTCCTTATGAAGTTGCTTCATGTTCATAAGGATATACGAATAATCTTCCTTAAGACCTCTGCCAGCTCTTTTTGACATATTATTCAATTCAGCTGCAATACGCTTTTTAATACCACTAGCTTCTTCTTGCTCATTACGCATATTACCGTAGTCTATAACCTTATGGCTATAGCCGGTATTATTCGCAGTAGTATGATTTATACCCTGATTATAGGCCTCGCTAATAGCCTTAATATCACTGTTCACTTAAATATTTATGCTGTGGATAAAAATAAAAAGCGTAAAGAAGAAGCAGCCAAGAAAATATGTGAATATGCAATGTATTATAAAGTTTGTGAAGGTTGTGAGTCGGTTATACTTTTCGATAGTACTTTTTGTCCGGTATGCGAGGGCTATAGGTTTGATGAAGATATTAACCGTGTAATAAGGACTGCTAGCGCATTAGCAAAAAAAGAAAAAACGGATATATTACCCTCTGACGATTTTATCTAACGGAATATAGTCGTTAAGATATTTTGAAAGGAGTATAACGCGTCTCATTATTTCTTCCTTTTTAACGCCTTTATTTTTTTTAGCCTTCTCGTAAAGGTCTAAAATCTCATCAGCGGTAACTTTTTTTCTATCCGCTTTCATAATATTATTTATTCTTATCAAAGTTGCATTCCTATGCAAGCATGTTAATATAAACATATGTCAAACATTAATCCCCTCACATTACAAGAACACGTCGCAACCTTCACTGCCGAATACGAGAAGTTTTCTGGCGGTAATAACGCAGCGGGTACCCGCGCGCGCAAAGCCCTTCAGGAAGTAATTAAATTTGCTCGTGAAGCACGTAAGGGCGTTCAAGAAGAAAAGAACGCTCGTAAAGCTTCTAAGTCTTAAGTTTTCTTTGCTAGACGCTTCCGTTCATTGCGGTGAACGGAAGCTACAGCTTGTACCACTTGCGTTGCTCGGTCTAAACCGTCAACCGTTCTATATACTGCCTCTACAATATCGTAAGCTGCATGTATTGCTTTACGGTCTGTATCAATATCTTCCAAAGTAATTGTTTTCGTCTTTTTTGGTTTTTCTTCGTTTTCCGCTCTGCTCATAGAGGCAACAGAAGGTGGCGGAGTAACAGGTGTACTTACCTTTGGTGATAAATTAGTTGTCGCTGAATTAAGCGATACCGCAGGTGTACCTTGGCTTGTATAGGCTTCATATATAAGGTGACAATCATTATTCACCTAATTATTTATTCGTTAGACGAATAATAATGTTACCAATGATGTATAGCGTTTGCTATAATAAAACCACACGTAATAAAATTAACCAGAACAATAAGTGTACGAATCAAGAGACTGATGTTTGCATCTCGTACACGAAGAGTAGGTACGTCTGGTTTGCATTCATCGGTTAAGCCTACCCGATGATCTACTGCACGCGACCAAATAAGCCAGAGTTTAGTGAGCATTAATATTTTTTACGCTTAGTGCCTTTATCTGAACGGGTTGCGCGAATACTTGTACCGCACCACTTACGCGCATAAGCTGCATAACTCTTTGTTACACGATGTGAGGGATTACCTCTATTAAATGCCGACTTTGGTTTATATGCCATCTCTTAATATTAAGAGAAACTATATTAATTGCAATTATTTATTAAATGTTTTTTTTACTAAAAGCGCTTGTTGACGAAGTAATACTTGTTGTGCATATTGACACTGTAGCTGCCCACCCATCTTTTCAATAATTGCATCACATTCTTTTAGAGTAAGTTGATTAACTTTTTTATTCTTTTTTTCGGACATGTAATTATTTAAGCCAAAATAATAAAAAATGCAGATTATGATATAAATACATGTATGGCACAAGTACCCAATAGAAATGATCAACTTAGACGTCAAGTCAACGCAGCTCGAAGTATTTTCAATGTGAACCACGTATTGCGTAAAAGCAGTGGCAATGCAGTATTGGCAAATGTACCAGTAACACCTTCCCCGCAGCCCGCCTACACTGCCACAGTGAGAGCAACATATGCCAATGCAGTATTAGCGGAAGACTTTGGTGATAGATGCGCCACCTTCATACAGTCTTTGTGTGGATATGCACCGAGTAATGTGGTGTCTGCTGCATGCATTTGTTCAGATGATAAAAATGCTCCCATCTTTCCTAATAACACTTTTGGTCAATACCCTGAATCTTTGCAACAATTTTCTGGACCTTTCTTTGCCGGGGGCATTGGTGGTTATCCTTTCACAGGTATAGTAGGTACCTTTGCATGGTCCTCCCACATCACTGACACTGGTGCCTTGTTCTACTACATTCAACCACACATTGGTATTACAGCTGCCGGGCAAGTGGGGTTCATGATCAGGCAAGGTCAGGCAACTGTATCAGCCACATGTGGTGCACTCAATGTGGCACAACAGTATGTGGCTACCGGTGGTGCAGAACCTACCTTCCCAGGTGCATTTCCCTTTGGTGAATATGATTATCAGCAGTATGTACTAACAGAAAACCTGTACAGTGCAAATAGTGGTGCAGTAAGAACCAGTCTGGTGAACAACTACAACACATACCAAGACAGTGCAGCTAATCCTAATGCCCTGGGCTATGGTGTGAGAATGAAGATTGCCACAGATGCCACCAGAGATGCTGCAGCTGCTGCATTCAAGGCCAACATATTACCTGCAGCTTATAACGCCTTGTTTGGTGCAAATAAATCTAGAGATGTGTTTGTGAGCGTGGGTACTTTCATTAATGTGGATGATGGTTTCAAAGCTTACATTGACTCTACTAGCTTTGAGAGATACAATCCGGTTACAGAAGACTACACCAATTACACTACAGCATTCAACAACGGCTTGTAAAGCATAAGTAATCACATGGCCGACGTAACCATTGGTAACCTACCTCCGGGCATTGCTTTGGGTCAATGTTTTGTACCTTTATCCGACACTGTAGCTACAGTTAAAGTGCGTGTGTCTGCCTTGCAAGTAGATTATAGTAACATCACTGGTAAGCCAACAAATACCATTCCTGCAGGGTTCATAGGACTGTGGTCAGGTGCAGCCAATGCCATACCTGCAGGATGGGCGTTATGTAATGGTGCCAATGGTACACCCAATCTAGTTGATAGATTTGTATTAGGTGCAGGCACTAGCACGCCAGCTGTGGGTGCAACAGGTGGAAGCAAAGACGCCATAGTAGTAAGTCACACACATACTGCATCTGATTCAGGGCATAGCCATTCTATTCCAGGTGCAAATAGTGGTCGAAACGGGTCCGCGAGTGGTGTTTTAGCCGTTACCGGTGGACAAGCTGGCACCGGTGCGACAACTAATGCAAGTAGCGCTAACATTACTGTAGCTGCAGCTGGTCAATCGGGTACCAATGCTAATCTGCCCCCTTATTATGCTTTGTGTTACATCATGAAGACTTAAGGTCTTTTTTGTCAAAAAGAGGGGAGGGGGTATACTTACGAGCGAAGCGAAAAGGCACGGCCCAGATTATTAAATATTACATATGGCTGATGTAACCATTGGTAACTTGCCTCCAGGTATTGCTCTAGGTCAATGTTTTGTGCCTTTATCCGACACTGTAGCTACAGTTAAAGCACGTGTGTCAGCCTTACAAGTAGATTATAGCAATATAACCAGTAAGCCAACAATACCAGCAGCTCAAGTTAATTCAGATTGGAATGCAAGCTCTGGGGTTGCTCAAATATTGAATAAGCCAACAATACCCACAATTGTAGGGTTTTCTGCAATTGTCTCGCTTGCCACTGTGGGTGCTGGAACGTGGGCCAAGCCTGCAGGCATAACTTGCATCAAGGTGACTGTTGTGGGAGCAGGTGGTGGTGGTGGCGGGCCTAATTTTCAAGGCACTACCGCCTTGGCAGGTGGAGCATCAGTGTTTGATACTGCTGGTATTAATGTAACAGGAAATGGTGGAGGTGCAGCTTCTGGAATAGGAACAAGAGGGGTGGGTGGAACTGGTGCTAATGGTGGTGTAAATATAACAGGTGCAGCTGGCTTTCCTGGAGGCAACGGCGGCAGTGGAGGAAGCTGGGGTGGAGGTGGACCAGGGCTTGGTCAATATGGGGTGGGTGGCTACGGCTTAGTAAATGGCAATACAACGTATGCTGGTGGAGGTGCAGGCGGTATAGCAATAAAATACATGACTATTACATCTGCAGCAACAAACTATTTATATACTATTGGGGCTGGTGGGAGAGGTTCATCTGGTGGATCTGCAGGTAATGCGGCAGCTGGTAATTCAGGTATTATTATAATAGAATATTGATTAAGTGCACTTTACCGTAAAGTAACTCCAATAAGAACTATATAAAAATTCTGCAAAAAAAATTATAAAATTTTTTAGCATGCACCTATATAGAAACCAAACGCTTTCTTCTATATGTATAAATTCCCGTACTGGGGTCTATATCCCCATGGGGGTTTCTGAGCCCACCTGGGGGTTTTAGAACACTACTCCTCTTTTAGATACCATGGTCTAGAATTAAAGACCACCTCTTGATCCACATCACCATACCACTTATGTTCACCTTCCACATAACGATCTATTTGTTTCTTTCTACTTAAGAAGTACTCCATAGCTGTTAACGTCTTTGTCTCTGTTGTATTATCCATTATGATAATGATACAGGATAATGTCTTAGCTAGCTAGACCTTCATACCGCTTCAATGCCTCATCAATACTGCAACACGTCCATCCAGTAATGCCCCACAGCGATGATCCTGGATAGGTCTCTGCAGGCTCAATAGTCATACCACCCATCACATAGCCATTATGTCTACCTATCTTAACTACCTCATATACGTTTAGGCTACTACCCTCTCTTGTCTGTTGGAAGATAGCCCTCTTACCCTCTCTCTTTAATTGCGTATAGACAAAGCCCTTCTTCTTAAACTGCGTTGGTATCGTTTTATATTCTTTAGTCTCTATATTCATCATGTGGTATATTGTATAGGGATTAAGCCAACTGCTCAAGCTCTTCACGACGATTGGTATGCATCACCGCACCCTCGGATACATATGACTCCAAAAGATGCTC
>Ga0164294_10001562_pt1 | contig 21198 bp, 19 predicted proteins | sample GEODES005metaG_FD_111479 | JGI IMG/M metagenome (GOLD analysis project Ga0164294, IMG submission 111479) | Oligotrophic lake water microbial communities from Sparkling Lake, Wisconsin, USA - GEODES005 metaG | ecosystem: Environmental > Aquatic > Freshwater > Lake | place: USA: Sparkling Lake...
CAGCGGCTGGGTTACCGGTACCGCGCGGCCCCTGCACCGGGGGCGCTCGACCCACGTGTGGCAGATCGAGTTGCGCGACGAAGCAGGCGACTTGACTTGCATCTCGCGCATCACCATGGCGATTTTGGCGCCGCGCTAAATGCGACACTGCGCCCACACACTGCCCGCGCCCAGCTCCTCGCCCTGACCCCCACCAACACCCTGGAAACCCGTGCATGCTTAAACACCGCGTCGGACTAGCCGCCAAAGGCCTGCTCATCCTGCTGCTGCTCGCAGGCCTGGGGTTTTGGGCCGTGGGCGGGCGCCCCGGTGTAATGCTGCTGTTTGTCAAATACGTCATCCGCCAAGATTACGGTCCCACGCAAGAGGTGGTGTGGCGCGTGCCTGCACCCAGCGCCGCGCTCACAGGCGAAAGGCCACCCAATGTGCTGCTGATCGTGGCCGATGACCTGGGGTTTAACGACGTCACGCTGCACGGCGGCGGCGTGGCAGGGGGCAGCGTGCCCACGCCAAACATCGACGCTATTGCGCGCCAGGGCGTGGATTTTCTGGCGGGTTATTCTGGCAACGCCACCTGTGCGCCGTCGCGCGCGGCCATGATGACCGGGCGCTATCCGACGCGCTTTGGCTTTGAGTTCACACCCACACCCAAGCAGTTTATGAAGGTGCTGGCCGCTGCCAACCCGGGCGGCGATGCAAGACCTGTGCTTTACCACGCAGAGCGCGAGGCCGACTTGATTCCCTATGAGGACATGGGCTTGCCTACTACCGAGGTGACGCTGGCGCGTTCACTCAAAGGCGCGGGCTACCGCACCCTGCACCTAGGCAAATGGCATTTGGGCGACAGCCCGCAATTCCGCGCCTATGCGCATGGGTTTGACGAGTCGCTCTCACTGATGCATGGCGCGTCCATGTTCTTGCCTGAAGAAGCCCCCAACGTGGTGAACTCCAAGCAGGACTATGACTCGATCGACAAATTTTTGTGGGCTGCGCACCCCTGGGGCATCCGCTTTAATGACGGCCAACTCTTCAAGCCGGCGCGCTACATGACGGACTATTTGACCGACGAGGCCATCAAGGCCATGGATGCCAACCGAGCGCAGCCCTTCTTTATGTACCTGGCCTACAACGCACCGCACACGCCATTGCAAGCCACCCGAGAAGACTACGACGCGCTGGCCCACATCCCGGACCACACTACGCGCGTTTACGCCGCCATGATCCGATCGCTGGACCGCAACATCGGGCGCATCCTGCAGCGCCTCAAAGACCAGGGGATGGACGACAACACCCTGGTCATCTTCACCAGCGACAACGGCGGCGCGAACTACATCGGCGTGCCCGACCTGAACAAACCCTACCGGGGCTGGAAGGCTACGTTTTATGAAGGCGGCATCCGTGTGCCCTTTTTCATGCGCTGGCCCAAGGGCATGCCCCAAGGCATCAGCTACACCCAGCCCATCAGCCACATGGACATCTTCAGCACAGCGCTGGCTGCGGCCGGTGCCAAGCCGCCCCCGGACCGGCCCATTGACGGGGTGAACCTGTTGCCCTTTTTGCAGGGCACGCGCGCCGACGCGCCGCACCGCCAGATTTTCTGGCGCACCGACACTTACCTGGCCATGCGCGAAGGCGACTGGAAGCTACAAGTGACGCAACGCCCTAAGCAAGATCTGCTCTACAACCTGGCCAGCGACCCGGGCGAGAAGACCGACCTGGCCAAGCAACAAAGCGCGCGCCTGGCCAACATGAAGGCCGATCTGCTGGCCTTTAATGCCCGCCAGGCCAAGCCCTTGTGGCCTTCGCTGGCTGAAGGGGCTTTTAGTATCGACAAGACACTCAAAGACCCCGTAAAACCGGGCGACGCCTATGTTTATTACGCCAATTAGCCCGACCTTGGAATCACCAGCCCGAACGGATGGACATGGAACCGTCTCTTTTGCCCCACGATGCACTTAAAGCGCAGCTCCAAGCCGCGCGCGCACTGGTGGCGAACAACCAGCTGGACCAGGGTCGCGCCGCGTGCGAGGCCATCCTGACCCGAGACCCAGGGCATTTTGATGCGCTGGTCTTGTTGGGCGTGGTTCACTCAAAAAATCAACAGGCAAACGCCGCCGTCGAGGCGTTTTGCCGCGCTCTGGAGATTCGCCCGGCAAGCCATGCGGCCTATTACGGCCTGGGCGTTGCCATGTGCCAGCTCCAGCAGTTCGCCGCCGGCATCGAATGCTTTGACCAGGCGCTGGTGCACCAGCCCGGCTACGCTGCGGCACTGTGTGATCGTGCCAGCGCCCTGGGTGAGCTGGGGCGCTGGAGCGAGGCCCTGGCGGACTATGAGCAAACCCTTGCGCTCACGCCGCAGAACGCCGAGGCACTGGGCTTTCGCGGCAACGCCTTGCTTGCGCTGGGGCGGGTGGACGCGGCCATCGCCAGCCTGAGCCAATCCCTGGCCTTGGATCCGCAGGCGGCATCCACGCATCTGAATTTGGGCAATGCCCACCAGGCGGCCGGGGACTATGGCCAAGCACTTGCCAGCTACGACCGCGCGTTGGCACTCAAACCCCATTACCTGCTGGCCTATAGCAACCGCAGCGTGGCGCTCAAACACCTGCACCGCCTCGACGAGGCCCTGGCCAGCTGCGAACAGGCGCTGGCGCTGGACCCCGGCTACGCCGATGCACAGTGGAACAAGGCACTTACCTTGCTTCTCAAGGGTGATTTGCGTGCCGGTTTTTCCGGCTACCAGTGGCGCTGGAAAACGGCGGCCTTTGCAGCCGTTGACCGCCACTTTCCCCAGCCCCTGTGGCTTGGCGACGTGCCGGTGGCGGGCAAAACTGTTTTGCTGCACCCGGAACAGGGTTTGGGCGACACACTGCAATTTGTGCGCTATGCCAAGGCCGTGGCCGATCTGGGCGCACACGTGGTTTTGGAGGCAGAGCCGGCCTTGTTGGACCTGTTCACCGGTTTGGGCGGCGTGGCCACCCTGGTGCGCCAAGGCGATGCGCTACCGCCGTTTGACTTGGTTTGCCCCTTGCTGAGCCTGCCGGTGGCGCTGGGAACCGACCTGGCGTCGGTGCCAGCGGCCGTTCCCTATTTGCGTGCACGTGCCAGCGACCAGGCAACATGGAGCCAGCGCCTGGGGCCTAAAACCCGCCTGCGGGTGGGTTTGGTGTGGAGCGGCAGCCCAAGCCATAAAGACGACCACAACCGCAGCCTGTCCTTGGCCACGCTCATGGACGCCCTACCCGATGGCGCGCAGTACGTCAGCCTGCAAAAAGAGGTGCGCGCCAGCGACCACGCGGCCTTGGAGCGTGCCGGGCTCGCCCACTTTGGCCCGGTGATTAGCAGTTTTTCAGACACAGCCGCCTTGTGCGCGTGCATGGATGTGGTGATTTCGGTGGACACCAGCGTGGCCCATTTGAGCGGTGCGCTGGCGCGGCCGACCTGGGTCTTGCTGCCGTATTTACCCGACTGGCGCTGGCTGATGGACCGAGGCGACTCGCCTTGGTACCCCAGCGCACGCCTGTACCGCCAAAGCGCGCCGCGCGACTGGTCAGCGCCCCTGGCTGCGGTGCGCGCCGACGTGTTGGCCTTGATGGCCTAAGTTTGGCGCGCCAAACGCTCGCTCTTCCAGTAGACGTCGTCGCCCTGGCTGCCGTCGCTGCGGTGGCGATTCAAAACCCGCGCCAGCACAAACATCAGGTCCGACAAGCGGTTGAGGTATTGGCGCGGCGTCTCTTTGAGCGCCTCTTCGTTGCCCAGTGCAACCACAGCGCGCTCGGCCCGGCGTGCCACCGTGCGGCACACATGGGCCAGGGATGCAGCCCGGTTGCCTGCGGGCAGAATAAATTCTTGCAACTTAGGCAAGTCCTGGTTGTGACGCTCTAAGGCCTCGTCGAGCGCCAATACCGCGTCCATCTTGAGCAGCTCAAAGCCGGGAATCGAGAGTTCGCCGCCCAGGTTAAACAATTGGTGCTGGATGTCGACCAACAGATCGCGCACGGCATCGGGCATGGTCTCGCACAGCAGCACGCCAATGTGGCAGTTGAGCTCGTCGACATCGCCCATGGCGTGCACCCGCAGGCTGTTTTTGGAAACCCGGGTGTTGTCACCCAGGCCGGTGGTTCCGTTGTCTCCGGTGCGGGTGGCGATTTGTGTCAGGCGGTTTGCCATGGGCTGGGGTCTTTCAAAAAATAGAGTGTGGCTCCCACACGGTTGGGGCGGGCCAAAAGCAGTTGCTGCGTTCTTACGCGTTCACAGTCTCTGCCACGGCAGTGGCCAAAAACTCCATCTTGTTCTGCATGTCCAGGTCGCTGTCGGCGTGGCGCTTGGCGATTGCGTCAAACGCATCGGCGTGCTTCAAGAAGGCATCCACCACATCGGGGTCAAACTGGCCGCCCCGTTCGGCCGCTATTTGGGCCACTGCCTGCGCATGCGAAACGCCGGCCTTGTAGACCTTGTGGCTGACCATGGCATCGTACACATCAGCCACCGCCACCAGACGCGCAGACAGGGGAATAGCCTGGCCGTGCAACTTGTTGGGGTAGCCCTGGCCGTCCCAGTGCTCGTGGTGGGACAGTGCAAGCTCTTTGGCAATCTGTACGCCAGGGTCGGCGTAGCCCAGCATTTTTTCGGCCTGTTCCAAGGCGTCATGGCCGCGCACCGTGTGGCTTTGCATGGCCAGGCGGTCCTCGTGGTTGTACCGACCGGGCTTGAGCAACACCCGCTCTGCAATGGCCAGGGTACCCATGTCATACACCAACACCGCGCGCATCAGCTGCGCAACATAAGAGGGGCTGAGCGTGGCAGCAAAAGCGGCTTGCTGTCCCAGCGCCTGGACCAACACCGTCACATACGACTGCATGCGCAGCAGGTGCTGGGGCGTGTCCGCGTCGCGTCGCTCCAGCAAAGCCGCTATGGCAAACAAGAGCACGTCCTGCGCGGGTACGGCGTCGCTCGTAGACAGGTCGGCAGAGGGTACGGAAAGCGTCATGCTAGGTCCTCGCGTAGGCAAAAGGGGTTTGGTAAATCCATACCATTTTGCCATTGGGCGCGGTGTAGCTCGCATGGGCAATGAGCTGCGTGGCCTCAAAATCCAAACTCACCATATAAGCCCCAACGCGCAACTCCTGCGCAGACTTGGCCACCGCGCGCGGCATGCTTTCGGGGCGCTGAAAAAGATACACCATGTCGTAAGACGACCAGTCGGCCACCCAGATATCGGCGCGTGTCACGCGCGCCCAGGGCAGGCGCAGCGCGCACCACCAGCGCAACACGGCGCTCCACTCCAAACCATAAAACTGCGCTTGCGGGTAGGCGCTTCGCAAGGCCTTCAGGCCGTGTCCCATACCGCAACCCGCATCCAAAATACGCGCGCCGGCGGGCAGCGGCGCCACACCGGGCAGCGCGCGCAGAGCGGCCGCCGGTGTGGGGAACAAGGGCGCGTCCGCCCAGGCGTTCATGGGATAGACCAAGAGCATCACCGCCAAAGGCAGCAACCACACCCAGGGCGCAACGTCCCCCATGCCCAGGAGGGGCAACGTCAGCACAAACGACACCGGGAAACCCGCCGCAATGACGAGCTTGCGCCACCAACTGCTGCCCCACAAGCTCAGCACCACGCCCACGCTGGCGCCGGCCAGCAGCGCCAGCCCAAGCGAAAATCCCTGCATGGGCAACAGGCGAAAAACACCCCAGCTCGCACCCCAGCTCAGCAATGCGGGCAGGGGCCAGGGCGGCGCAGCACGCCAGCGCGATGGGGCTGGCGCGGTTTCGGATCGGGGATCAGACATGGCTGGGGGCTTTACCGGCTAGCGTTGGGTGAGAGGCGCTCGATCAAGCCATTGAGCTCGTCGAGCGAACCAAACTGGATTACCAACTCACCCATTTCTTCGATCCTGCCGGCGCGTTTGACGCGCTTTTTGATATGCACATCGACCTGCGCCAGCAGCAGGTCCGACAGCTCCTCCTCCACCCGCTTGAGGTCGCGTGACTTTTCTTTTTTTGGTTTGGACGCCACCAAAGAAAACTCCACCGTCAACTTTTTCACCAGGCTCTCGGCCTCGCGTACCGAGAGTTTTTTGCTCACAATCTGGTTGGCAGCGGTGATTTGGCTTGCGCGGTCCAGGGACAGCAAAGCGCGGGCGTGGCCCATGTCCAGGTCACCGGCCATCAACAGGGCTTGCACCGGATCGGCCAGGTTGAGCAAGCGCATCAGGTTGCTGGCGGCGCTGCGGGAGCGTCCCACGGACTGGGCGGCGGCCTCGTGGGTGAGGCCAAACTCTTTGATCAGGCGCTGCAGGCCTTGCGCCTCCTCCAGAGGGTTGAGGTCTTCGCGCTGCATGTTCTCGATGAGGGCCATGGCCGCCGCAGCTTCGTTGCCCACGTTGCGCACCAGCACCGGCACGCTGTCGAGCCCGGCCAACTTGGCGGCCCGAAAACGCCGCTCACCGGCAATGATCTCAAACACCGCGCGGCTTGAGCCCGCGGGCCGGTGGGCGCTGGCCTGTGCGTCGTCGAGCTGGCGAACCAAGATCGGCTGCATGATGCCCTGGGCCTTGATGCTTTCGGCCAGTTCGTAAAGCGCGCCCTCGTCCATGTGGGTGCGCGGCTGGTACACGCCAGGCACCAAGTCGCCCAAAAGCAAGGTCGTGGGTAGTCCATCGGACTGCGCACTGGTGTCCGGGGCAGCGTCTTGCACCTTAGGACCCAACAAGGCCTCCAAGCCCATACCGAGGCCTTTGGGTTTTTTGCTCACCATGGTGTGTTTCCTTTTTGAACGGATAGTGCTTGTAAGAGCGCATGGCCTTCGGGCCAATCGCCCAGTTGGGATTGCGCGTTGATATGGCCGGCGTGGCCGGCGTCGCTCCATTGCGAGCCCCAGGCCGCTGCAAATGCACGCGCGCGCTCCAAGCTGCAATATGGGTCGTTGTGGCTGCCCACCAACACCGAAGGAAAAGGCAAGGGCCTGATGACCACGGGCGCCCAGCTTTGGAGCATGGGGCGCAACTCGGTGCGTGCCGCGTCCCCTGGCGCTACCAAAAGTGCCCCTTGCACCCGCGCGGTGTTGCGTGAGCACGCCGCCCACGCCGCCACCAGCAAGCAGCCCAAGCTGTGCGCCACCAGGATGCAAGGGCGGCTTTGCTCGAGCAGCACCTCTTCCAAACGCGTAATCCAGTCGCCGCGCAAAGGTTTCATCCAGTCGTGCTGCTGCACCCGTTGGTAGCCGTGAAGCAGCTCCCAGCGGCTTTGCCAGTGGTCCGGGCCGGAGTTTTGCCAACCCGGCAACAACAGAACCTGGGGGAAGGGTGCCATGCAATCAGGCCATTGTGGGTATGCGGCGCACCATCTCCTGGGCGAAGGCAACAAAGGCCTGCGCACCCTTGGAGGCCGGGTCAAATGCCACGCCGGGCAGGCCAAAGCTCGGCGCCTCAGCCAGCCGTACGTTGCGGGGGATCACGGTGTCAAAAACCGTCTTACCGAAGTGCGCCTTGAGCTGCTCGCTGACCTGCTGTTGCAGGGTAATACGGGGGTCAAACATCACACGCAAAAGGCCGATTATTTTTAAATTGTCATTCAAATTGGCGCGCACTTGCTTGATGGTGTTGACCAGGTCGGTTAAACCCTCCAAAGCAAAGTACTCGCACTGCATGGGAACGATCACGCCGTGGGCGCAGCACAAGCCATTGAGCGTGAGCATGGATAAGGACGGCGGGCAATCGATGAGTACAAAGTCGTACTCGCCATCCACTGCTGCCAAGGCGGTTTTCAGGCGGCGCTCGCGGCGTTCTAGCTCGACCATCTCTACCTCGGCACCGGCCAATTCGCGGTTCGCACCCAAGATGTCGTAGCTGCAAGCGGCGGCCACCAGTTTGTCGCTGCGCGTGCGTGCCTCGGCAATGGTGGCAGACTCCAGCAGCACGTCGTACACCGTCAGCGTCAGGCTGCGCTTATCGACACCCGAGCCCATGGTGGCGTTGCCCTGCGGATCAAGGTCCACCATCAGCACGCGCTGGCCTAGTTGTGCCAGACCGGCGGCCAAGTTCACCGTGGTGGTGGTTTTTCCGACGCCGCCTTTCTGGTTGGCAATGCAAAAGATTTGGGCCATGGTTTGCTTGTAAGGTGAAAAAACGACTGCGGACAAAGACGTGATGAAAAGGGCATGCTGATAAAGGACGGGGCCAAGCCCTTGGTAGCCGCTACCGCAGCGCGCCCTGCAAAAGTTTCCTTGCGCGGGGCAGGGGAGTTTACGTTACCCCGCGCCGCATCCAGACCAGGCATCGATCGGCGTCTAGACCTGGCACCTGCAGCGGTTCCACGTGAAACACGGCCACGTTTGGGGCCAAAGCCGCCAGTTCAGCATCCGGATGCTTGCCTTTCATCGCCATCCAAACGCCCGCAGGCGCCAAAGCCAGCGCCGACCACTGGGTGAAGTCAGCCAGCGACGCGAAGGCACGCGAGCACACCACGTCATAAGGCTCCACCAAACTCTCGACCCGAGCGTGGATGCCCCGCAAGTTCGCCAGCTTCAGGCTCACCGCTGCCTGTTGCACAAATGCAGCCTTCTTGGCCACAGTGTCCACGCAATGCACCGTCAACGCAGGATCGCAAATCGCCAGCACCACGCCGGGCAAGCCAGCGCCCGCGCCCACGTCCAGCACACGAAGCGCTGGACCCAGGCCCAGCGCCACCAACTGCAGGCGCAAGGGGCGCACCACCGCCAAGCTGTCGAGCAGGTGGTAGGTGAGCATGTCGCGCGGCTCGCGTACGGCCGTCAGGTTATAGACCTTGGTCCATTTTTGGATCAGGGCCATGTAATCCAGCAGGGCTGCCACCTGCGCATCGTCCAAGGAAAGGGCCAGCTTTTCGAGCCCAGCGCGCAGCTCGGCCTCCAGCGGTCGGGTCACACTTGCGCCTCGGTGGCGATCGCTTTGGCAGAAAAATCGCGGAAGTTGCCTTTTTTCAGGTGAATCAGCAAAAGTGAGATCGTGGCAGGGGTAATGCCTGATAGGCGCGAAGCCTGACCCAGTGTTTCGGGGCGCAGCTGGTTCAGGCGTTGGCGCGCCTCTATGCTCAGGGCAGAAACCTGCATGTAGTCCAGCTCCGCAGGCAGGCGTAGATTCTCGTAATGGGAGGCGCGGCTTACCTCTTCTTGCTGGCGCGTGATGTAGCCCGAGTACTTGGCGGCAATCTCCACCTGCTCAATCACGCTGGCTACAAACACGTCTTGTGCCGTGGTGTCGTCCGTTGCGGATGCCAGCGCCACGCTCGCGTAGCGCCCCGCGTCCAGGCCCATCAAGTCGGCGTAGCGCACATCGGGGCGGCGCAGCAGTTCAGCCAAGTTGTATTCGTGCTCAATGGCCTTGCCCAACACGCGCTCCGACTCGCTGGCGGGCAGGTTGTTGGGGTTGACCCAGATGGAGCGCAGGCGCTCTGTTTCACGTGAAACCGCCTCGCGCTTGCGGCAAAACGCCGCCCAGCGCGCGTCGTCCACCAAGCCCAGCGCGCGGCCGGTTTCGGTCAAGCGCACGTCAGCGTTGTCCTCGCGCAATTGCAGCCGAAACTCGGCGCGGCTGGTGAACATGCGGTAGGGCTCGGTCACGCCCTTGGTAATCAAGTCGTCCACCAGCACGCCCAAGTAAGCCTCGTCGCGGCCCGGCAACCAGGTGTCGCCAGTCCAGGCGGTCTGCGCCCCGGCTTGCAGAGCGGCGTTCACCCCGGCAAACAGGCCTTGGGCGGCCGCCTCTTCGTAGCCCGTGGTGCCGTTGATCTGGCCGGCAAAAAACAGCCCGCCAATCTGCCGCGTCTCAAAACTGCTTTTCAGCGCGCGCGGGTCAAAGTAGTCGTACTCAATGGCGTAGCCCGGGCGCAGGATGTGTACGTTTTCCAGCCCCACCATGCTGCGCACCAGCGCGTACTGGATGTCAAAGGGCAGGCTGGTGGAAATACCGTTGGGGTAGTACTCGTGGGTCGTCAGGCCCTCGGGCTCCAAAAAAATCTGGTGGCTTTCTTTGTCGGCAAAGCGGTTAACCTTGTCTTCCACGCTGGGGCAGTAGCGCGGCCCCACGCCCTCGATGTTGCCGGTGAACATGGGGCTGCGGTCAAAACCGCTGCGAATGATCTCGTGGGTGCGCGCGTTGGTGTGGGTGATCCAGCAGGGCATTTGCTGCGGGTGCTGCTCCACGCGCCCCATAAAGCTGAACACCGGCATGGCGGCGCTCATGCCGCCGGGCATGCCGTCGCCAGGTTGTTCCTGGCATTTGCTGAAGTCAATGGTGCGCCCGTCAATGCGCGGTGGCGTGCCGGTCTTTAGGCGGCCTTGCGCCAGTTTCAGCTCTTTAAGGCGCGCGCTCAGGCGCAGGGCAGGTGGATCGCCCGCGCGCCCGGCGGCGTAGTTATTCATGCCCACGTGGATCTTGCCGTCCAAAAACGTGCCTGCGGTCAACACCACGGTCTTGGCGCGAAAGCTGATGCCGATTTGCGTCACCGCGCCCACCACCCGGTCGCCCTCCACCAGCAAGTCGTCCACCGCCTGCTGGAACAGCGACAGGTTCGGCTGGTTTTCCAGCATGCGGCGGATAGCCGCTTTGTACAAAATGCGGTCCGCCTGCGCGCGGGTGGCTCGCACCGCCGGGCCTTTGCTGGAGTTCAGAATGCGGAACTGCACGCCGCTCTCGTCAGTGGCCAGCGCCATGGCGCCGCCCAAGGCGTCCACCTCTTTGACCAGATGGCCTTTACCGATGCCGCCAATCGACGGGTTGCAGCTCATTTGCCCCAGGGTTTCGATGTTGTGCGTCAGCAGCAGAGTTGTGCAACCCATGCGCGCTGCGGCCAGCGCGGCCTCGCACCCGGCGTGGCCGCCGCCGACGACGATGACGTCAAACTGTTGGGGATAAAGCATGGCGGGCAATCAAAACGGGGGAGGAGGGTAATTTTACCGGCGCGCACCCAAACTCGGTTTCAAGACGCGCGCGGGACATTCCCTAGTCTTTCCCCTAAGTGCCTTCACACCGCTGCTGGGGTAGAGTGAACGATTACTTTTCCCCGTGGAGCCCGCGCATGTCCAGTCCATCCCTTAAAGACCAGGTCAGCCCCGAAGAGTGGCAATTGCGCGTTGATATGGCGGCCTGCTACCGCCTGGTAGCGGCTTATGGCTGGAGTGATTTGATTTTTACCCACATCAGCGCGCGCATTCCCGGCCCCGAGCACCAGTTTTTGATCAATCCCTACGGCCTGCTGTTTGAAGAAATCACTGCCAGCAGCCTGATCAAAATTGACCAGGCGGGCAACAAGCTCAGCGAGTCGGTGCACCCGGTCAACCCGGCGGGCTTTGTCATCCATAGCGCGGTGCACGCGGTGCGCGAAGACGCGGCCTGCGTCTTGCACACCCACACCCGCGCGGGCGTGGCGGTCAGCGCCCAGGCTTGCGGCGTGCTGCCCATCAGCCAGCAGTCGACCTTTGTGCTGGCCTCTTTGGGCTACCACAGCTATGAGGGCGTGGCCCTGCGCGACGACGAAAAGCCGCGCCTGCAAGCCGACCTGGGCGCCGCCAAACACCTGATGCTGCGCAACCACGGCCTGCTGGTGGTGGGCAGCAGCATCCCCGAGGCGTTTTTGCTGATGTACAACTTTGAGTCCACCTGCCAGATTCAAATCGCTGCCCAAGCTGGGGGCACGCTCACGCCGGTGGACCCGCGCATCATCGACGGCGTGGGCCAGGCCATGCGCGCCCAAACGGACGGCTTGGGCGGCGCTTTTGCCTGGCCAGCGATGATGCGCAAACTCGACCGCATGGACAGCAGCTACCGCGATTAACCATACACTGGTGTTTTGTCGAAGCTGCATTCAAGCTCGCCGCGCCCATTTCAAAACCCACCCAGGTCCCGCCCATGAACACCCGCACCACGCCAGCCAGCCAGACATTCGACTACATCATCGTGGGCGCCGGCGCGGCTGGCTGCGTGGTAGCCAGCCGCCTGAGCGAAGACCCCGGCGTGCGTGTCTGCCTTTTAGAGGCCGGTGGCCCCGACACCTCGGTGCTGATCCACGCGCCCATGGGCTTTGCCGTCAGCGCACCGCTCAAAGTGCACAACTGGGGCTACGAGACCGTGCCGCAACCCGGCTTCAAGGGCCGGCGCGGCTACCAGCCGCGCGGCAAGGTGATGGGCGGCAGCAGCTCCATCAACGCCATGGTCTACACGCGCGGCCACCGCGCCGACTACGACCACTGGGCCAGCCTGGGCAACCCCGGTTGGAGCTATGACGAGGTGTTGCCGCTATTCAAACGCGCCGAGCACAACCACTGCTTTGGCGAAAACGCCTACCGCGGCACCAGCGGCCCGCTGCAAGTGAGCTACCTGCGCAGCCCCAGCCCCCTCAACGAGGTGTTCTTTCAGGCCTGCGAACAAACCGGCTTGCCCCGCACCGAGGACTACAACGGCGCGCAGCAACTCGGTTGCGGCCCCACCCAGGCCATGCAATCCAACGGCGAACGCTGCAGCGCCTCCAAGGCCTATATCACCCCGCAACGCGGGTGCAGCAACCTGACCGTCATCACCCAAGCCCACACCCGGCGCGTGCTGATGGACGGCAAACGCGCCATCGGCGTGGAATACGAGCAGGGCGGCCAAGTGCACCAACTGCACGCCGCGCGCGAGGTGGTTTTGAGCGCCGGTGCCTTTGGTTCGCCCCAGTTGCTCATGCTCTCGGGCATAGGCCCGCAAGAGCAACTCCAAGCCCACGGCATTGCCACGGTGCACACGCTGCCTGGCGTGGGGCAAAACCTGCAAGACCATGTGACTACAGTGCTGATTCAGCGCACGGCGCGCACCGAGGCGGCGATGGGCATTTCACTGCGCGGCTTGGTCGACGTAGTCAAAGCGATTTTCCAGTGGCGCAACAAGCGCACTGGCTGGGTAACGTCCAACGTGGCCGAATCGCAAGGCTTTTTAAAAACGGACCCCAGCGCCGACAAGCCCGACATCCAGCTCGCCCTGTGCACTGGCATCATCGACGACCACAACCGCAAAACCCATCTGGGCCACGGCTACACCCTGCATGTGACCTTGTGCCGCCCCAAGAGCCGGGGCAGCGTGACGCTGCAAAGCGCAAAGTCTAGCGACGCGCCACTGATCGATCCCGCTTTTTTCCAGCATCCCGACGACATGGCCACCTTAGTCAAGGGCACCCAAATGGGCATGGACATCTTGCAGGCCAAGCCGTTTGATACCTACCGGGGCGAGATGCTGTACCCGGTGGAGCGCAACAACCCGGTGCAGATCGAGTCCTTTTTGCGCGACCACTCCGATACCGAGTACCACCCCTGCGGCACCTGCAAAATGGGTCTGCACAGCGATCCGATGGCCGTGGTCGATGCCGAGTTGCGCGTGCACGGCGTACAGGGCCTGCGGGTGGTGGACACGTCCATCATGCCCACGCTCACCGGCGGCAACACCACCGCGCCGACCATCATGATTGGTGAAAAAGCCGCCGACCTGATCCGCAGCGGCCACTAAGCTCCCGCTTAGGCGGCGCTAGGCGCGGCCACCACCGGCCGCTGCCTCCATGCCAAGGCTGCGCCCAAGCACTGCGCCAGCGCTGACACCAACAGGCCACGCTCCAAACCACCCGGGCCGTCAGCAATCCAACCGACCAACATGGGGCCGACGATTTGCCCTGCGGCAAATACCACGGTGAACGCGCTGATGCCCTGGGCCCAGGCGCTAGGGGGCAGGTTGTGGCGCACCAGCGCCGTGCTAGACGCCACGATGGACAAAAACACCCCGCCAAACAAGAGGCCTGAGACCACTACCAGGACAAAGTTCTGCGTCAGCGCGGGCAAGGCAATGGCCAAACCCAAAAGCGCATTGAGCCGCGCCATGGCGCCGCCACCTTGCTGGCGATTGAGCAAGCCAGCCCAAATGCGCGATGACGCCACCACCGCCAAACCCAGCAGGCCGTAAAAGACCGTGACCGCCGACCCGCTGGCGCCCTGTTCGCGCAGCAACGCCACCGCGAACGTCATGTAGCCGATGTAGCCCACGCCAAACATCCCGTAGCCGGCCAAAGAAAAACCAAAGGCCCGCCAGCGAAAGCCATCGGTCGCACCGCGAGCCACCGCCGTGGCGGGCAACTGTTCCCATTGCACCATCACCCGCGCGGGCCAGCGCAGCAAAGCGGTCGCGGCAAAGCACAGCAGCGCCAGCGCCCACCAGGCAAAACGCCAACTGTGGGCCTGATCGGCAAAAGCATCCAGCACCCACGGCACCAAAACCGCCGACAGCGCGATACCCACTCCGGTCCCGCCGTAATACAAGCCCAGCAACAGCCCTGCCTGCGCCGGGTCCCGGCTGCCCAAGCGCGCTGCCAGCAAACCACCGGACACAAACACCAGCGCGCTGGCAACGCCGGCCAACAAACGCTGCACCAAAAGCACCGAAGCATCGGTAAAAAAACCACACAAGCCCATGAACAGCGCCGCCAACAGCGAGCCCGACCACAGCAAGACGGTAGGCGACACCAGGCGCATCAGCGCGGGCATGGCCAGCGCGCCGAGCAAATAGCCCACCGCATTACTGGTGTTCATAGCACCGGCCATGGTGTAAGTCCACTCCAAATCGGTGCGCATGCCCGGCAACAACAAGCCATAGGCAAAGCGGGTCACACCCAAAGAGACGGCTGCGCCCGCCGACAGGGCCAAAGCAAGCCAAAATAGGGGACGCGAAGGTTGGGACACAGTCTCTCCGACACCATGGAAGCGGCCATTGTGCGCCGCATCAGCGCCTACCCTTGGCCCAAAAACAACTTTGCTTTTTGCGAACCCAGGCACCCCATTTTTGAAAGCTCCTATGACCACCTTGTTCGATCCCTTGGCCCTTGGCCCCATCACACTGGCCAACCGTGCCGTTATGGCGCCGCTCACCCGCAACCGCGCCCCTGGCGCCTTGGCCACCGCCGCCATGGCGACCTACTACACCCAACGCGCCGACCCAAAAAACGGCGCCGGACTCATCATCACCGAGGCCACGGCCATCAGCCACCAGGGCCAAGGCTATTCCGACGTGCCCGGTATCTGGAGCCAGGCGCAGGTACAGGCCTGGAAGCCGGTCACCACGTCCGTACACGCAGCGGGCGGCAAGATTTTCATGCAGCTCTGGCACGTGGGGCGCGTCTCGCACGTCGATTTGCAGCCCGGCGGCCAGGCGCCGGTGGCACCCTCGGCCATCACCGCCAACACCAAAACGGTGCTCATCACCGACGGCGTGGCGCATTTTGTAGCCACCTCAGAGCCACGTGCCCTGCGCTTGGACGAGCTGCCGGGTCTGTTGGTCGACTACCGCACGGCAGCGCGCAACGCCATGGCCGCCGGTTTTGACGGCGTGGAAGTGCACGCCGCCAACGGCTATTTGATCGACCAGTTCTTGCGCTCGGGCTCCAACCACCGCACCGACGCCTATGGCGGCAGCATCGAAAACCGCGCCCGCCTGTTGGTCGAGGTGATGCAAGCCATCTGCACGGAGATCGGCGGCGCCCATGTTGCGCTGCGCCTGTCGCCCGTCACCCCCGCCAACGACGCAGCCGACCCGCATCCCCAGCCCTTGTTTGACTACGTGGTGCAGCAGCTCGCGCCGCTCGGTCTGGCCTATGTGCACGTCATCGAAGGCTCTACCGGCGCCGAGCGGGACTACCAACAAGGTGACACACCGTTTGACTACGCCGCCTTGCGCCAGTGCTACCGCAGCGCCGGTGGCCACGCCGCCTGGATGGTCAACAACGCTTACGACCTGCCTTTGGCCAAGCAGGCACTGGCCAGTGGCGCCGACCTGGTTGCCTTTGGCAAGCCCTTTATCGCCAACCCCGATCTGACCCGCCGCCTGCGCGAAGGCGCGCCACTCAACCCGGCCGACCGCAAGACCTTTTACGGCGGCGGCGCCCAGGGCTATACGGACTACCCGGCGATGGGCGACTGAGCCGCCAGCATCGACAGGCGAATCAGGGTCCCTTCCAGCGCTTGAGCAGCAAAGCGTTGGCCATGACACTGACCGAGCTCAGCGCCATGGCCGCGCCCGCGAGCACCGGGTTCAGGTAACCCAAGGCCGCCAGCGGAATCCCCGCCACGTTGTAGAAAAAGGCCCAAAACAGGTTTTGCCGGATCTTGGATACGGTGCGCCGGGAAATATCCAGGGCTGCGGCCACCAGGCGCGGCTCACCGCGCATCAGGGTAATTCCGGCGGCGTGCATGGCGACGTCGGTGCCGCCGCCACCGCTGTTAGCCATGGCCATGCCGACATCGGCCGCCGCTAAAGCCGGCGCGTCGTTCACACCATCACCCACCATGGCTACAACAAAACAGTGGTCGGCGTTGCCCTTGAGCGCGGAAATCTTGGCCGCTTTGTCGCCGGGCAGCACCTCGGCCAGCACCTCGGCACTGCCCGGGCTGGCGTCCAGACCCAAACGGCGCGCCATAGCCCGCGCGGCGCCCCAGTTATCACCTGACACCATCACCGTGCGAATGCCACGCACGCGCAGCTGGGCAATCGCCTCTTTTGCGCCGGGCTTGGGCTCGTCAGTAAACGCTAGCAAAGCGCGCAGTTGCCACGCGCCGTCCACTTGTTGGACCAGCGCGGACACGCTGGCGCCCGCGGACTCGAGCGCGCGGGCCTGTGCGCCAAAGGCCTGGCCAGCCGCCGTGTGGGAGTCCGCGTGGGCGCCAAGCTCCCGCATCCAGCGCAGGCTACCCAGGCCGTAAACCTGACCGTCCACCTGGCCCTCGGTGCCACGCCCAGCTACGGAGCGCACCGCCGCCACCGGCAACAGCGCCAATCCCAACGCTGCGGCACGCTCCACGACGGCGTGGGCCAACGGATGCTCGCTGCCACTTTGCAAGCTTGCGCAGATCTGCAACCACCCGGTGTCCATGACCGTACTGCTACCCAGAGTTGCCGGTGTGCTCATGGCATCGAACGCCAGCAAGGTTGTGAGCTGAGGGCGCCCCACCGTCAAGGTGCCGGTTTTGTCAAAAGCCACCACATCTACCTGGTGCGCCAGTTCCAGCGCCTGCGCGTCCTTGATCAAAATGCCGTACTTCGCCGCCACGCCCGTGCCCGCCATGATGGCCACGGGAGTCGCCAGCCCCAGCGCGCAGGGGCAGGCAATCACCAACACCGCCACTGCGCGGATCAGCGCCATCTCAAAACTGTGGCCGGTGAGCCACCACGCCAAGAGCGTCGCCACCGCCAACAGCAAGACCACCGGCACAAACACGGCACTTACTTGGTCCACCAGGCGCTGAATGGGTGCCTTGGCCGCCTGCGCGTCTTCCACCAGACGGATGATGTTCGACAGCATGGTTTGCGCGCCCACCGCTGTCACGCGCACCAGCACCCGGCCTTCGCCATTGATGGAGCCGCCCGTCACCCGCGCACCCGCCTCTTTGGCCACGGGCAGCGACTCCCCGGTCAGCATCGACTCGTCCACCTGGGTCGCGCCTTCGTGCACCAGCCCGTCCACCGCAAAACGCTCGCCGGGTTTGACCACCAAGGTGTCGCCCACCATCACTTCGGCCACCGAAACGTCCACTTCGCCCTCGGGGCGCAGCAAATGCGCGCGTTCGGGACGCAGCGCGTGCAGGGCGCGAATGGCCGAAGTGGTTTGCCGCTTGGCCCGAACCTCAAGCCACTTGCCCAGCAGCACCAGGCTAATCACCAGCGCCGAGCCTTCAAAGTACAAATGCACCAGGGCGCCTGCCGGAGTGCTGAGCCACAGCCACACGGACAAGGCCCAGCCCGCCGTGGTGCCCAGCGACACCAGCAGGTCCATATTGCCGCTGCCGTTTTTTACCGCGTGCCAGCCCGCAATGTAAAAGCGCGCCCCCAGCAGAAACTGCACTGGCGTGGCCAAGGCAAACTGCCAGCTGGGCGCCAGCATCCAGTGCTGGCCCAGCATGTCCCCCAGCATAGGCAGCAATAGGGGGAGCGACAAAGCCAGGCCCCAGGCCACCGGCGCAAAGCCAGCCCAGGCCCCAGCGTCCGGGTGGTCAATGGCCGCATCCGCCGCCTTGGGTTCGTAACCGGCATCACGCACTGCGCGGCGCAGCAAAGCATCCATTTGTGCGGCCTGCTGCAAGTCCGCCGGGAAAGCAATGCGCGCCGACTCGGTGGCCAGATTCACGTTGGCGTCTTGCACGCCGGGCACTCGCTTGAGCGCTTTTTCCACCCGCCCCACGCACGAGGCACAGGTCATGCCGCCAATGCCAATGTCCAGGCTAAGCACTTCGTTGGACACTGAATCGGTCATGCGGCTGATTACCTTTGGGTGGTGGCGGAAAAGGGCTTGAAAAAGAGCGATACAGGTGCAAGGTTAAGCTAATGGGCCGTATTGCCGCTGTTCTGAACCACTGCCCTTATTTTTGAAAGTTCACCATGAACCACGTATTTACCGTCACCGGCATGACCTGCGGTCATTGCGAAAAAGCCGTCACTGCAGCCATTGTGCAGGTCGATCCGAGAGCCTCTGTAGCCATTGAGCGCGCTGCCAACAAGGTGCAGGTGCAGTCGGAGCAGAGCCATGAAGCACTGGCACATGCGATTGTCGAGGAAGGTTACGCGGTGACGGGCTGATCTGGGTCAAAGCGTGGCCTTTTCGCGTAGCCGTTTGTTTCCCAGAGCCATTCGTTTGCCATCAACGGGGTTTGCTTTCCCCGCCTCACCCCCCAGCCCCCTCTCCTCCCCCGCGGGGAGGAGAGGGGGAGCCGAACAGCCACATTTGGCTTTTTCGCTTCGGCTAAGGCACCACTGGCCACTGCCCGCTGCGTGAGCGGTGCACTTGCGATGGCGCTGCCTAGCGTTTTTTGCAGACTGTGCCCGCGCGACAAGTCAGGTCGATCGCCAGTAGAAGGCTAGCCGACGCGACAAAATCAAATGTGGCCGTTCTCTCCCCCTTTCCGCCCCGGTGGGGGTGGAAAGGGGGCCGGGGGGATAGGGGGGGCTACAAAAGCATGAAACAAAAAAACGAAGGCTAAGGTAGCCAACACAAATCAACCCAACACCATCTCCCCACCCAACGCCCCCAACAAATCCGGCAACAAGCGTGACAACTCGCCAGTTGCAATCGCCACATCCGCATCAAAGTGGTCATCCGAGCGGTCACCAGCAGCCACCGGCGCCTCATCCGCCACCACATCCAAAAACGCCACTTTTTTCAGCTGCAAAGAATCAGTCAGCAAAAAGGACACGCGGTCATTCCAGGTCAAGGCCAGACGGGACGGCACTTTGCCGTTGGCGATGTGTTGGACCACCTCGTCGGTGTCCAAAGCGTGGCGGGTGTAACGCACCACGGCCTTGGATTCATCGGCCGCCTTGAGCTCGCACTCGCGGTCCACGCTAAAGCCTGCGGGGGCTTCTTGAAAGGCCAACCACTGCGCCATAGCTGTTGCAGGTGCGGTTTGGGTGTTTACCAGACCCAGTGCCAGACCGTCCACCGCCTTCACTAGGCTGGTGAGCGCTTCGTCTGCCTTGGCCTGGCTGCCCGCGTCCAGCGCCAGGAGTTGGGCTTGCGGATCGAGCCAGAGGGTCACGCTGGCCTGTTTGGTAAAAGCCATAGGCAGCAGCGCCAAGCGCGCATCGTCGCCTAAAGTGCGAATTTCTTTTTTGCCGGGTTTGCGCCCCGTCATGGCCTCTATTTTTGCGACTTCTTCCTGCACCTTGCGTTTAACCACAGAACCAGGAACCGTTTTGGTTTCAAGCGTCCACTTCATGATCCACTGACCGGCCACCACCTCGACGCAAGCGCCGTGGGCCTGACCACGCGGTTCGGTCCACCCGACGGACTTTTCTTGGGACGCGCCGCACTCCACAAAGTGCGCTTGCTGCAATGCCGCTTCCAGTTGCGCCTGGGTCACGGTCCAAGGCGTCGCCAGGCGATACACCATCAAATTTTTAAACACATTGAACTTTCTTGAGTTGCCACTTTGACAGCGGTCATTTTCATTTAACTTTACAAGCGCTTGCCTTAGCGCAATGGGGCGTACACAGATGGCAAGCACACTGCAAGGCAGCGGGATGTGGTTTCCACATTCCACACAAACCTTAAAGGACAAGCCCGATGAAATTAGCCCTGAAATCCCTGTTCGTCGCCGCCCTAAGCGCACTTGCCCTGACCACCACGGCACAAACCGGCCCAAAAGACGCGCACCTTGGCATGATGGAAATGCATCCAATGCACAACATGAACCCAGAAAAAACAGCGGCTATGGTGGGGCGCCATCTGGGCCACCTCCGGGCCAAGCTACGCCTTGGTACCACTCAAGAAGCCGCCTGGGCTACTTTCGCTACGGCAATGAAGCCTCCGGCTTCGATGGGCATGCCGCATCCAGAGCGCGCAGAAATAGAGAAACTCTCCACGCCCGAGCGCATTGACAAAATGCGGGCCTTTCGTACCCTGCACCACGACGCCATGCTGGCCGAAATGAACACGCGCGAAGAAGCCGTAAAAACGTTTTATGCGACGCTGAGCCCTGAACAAAAAAAGACCTTTGACGCGGAACACGCCCGTATGGGGCGCCACGGCGGGCGTTAAGCCTCCCATGTCAGCCATGTCAATTCCCTAGGCCAGCATTTTTTTCAGTTCGCCGCTGGCAATCAGGGCTTGCACATCGGTGGCACCACCGACCAAGCTGCCTTTGACAAAGACCATGGGAAATGTGGGCCAGCCGGTCCACATTTTCAAAGCGTTACGTTTGCGCCAATCATTGAAGTAGCTTCCAAACTCCAGGTACTTGTGCGCAATACCCGCCTGAGTAAGCGCTGCGCGGGCCTTTTTTGGCATAGGGTTCCAAGCCATTCCTACCACCACCACTGCGTGAGCCGCGATGGCTGCTTTTACTTCATCAACAATCTCGTGGTGATGCGACGCTACGCCGGCGCGCACTGCTGGATGGATGTCCGATTCGTTCAATATGGCTCTTGGCATCGCTATTTCCTTCTAAATCATGATTATGGATCGGGCCCTTCATTCGACCTTACTGCTGGCGCGGCGGTAGTCCTTACACTTGCCCGATGGACCAGACCCCAATCCAGCAAACGGTAATTCGGGAAGTGAGTGTCTTGCAGGTCTTCGGGTGGTTGGTGTTGGGCATGCGCGACCTCACAGAGTTGCGTTGGTTCAGTTTGGCGCACGGTATGGTTTTGACGCTCTTTGGCGCCG
>Ga0164294_10001565_pt1 | contig 21180 bp, 21 predicted proteins | sample GEODES005metaG_FD_111479 | JGI IMG/M metagenome (GOLD analysis project Ga0164294, IMG submission 111479) | Oligotrophic lake water microbial communities from Sparkling Lake, Wisconsin, USA - GEODES005 metaG | ecosystem: Environmental > Aquatic > Freshwater > Lake | place: USA: Sparkling Lake...
AGTTCTCCTCCTCTTCGGGGTCGCCTACTGGTTTTGGGGGCCTAGCATTGCCTTCAAGGCCCGCTCCTACATCTCCAGGCATTATGCGGAAAAAGCCGAAAAGGAAATGGCTCTCAAGGACTGGACCAATGCTTATATCACGCTTTCTTTAGCCGCCAGTTGGCGCACCGATCATCCGCTCGTCTTAAGGCTAACCGTCGATTTTTTGAATGCCGTTGGTGCCGATACTGAAAGCGTGCTCACAGCCTACGGCAAACTCATCACCGCTGGCGTAGCCACCGATGATGACATCTTAAAAATGGGCAATATTTTTGTCCAGCAGCTCGACATTGTCAGCAGTCTTGCTCTGCTCGAAAAGCTCAGCCCAGAGAAGCGCGCTAAACGCCAAGCCCTGGAACTCTTGGCCAACATTCAGCGAGTCCAGGGACAGACACAGCTGGCTGAACGGACCCTGAGGCAGGCCCTCAGCATGGATAAAGACGAGCCGATGTGCCAACTCCGCTTAGCCATGCTTGATCTGCAAGCGGGTGGCTTTGCTGAAATCAAAGAACGTGCACAAGAAGTCATCTGGAAATTGTCTACAAGAAAAGACCGAGCAGGCATGGTTGCCATCGAAACGCTGTGCAGCAGCAAGGAACTTACCAGCGCGCAGGCTGAAACCCTTTTGGCCCGATTGGAGGAGCACCCAGATAAATCCCCCGCTATCCGCTACAATGCACTGTCAGCCGTACTCAAGACGCAGCCAAAAAAACGCCCAGAAATCCTCAACCGCGAAACCAACCCAGAGACCCATCGGACTGAATCCGAATTGGTCACTCTCATGCAGTGGTTATTGCGCGAACATGAGCCACAACGCGTCGTCTCCTTAAAACAAGGCAACCTATTCACCAAATCTGCCGTCCTCATTCAGCCCTACCTGCAAGCATTGGCTGACATGCAACGCTGGAATGAACTGAACGAGACTCTGGCGCGCCCAGCAGGCCTTTCCATTTCATCGGCTTCGGCAGCCCTCTGGCGGGCCCGGGCTGCTCGTCACTTAGACGCTGCAAACCTTCGTGCCAAACAGCAACTGGACATTGTTTATGAAGCAACGGGGCATGGCCGAGAGGGGGCGACAGCTATGGCCGCTGCCACTCTGGCTGAAGACATTGGCCTCTGGGACGTCGCCCTGCTTTTCTACGAAGGGCTGGCGAAAAACCAACCTCAATCACGCCTCCAGATGATCGAAAAAGTTCAAGAGATGGCGATCCGCGATCGTGACACGAGCGCTACCTTAAACGCCGCCCGCAGGCTGCTTGAGATCCGTCCAAACAATCGGCAATATGCAGATCGTGCCCTTTACTTGCAGCTTCTTTCAGGCGATGAAGTCGAGCTTGCAGCTGAAAAAGTAGCCCATGCCGACTCGGCCACAGCCAATCGCCTAGAGGATCATTTTGTGCGCGCTCTGGCTGCTTACCGACTGGGTGATCTGACCAGCCTGCGCCTCCATTTAGACAAGGTCAGTGACATCAGCGAACTCACCCAAGGGCAACGCGCAGTTCACGCAGGATTACTTTCGATCAGCGGTCGGGTGGGACCGGCCTATCAAATCGCGGAGCAGATCCCGTCGATTCTGTTACTCAGAGAAGAACTGCACTTTCTCAAACGCGCCCTTTAGTGGGATTCATCGCTTAGGCCAGGCAAAGCTGGAGCTTTGTCCGCATAGCGATCCAAGCGATTCGATAGGATGAGTAAAGTCGGCGCCCAAAGCCCAACAAAGATGCCGAAGCGTTCTGCATGAGTCTTCAGCTCAGCATCTGAACTGTTCAGAAACCACCGGATCCAGATCGTCAGAAAGTATGCCTGCCTGGAAACAGACAGTGCTCAAAGTTCAGCAGATACGTGGATTCATATCCGCAGCCTAAGCACCCAAAGGCCTGATGAACAAGCCGCAAACAAATCATGCGGCAGGTTCACCAAGATCGGGCGCACCCAGAAAAACGTTTTTCAATTGCCCAGAGCGAGGACCTAGGCAGCTAAAACTTATTTACCCCAGGCTCTCATCAGGGCAGAAGCCATGTCGGCAGGGCTGTCAGCGACGGAGATTCCGCACTCGGCAAGAATACGCTTCTTAGCAGCGGCGGTGTCGTCTTCTCCACCAATGATGGCACCAGCATGGCCCATACGGCGCCCAGGAGGAGCTGTGGCACCAGCAATGAAAGCTGCGATTGGTTTTTTACAGTTGTCCTTAGCCCAGCGACCCGCTTCAACTTCAGCGTTACCGCCGATTTCGCCAATCATGATAATCGCTTCGGTCTCCGGGTCTTCATTAAACATCTTGAGGATGTCCAAGTGATTGGTGCCATTGACTGGGTCACCACCGATACCGACGCAGGTGCTCTGACCATAACCGCGAGTCGTCAATTGCCAAACGGCCTCATAGGTAAGTGTGCCAGAGCGGCTAACGACGCCGACATTGCCACGTTTATGGATGTATCCTGGAGCGATGCCGATACGGCAGCCACCATGGGATTTTTCACCCAGACCTGGAGTCACCAGACCAGGGCAATTGGGGCCGATGAGGCGTGTCTTGCTGCCTTTCATGGCGGACTTCACACGGATCATGTCATTGATAGGGATACCTTCGGTAATGGCGACCACAAGATCGAGCCCCGCGTCAACGGCTTCCAAAATAGCGTCTGCGGCAAACGGCGGCGGAACAAAAATCACGCTGACTGTCGCACCTGACTCCTTGGCAGCTTGGGAAACCGTATCAAAAACTGGCACCTTATGGCTACCGTGCTCAAAATGCTGGCCACCTTTCCCCGGTGTGACACCAGCGACAAGTTGGGTGCCGTAATCAAGAGATGCCTTTGCGTGGCGTGAACCAAAATCGCCCGTGATACCTTGGACGAGGATGCGTGTATTAATATCAACGAGGATAGCCATGTGTGGAGATGAGGAGGGGGATTCGAATAAAAAAGCTGCCTGAGAGGCGTCCTATCATAGAAGTGACCTCCTCACCGTCAAGAAGGCAGGCAGAATCATTTTACTTCTTGAGTCAAAAGTTGGTCGGTTGAATTTCATCCAGAGTCGTTCATGGGTATGCCAATGCCTGATCTTAAAACGCTGCTCACCGCCCAAGCCCTGGAACTAGGGTTTGCGGACTGTCGAGTTGCAGAGGCCAAGGAGGCACCGCACCGAGCCCTCTATGAGCAATGGGTAGCCGATGGGAAATACGGTGACATGGCCTGGATGGCGCGGAATCTAGAGCGCCGCGCAGACCCACGGTTGATTCAGCCTGACGCCAAGAGTGTCATCGTCCTAGCCTTGAACTATTTTCAAGGAACTCCTCAACCGGGAATCGGCAACTACAAGATTGCCCGTTACGCCTGGAATGAAGACTATCATGATTTGATCCTCAAGAAGCTCAAAGCTCTGGATGCCTGGATGAGCGAGCAAGGCGGGACGCAGCGGTACTATGTTGATACGGGTCCCGTTCTCGAACGCGACTTTGCCACAGAAGCGGGGCTTGGCTGGGGCGGGAAAAGCACCATGCAAATCCACCGCAAGCTGGGTACTTGGTTCTTTTTAGCGGAGCTGATCACGACTCTGGATCTGTCCCCCGATCCCGCTGCCAAAGACCTGTGCGGCAAATGCACCCGCTGCATGGATGCCTGCCCGACCCAGGCCATTACCGCCCCCCACAGCATGGATGCCAGGCGTTGCGTCAGCTACCTCACGATCGAAAGCAAAGGCTCCATCCCCATCGAATTCCGCCGCGCCATGGGAAATCGAATCTACGGCTGCGACGATTGCCTAACCGCCTGCCCATGGAACAAATTTGCCCAAACTTCTCACGAAGCAGCTTTCCACGCGCGCGCTTCGGTCTTTGAACAAAGTTTAACAGATTTCTTAACGCTAACGGATGAATCATTCCGCGCCCTTTTTGCCAAGAGTCCCATCAAGCGTATCAAGCGCCCAGCCTTCATCCGGAATGTGTGTGTAGCGCTTGGTAATACTGGAACTGCAAACAACCTGACCGATCTGGAGCCGCTATGCAATGACGAGAATGAGATGATCTCAGAACATGCCGCCTGGGCGGTGGCAGAAATTAAACAGCGGCTGAATCTCTGACTGTTCATTTGCCACGGAAGCCAAAAGCCACAACGTCTGAGTCATCCCGTTTGCCTCCCATCATGAAAGCACTTTTCTTCACCCTAGTCATCTTGGGCTCCGCCTTTCTCACCTATGATTACTTTTTCGCGCGTCCGTGGGAACGGGTGATCTTTGAAAAAACAGCGCGCCCTGTCATTGCCGCCAATCCAATACTTCCAGATCATGTCGTCGAAGATGATGGCCTTGTGATGCAAAGTAAGCCTGTGCCGAAAGCAACTGAGGAGGACTGGAAACCTTCGATACCCGTCATTCCAATCAAGGGATTTGTGCCTCCAACGATTCCATCAGTCGAAGCTACGACCAAAAACTGGACGCTGATTCCAAAGCAGGCATTTCCTAGGTTGGTGATCTTGAAAAAAGACGTTCAGGTCAAAATGAGTGTGGGCGCATCGACTCTCCGAGCAGGTGCTACAGCCAACGCTTTAGCCTCGGAAAATGGGATCTTGAGCATCGCTCCGACAGCTACATCTAATGCCCGCGGCACCATTGCAGTTTTAGACACGGATTTCCCTGAACAGATTCTCGAAAAGTATGAAGCTTGGAAAAGCGCTCGAATCGCGCAAGCAAAGCAAGCCTGGATAGCAGGAAAGACAAAAGTGACAGAACCTGGCAAAGATCAAAGCACGCTAGCCAATGGGCTGGGCGTCACCTTTGGCGCAGAGGGTAAGCCGCTGCAGAATCCTGATGGCAGTTACAATCTGTTACTAGCGGTGATTTCAGCTGGTAAAGTCAGCGATGTAGATTCCAAGAAAGTCCTGCATTGGAGCGAGCCCGCGCTCAAGACAATCGATGGCAAGCCCACCTGGGTCATTGATGTGCGCTATGAAGCCAAAACGCTCTTTGGCCCCATGGAAGTGGACAGTCACGCTCAGGTAAGAGGCGGCCAATTTGTGCGATGGATCTATGATTCAGGAGAGCCCCTCCCCTGATCCAACCGATCCTAACCCAAGCATTTCAAGCCTCTTCCGCTTTGAAATGCCGCCAACCTCGGGCTGATTTCCTGACCGTTGCGATAGGCCATGAAAGCAGGGTTGATGAAAATGCCATTTTCTGCGGCAAGAGTTCCCCACTCATCCGATGAATACGAATGACGGTGGCCTTACCCGCCAATTCAACAGCCAAGGCACCCACAGGCTTGGAGGGACCGCAGCAGTCGATTTAGAATTCGCCACGCCAGCCATCGACGATCCGGCGATAATACCAGGCGGTGTCTGTTCAAGGTCAACGACCATCCAACTTACCCAAACTAGAATTGCCGCGTCAAGCCAAGGACCCAGGTTGTTCAGGGGAATCACTTCATGTGCCTCAGAAGTGCCGGACGAATCTAATTCTCACAGCTAATCATCCAAAAGATCATCTCCAGGCTAGGTCTCAAAAAAGAACGGAATCATCAATCGTAAAAATCTCCCCATAATTATAGATAATATAATATTAATTTTGATTTATTATATTTAACGCTATATTCAATAGGACGCTATGCAGCCATCTAGCCAACCGAACACTAACTCAACCACCATTCGCGCCGCTGGCCCTCCCCCAGGGAACCTGCTTGAAAAAATGGAAGCTAGGCGCATCTGGAGGCTTCAGAAGGATCACTCACCCCACCTTTGGGTTCTCGTTTCGATTCTTGTGGATTTGATCTTAATCGTGCTTGCAGAGTACCTCGCTTACTGGCTGAGATTTAATACAGCCTTCCGCTATTATGGAACTTGGGGAAATGTGGAACTGCAGCAATACAGCAATCACATGCTCCTCGGCTCTCTTTCTCTGCTTATTGCTATTGGCTGGCAGGGTGTTTATCACCGTAGCGTGTTATTAAGAAATCGCTGGATCGCGTCAAAAATTGCGCGCGCAGTTCTCACTTGGACGCTTGGCTTTCTTTCCTTTTCATTGGCGCTAAAACTGGAGCCCTCCATTTCTCGTGTTTATGTCATGTTGAATGGTGCCTGCGCTCTGCTTCTTCTCATAGGATGGCGTCACTTGTTCAATCTGTTTTTGCACTCCCCAGACCGCATTCAAACACTGCAGCAACGCACTCTTTTTATAGGCTGGAACGAGGATGCAAGGCGCCTATGGCGCACCCTAAGCACCGATACTGCCCATGCATTCAATTTGATTGGCTGGGTCGATGCAGGCATCAAAGACCAAGACTCAGAGCCGATGCCTGAGGATATTCCTTTTGTCGGTTTCGTCGAAGACATTCAACGCGTGGTTGCTAATCATGAAGTGGATATGGTGATCGTGGCTGATCTTCCCCGCCAACAAATGATCGAGCTAGCCAATGTCTGTGAACGTGAAATGATTCAATTCAAGCTGGCCCCATCGGTCTTCCGAATCTTTGTGTCGGGTTTATCACTCGAAACGATTGCGGGAACTCCCGTTTTAGGGGTGAACAGACTGCCTCTAGACAGTACTTTAAATGTCTTGGCTAAGCGCTCTTTCGACATTTTTGGGAGCCTTGTAGGCATCCTTTTTGGTGCACCCATTGTGGCCATTTTTGGTGCTCTCGTATGGCTGGAGTCTAGAGGACCGATTTTCTACAATCAACGCCGTTGGGGGATGAATGGGGTTCCCTTTGAAATCATCAAAATCCGCTCCATGAAACTCAACGCAGAAACTCAAGGAGCGCAGTGGTGCACTCCAGATGACCCTCGGCGGCTAAAAGTCGGTGCGTTTATGAGGAAATGGAACATTGATGAAATCCCTCAATTTTGGAATGTTCTCAAAGGAGACATGAGCCTTGTTGGCCCTCGTCCAGAACGACCTGAACTGATTGCCGACTTCAAACACGAAATCCCCCACTACAATGCACGCCACGGCTCTAAGCCTGGCATGACAGGCTGGGCGCAAGTCAAAGGCTTACGTGGTGATACCGATTTATCCGAACGCATTAAATGTGATCTCTGGTATCTGGAAAATTGGAGCCTGCTTCTAGACGCCCAAATCATGTTCCTGACGTTTGTGAAATGTGAGAACGCTTATTGATAGGCGCACAGCCTGCTTTTTCAGCAGATGCTCAGTGCCTTGGCAACGATGACATCCGGAGTCGGAGTCTGAATCGCCTCAAGCGGTGGGCTGTAGATTGCTGGAGCATCAAGACTGTTTACCCGCAGAACCGGAGCATCAAGTTCATCAAAGACCTTGGCTTGGATCGTATATGCAATCTGAGCACCGACACCACAGAAGGGTTTTCCTTCTTCCACATAAATAGCACGATGCGTCTTGGCGACCGAATTCAGGATGGTTTCCTCATCGAGAGGGCGAATGCTGCGGACATCGACTACCTCGGCGCTAATTCCATGCTCCTCTTCCAGAATACGCGCTGCTTCGAGGCAAGTAAGGACCGCTCTACCATGTGCAATCAAGGATATATCAGTTCCGACTTTTTTGATATCAGCTGTTCCAAGGGGAATAAAAAGCTCACCATTCGGCAACTCGTCGTTAGAAGGAACATCCCACTCCATGCCATAAAGAATGGTGCTCTCCATAAACATGACAGGATCATTGTCACGGATGGCAGCCTTCATCAGACCTTTGGCGTCATACGCATTGCTAGGCACCACACATTTCATACCAGGCACGCTGGCCATGATGTTTTCAGGAGTGTGGCTATGCGTCGCTCCAACGCTAGTTCCGCCATTGGCCGGACCACGGATCACGATCGGACAGTTGATCTTTCCGCCAGACATGTAGCGCACCATTGCAGCATTATTGACGATTTGATCCCAAGCGACTGTGTAGAAACTCCAGAACATGAGTTCCATGACAGGACGCACCCCGAGCATTGAAGCACCAATGCCCATTCCAATAAACCCAGCCTCACTGATGGGGGTATCGACAAGACGCTTATCGCCCCATTTATCCCAAAGACCTTGGGTTACCTTATAGGCTCCATTATACTGGGCAACTTCTTCACCCATCACAACGACCATTGGATCGCGGGCAATTTCTTCGTCAAGGGCTTCACGGACGGCGTCGCGGTAAGTAATTCGGCGTGGCATTGGCAGCATGTAGGGAAAAAGTGAGCGCCTTATTTCACGCCGTAGAGGCCAGAGTCAAGAGAAGGAACACAGCTAGCTTGGATTATTCATCAGCTTAATGCTCTCAATGAGGGGCTGTTTCAAAAGGCATCGGGCATTTAGAAATATACTTAAAATTCTCCAGAATGAAGCCCTTCTTAAATTCACGGACTTTTCAACACTTTCGCGAAAATATTCATGTTTCATCCAGACAAGTGCGTCAAAGGCGGAAACCCTTTTAGACGAGCCAAGCATGGTTTCTGCAAATAGTAGGGTTGCTGATTGAACGAGACACAACTTCTGCGACATTAAAAGCGTAAGATTATTTTATGTCTCCCGTGGTTTCCAACCCTCCATCCATGTCTCGAAGCCCTTTTGTCTGGCTACGAAACAAGTTCTTTGCAGGATTGGCCATCGCGCTTCCACTGCTGATCACCTTTTGGATCGTCAACAGCGGCTACCACCTTCTGCACGGCTGGAGTGTGCCCGCACTGGACTTCATCGCACGACTGATCAACGACATCGCTGGGGAAACAGTGATTGATCCAGCCAGTGCTAGTTACCGCCACACGGTCACCTTTGTTGGATTTCTCATTCCGGTGCTGGCCTTTGTGGCACTTGGTGTTATGGCCACCAATGTTCTTGGCGTGAGGGTCGTTACCGCCATGGATAAGTTACTCATGAATGTGCCAATCGTCTCATTCATCTACAAATCACTCAAACAAGTGATCGATGGATTCAAGGGACTTGGAGGAAAGCAAAATTTCAAACGCGTCGTTTATGTCGATTATCCTTCAGGGGATATGAAAATGCTGGGCTTTGTCACCGGACAATACCTTGATCCTCAGCAAAATAAAATCCTTGCCGCGGTCTTCATCCCCGGCGCACTTAGCCCAATGACAGGTCTGCTATTGGTCGTCCCCATTGAGCAAGTCACTGATGCCCCACTCACCGTAGAAGACGCCATGAAACTCATCTTTTCAGGCGGTCTTATTGTTCCAACAAGACTCACGTCTCCCGCATCGCGCCCTGACATTGATCCAGCAGAGTTGCCACAGATTGTTGAAAAAGCCATGATCGAACCGCCGCTGCCAATCGGACTGCCACGGGCCGAAGATTTCGACTCAGGTGATCCGGACATCATGTCCACAAGCGAACGCGAAGGCACCCAACTCCTGACCGCACGCTCGCCCGCGCGACGACTCTTGCAAGCAATGCCCTGGAAGCGATAAACTGCACACCCAGGGTTCGTTTCGCTGTAAATCCAAACGATTGACTGGCATCCAATCATTCGCCATTGCGAAACGAATGAGAATTCCATGGAAGCATTGACTTTGCGCTAGTTTTTCATTCAAACCTAAGAGTGGATTTTAGATCATCAGGAAAATCATTTCTCAAATTTAATCTGGTTTTCTTCATTACCGCATTCGCTGCACTTGTCCAAGGTGCGGCAGAAACACTTTCGGTTGTCCCAAATTCAGCCGAAGACCCATGAATCGCAGGCGGAAGATTCGCCAAGCTTATCGGTGCCTCGACTCTGCGCGTTTCACCGGCCGACGTTTTAGAAATCAAATCCACAGAGTTGTTAATCAACGCTGCCATTTGGAATGGCGCTATAGGCCTATCCCTAAAGTGCTGCTCTACTAGGATCTGCCAATGATCGCCATGTTTTCAGCTTGGGTGTTGGCTGGAAAGGTAAGAACCGTGGAGTTGGCCTTACCTGTGGCTTTGTTTATAACCCAGCGCGCGTTATCAGCAGAGTAGCTTAACAAGCATTTAACGGAAATTACACTCATCTGTTAAATTTTTTATCCTTAAGCCTAAATCATAATTTTTAGTTAATTTATATTTAAACGGCCATTAATTTTTAAAACAACCCCTGAATAAAGTTGCTAAATCACATGAAAAAGCGCTAATATCCCAAGAGTAAGCCCTTTTATTATGGAGCAAAGCGATAACTCAACGCCAGTCATTGCCACGACCCGTGAGCGTTTACGTTTTATTGTCTGTCAAAATAGCCAAGGCGCTGAAGTTAAAGGGATTCTACATCGTCTGACGCGCTGTCTTGGAGTTTTTGAAGTATCTAATCCTTACAATATGGTTCAACCTTCGGAAGTTTTACACGATTTCCGAATCATGACGAATGAGCGCGCCGTTTATTCTGGAAGGGCCGTCATCACCAACTTCGTAAATACGGGCATTATGCTTATCTGCGAAGCATCGCTCTCAAAAGAAGGCTGGAGTGACACGGATATATTTTCACCAAATCAAAACAAAGATCGTCTATTATTCGACTTTAGGGAGTTTCTGAAAGAGGCAGAGAAAAACCATCGAGTTTTGCCGGACTTCAAACTGATTGTAGCAGACGTGCATCCATTGCACTCAGATCTTCGGGGTTGGGTGGCAGAAGTAAAGCTAGGCCTGCGCTCCATGCCGTCAGGAGGGGACCCGATGCCTGGACGAATCGTCGCAGAGCATAACGGACGGATTTCTTTTAAAAGTAAACTTGGCCCATTCACTGAGTTCACCTTTGAGTTTCCCTCAGTCAAAAGTACAGCCTCAACCCGAGCCTAATCCTAGAAGGAGACACCCAAATGCAAAACCAATACGACTCCAAAAAGTATGCGATCCTTTATGTGGATGATGAAGAAATGGCCTTAAAATACTTTGGGAAAAGCTATGCTAACGAATTCCGATTTTACACTGCAACCAATGCAGCCGATGGCCTCAAAATTTTAGAAGAACACGGTGATGAGATTGCCATCCTCATTTCCGACCAAAGGATGCCATGTGAAAAAGGCGTTAAGCTTCTCGAGCGCGCCCGAATCATGCGCCCAAGCATTGTTCGCATACTTATCACTGCCTACGCAGATTTTAGTGTTACGTTGGATGCCGTAAATTTAGGGAGTATATTCCGTTACCTATCCAAGCCTATTCAGGTCGAAGATATGCGCACCACACTGCACCGCGCGATGGAGTTTTTCATTCTGCAGCAAGAACGTGATCATTTACTTCAAGAAAAGCTCTCCACATTGCAGAACTTGTTGATCACCGACCGCATCATGTCCCTTGCAGTGGTCTCTGCTGGCATGAGCCAATCACTAAACAATGCGTTACCAGCGTTGGCTTCATTCCTCAACCTCACCCCAGGGCGACTACAACAGCAGCATTTGGATCTCACCAAACTTAGTAACCCAGGCTTCTGGCGTGACTTCCATGGACAAGTGGTCGAGCAATCAGGAAATATCGCTGAACTTATCGGTAGTCTGACTCTTTCGCAAAAGGACGAGGAAGAGTTCGCGGCCGAGCCAGCTTTACAAAACGCCATTGAATCAAACCAGTCACAATTTGTAGAACAAAATGTGGCTTTAAAATTTGATATCACGGGTCCTTTGCCAAGCCTTCACAGCAGTGCTGAAGTTTTCAATCAAATGATGAGTCTTTTATTGAAAGCAGAATCGGCTCTCACTCCTGCAGGTGATTCTGTCTCTGTGACAGCTAAAGCTAATGATGAAGGCCTTCAATTAACCTTCACAGCTACAGGGTCGGCCCTCACTCCTGAATTATTAAGCACGGTCTTTGATCCTTTCATGAGGTCGACGGATTCATCCAAGACTGGAGTCCTGCCCCTGATGGGTGCTTTTTTCTTAGCTTATCATCTTGGCGGAAGCATAACCACTCAGCAGGGCGCTGACAGGCAGGTTATTGAGCTTAATCTTCCAGCTCAAAATTCTAGCCCAGCCAGTGGCCCAGAAAGCGGCCGTGAGTTCATCACCAATGTTCTCATGAATGACACACTCTGGGAGCGCCTCTTGCCAAGCGGATAAAATCCACACAGCTTATCCTCCAAACTGCGATGAATTGGTCATCCGCTTAAAGTAGGCGAGCTAATTTTCAGTTAGCATTGGAGTGATTACAAATGGAGGTCACGCCATGGGTTAGCGAAGATTCAGAATCTGTCTCAACACGGGCCAAGGCTGACAATAATTCAGGGCTATGCGGGCCTTGATGTGAGTTTAGAAACGCACGCGACTCGTCTGAAAACCCAGCAAATGCGCAGTTCCAGACCCCTTTCCCTATAGCAGGGCATGGCCAAGGACAACGACTTGGAATAAATCCAGGACAACCCAAAACCTGATTAATTTTAATGCACAAGTCATCAACGCAGTAAGGCTTTAGCATGATACTGTTAGCACCGAGAGCCAGTGCACGCTCCCAAATATCTTCGTCGTGATTGCCCGTCGCTAGGATTATAGGAATCGTGAGTCCCATACCTCTGACGTATTCAATGACCTGATGTCCATCTGTATTTGGCATTCCTGCATCCACCAATATACAATCAGGCTGCTGCCCACCCAAGGAAAACAAAAAATCAGCTCCAGTCAAATACAGGTGTGTCCTGAAACCTAACACCAAAAGTAACTTCGCCAAGGATATGCCAACACTCATATCATCATCTACCACCGCAATTAGAGGAGATTGATTCGGGGGGGTCATATAAAAATAATTATTAACAATTAGATTCGACTCAATTGAGTCATAAAAGAATAAACGCCACCAAAACTTCAATCTATTGGACGAAAGTCCTTTCATTCATTGTTTTCGATTAATTCCCAAACGCCCAGCCATAACAACGAGCTCAGCTAAAGATCCGGCACACATTTTCTCAGTGACGCGTGCGCGATGCACTTTGATGGTCTTTTCACTCGTACCCAGTTCGGATGCTATCTGTTTATTAAGAAGTCCCGTAACAACCAGACAAAAAACTTGATGCTCACGTGGAGACAAACTAGCCAACCTATCCTTAAGCAAGTTTATTTCTTTCTGCTTTTTGTGGCGAGCTTCACTTTTATGAAGAGCTACCTCGACTGCGGATAAGAGACTATCGTCTGAGACCGGTTTGGTCAGAAAATCCACAGCTCCCGACTTTAAGGCATCCACACATTGATCAATTTGGCCATGCGCCGTGAGAAAAATGACCGATAGCACTCCCCCATTACTGGCCAATTGGTGCTGAACTTCGAGACCATTAAATTCAGGCATATGCATGTCTAATACCACACAACCGACACCTCCAGTCATGGACCTCTGTATGAAATCACGTGGAGAACTATAAGTCTCTACGCGATAACCCGCCCCCGAGAGAAGACGTCCAATCGCACGTAAAATTGATGTATCATCATCAACAACATAAACAGTGGGAGAAGAATCGCTTATCATAGGGGCACAGATATAATGGGCAGAGTGATACGAATAAGGCAGCCAATACCCGTTGGTGAGAGCGCTTCGATTGTTCCCTGATGACTTTCTACCACATAAGCGCAATAGGATAAAGCACCCATGTCATTGTTTGGGCTATTAGAAACCTTCACTGCCTGAGAAAAGTTATTTAGATGGGGAATGACATCCAGTGCAGTTGTATCTCCAAAATCCTGCACAGAGAGCTCAATACTGGACTCATTCATTTCCGTTTTGATGGCTATCACACATCTCTCTTTGTTACATCCGATCATATTATCCAAGGCATTCAGCACCAAGATAATGATCACATGCCTAAGTTCACCACGCTTCCAAGCTATGGGCTGAGCTGTATCAGTTAGTTCGGCGACTAACCTCACTCCGTTTTTCAGGATTTCCCCAGCCAGTAAATCCAAAACATCTTTGACTTCATGATTTAGATCCAGCGTTTCTCTCTTAGATTTTTTAGTCAAAACTAAGCCGCTTAACCCAACGACAATCTTATTCAAACGAGTGACATCAGAAACGATATCATTTAAGTTTTCTTCTAAATCTGACAGGCATAATTCAGAGCGCTTTAACAGCCGTAGAGCTCCTTGAGCGTTCAGTAATATTGCAGTAATCGGCTGCTTCAAGTCGTGGGCTAACGAAGCTGACATGCGCCCTGTCGTTTCGGTTCTTGAGACTTCCACCACTTGTTTAGCCAGATCATTTTCAATGACAACCAAGCGCTTCTTGATCTTCCTTTTGCGCAGAATTATGATGATTAGGCCGCCTAACAAAATGAGCGTTGCAATCAATAATCCTCCATCCATGATACTAAAAAGATTCGGCGTAAACAGCCTAGCGTAATCCGAAGGATCCGTGCCAACAATGACCGTCCCATCTGCACATTCGGCCAATTGCGGAGCCCAGAGAACGCATGAAAGCAATCCGCAAACAGACTCTGATAATCCCAAAGCCCCCGCCCAATTCATCGAAGATTGATAAAACCTTTGATTGAATGGTTTTTCTTTTTTAAGAGGCATTCCCTTGGGTTAACAAAAACAAGAAGCTGCGTCAATCCTCCTCATTCATCCAATGTGATTTAACATCAATTGATCAGAGTGGTGATAGTCACTCTGACAAACTAGGCGGTTCGCTTCAATTCGTTAAGCTTCGCGTTGATCGCAGATAGAAGCGTTGGAGATTCAGGAGGAATTACTCTTCATCACTTGAATGATTCACGAACTTCTTGGGGGCAGCCTTGAATCATTCAATCTGGGACCTTCGTCCAATAGATATTCATGGCCGATGCAGAGAAATTGTTCCTAGCATATTAACAACGTAAGAGCAGTCCTATGGATAATAACGAGCCACCACTCCATCTCCGCTCAAGTCCACCCGCCGCCAAATTCGCGACGAAAATTTTTTGCGACGCATGCCTGCTAAAAATCACTACCGAGGGGTGCGCGCCTCTCATCTCGCCTTAACAGCCATGACTCGATTCAGCCTTAACGGAGTGAATAAAAGCACAGGGGCAAAAACAAATACGATTGAAACCATCGGCTAAACCAAGCTCTATGAAAACCTACCATCCACCGACACCCAAAGCACGTCTCAGCGACATGGGCCGCATCATGATTGTGATTGTCTTAGCCTTGGCCACAGCCGCCTCTCTCAATGCCACCTTTGTGCGATTCGTTCACGCTAAAACCGTCCAAGTTCTGTGCCTGTATTGACGACAATGTTGACGTAACCTTAGAAAGCTGCGTGGCGCTGAAGAGCCTAGCTATGTTTTTACGGCAGCGCCAAAACAGGTTTGTTACTTGTTCATCATTACACATACGAGCAGATCTACAGTATTCCCAGTCGTACCTCCATTCGAAGTCTGGGGAAATAGGTAGCATGTCGGTTATCTGATCCGTGACCTTAATTTCCACAGCGGAAGCAGCTTTTCCGGAGAAAGGACCACGACCCAGCTATCTTGGCCTAAGCGCCGTATGCGCGATAAGAGGAGGTGGACGAATCTAAATTCCACCGCTAACACTCATCGCTCAATTTTCACCTCCTCCACCCATGCTTACAGGACATCATCTCATCGCCGGCCGTGAAGTTCGCGCCGATCACAGCCCTTTTCAGGCTTTAAACCCAGCTACAAGTCTAAAACTGGATACCACTTTTGGAGAAGGAACCGCCGAATTAGCCGACGAGGCACTTCAGGCCGCCGATAGCGCCTTTGACGCTTTACGCACAGCCCCAGCCGAGACACGCGCTGCCTTACTAGATCATTTAGCCGACGAAATCATGGCTCTAGGTGACGCACTTCTGGAGCGTGCCCATCAGGAAACCGCTCTACCCATGGCCCGCCTCACTGGCGAACGCGGCAGAGCCATCGGACAATGCAAGATGTTTGCCGCCTTACTTCGAGAGGGCTCGTGGGCACAAATGAGCATCGATACACCTCTGCCGGAGCGCGTCCCAGCGCCAAAGCCTGATGTCCGTCGCATCCTTCAGCCCATCGGTCCCGTCGTGGTCTTTGGAGCTAGTAATTTCCCTTTTGCCATCGGCGTGGTCGGCACAGATACCGTTTGCGCACTGGCCGCAGGCTGCCCAGTGGTGGTGAAGGCGCACCCTGCCCATCCTGGCACCTGTGAAATGCTCTCGCGCGCCGTCTTCAACGCCCTGCGTAAGACAGGTCTGCCAGACGCCTGCTTTTCGATGATTCATGGTCGTGATTATGAAATCGGCATCGAACTGGTCAAACACCCACTTACCGAAGCAGTCGCGTTCACCGGCTCATTAAAAGGGGGGCGCGCCCTGATGGACGTGGCTGCTGCGCGTCCGCACCCGATTCCATTTTATGGTGAAATGGGCAGCATCAATCCCGTCTTCATCCTCCCCGGTGCCCTCAAAGAACGCGCCGCCAAATTGGCCGAAGCCTACATCGGCTCCGTCACCATGGGTGTCGGTCAGTTCTGCACTAATCCGGCCATGGTTCTAGGCCTCCAGGGCGCAGAACTAGGCGAGTTTGTCACCGCGGCTGGACAACAAGCTGAAAAAGTGGCCCCACAGACCATGCTACATCGTGGCATTTGCGAAACTTACGAAGCCGGCACTGCTGTCTGGAGTACCATCTCAGGTCTAAAACTAGCTGGACAATCTGCTGTCGAGGCCAATAGCGACGCTACTCAGGCCGCCTGCCGCATCTTCAGCACTACTCTCGACGTGCTGGAGGCAAATGAAGAGCTGCGCCGAGAAGTCTTTGGCCCCTGCTCGATTATCACCGAGTGCGCCACTCTAGAAGATATGCTTCGTTTTGCCCGCAGTCTCGAGGGGCAGCTCACCGCCGCCGTTCACGGTACAGCCGACGATCTCAGGCAGTATGCAGCCCTCATTCGAGTGCTCGAAAGAAAGGTAGGACGTATCATTTTCAACGGCTTTGGTACTGGGATCGAGCCATGTCCCTCCATGCATCACGGGGGCCCCTACCCTGCTGCCAGCCACAGCTTTTTCACCAGTATCGGCACTGGTAGTATTTATCGTTTTGTACGCCCAGTTTGCTACCAGGGCTTCCCAGACGATTGCCTGCCAAATGCCTTGCAAAACGCCAATCCTGCCGGTGCCATGCGACTGGTGGACGGCACCCTCACCCGCAACGGACTGTAAGCCGCCACGGATTCTGCCTTGCCACGTCTCACCGTCCCTGCTAAATCCATCTACGCTATGGCAAAAATCCAATTCACCACCCCTGAAGGTCTCTCTGGCGAAGTCGAACTCACCGCAGAGCGTATGTCCCTCGGCCGCGCCGACGACAACGCCCTCATCATTGCTCACGACTCAGTATCCAGCCATCATGGCGAAGTTTACGTCGATAACAATGCCTGGGTCCTCACCGACCTCGGCTCAACGAACGGCACCAAGATCAGTGGCGAGCGTGTAGAAAGCTTCGAACTCACCCATGGAGGCATGTTTACCCTCGGCCACGTCGAGTGCGTCTTCGTCGGTGATTATGCCGAAGAGGAGGAAGAAACCCCAGTCTATCATGCAGCCCCCACGCACACCGTCTCCAGCTCAGGCTATGCTGCGACCCCAATTCATAAAGGCAGCCGCACTGGCTTTGGCGCAGCAACGAAGCCACCGAGCCATGGTTATGCCCCCCTTTATGTCCTAGGATTGATCGGTCTCGGCGCCTGCGGCTATGCCATCTACACCTTCATGAATCTGTCCGCCTAATCTCAGTCACAGAATCACCCGTGATCTGCAAGTCAGCAGCATAAGCTGACGATCACTTTTATTTGTCTCAACTCAACCAGCGGCAATGCGTCGCGCGAAAAACTCAGAAATGTCCAATACCATAGTTGTCGGTGCCCAATGGGGCGATGAAGGAAAAGGTAAAATCATCGATTTCATCACAGAAAAAGCAGACCTCGTCGTACGTGCCGCAGGAGGCAGCAATGCCGGCCATACCGTCATCAACAACGGCCAAAAATACGTCCTCCACCTGATCCCCAGTGGCATCCTTTGGGAAGACAAACTTTGCGTCATCGGCAACGGCGTTGTCTTGGACCCCTTCGGCCTACTCGAAGAAATGGCCAAATTGCGTGGACAGGGGGTTAAAATCACCCCTGAAAACCTGCGTATCAGCGATTGCGCGCATTTAGTCATGCCTTACCACAAAAGCCTCGACCGCGCCCGCGAGGCTAAACTTGGCGACAAAAAGATCGGCACCACCGGTCGCGGCATCGGACCAGCCTATGCTGATAAAGTCAATCGCAGTGGCCTACGCACCATCCTGCTCACCCAGCCGGAAATCTTAGCCCACGAACTGCGTGACTGCATCCTCATGCACAATGAGACACTCCTCGCCGCGGGCGTGGAAGAAGTGCCAGTCGAAGAAACCATCGCCAAAGTCATCGAAGCAGCTGCCATCCTGGCACCGCACATCACCAATACCGCCGTGGTCTGCCATGAGGCCATCAAAGCCGGCAAAAGCCTACTCTTTGAAGGCGCTCAAGGCACTTACTTGGATATCGACCACGGAACCTATCCCTTTGTCACCAGCTCCAGCACCACCTCAGGCGGTGCCTGCACCGGCTCTGGCGTCGCCCCGCGCATGATTGATAAAGTCGTCGCCGTCTGCAAAGCCTACACCACCCGTGTCGGCAGCGGCCCCTTCATCACCGAAAATGAAGACATCGGTGACATGCTGCATAACATGGGCCGTGAATTCGGCGCCACCACAGGCCGTGCACGCCGCTGCGGCTGGCTAGATGCGGTGCTGGTCCGCTATGCGGTCATGATCAATGGTGCCGACGAGCTTGCCATCACTAATCTCGACGGTCTGGATGGTCTAGATGAAATCAAGATCTGCACCGCCTACAAACTCCGCGGTCAGGTCATTCACTATCCGCCAAGCACCGTCGCCGACACGGAAGCCTGCGAACCCATCTATGAATCCCACAAAGGCTGGAAACAAGACCTCAGCCAGATGAAAAACTTCGCCGATCTTCCCGATCTAGCCAAAGCCTACCTCAAGCGTGTCGAAGAACTCACCGGAGCCCGCATCAGCCTTCTCGGCATCGGCCCATCGCGTGACCAGACCCTTGTTGTCTGAGCCGCCTTCTAGAACCCATCACACACTCAGAGGCAGACCCACGGTCTGCCTCTTTGCGTTTGGAGACCGATTCCCTTCACAGCATGCTGATATTTAAAAACTTCTCAGGACAGCAGTTGGTGATCGCTAACATTTTGCGGGCTCATTTTCCTCGAACTTTTAGGGCATCTCCAGATCGACCAAGGCCACGACACTTTTAGGCCTTCAGTCGCTGTGAGATGGGCTTAAAAGGCTCTGTCAAAGCCTGCTCAAATTCAAAGCCACCGGCAAAGTCTTCAATACTGTCGCCGTCATTTTTACCGAAGTAGCCGACACCGATCAGATTATACACGATATTGCCAACATCTTCTCCACAGTTTAATCCCCATTCGGCGAGAATGGTGAAGGACATTGGGCCATACTCAGCCAACGCATGTGTGCGCACACCTTCCAGCACCTGCTGACCCGTGACATGGCGGTCCTCCTTGCCTTCGCTGAAGAGATTTGCTGCCGCGTTTAGCGCTTCTCTCACAAACTCGTAGGCGTGTGGATGGTAACGTGGGTCATTGTCCACGGACTGTTGGATGGCGAGGTGAAAAGGCAGATCAGTCATCAGAGAAAGATACGGATAGCAAAGGGGGGCGAATGTGCCCATCTCAGCCCTCAAATCAATCACCGATGACAAAGAAAAACCCTGCCAGATAATTCTCCAGCAGGGTTTCTCAGGATTCAGCGTCGCCTCAAGACTTACCAACCGTGAGCCGTGCGCACCTTGATCATGGCTTCCAGAATGTGGTTCCAGGTATCAGGAGTCTCGAGAACAGCGTTCGGGAACATGCAACCATCCCAACAGATGTGTTGAATACCGCGGGAAGCAGCATCTTTCAGCCAATAGCCAGAGGCTTTGGTGATATCCAGCTTACCATTCACATCATCTGCGCGGCAGTGTTTACCCGTCTTATCATGCGCACCAGCGCCATGAACAGTGCCGTCGTTTTGCGCCACATGGAAGTCGATGGTCCATGGACGCAGAGCGTCCGTCATCTTCTCATAAGCTGCCCAGAATTCAACCTCGCTATAACCTTCCTGAAGCAGAGCATACTCAGGGGCATTGTAGCCTAAAGTGTAGAGATAGGTATGCGCCAAGTCGGCTTGGAATCCAAAGGACTCTGGCATTCCGACACCTTCGAGCACGTCCAGCATATCCTTCCATGAATGCATGCCTGCCCAGCAGATCTCCCCCTCAGCAGCTAGACGCTCGCCATGATCCGCTGCAATCTTTGCCGCCTTTTTGAAGGTGTCCACGATACGCGCAGTGTTCGCCTTCGGATTCTCGCGCCATTTAGCAATGCCAAACTCAGCTGAGTCCACACGGATCGCACCATATTGACGCACACCATGCTTATTGAATACCCCGGCAATCCGGCAGGCCATCTTCACCGCATCGAGAAACTTCGCCTGGGCCACATCGTCACCCATCGCCGAATCACCTACCGTGCCAGGCCAAACCGGAGCCACTAAGGAACCCACAGAGAAACCTTTGCTAGCAATCAGATCGGCAATGCCCATGAGCTCACTTTCGCTAGCCTCAGGATTCGTGTGAGGCAGGAACAAAAAGTAGTCGATACCCTCGAACTTCTGACCACCGACATTCGCGGCTGCAGTCAGATCGAGCATACGCTCCAGGCTAATGGCAGGCTCTTGTCCTTCGCCGTCGCCTTTACCGACGAGACCTGGCCACATGGCATTGTGTAATTTGGGGGATGAACTCATGATAAGATAAAATGCTTTGGTTTATTCTAGAAAAGCGGAACGATGATAATCAAGCGCCTAAAGAACGCACGGAAAAAGTCGTTTCAGCCTGCATTTTGAGATATATTTCTCGCCACATCCATGAAACATCCGTTTTCTAGGGCTCATGTGCGGCCGTCTGAACCAATTCGCTAAAATCCCAGCTCTCTCCATTGCAGGAAAGGCTCTGAACATCGAAAAACGAAAACCCAAAGCCAAGGAAGATCAAAAGGCAGAATCAACGATCCTCCATAACATCTGCCCTACCGATTATGCAGACGCACTGACACTGCAAGGCAACGAACTCGGCTTAGTCCGGATGCGCTTTGGCCTAGTGCCCAATTGGGCTAAGGGTAGCAAAGCAGACGTGGCAAAAAAATTCGTCCACACTTTCAATGC
>Ga0164294_10001567_pt1 | contig 21177 bp, 17 predicted proteins | sample GEODES005metaG_FD_111479 | JGI IMG/M metagenome (GOLD analysis project Ga0164294, IMG submission 111479) | Oligotrophic lake water microbial communities from Sparkling Lake, Wisconsin, USA - GEODES005 metaG | ecosystem: Environmental > Aquatic > Freshwater > Lake | place: USA: Sparkling Lake...
GCCGCAAGCGGCAGCGGAGTGGTAATAACCGGAACGCCATGGGCCATGTACTCGATCACCTTGGTCGGCATCGAGACTCGATAATTGTCTTCGTCGTGCAGCAGTGACAGCCCAGCCGTTGCGCCATTGAGCATCTCCAGCGCGACATCATTGGCGACGAATCCATGCCACACAATCCACCCGGCAGCATGCGCGTGCTCAAGCGCGCCGCGCACATCCCCATGCGCATGCCCCACGACATCTACTGTGATGCCTGCCGAATGCACGAGCCGCCCGACCTCAACGAGATCGAGGGCACCGCGCGCCTGTGTGAGATGGCCGATGTACACAGCGCGTCCCGGCTGTGGGATCGATGTGTGCGTTGCCACCGCAGTCGTATTCGGAACCACAGGATGCGCACCAGCAAAACGTTGTGCGTAGGCGCCTTCCGCCAGAATGAGCCGACGATTGCGCTCAGCTGTCGTTTCGAGTGCCCGAATCGCTCCAGCGACAGGTCGTCGCGCCCAGCGTGGTAGCCACGACTTGAGCGTTAACGCCGCCACCGTGTCTTCATGGACATCCCACACCACCACCGGGTGACGCAATCCCCGCGCTGCAATCAGCAACTCCGGGTCGTGCAGGATCACGACATCGTGCACAGGGGCCTGCTGCTTGAGCATCTTCCGAACAATTCGCAGAGCATCTACGCGACTTCGGCCACGCGATTGCGGCAGATCAATCGAGCGGACACCGTCGGGGCGCGCAACCCCGAACCCCGTGAAAGGTGCCGCGTAAGTGACATGGTGTCCTGACGCAAGAAGGGCACCGATCTCCCTAGTGAGTATGCGAGCGTCGTCAGGTCGATGGACAACCGTGACTACGAGGACTCGCATCACGCTTAAAAGCCTCCGCTGTCGGACGCGTCCTGAGCCCAGTCACTTCCACTTTCGTCGCCACCTTGCCCATCGAGGCGCAGTCTGCGCGCTCGCCGAGCTTGCTTGCGATCCTTCTTCACATTACGGGGCACCGACTCGAGGTACTTCGAAAGGACCTCCTCCGTCGGCCCATCCATGACTATTTGACCGGCATCGATCCAGATGGCTCGGTCACAAATAGCTCGAATGGCAGAGGCCGAATGGCTCACCAAGAAAATTGCCTCCGCTTCATCGCGAAGCTCTTCGATGCGCGCCGCGCTTTTCTCCACGAACTCGCTATCTCCAGTAGAAAGGGCTTCGTCAATCAGCAAAATGTCGTGGGTGATCGCGGTAGCAATCGCGAACTTCAATCGCGCACCCATACCTGATGAGTACGTGCTCATCGGCATGTGGATTGATTTCCCGATGCCACTGAATTCGACGATGTCATCGAACTTCGAGGCGATTTCCTGCTGAGACATTCCTAGCGCCAGAAGTCCGAGTTCGATGTTGCGGGCTCCCGTCAAAGACGGCACCAGGGCGGAACTCACGCCCAGCAGAGTGGGCTGTCCATCTGCGTATACCGTGCCTTGATTTGGCGGAATAAGACCAGCAATGGCCCGAAGGAGGGTCGACTTACCCGAGCCATTGCGCCCGATAATGCCGATGGTTTCTCCCTGCCGGGCCTCAAACGAAATGCCACGTACCGCATGGACTTCGCGCTTCGTCGGAACCGCCCGAGAGCCACGCTGCCACCACTTGCGTTCGCCTTCTGCACGCGTGCGCGAGGTCCACACACGATAGGTAACGTGCACGTCATCGACAACAACTTTGAGCTTGCCGAGAGTCCGTGGCTCTTCGACCTCTTCCTCAGATTCATTGCCGGGGACTTCAGCCTCGTCCATACGTAGCCTCCGCGCGCCAGAAAAACCATAGCCCGAACGGGAAGATTACTGCGGCCCATGCAGCTGCAGCCACCCAGTTCCACACACCCCACGGGGAGTCGTAGGTGCCCATCAATGCATCGCGCATGCAATTGAGGAAAACTGTTGCGGGGTTGGCTTCAACAATGAATGTCACAGGCGCGGGAACATTCAAATCACGCAGCCGGTCCGCTATGGGAATCATGACCCCGGACAGATAACCCCAAATGCGGAGCATGTAGGGCAACACTTCACTCACGTCAGTGACATGCGCGACCCATCTTGCGGTGATAAGTGCCAAGCCAAAAGAGAAAATCACGATCAGGCCGACGCCTACTGGAGCCAAGAGCCAATACCAGGTGATTGATTCCTGGGTGATCAGCAAAATCACGATCATGAGGGGCAGCGCGACTAAAAATGCCCGCAACTGCTTGATGACGACGGCGATGGGAAGCACTGCGCGAGGGAAATGGATTGCGCGGAGAAGTCCCAAATTCCCTGAGATGGACCTCGAGCCGGCAGATACAGATTGTCGAATGATCGCAAAACAGAAAACACCTACCGCCAAGAACCCAATGTAGTTTTGTACTGAACCGCGGCCATCAAGCAGGAAACCAAAAATGAACCAATAAATGCCCATGGTGAAGACCGGGTCGAGCACCTGCCATAACTGCCCGAGTCGATTGCGGCTATTTTCCGCATCAACACGAGCACCCGCGAATGCGCCAATAAAGCGACGACGTAGCCAGAGCCCGCGGATGTAGACGCCGAACTTCGGCCGTTGGTTGACCGGGCGCAGTCCATCAGCCAGAGCTGCCTGAACAGCTGGCGAGAGAGAGGCGCTTGAGCCTGACTGACTCAGAGTCGTACCACCTTCGGGCCTGCAGCCACACCGCGCGTGTCAAAGAGGCTCCGCGCGGCCGCACCGATGTGATCGATGTCGTATGCCTTGTGGTTCTGCAACAGGACAGATACATCAGCCGTCGCTAAGGCAGCATCGAGATCGCCGACTCGATCGACGGACGCATCGCGCACCGTCCAATCCATGACGTGGGGATCGTGGTAAACCACGTTGGCGCCCTTGTCCTGCAAAAGTGCGGCGATCGGTTTGGCTGGCGACTCGCGCTGATCAGCGATGTCCGGTTTGTACGTCACCCCGAGGAGTAACACGGTTGAGCCGCGAAGAGCCCGACCATCGTCGTTGAGGATGTCCTGAATGCGACGGACGACGTAGGCCGGCATACCAGCGTTGATCTCCTGCGCTAGCTCCACAAAGCGGAAGGGGTAACCGAGCTTTGCCTGCACCCGATAGGAGAGGTAATTGGGATCGATCGGGATGCAATGACCACCTACCCCGGGTCCGGGGTAGAACGCCTGAAAACCGAAAGGCTTGCTTTTTGCGCAATTGATGACATCCCACAGATCGATGTCCAATTCATTGCAGAATCGCGCCATCTCGTTGACCAGCGCAATATTGATGTGGCGATAGGTGTTCTCCAGCAATTTGGCCATTTCCGCCTCGCGCGTACCCGCGGCGCGAACGACCGTGTCGACAAATTTGCCATAGAAGTCTGCGGCTACATCCGTGCACCTCGGAGTTGTGCCACCGACAACCTTTGGTGTGTTCTTCATGCCATACACAGGATTACCGGGATCGATGCGCTCTGGGCTAAATGCGAGATGGAAATCTCGACCCGCGATGAGCCCTCCGGCCTCAAGAACAGGACGGACGACCTCCTCTGTGGTCCCTGGGTAGGTCGTCGACTCTAGGACGATCAATTGCCCCGGCTGAAGATGCGACGCAATCGCAATGACCGCGGACTCGACGGGCCCAAGATCGGGCCCGCCTTCCTCGGTCAATGGAGTGGGTACACATACGACGACGGTCTTGGCCTGTTCGATGATTGCCACATCGAGGGTGGCCGTGAATCCGCTCGCACGCATCTGGGCAATATCAGCGTCGGACAGGTCGTCCACATGTGAACGACCGGCGGTGAGGCCCTCCACCACACGCACCGAGACGTCTAGGCCCGCCACGGTCAATCCGGCGCGGGTAGCCTCCTGGGCGAGGGGCAGGCCCACGTATCCGAGACCGATCACGACTAGGTCGACCGACATGCAGGTCCTTTACGTTCGGTGCCGAAATCGGGCCCCTTGCCCGGCAGCGAGCTATAACTCGTCGGCGGTGCCAGAGTACGCGCCCGAGTAGGCCCGAGTCGCGTATGCCCACGTGCGACACCCCGCCACCCACTCGCGGGCCGCAGATCCCAGCGCTGACCGCAGCCGGTCATCAAGCAACTCGGCAAGCCCTTGAGCAAGCGCAGCAGGGTCGTCCGGGGCCACGAGTATTCCGCGCTCGCCTGCCCCGATTACCTCAGCAAGGGCCGGGAGATCACTCGCGACGACCGGCACGCCGCGCGCCATGGATTCGACCGGCTTGAGTGGAGTCACCAGACGTGTCACTCGGGAATCGATGCGGGGCAGCGCGAATACGTCGAGGGCGTCGAACCAATGACGGACGGCACCGACGGGTACCTGCCCGGGGGCCGTCAGACGGTCAGCGAGCCGCAACTCGTCCACCAAGGTGTGCATGGCAACCGCGTCAGGACCAGAGCCGACGATGACGAGACGAACATCAACATCCTGATCCCGCAGAATCGATGCGGCACGAATCAGCGTGAGCACCCCTTCGTGTGAGTACAACGTGGAGATCAGCCCAACGACGAGTTCAGCAGCCGGGATCCCCAGACGTCTGCGTACCTGCTCCTTGTCGACAAGTGGCGCAAGGAAGTTCTCGTCAACTCCATTGGGTACGAGCGCGACGCGTTCAGGCGCTACTCCGCGCGAGATGATTTCGGCGCGCATTGCCTCACCAAGAGTCACGACCGAATCAGCGGCGAGCATTACGTCGGTCTCACGAGCACGGGCAAGCAGATAACGATCGGTTGTTTCGGCGGCGGCTCCCCCGTGCCGGGAAGCCCACGAATCTTCAAGAAAACCGCGGACTTCGTAGATTACGCGCGTTCCGGTGAGGTCACGTACCCGCAATGCCGCCTGACCATTGGCGAACCCTGTTGCCGCATGCAGGACTTGTGGCTGAAGAACTTGGACCAGTTTCGTGAGCTCGGCTACGTGCTGTCGAAGCGCTGCCTCGGGCTGCCGAGACGGTGCCAGAGCCGGGAGGATCCGGTGATAGGGCACGCCATGAACCTGCACTTCGCTTTGCGAGACGAGATGCCCTTGGAGAACGGGGAAGCCCGGTCGCGTCACCACATGTGGATCAAGGCCCGCAGCAAACTGCGCACGCACGATGTGGTCGGTGCGAATCGTGTATCCGGCCTGCACTTCCGGCAACGCATTAGTGACGACGTGCAGGATGCGCCCTGGTGTCTGGCCCAATGTTCCGGTCGACCGACCAAAGGCGACCGGTGCTAGTTCGGCAAGTTCACGTGTTGCTAGCGCCCCGACACGCGCGGCACGACGACGTTCTTGGCGAGACGGCAGGCTCTTCGCGAGGGCTACACCCTGACGCATGGCCTCGTTCAGACACCCACCAAGCCGTGCCACAGCAGCGCAGCGCAAGGGGTCGGAACCCGCCACGCGAACCGCTTCATCGAAGTCATCTCGCGCTACGGCAGACCAAAACTGGCGTGCATCTGTCCCGGCTACCACATCTGTCCCAGTGGCCACAGAAGAGGCACGCTGATCCCCTCGAGATTCTGCGTTCATGCGACGCAGTCCAGGAATCTCAAAGCGGCGCGCGAGCTCTCTGGCCCGCTCGGGATCCTCGGCAAACCGGCGAGCGGCTCCAGATGTGGCTAATGGCAGGCGCGACAGGGCCGTGCGTAACCGTTCGAGCGACGTCATATCTGGGATAGTAGGGGAGTACCTATCAACTGAAGGGCACCCATGACCACCCCAGTGCTGCACGTGACGGGCGCGCGCCCCAATTTCCCCAAAGCAGCGCCCGTAATGTCAGCCCTCGCGGCGGTGGGAGTGCGACAACGGCTCGTTCATACCGGACAGCACTATGACGACCGAATGTCCGAGGTCTTCTTCCGAGAACTTGACCTTCCTCGCCCAGACGTCAACCTAGGTGTCGGCTCCGGTAGCCACGCGCAGCAGACCGCGGCGCTGATGCTTGGTCTCGAGGCAGAACTCGTGGCCACCCGGCCCCCGCTCGTGATCGTCTACGGAGACGTCAACTCGACTGTCGCAGCGGCCTTGGTGGCGGCCAAGCTGCAGATCCCGGTCGCGCACGTCGAAGCGGGGCTTCGCTCCTTTGATATGACGATGCCCGAAGAAGTCAACCGCCGACTCACCGATCAGCTCTCGGACCTCCTGCTCGTCACCAGTCCCGAAGCAATTGCACATCTCGCCCGCGAAGGCGTGCCTGCTGAGCGGATCCATCTCGTAGGCAATCCCATGATCGACACTCTGCTCGCCCAGTTGCACAGATTCGATGCCGAAGCCGCCCGTGCAACGCATGGCCTTCCCGAAGACTATTTCGTGGCCACCTTGCATCGTCCGGCAAATGTGGATGATCCCGAAACCGCTACGGGTCTGGTGGCAGTGCTACATCAAGCCGCTCAGCGCGCCGACCTCATCATTCCGCTCCATCCACGCGGTCGGGCCACGCTCGAAGCCCTCGGGCTTGCTGATCATCCCCGCATTCACGTAGTAGAGCCACTCGGCTACATCGAGTTCATCTCCCTCGTACGCGGTTCGCGCGCCGTCATCACCGACTCCGGTGGCGTCCAAGAAGAGACCACGATCCTCGGTGTCCCCTGCTTGACCTTGCGGCCCAACACAGAACGGCCCATCACCATCACCGAAGGCACCAACCACTTGGTCACCACGGCTAATTTGCTGACGTACCTCGACGAAGCGATGAACGTGCGCAATGACGGGCCGACGAGAGTCCCTCCACTGTGGGATGGCAAAGCCGGTGAACGTATCGCAGATGTAATTGTCCGCTGGATGGACGAAACCCAGTGACCCTTCGACTCCTTGATCTGATCGCACAGGTATCAACGGACCTGCGCGGCATCGTCCTCGCTGGCCCGAATGACCTCGAGCCCTTCATTGCCGGCACTTCCACGCCGATCCATCGCAACCGCGCCGCATACGCTCACGAAGCCTTCATCACATCGACTGATGGCACATCCGCGGCTCTCGAAGATCTCACTGACTCTGTGGCGAAGTGCCAAGAGGGTGCTCTCATCATCATCCTGCTGCGAATTTCCGCAGAGATCACTCCCGTCGATGAGTTATCCGAGATGCTCGTTGGCGCTGGTGCGAATTTTGTCGAGGTGTCTCACACGGTGCATCCCGAACTTCCGGTCGCCGTAGTGCTGCGTCGTAGCCATTCGGTGGATGCGGCAACTATCAATGAGCTTTCCGCCGCGATGAGTAGCGCTCTCCTGACACCAGAAGGCAAGTCCATCGCGCAAGTGACTCCAGCGATGGACCCAGAGATCCGCGCCCGCCTTGATCGTGTCCGGTCGGAAACTGCCCGTATGCGCATGGATTTGCGAGCCGCCCACGACCGTGCTGATCGTGCCGAACGCCAACTCGCACTCGTCGAAGCTTCGACGAGTATGCGGGTGGGTCGACGCCTGGTGGAAGCAGCTAAGAATCCGAGCTCTTCCGCCACACTTCCTCGCGATGTCTGGAGGATGTGGCGGCTGCGCACGCAACGTCGCAAGGCAACAGTACTCATGCCTGCTGTGCACAAATCCACGTCAGCGACGCACCGAGATAGCACGAACCTAGCCACCGGAAGTCAACTCCTCCACCCGCGTTTCGGCATGGTGGCTCCGCTAGGGCAGTTGTCGATCGTCGCTGTGACTTCCGATAGCACCGCCGCCACTCTTTCCGCGTACGCAGCAGTGACGCGCGTGCGCCCCCATGATGCGGCGCAAATAATGGCCATGGTTGACGCCGATCTCGTGCTGATCGACACAGATGTGGGTCAAGCACCTTCTGCCTGGGCCCACCTCGGGAATCCATCGGCTACCGATCGAGAGCGTGCGCTCCTAGAGTTGATTGACGTAGCCCATTCGCAGGGTCGGCCCGTCGTCCTCGTGCGGTCCGGCGACCCTTCTCGAACCGCTTCTCTGCATGCCCTCGCTGAGCGCTGTGACCTTGTGCTCACCTCCTCTCACGGCGTCGACGCACCTGCGTGGAACGCAGGCATTGACCTGGCCTCAGCGTGGCTCCCTTCAGGGGATCGACACGGCGTGGTCTATGTCGGGCACTTGGACGCCCGTTTGTCCGTCAGCACTCGTGAGTCGCTGGTCGCGGCTCTACGCCTCACTAATGACGTCAAAATCCACGACTGGGCCGGCCACGCCAGCATGTACACATCGCCTTGGCCTGCAGACTTGGGCGCATGTGTCGGCGCACCCACGACATTGAGCACGATCGCGGAGGCCCTCGAAGGTCGGGCGGTAGGCATCGCGCCGGTAGGCCACATCGCACGCGGTCTACTCGACCCCACGACGGCCGCTTTCCTTGCCGGAGCGCTGCGCGTAGTGTCACCAAACGACCCAAATCTCGACAGATTCGATCACGTAGTGACTTCAGCCGAGGCTAACGCCCCTACCGCTGAAGCCGTCCGAGCGGCGGTCGCTGCTGGAGCCCCTGATGCCATGACGCACCGCGCGGTTTTGCGAGAGATTTTCCTGTCGCACGCTACTCCGGTGATGCTCCAGCGCCTGGTCTCGCTTCTCGGCCTCCACAGTCGACCTTTGAACAGTCGCAATCTTGCTCTAGTGACACACGTGACAAGTGAAGTGAGCGCCTCGACACTCACAGCCGCCTTACTGCGTCAACGAGTTCGACCCGCCGAAATCATCCTCTTGGAAGATCATGCACAGCCTGGTTTCGATGACTTGCGCTCTACTGGTGTGCAAGTGCATCACCTCGGCTCGAACGCGAGCGCGGAGCACATCAGCGCCGGTGTGGACTCTCCGTATGTCGTCGAAGCAGACCCACAGGAGATTCTTGCCTGGCCGGATACACAACTCTTGGACGTCGCGATTGACTTCGAAGTCGGATGCCAAGGAGTCGAAGCATGAGCCGGAATTTGCGCGCCCTCGTCTATGCAGATGTCAATCTCAACATAATTGATGGCTCGGCCATCTGGGTTGCGTCAATGACAGAAGCGCTCGCCGGTGCAGGCGTTGACGTGACAGTCCTCCTCAAGGCTCCAGTAGAGACCGATCGCCTCGTGGCACCGATCGAAGCACTGGCGGGCGTTAAAGTCATTCGACCCTTTGAGGCGGGTCTCGCGAGTGGAACCGCGCAGCTTTCTCCTGTTGGTGCCCAAAACATCATGGTCGATTTGGACGAGAAGCAGCGATTCGACCTAGTCGTCATACGGGGCATACGTCTTTTCGCACCATTCGGCGAACGCGGACACTTCGCAGGGCGTATGTGGTCTTATCTCACTGAAATCCCCCAATCGGTCACTGAATTCGTATCGTGGGACCCCGAGAAGGTTCGCAAGGCGATCGCAATAAGTCGTTTTTTGCTCTGCCAAACCGAAGAACTGCGTGATTTCCTTGAGTCACAGATCGACGAGGCATGCGGACGCAGTGTCTTGTGGACTCCGGTCGTGCCGGAGCCTGAGTTCGCCATACCGACCAGGGAACCGCTGGTCAATGCAGATGGTTCGCAGGCTCGACCTATTCGCCTCGTCTACACAGGCAAGTTTGCGCCTATGTGGAACACCTTGCAGATGACCGCTTTGCCATCCATGCTTGCTGCGCGAGGCATTGCAGCTGAACTACACATGATCGGCGACAAGATCCATGACGTTCCCGAGGATCCGTCGTATTCCGCACGTATGCGCGAGGCACTTAACTCCCCCGGAGTGGTGTGGCATGGCGGAGTTGCGCGACAACGGGCGATGGAACTCACCTCAGCCTGCGATCTGGGCCTGTCCTGGCGGGCACCACACATGGACGCCAGTCTTGAGTTGTCCACGAAGATACTCGAATTCGGTGCTCTCGATGTCCCGGTCATTCTCAACCGAACCGGCATGCACGAAGGCCTCTACGGTTTCGACTACCCGCTCTTCGCTGCCGATATTCTAGATGTAGTCGATGCAGCCGAAACTGTCGTGCGCGATCGAGCCACCGCAGACCGAGCCACGGCGGCCTGTCGGGCGGTCTCTGAGCAATACACGATGCGAGTGGCCATTGAGCGCATAAAGGGCCACCTCAAGCGCGCTTTCCCCCTCGGGGCAGACGCAGCACCTCAGTTAGCACAACGATCAGAACGTCTCAAAGTGGTGGTTGCTAGCCACGATCTAAAATTCTTCACCCGCATTCAAGAGCATCTTGCTGCCGAACCCGAGATCGATCTGCGCGTGGACGCGTGGGCCACCCTCAACGATCACAACGAAGCAGTGAGTCAAGAACTCATCGCTTGGGCTGACGTGGTTATTCTCGAATGGGCTGGTCCCAACGCCGTCTGGTATTCCCGTCACAAACGCCCCGGCCAGCGCATGATCATGCGACTGCACCGCTTCGAACTCGACGGCCCGTGGCTGCGCGACATCGAGATCGGTGCGATTGACCAAGTGATCTGTGTCAGTCCCTTCTATGCGCAGTTGACGCGTCAACGCACCGGGTGGCCCGCCGAAAAGATAGTGGTCATCCCCAACTGGGTAGACGTGGAGATGTTTTCTCGCCCCAAGCTCGAGGGCGCGCCCTACACGCTGGGCATGATCGGTATTGCCCCGCTTCGCAAACGTCCCGATCTTGGGCTCGCAGTGCTCGACTCATTGCGCCGTCGAGATCCGCGATTCCGTCTCTCCATTAAGTCCAAGCAGCCTTGGGACTACTGGTGGATCTGGCGTCGGCCCGAAGAATTGGCCTTCTTCACAAAGATGTACGACCACCTGCGCGAAACCCCACGACTTCATGAGGCGACGACCTTTGATGGCTTCGGTGGAGACGTACCCGTGTGGCTTCGGCGAATCGGCTGGGTTCTTTCTACTTCCGACGACGAAAGTTTCCATCTGGCTCCCGCAGAGGGCATGGCCTCGGGTGCGGTGCCCGCCCTCCTGCCATGGCCCGGCTCAGACTCGATCTACGACACTCGTTGGATCCACGCCGACACCGACGCCATGGCCGACGCGATCCTCGACACCGTTCGCTCGGGTCGCTGGCAGGACGAGGCGGCCGATGCGCATCGCCAGGTGCGTGCGTCGTTCCCGCTCGCAATGGTCTGTGACGAATGGACCCGGGTGCTCGTGGAGGATATTTCCCCTGAGACTTCCGAAGGAACGCTCGCGCGCGATTGAAGCACAAGTCCTATACGAACACGACGTTGTAATGGAGTTTCGCACCGACACTGGCAACGGCAATCAGTTCCCCCTGCTCTCCGATGAGGGCGATCTGTGGCGCATCGGCGCAGTTTTCCGTAGACGCGCCCTCGCGCGGCCATTCGATACGTACTCCATGCGCAATTAAATTCGCAGCTTCAGGGTCAACCTGAGACCACGGGATGAACCGCTTCGCAGAATCACCCATCGGCCGTAAATCTCTGGGCAAAACACCTTCTAGCGCGACGGCATCTTCGAGACTGAACGGTCCCACCCGAGTTCGCCGAAGTGAAGCCAGGTGACCACCCACACCAAGCACATCGCCCAGATCTCGAGCCAACGCGCGGATGTAGGTGCCAGATGAGCAATCGACCGCGACATCGAAGTCGACCGATCCATCACCGTTAGTCCGCACCTCACTCGTCACATCGAATCGACTCACGACCACTTGTCGCGCAGCAAGAACTACCTCCTCGCCGGCTCGGGCGCGAGCATGTGCACGCTTTCCATCAACCTTGATCGCGCTGATGGTCGAAGGAACCTGCGAGATCGTGCCCGTAAACGCCGATAAGCAATCGGCCACAGACGCAGCGGCAATGTCACGCGCGTCGCGAATGTGACCCAGCAAGTCACCCTCAGCGTCGTCAGTTGTCGTCGACCAACCGAGCCGGATCGTGGCCTCATAGGACTTATCTGCGCCGGTGAGCATGGTCAGTAATCGTGTTGCACGGCCCACGCCCAACACGAGGACGCCAGTTGCCATCGGATCAAGGGTGCCTGCGTGGCCGACTTTACGAGTCGACATTGCCTTGCGGACTCGCGAAACGACAGCGTGAGAGGTCAGGCCCGCTGGTTTGTCGACTACCAGCAACCCATCTGCCAACACGTGCTCGGTCAGGACTCATCCTCGTCGTCGGTATTTTCGTCACGAGGCACGCGGTAGGGATCTGCTTCACCAGCGAAAGTAGCTCCCACGGCGCGAGCGTGCACTTCAGCATCGGCGGCCGCGGCACGTGCGAGCAGATCATCTACGTTCTTTGCCGTATCAGGGAGGGCATCGAGAATAAAAGCCAAGGTCGGCGTGAATTTGATGCCCGTGCGCTTGCCAACTTCAGTCCGAAGGATTCCATTCGCTGACTCAAGCGCAGCAGCCGTTGCTGCCCGCTCTGCTTCATCACCAAAAACGGTATAAAAGATGGTCGCTTCTCGGAGGTCAGCGGTGACCCGTGTGTCTGTAACCGTGATGAAGCCCAAACGCGGATCTTTGATCCGCATCTCCAGACACTCCGCCACAATCACCTTGATGCGATCGGCTAGCCGATGCGCCCGTTCTTGCGATGCCATTACGCCACCTCACACTGTCTGCCTTCAGTTACAACGAACCAGCGATCAGGCGCGCTTCTTCTCACGCATCTCGAAGGTTTCAATGACGTCTTCGACCTTAACGTCTTGGAACGAACCAAGATTGATGCCACATTCGAAGCCCTCACGCACCTCAGTGGCATCATCCTTGAATCGACGAAGTCCAGCGATGGACACGCCATCGGCAACCACGACGCCATCGCGGATGACACGGGCCTTGCAATTGCGTCGAATCTCACCGTCTTGAACCAGACAGCCCGCAATAGTGCCGAATTTCGAGGATTTGAATACCTCTCGAACTTCTGCCCGACCCAAGTGCACTTCTTCGTATTCCGGCTTGAGCATGCCCTTGAGCGCAGCTTCGATTTCTTCGATCGCGTGGTAAATGACCGAGTAGAAACGAACCTCAACGCCTTCATCGGTGGCTAGAGCAGCCACCTTGCCTTCGGGCCGCACATTGAAGCCGATGATGATCGCCTTGGACGCACTCGCCAAAGTGACGTCGTTCTTGGTGATCGCGCCTACCCCACGGTGGATGACCCGCAACGACACATCGTCGCCCACGACGATCTTGGTGAGAGCATCCTCGAGTGCTTCAACCGAGCCGGACACGTCGCCCTTGAGGATGAGGTTGAGCTCTTCGACCTCACCCTTCTCCAACGCCTGCAAGAAGTCTTCTAGGGTGCGCTTGCCGCGGGACTTCGCCAATTGCGCGTTGCGCTCGCGTGCCTGACGCGTCTGGGCGATCTGACGGGCGATGCGATCCTCAGAAACTACGAGGAAGGTGTCGCCCGCTGAGGGCACGGACGTCAGACCCAGAACCTGCACTGGTCGGGATGGGCCCGCTTCGTCAAGGACGTTGCCATCCTCGTCGAGCATGGCTCGAACGCGACCAAATGCGTCGCCGGCAACGATTGAATCACCCGGGCGCAGTGTGCCTCGCTGGATGAGAACAGTTGCCACCGGGCCGCGACCTCGGTCGAGATGCGCTTCGATCGCGACACCTTGAGCATCCTGTCCGTGATTGGCATGCAAATCGAGCGAGGCATCAGCCGTGAGCAGAACCGCCTCGAGCAGTTCGTCAAGGCCAGTGTGCTTGGTGGCCGAGACGTCGATGAACATCGTGTCGCCGCCGTACTCCTCCGCCACAAGGCCGTATTCGGTCAACTGGGCGCGGACCTTACCGGGATCAGCACCTTCCTTATCGACCTTATTGACTGCCACCACGATGGGCACGCCTGCTGCCTGCGCGTGATTGACCGCCTCGATCGTCTGCGGCTTTACCCCATCATCGGCAGCCACAACGAGCACCGCAATGTCCGTGACTTTGGCTCCACGTGCACGCATAGCCGTGAAGGCTTCGTGACCGGGTGTATCGATAAAGGTGATGGCGCGATCGATGCCGTCATGCGGCGCATGGATTTGGTAGGCACCAATGTGCTGGGTGATGCCACCAGCCTCCTTGGCCACCACATTGGATCGACGCAGTGCGTCGAGCAACTTGGTCTTGCCGTGGTCGACGTGGCCCATGACCGTGACGACGGGAGGACGAGCTTCCCAGTCCTCCGACTCGCCCTCGTGCTCACCAAACTCCAGCGAGAACGACTCGAGCAGTTCGCGATCTTCATCTTCGGGAGAGACAACCTCAACGTTGTAGTTGAGTTCGCCGCCGAGCAGTTTCAGGGTGTCGTCATCGACCGACTGAGTGGCTGTGACCATCTCACCAAGCTTGAACAGCACGGTGACAAGATCGGCGGGGCTAGCGTCAATCTTCTCAGCAAAGTCCGTCAACGATGCGCCGCGGGGAAGGCGAACTACCTCTCCCAGTCCACGCGTGATGCGTACGCCACCAATTTCTGGCGCGCGCATGTTGTCGAACTCTTGACGTTTGGCGCGCTTGGACTTGCGACCACGAGATGGCTTGCCACCCGCGCGGCCAAATGCTCCTGCTGTGCCGCCGCGTCCACCAGCACCGGGGCGTCCGCCGCCGGGACCACCGGGCGCACCGCCACCGGGACTGCCACCCGGACTTCCTCCGGGACCGCCCGATCCACCGCCAAAGCCACCGCCGGGACGGCCTGCGCCACCAGAGCCACCAGGACCGCCGGGACGGCCTGCGCCACCGGGACCACCGGGGCGACCGGGACCGCCACCAGGGCGCGTGCCGGGACCACCGGGACCACCCGGACGTGAGCCGGGACCACCGGGACCGCCGGGACGAGCTCCGGGCGCAGGGCGTGAAGGAACTCGCATCGTGCTCGGATTGGGGCGTGGCGCGCCTGCGACACTGCCCATGGCACCTGGGGTGGGCCGTGGTGCGCCGGGCACAGCACCAGGACGGGCCATGCCACCGGTGCCATAGGGGTTGTTGCCCGGGCGTGGTGCGGCACTGCCGAACGGATTATTGCCAGGACGCGGGCCAGCTGGGCGTGGACTCGCGGGACGAGGCGCGGCCGATGGTTCGGGAGCTTCGGGGGCGGCAGTTGCCGCAGGGGCAGCGGGCGCTTCGGGAATGGCGGGGGCAACGGGTGCCACCGGCACATCGGGCACTGCGGGAGCTGCGGGAGCTGTGGGAGCTTCTGCCACTACCACTTGCTCCACTGGAGCCGGGGCCGCAGCCGCCTTCTTCGCGGGCTTGGGCTTCGCCGGAGCTGCCGGAGCTGCGGGCATTGCCTCACGCAACCGCCGGGCTACTGGCGGTTCAATTGTGGATGACGCTGATCGGACGAATTCGCCTAGGTCCTGCAGCTTCTGCAGCACGACCTTGCTTTCGACCCCGAGCTCTTTGGCGAGCTCATAGACCCGGACCTTTGACACGACTCTCCTTTGTCGCGGTCCGGGGGAAGTTCCGGACCGTCAGTGCTGGTGTGACACGCTCATGGCTGGTGCGTGTTCATCGGTTGCTCATCGCCTTGTTCTCCTTGAGCGATATGACGGACAGGACGGGCTGTTCACTCACTCCTGAGTAGCGAACACGGCGGTCAACCGCTCAAGTCGAGTGTGTCCGGAGACTCGAAGAGCCCGGGACAACGCTTTGCGGCGTACTGCCAGTTCGAAACACTCACGATTCGGGTGCAGGTATGCACCACGCCCCGCGAGACGGCCCTGGGGATCAGCGACGAACTCGTCACCGTCCACCACGACCCTGAGGAGATCGACCTTGGTGGTCCGGGTCCGGCACCCGATGCACGTACGCGCGGGGGTCGGCTCCGGTAAATCAACCGCCCCCGAGTCTACCCCCTGCTTCACTGCGTTTCGTCCCCCGGCTGATCGTCGGAGCGGATATCGATCCGCCACCCAGTCATGCGGGCGGCGAGGCGGGCGTTTTGCCCCTCACGGCCGATGGCCAAGGAGAGTTGGTAGTCGGGAACGAGCACTCGGGCCGATCGCGCCTCCAGGTCGACGACCTCCACGCTGGTCACCCGAGCCGGCGACAGGGCATGCGCCACCATCTGGGCTGGATCATCGGAATGGTCGACGATGTCGATCTTCTCCCCATTGAGCTCCCCCATGATGGCGCGTACGCGCTGGCCCATGGGTCCGATACAGGCGCCCTTGGGATTTACTCCGGCAGCATTGGCCCGCACTGCGATCTTCGTGCGGTGGCCGGCTTCGCGCGCGATCGCTGTGATATCCACAGTGCCGTCGGCGATCTCTGGCACCTCAAGGGAAAACAGCCCCTTGACCAGACCCGGATGCGAGCGAGACAGCATCACCTGCGGACCACGCGGACCACGGCGCACGGCGACGACGAAGCACTTGAGGCGATCGCCATGTTCGTATGCCTCACCCGGCACTTGCTCAGCGAGCGGAAGCATGCCTTCAAGCTTGCCCAGATCGACGCGAATAACCCTCGGGTCCTGAGCCTTCTGCACAACGCCCGACACAATCTCGCCCTCGCGCGCGGCAAACTCTCCGAACGTGACATCGCCCTCGGCTTCGCGCAGTCGTACAGCCAGTACCTGCCGGGCAGTCGCCGCAGCAATGCGACCGAATTCTTGGGGAGTGTCGTCGTACTCCACACCCGGGACAAGAAGATCGTCACTGGGCTCAGTTGCCCAGATCGTCACGTGCCCAGTCGCGCGATCCACCTGTGCGCGAGCGCGTTCGGCCGAGCCTTCGCGCTGCTGATAGGCGACCAAAAGCGCGTCTTCGATCGACCCGATAACGAGATCCCAGGACAGTTCACGATCTCGTACGAGTGCCGCAAGTGCTGTGACATCAATGTCCATCGGGCACCTCTTCTTCCTTGGGACGATTGAATTCGATCTCGATTTGTGCGCGCTCGATGTCTGCGTAGTTGATTTCCCGCTGAGTTGCTCCAATGGTCAACGTGACCGCAGCGTCTGTGCAAGATTCAATACGGCCCACGACTTCTTGATCCTTGATCGCAACCCGAACCAGACGCCCGATAGCGCGGTACCAGTGGCGCTGGAGGGTCAGTGGTCGATCAACGCCAGGCGAAGTCACTTCAAGCGTGTAGGGCTCATCGGCAAGTACATCACTCGCGTCTAGCGCAGCCGAAACTGCGGAGCTCACTTCCGCAACGCAATCAAGATCAACTCCACCATCACGGTCGATGATCACCCGGACAACGCGCTCGCCGGCAACCTTCTCCCACTCGACGCCTTCGAAGTCGGTGCCGATCTGCCTCACGATGGGTCCGATGACCCCGCTCAATACGTCAACCTTCGACACGGGCCACCTCCACTATTCGTCTACGCGACACCCTCACGGGCACGGACAGAATACCTGTCTCGGCGTGACATGCTGACCGCGTGGAGAAGTTCGGACTGATTTCTGGCCCTATCGGCGCAGACGCCGCTGGGCGAATCAGCCGCCGCGCCGTCGTGACTGGCCTCGTGCTCTCCCCCTTTGCACTCGTCGCGTGTGGTGTAGCCGGGGGACAAGGCTCCACCACGGGCGCGACTTCGTCGGCCCCCACCGAATCCCCTGCGCCTGACGAGGCCATTCGCGCCAGTTGCGCAACCGCTGAGGCCGACCTCATTGCGCGGTATGACGCAACGCTCGTGGCATACCCCGACACTTCGGGCCTTTCGACGATCCGGGACGAGCACGCAGCTCATCTGGAGGCGTTTGGAGTCTCGGTTAATCCATCTTCGACACCCGATGTCGCCACGTCTCAGACTGAGGCGCTCAAGGATCTGCAGCAGGCCGAGCAGTCCGCTGCGGAGGCCCGCACGACCGATTGCGTTGCGGTAGGCGACGCGGCGCTTGCCCGGCTCATCGCTCTCATCGCTGCGAGCGAGGCCGCTCACGCAGTGGCGCTGGGAGGTACGGCATGAACCAGACCGAGGCTCTAATCGCCGCCATCGCTGGTGAGGGTGCAGCCGTCTACGCCTACGGGCTCCTCGGCCCCCAACTCGACGTGTCCACACAGTCGCTCGCTCGCACCTCAATGAATGCGCACCGGCAGCGCGAGTTGTCCCTGCGCGTCACACTCGACGTGGTGGGCGGATCGCAACCCGGCGCTGCCGTGGCCTACGAGCCGCCGTTTCCGATCACTAATGCCACGAGCGCCCGCGAACTCGCCGGTCTTGTCGAGATGCGACTAGCGGCAACATACGCAGACCTTGCCGGGGCATCCGCTGGAACCGATCGCAATGACGCGGTACTCGCGGCCCGCGAATGCGCCGTGCGTGCAATCACGTGGGGCGCGCCCACAGCTGCGTTCCCTGGGCTCAACTGACTTTAGCCGAGCGCGGATAAGTAGCTGACTGCATCGGAGAGCGCCAGATCCGTGCGTTCGCCAGTGCGGCGGTCCTTCACTTCGATGTTGCCATCAGCAAGTCCCTTGCCGACCACCACAATCGTCGGCACGCCAATGAGTTCGGAGTCCTTGAACTTCACGCCCGGCGAAACTCCACGTCGGTCATCGAAAAGGACCCGCACCCCAGCAGCCACGAGATCACCGGCCAACTTTTCGGCCGCATCGAAGATCGAATCGTCCTTGCCGGTGGCCACGAGGTGCACATCCGCAGGCGAGATCTCGCGTGGCCAGACCAGTCCAAACTCGTCGTAGTGCTGTTCGGCGATCGCAGCGACGGCACGTGAAACACCGATGCCATAAGAGCCCATGGTGACGGTAACCAATTCACCGTGCTCGTCAAGCACTTTCAGTGCGAGCGCTTCAGCGTATTTGCGACCTAGTTGGAAGATATGACCAATCTCTATGCCGCGCGCAATGAGGAGTACGGCGCCGCATCGAGGACACGTGTCACCCTCGCGAACCTCCGCCGCCTCGATAGTGCCATCAGGGGTGAAGTCGCGACCGGCAACGAGGTCGTAGACGTGCTGATCGCGGCTATTTGCGCCTGCGATCCATCGCGTGCCTTCGACAACACGTGGGTCGACAACGAAGCGCACCCCGCTTGCCGACGACTCACCCAGTGCCTGCGGCCCGATGTAGCCCTTGACAAGCATCGGGTATTTAGCAAAATCGGTCTCCTCAAATGGTCGCGGCGTGCCAGGCGACACGACGGCCTCGAGGCGCTTCATGTCTATTTCGCGATCGCCAGGCACGCCAATGGCTAGCGGGTAGCCACCCGAGGGTGAGTCAACCCAAAACACCACTGTTTTCAGCGTGTCTGCGGCAGTCCATTCGCTTTCGGCGCGACGTAGCGTGGCGTCGGTGTTGGACAACGCGACAAGCGCGTCGATTGTCGGAGCCTTGGGCGTACTCTCAACGTGAGCCGCCGGTGCTCCAGATGCATCGACAGGCGGCGGGGCGGGAACAGTCACCGCCTCAACATTGGCGGCGAAGTCGCAGGAATCACAACGTACGAAAGTGTCTTCGCCGATCACGGTCGGTGCAAGGAACTCCTCACTCGCTGAGCCACCCATCGCTCCAGAAGTCGCAGACACAATGACGAAGTCGAGCCCGAGTCGATCGAAAGTCGAGATGTACGCATCGCGGTGCCTGGCGTAGGACACCGCCAAACCAGCATCGTCGACATCGAATGAGTAAGAGTCCTTCATGACGAACTCGCGGCCACGCAGAATTCCCGCACGCGGACGTGCTTCGTCTCGGAACTTTGTCTGGATTTGGTAGAGAGAGACAGGCAGGTCCTTATAAGACGAGTATTCGCCCTTCACCAGCAAAGTGAACATCTCCTCGTGCGTGGGGCCGAGAAGATAGTCACTCTTCTTGCGGTCCTGCAGTCGAAAGAGCGTGTCTCCGTATTCATTCCAGCGATTGGTGAGTTCGTACGGCTCACGCGGAAGTAGCGCAGGGAAGTGCACCTCTTGGAACCCCGCGGAGTCCATCTCCTCGCGCACAATACGCTCCACATTGCGGAAGGTATGAAAGCCCAAAGGCAACCATGTGAAGATGCCCGGTGCCACCCGGCGCACATAGCCCGCGCGCACGAGCAAGCGATGGCTGGGGACCTCCGCATCAGCGGGGTCCTCACGCAACGTGCGAAGAAACAAGGACGACATCCGCAGTAGCACAAGCTCTCCAGTTCGCAATGACGCCGGTGGGGCGCCGAAAGGTGTTCTAGCAGGATATCGGCTTCACGAGGCTGCGACGATGACCTACCTCAGCACCAAATGAGCGCCGGTTTTCACCTTTCGCGAATGGTCTAAAAAAGCACAGTCGCAAAAGTGCCGACCACGTCGAAGCCCACTCGCGAATATGAGGCTCGGGCGGCGGTGTTGAAGTCGTTGACGTAAAGCGACACGCAGGGGGCGACCCCGGCTTGGGCTAAGGCGACCGCTCCCGCCATGCCCCCGATCGAGATGCCTTCACCGCGCCTGTCCGGTGCCACCCATACGCCTTGAATCTGACAGACACCGATGGCGGAGGCGCCTACTTCGGCCTTGAAGACGACGCGACCTTCCTCGATGCGAGCAAAGGCCCGTCTGGCCGAAATCAAGTCGGCTACTCGAGCTCGATATGCACTGCCCATACCCCCGGACATCGGTGAGATGCCGACCTCTTCGGTAAACATCGCAACGCTAGCGGGCAGAAGCAGATCAATCTCTTCGATTCGTACGGTACGCACCTGCGGATCAGCACCCACGCCCGATGGGCCCGTGATGGCCATGAGCGGTTGATCCGCACGTACGTCACGAGCTGGACCCCAGCGATGGGCGAGACCTTCCCACAGATGCAGCACCTCAATCGCGGGACCGACGAGTGAAGAACACCGGCGCGGCCCCTGAATCAGATGTGCGACGAAGGCCTTGCGCGTTGAAGACGTCGTCTCGATGGGGATCAGGTTTGCGCCGGCATAGACAGCGGAGAGCAATTCGCCATCTTCAAAGCACCCCAGTAACTCCCCGCCAATCCGCCACGGGTCGGTGTCCACTAAGCCATTAGCCGCCAGGATGCGAGATGCTGCAAAACAGTGGGTGATCGGATCACGGAGTAGCAATTGCCGCATCGCCATCGCATCGTGAGACGTGAGCGGGCGTACGCGCATGAATGTGCCTTTGAGTCGGCTTAAGAAACAGTGACTTCAGGCGAGCCCGCCGGCATGGACTCCGCGAGCTTGAGCGCCTCTTCGATAAGTGTCTCCACGATCTGATGTTCGGGCACTGTTTTGATGACCTGACCGCGTACGAATATTTGTCCCTTGCCGTTGCCGGACGCCACACCTAGATCGGCTTCGCGCGCCTCACCGGGACCATTGACGAC
>Ga0164294_10001568_pt1 | contig 21167 bp, 21 predicted proteins | sample GEODES005metaG_FD_111479 | JGI IMG/M metagenome (GOLD analysis project Ga0164294, IMG submission 111479) | Oligotrophic lake water microbial communities from Sparkling Lake, Wisconsin, USA - GEODES005 metaG | ecosystem: Environmental > Aquatic > Freshwater > Lake | place: USA: Sparkling Lake...
CACTGACGTACTAGACAAGTTCCGCCCCAAGTTAACTGAGTATCGAGTCACCAAGAACACTGTTGCAGTTCCAAACGACTGGGAAGTTGACATTAAATTGCTACAGGCGATGGTTAAAGCCCGATTAGCTGAAGGCTTAAGAGGCTGAAAACAAGTTTTGTCGGCGGGAAGATCTAAGTTGGAGCCATGGATTTTGAGATTATTGATTTCTCGCTTGAGCGAGCCAAAATGCTTTATCCAGATCTTTACAACGACGATTTGATTCTTGAAATTGCCTTTCTCTATGACCGAACCGTTAAAGAGGGTTCACAGGTACCGGTGCTTGATCTAGCTAAAGAACTTGATTGGGCGCCAGAAGAAGTTGGCGAAGTGGTTCTAGCTGCGATGGACTACAAATACCTAACTAATCCGAAACGTGGAGTAATCGGGGCGGCAATCACCAATAAAGCGCTACGAAAATTAAAGTTATTCGGCAAGCATAAGGTTTGATTCAAAAAGACTAACGTTTTATTTTAGGTAGGTTCCAGTTTTGCTTTATTGAAATTAGCCGGATTGCTACTACCAGCACGAATCCAATCGCAGAGGCTAGTTCTTGGCTTGCGCCCACTTCAACTGCAATAACTAACGCGCTAGCCCCGATGAAAGAAGCAGTGCCATTTGTTTCACGATGTAATAGAACTGGCGGAACTTGTGCGAGTAGGTCCCGGGTTAATCCACCAAGTACTGCACTTAGCAATCCGAGCAAAATCGCGGGAATTGCCGACAGATTTAAATCCAGTGCTAGAGCGGTTCCGGCAACAGTTGATACACCAAGGCCAATTGAATCAATTAAGAGTACAAACTTGCCTATCTCGTTTGACCATTTGAAAACTATGGTTAGAACGACCGCTAATAAAACCGCCCCCAATAGATATGGCCTTTCAATCCAAGTTAATGGAATATCAAGAACTAAATTACGAAATGTTCCGCCAGTTAAGGCAGCAACGGAAGCCACAAAAAGGATGCCGCCGTAATCCATGAAACGGCTAGCTGCAAGGCGGGCACCTACTAGAGCGAATGCAAAAGTGGATAGAAAGTCTAGAACAACTAAGAAATCATTCACCTCCGAAGTTTACACATTGAGGTTAGCTAAAGTTCCTCATCAGTTTTATTCAGCAAGAGAAGCTCATATTTATGGGCAAATAGCGCTTTCCAGCGGGTGGAATCAGACTTTCGAATTGTGCAGACCCACCCTACTCTTGGCCCATCTAGTGAATTCGAGTACAAGAGACACGATACATTGGGATTTAAACTTTGAAGAAGCTGAAGAAAGAGGAGTCGTGGAAGAGATATTTGTTCCAGCGCTTGGCGTATCGGCTGAAAATGTTTACCTACAAAAATGGTTAAAGTCTGCGGGCGACTTGGTGCACGCTGGTGAAGCTATCGCAATTATAGAGACAGATAAGGCTGAACTAGAGATAACTTCAAATACATCTGGAACTATGGGTAGGCAACTATTTAATGAAGATACCGAAATACCTGTCGGTGCGACTATCTGCGTTTTGCTTCATGAAGGCGAAACGGAAAACTAGATTCATGACAAAACCAGGCCAGGCTAAAGATTTTCTTAGCCAAATGATCTTGATCCGTGAATTTGAAACAATTGCCGAAGGTCTTACTTTGCGTGGCAAAGTTCCAGGTGGCATGCATAACTCTTCAGGGCAAGAAGCTGTTGCAGTTGGTGTTATGACGGCGCTCAAAGTCGAAGATGCTATTGCTTCAACTCACCGCTCTCATCATCACAGTATTGCTCGAGGCATGTCCACTAAAAGTATGATGGCCGAACTTTTTACAAAATCCACCGGCTGCTCAAGGGGTCGTGGTGGATCTATGCACTTAGTAGATCTTTCCAAAAATTATTTTGGTGGGAATGGAATTGTTGGCGCAGGCGTGTCAATTGCTATGGGATTAGCACTAGGTATTCATATCCTAAAGAAGAATGCCATAGCCGTTGGATTTATGGGTGATGGCGCTATCAATACGGGTAGAACTTGGGAATCAATAAATATGGCCGTAATCTGGAATTTGCCACTTCTAATTGTTATTGATAACAACCAATACGCAGTTGAAACTTTTATGGACAGAGTTACAGGCGGAAAAGATTTTGTTGCTAGAGCAAAGAGCTTTGGAATGTCAGCCGAAGTCGTTGATGGTCAAAACGTAGAAGAGGTATTTGAAGCCACCGCACGAGCTAGAGCCCGTATTTTGGCTGGCGAAGGCCCACAATTAATCAACGCAGTAACTTATAGATACTTTGGGCATAACGTTGGCGAAGTTGGCAAGTACCGAACCCAAGAAGAAATTTCTGATTGGAAATCTAATAAAGACCCGATTGATAATTGGATCAGTAATTTACTAGCTAAAAATTTGATAACCCATGATGAGATTAGTGAATTAAGAGCGAGCGCTAAATCAGAAATCGAAAAAGCAGTTGAGTTTGCTGAGGCTTCACCATTTCCTGATCCGAATACAGTTGCCGATGATGTCGATTCTGGTTCTCTTTTGAGGCAACTATGACAGTTGTAACTTACTCTGAAGCCTGGCGGTCAGGGCTGCGCGAAGAAATGAATAAAGACGCAAGCATTTTCGTAATGGGAACTGACTTGCAAGAACGTGGCGGACATTTCTCTCAAGTAAAAGGCTTGGCCGAAGAGTTTGGGCCAGAACGAATCAGAGATACGCCAATTTCTGAGTCAGCGATGGTAGCTGCTGGAGTGGGTTCAGCGATGCTTGGTGCGCGTCCAATAATTGATCTTAATTTCATGGACTTTGCATACGGGGCTATGGATGAAATTATTAATCAGGCCGCAAAAATTCGCTACATGTTTGGTGCCGATTTACCATTAATTATTAGAGCTACAGCTGGAATTGCTCTCTTCGGTCCGCAACATAACAATAGTTTTGAATCCTTGTTTGCTGCAATTCCTGGTTTGTCTGTAGCTGTGCCTTATCGACCTTATGATGTAAAAGGCTTACTGAAAACTTCCCTCCGAGGTTCTGACCCAGTCATATTTATTATGCATAAAAAACTAACTGGCGCTAAAGGTGAAATAGCAGGCGAAGATGTCTTCATTCCCTTTGGAAAAGCCAGGATTGCTGCCGAAGGCTCTGATGTCCTTATCGTTACTTACGGATATTCAGTTGAAGTTGCTTCAAAAGCTGCTGAAATGATGAAGACTGAAGGCGTATCGGTCGAGGTAATGGATCTTCGCACGGTCTATCCGATTGATTATGAAATGGTTCTTCAGCGAGTGCAGGAAATTGGTCGAGTTATTGTGGCCGATGAAGCACCGCTATTCGGTTCAATAACTGGAGAAATTGCCTCGACTATTTCAGAAAAACTCCATAGCTCTCTAAAGGCGCCCGTGTTAAGAATTGGTGCAAAAAGAGTTCCAATTGGCGCGAACCCTCAATTGGTTAGCGCCTCAATTCCGAACGTTGAAGATTATCAAGCCGCAATTAGAAAAGTATTAACTTTCTAGTTTAGTTCAATTCCGAGCTCTACCAGAGTTTCCTCTAGCACCCGAAGTCCCGCGAGAGCAACCGGAAATCCACCATAGACAGAAACTTGCAGAATCACTTCAATAATTTCTTGAACTTCAGCGCCTTGGCGAATTGCACCTTTGATGTGATCCATTAAAGGAGGTTTGCGATCTAAGGCAGTAAGTACTGCAATAGCGCATAATTCACGAGTCTTCTGGTCAATTACTTCTCGCTCATACATGCCCTCTAAGACATAGTCTTTGAATAAGTCTGCCCAGCTTGAATCAAACTTGCGTAATCTTTCTAGAGCTTTTTCGATTCGTAATTTTCTTTCATTTGCTAAATCAATATTTGAATCAGTGGCCATTTCTGTAAACCTCATCCTTCATTTCAGTAAATTTCTCAAAACCGGTATCGGTTATCAAGTAGGTATCTTCTAATTGCAATCCACCCCAACCTAATTCAAAGTATGGAGTTTCAAAACAGATAACCATGCCAGCTTCTAATGGCTTGTTAACCCCTGGTCTGATTCTAGGCAACTCGTTTAGGCTAAGGCCGATTCCATGGCCCCAAACATTTGAAATCTCGAAATCAGTTATTCCACCTTCGCGAATTTTCTGAAGAACTGAATTACACAAGTCATCTGGCATCGCACCGGGTTTTAGCAATTTGCGCACTTCGTGTGCTCCTGAAGCAAGAGCGCATGCAAATTGAAGCTCTTTTTCAGAAGGTTCTCCGACGATTGCCGATCTACCTGAATCAGCCCAATACTCTTGGTAGGTTCCCCCGCCTTCATATCTGACTACATCGCCATCTAGTAATTTGTAGCTAGATTCGACTGGATAGAACTGAGAAGCATGGCTTCCGGCGCCGCCACCCCAAAACAGGCCAGCACCGCCTTCGCTTGCCCATTTTGTGTACCAAGCCAAAGTTACGTCATGCCAATCATTGCCTTCTTTTAAGAATTTAAGTGATTCGATAAATGCAGACTCATTGATCTGAGAAGATTTACGCAGAGTCTTGATTTCATCTTCTGTCTTGATCTGTCGTGCGTCATTAGTAATGTCGACCGCACTACATTTTTCTGCAAAGAGAGATGAATCTAGCTTGTTACTAAACTCTAAACTTTCGAAACCAACCTTTGATTTTGACAACTTTAAGCGCTTTAGCGTCTCATTTACTGCAGTAACTAAGGAGTCATGTGACTTGCCTTTGTAATAATCCAATTTTTCTGAAATTTCTGACTCTGGCCACTTCATTGTGCCAACATCATTTTTGAGAATATTGATACTTCCAAATATCTCAACTTTTCCCATCCAGGTTGGCTTCTCAGTTTCAAGCGATACATAAGGGATAGCCATACAGACAGTATCTTCGTTATTACGTTCTCTTGTTATTACTGCAGCCGCACCTGTACCAGTGTAGAACGGTAACCTGGTTCCAGTACCAGAGAAGTAATAAACATTCTCGAAACTACTGGCAACGATCGCATCGATACCCTTTTCTTCCATCAGAGCAACAAGTCGGTCTACATTACATAACATTTTAACCCCTTTTCATATGTCGCGATTCGAACCGGTTTATATATTTATGCAGGCAACTCCATGATCGCCTTGGAACACCATTTCTGGCTGAGCTTCTAAACATTTCGGTAGAACTTGGCTACATCTGCTAGAAAACCTGCAACCCTTTGGAAGATCCAAAGGACTAAATGGCAATCCCTGAAGATTTATCTGAGTCTTCTTTTCAAGTGGGTTAGCTGACAAAGTACAAGATAGAAGAGCCTTTGTGTAGGGATGTAATGGATTTTCGAAGACATCTTTGATTTTGCCTGACTCCAAAACTTTTCCAAGGTACATAACCGAAACCGAATCACAGTAATTAGCAATCATCTCTAAGTCGTGTGAAATCAATAGGTAAGTTAGCCCCAGCTTGGACTGCAGATCCTTCAAAAGGGCCAAAATATTTGCCTGTACCGAGTGATCTAAGCTTGAAGTAGGTTCATCCAGCACTAGAAATTGCGGATTTGTTGCCAAAGCGCGGGCAATATTTACTCGTTGTAGTTGACCTCCGCTTAACTCAGTTGTAAATCGAGTCGCAAATGAGGCTGGGAGCTGAACCATTTCCAGTAATCCACTAACTTTCTGGCCAATTTCAGATTTAGACAAGGTCGTGTGAAGTTTCAATGGCTCTGCAAGAATCCAGTCAATCCTATACTTCGGATTCATCGACTCATATGAATCCTGAAAAACAATTTGGTTATTTGAGCGCCATTTCCTTAGCTCTTGCTTCTTGAGTTTTGTTACATCTTCACTCTTGATATATACAGAACCCGAATCGATACTGGTTAAACGCAATATACATCTAGCTAAGGTTGACTTTCCGGAACCACTTTCGCCAACGATTCCGTGTGTTTCGCCTTTATTGACAGTAAATGACACATCATCGATCGCAACTAGCTTACGGCCATCGGAATTAAATGACTTACTTAAATTGGTGACCTCTAGTAATTTAGGCATCTAATTTTCCAAACTTATGGCATCTTACAATGTGGTCGGTATCAACTTTAGTAGTACTCAGAGGTGATTTGCATTCATCGGTTGCGAACTGACAACGATAATTGTAATTACACCCCTCATGTATAAGTTTAAGATTTGGCGGTGAGCCATTATCTAAATAATTAAATTTCTTGTTATTTGGTCGAGTTGTGTCCAATAGCTGCCTCGTATAAGGATGCTGTGGATTTAGGAAGACTTCCTTCATTGGTCCTGATTCAACAATATTTCCAGCAAACATAACGCTGACATAGTCACAGTTTTGAGCAATGATTCCCAAGTCATGCGTAATAAATAGAACAGACGTGCCAAGTTCTTTGCAGCGTTTTCTAATTAGCTCCAATATTTGTGACTGAATTGTTACGTCTAAGCCAGTTGTTGGTTCATCTGCCAACAGCATTTTAGGTCGATTGATCATGGCTGCTGCTATAAGAATTCTTTGCGCCATGCCGCCACTTAATTGATCTGGATAGCTGTGGAATCTACGCATTGGATCAGGAATACCAACGGCCCTGAGCTCTTCGAGTACTTTTGCCGAAGCTTCAGCAAAAGTACAATCATTATGCTGCCGATAAAAGTCCACCAACTGCTTACCTATCTTTTTGACAGGATTCAACGAGCCAAATGGGTTCTGTGAAATTATGGCAATATCCTTTCCTCTAATTTCGCGGTACTGCTTCTCGGAAAAGCTTGAAATCTTTTGATCCTGAAAAGTTATTTCGCCACTTCGGATCTCCATGCCCGTAGGCAGTAAACCCATAATCGACCAGACTGACATAGATTTTCCAGCACCGGTCTCACCTACCAGACCATGAATTTCGCCTTCTCTCACTTTGAGATCTAAGTTATTAATTATTTTGGCCGGTATCGTGTCATCGCCGCTATCAATCTGGATGGCGAGATTATGAATTTCTAAGACATTGCTCATCTATGACCTACTTCTTAAAGACTTCTTCTGGAGTTCATCGGAAATCATGTTTAAGGCCAAACAAATTCCAAAGATTGCTATTCCTGGGAATATTGCCATCCACCATTCACCAGAGCTGATATACGGTGTGCCCAATTTGATCATCGAGCCCCATTCTGGAGTTGGCTGCTGAATTCCAACTCCTACGAATGCCATTGCTGCAACAATATTAATTGAGTATGCAATTCTTATTGGAATCTGAATAAGCACTGGTGGAATAGCGATTGGCAGAATATGTCGAAAAACTATTCTGAAATCATTGTTTCCAAGCGCCTTGGCTGACTCAACAAAGAGAGCGGACTTAAGTTTTATTACTTCACTACGTACTAATCGGATAAAGACTGGAGCATCTACCAGCGTAATAATGAATACAACAGTTATTAGAGAATCACTAGCTATTCCTGATATCGCCAGAGCCAAAATTAGGACTGGATAAGCCTGGAAAAGATCCAAAATTCGCGTTACTACTGAGTCAATGAACCCACCCATAAACCCAATAAGAGATCCGACCGCTATTCCTATTATAAATGATAGAAACACTGCAGCGAATGCGATGGACAAATCTAACCGAGCAGCATAAATAGTTCTAGACAGAATATCCATGCCATTTAGATCGGTACCTAAGAGGAATTCTGATGAAGGTTTGGAGAGCATATTGTCAACATAAATTTGTTTAGGATCTTTCAAATGCAGCAATGGTGCCAAAATCGCAAGTAGCGTATAAAAAACTATGATGAAATATCCGACATTTAGTGGATTAATTATCTTTTTCAATTTTATAATTCTCATTGTAGTTTTCTCTTATCAACTAAAGCTACCGATATGTCCAAAAGAAGAAAAATGATTGCTGACCCAATGGCCAGGATCATTACATATGCCTGAACGACTGAGTAATCCAGTGACGTGATCGCAGCTAAACCCCACTGCCCTAACCCGCCCCAAGAAAAGATTAGCTCTACTAACGCAGAACCGGCCAGTGCATAGATTGTTGTCATTGCGATAGTTGTAAAAATTGTTGGTGACGCTAACTGCAAAATCATTTTATTAATCTTAAATTGCGACATTCCGTGCGATTTGTAAAAACGAACGCCTTCGGACTTTAGTAGTTCTAAAGTTGAAGCTCTCGCTTGCTTCAATATTTGACTTCCAGCAACGATAGCGATTGTGATAGCTGGTAGTAACATGTATCGGAGTGATTTGAAAAATAGACCAAAGTCACCTGCAATCAACGAATCGACTGTGTAGAAACCAGTCACTTTTTCAGGTGCTAAGTCAAAAAGTCCTAGGCGTCCTAGAGGAGGTGGGAAAATCCTGAAGTTAAAGGTGAAAACCGAGATCAAAAGAAGGCCGATCCAGAAGATTGGCATCGAAACTCCGATTAATGACAATGATCTACTAATTGAGTCGAACGACTTTCCTTGTTTTTTAGCAGAAATGAAACCAAGGGTCACTCCACCGATTACTCCTAAAACAAGCCCAAATCCTAACAATTCGAGCGTAGCTGGAATTCTGCCCAACATATCCTTTAGAACTGGTAGGCCAGAGTTCCAAGAAGTTCCCCAGTCACCTGAAAGCAACTTTTGCAGATAGATAAAATACTGTTCCAGAAAAGGTTTAGTCAGTCCTAGTTCCTCGCCTATACGATTAATTGTTGCAGCATCTGCTTGTGGGCCAGCAACTAAAATCGCTGGGTTTGAATTACCAAGCCGCAAAATACCAAAAGACAGAAAAGAAGCTCCAAGAATTAGAGGCGCGGACAATGCAAAACGTTTCACAAATAACAGAAACAATTTCTTTAAAAACGTCATATCCGCCTTTTACTTTAAATAATTGAATTTAGCCGGTGCGCTCTAAGATTTCTCAAAGAACGCACCGGCTAAATCACTATAGATATTTGCAGTCTGCTTAGTTTACTCTCTTCAAATCTGCCCATCGTGGTGCATTGTCAGAGCGCCATACCCATCCCTGAATTTGCTTACTCATAGCGAAATGAGCACCAGTGCGCCATAAATACGCCCATGGAGCATCATCTACGTGTGTTTGCTGGAGAGTGGCAAGCATTGGGCAGCGCTTATCAGACAATTTTTGTCCAGAATCATCTGAAATGTTGTTCGCAGCGTCAACACCAGCAGTGAAAGTAGGATTGTTATAACCACCTCTGTTTGCTGCTCCGGTAGGAATCGAAGTAAGACCTAGGCTATAGCCAGCATCTGGAATTTGAGTTTGTTCAAATAGCACGAAGAATGGCATATCTCTTGTGGTAACTGCACTACGAGAGATGATTGAAGCATTTGTAATCTTCTCAAGTTCGACAGTGATATTTGCTTTCCTGAGTTCCTGTTGAACCTGAAGAGCTACTTCTGGATCCCAAATGCTGTACTCAGAATAAAGTAACTTCACTGAAACACCATCAGGATAACCTGCGGCAGCTAGAAGTGACTTAGCTTTTGCGTAATCAACTTTGTAGCTTGTTGTCTTTATCGAACATTCGAATCCGGAAGGAACTGGTCCTACCATTTCTTGTCCATAACCTTTAAAGACAGCTTTGCCGATAACTGCCTTATCAATTGCATAGTTAACTGCCTGACGAACTCTTACATCGTCAAAAGGCTTGAACTTAGGGTTCATAACTAAGCGAACCTGCAGATTTCCATCAGTTGATCTGACTACGGTCTTAGGGTTCGAATTAACTCGAGAAATTTGATCGAAGGTCAGGCCTTCAGCCCAATCAACATCTCCGCTACTTAACAGTTGCGCACGGTTTGATGCTTCAGGGACTGAGCGATAAATCACTTTGGTGAAGTAAGGCGCAGCACGGTAGTAATTTGGATTAGTTTTCAGGATTACCTGTGTTCCAGCTTGGTAAGTATCAATCATGTACGGACCGAATCCGGCTGCGTTGGACTTTAACCAAATCAAGCCCCAAGGATCTGCTGCGGTAGCAACTTTCTTCATCTGAACTGAGTCATAAATCGCAGGAGTATTAAGAGCTAAAACTTGGATAAAGAATGCGTTTGGCTTATCCAGAGTGAACTCAATTTTATACTTGCTAATAACTTTCAACTCTTTTACGTTTGAGATGTTTCGCAAGAAGTTTCCAGTACGACCTTGGGCGATGGACTTATCCCAACTCCACTTAACATCTGCAGCAGAGAATTCGTTTCCAAAGTTACTCTTGATACCACTTCGTAAATTAAATACATATTTTGTTCCAGTTGAATTCTTGGTCCAACTTGTAGCTAAGCGAGCACCAATCTTTGTTACATCGATCGATCTAGCACCGGTGCTATTTGGTCGACCATAGCCAAATTCAACTAAAGGCTCAAATAATTGCGGAATAATTTGCTGACCGCCTGGTGTCAAAATATCACTATCAAAAGCTAGCGGAATATCCTGCGCAGCAATCGTTAGAACAGTGCTAGTTTCGGCAGATTGACTTGGCACGCTACCAACAGTTCCAAAAATAACTGCTAACGGAAGTATAAATAATAATTTATTAAGAAATCTCTTACTCATTTAGCAATCTCCCTTTTATTATCCTGTATGACTTTAGGATAGTTTTAATTAACATTCAGTAGTTAAAGTATGCGCAATAAATACGCGTGTCGATAGTTATGTTCCTCAGAGTGGAAAGGAAGTTTTATAACAACTTGTTAACTTTGTAAGTCCTCCCGGACCCAATCCATGAATATTCCAGGCTTGGTTTTAAAGGGATCCTTTGGACCTTGTGACATAAATGTGTCGTGGCTTGTTCGCAATAAATTTACTCGTTCCAAATCGACATCTCTGAGGTGCACGCCTTCATCTACCGTACTAAGCAGTACCTCTTCAGGAGAACAGATCATCGAAAGTCCACCAGCACCTGTCGAATTTGTTGTCACGACAGTTATGCATAAATTTTCAATAGCTCTAGCCCATGCCATAGTTTTCCATGTTGAGATTAAAGGTGACTTTCCTGAAGTTAGACCAGTTGGATAGACGATAATTGATGCACCTTTGCGGGCTAATGTGGTCGCAAGCAGCGGCGCATAGATTTCACTGCAAATCAAAATACCTATGCTGCCAAATTTGGATTCGAAAATAGGTAGCTTGTTATCTCTCTCCCATTGGTATTCCCATTTGCCACCATTCTTATATAGCCAAGGATCAAGATTTGGTGTTGTTCGGCGGTATCTACCAATTTCTTCACCTAGGTCATTTATCAATACGCTGGTGTTATAAAATTTCTCACTATCAAAAACTGGTTCAAGAATGCTCGCAATTAAATGAACTTTATATTTTCTAGCTAAAAGTTGGAAGTTAGCCAATAAATTGAGATTAGCGGGCGGTTGCCAATTGTCTGGGTATGACTCAGGGAAAACTACTAAGTCGGCCCCTAATCTGCTTGCCTCTTCTAGGTATCCAACAAAATTTTGGTAATTTATAGATTCGCTACCATCTCCAAAGTGAGTTCGTGGAACGACTGTCGCAATTTTCATTACTAGCTTCTTTTCTTCTTCAATTGCACGCCTTTAAGATTGCTAAAATCTCCTTGAAAACATTCTTCTATTTGATCAAGAGTAGTCATTAGTGACTCACTGACAACTTTGCCCAGTACATGCCCTTCGTCTTCGAATAAATTAATAGAATAATTAGAATCTAGGTACTTTTGCAGATCTGAAATTTGATTTTTAGGGAACAAATCATCGTATTCTCCGACGGTGAAAATTAGCGGAACTCGTACTTTATCCTTTTGAGATTCAAGAGCTAGATCCTTCAAACTTTTTAGTACTTGATCTGTATCGCAATTAATCATTTTTGCTAATTTCTTAAGTCTCATACTGGACTGTTCAGCTAAAGTTTCTTCAACTCTAAACAAGAAACCTCCTTCAAATCCTGCCACTACATCTAGCGAGTCAATATTCAAGCCAGCTCTAAACGCATAATTCGCGCTGGTTCCGATGCCAAGTATTCCAATTTTCCCAGTAGAAAAATCATGAGAACTATCATCTTTAAGCCAACTGATGACTTGGTTCATCAATTCATCGATACTTTTTGCACTCAATTTTGACCCATTTAAAAATGAAAAACCATGTCCTGGTGGATCGATTGAGAGTGTTGCAAAATTTCTAAAATCAGTGTGGCTGCCTGACAAACTAGGAAAATACTCTTTAGTCATGTCCATCCCGGGCAGGATAATCAGGACATTAAGTTTCTCTTTGGGCAATTGAGAAGGTACTCGCAGGATTCCAAAGCATTCATTTCCTTCAACTTTGAAACTGACCCTATTGAAAGTTACGTTCTTGTGTTGTTCTAAGTATGAGGCTGCCTTATCAAATTCCGAGTTTATCTTCTCCCATATTTTCGCAGCTTCTTCGTTGTATTGAGACAAGGTCCAGCTTCTTATAAGTGAGTGGACTAGCCGTTGTCTAAGGATAAAAGTTGTATGAGATCTATTCTCTCTCTCGGACTCAGAAATTAGAACTTGTAGATTCTCGGAAAGACGTGCCCAGGTTGCAGGGATTGCCTTTACGTTAAAAGCATTTCTTTCAACATATTTAACATCAGCATGATTGAAATCAAACTCAAGCAAAGTATCTATGACATCAGGCAATAAAAAATTGGTGCCCAAGTTACGATACGCCGCATCAACCAACCAATTATCCAAAGCTGGACCCCTATCTTGAACATTTAACTGAATATCACTCTATTGCCTTTAAAGTCTGCAAGGAAGTACATATAGAGATTCTCTTAGTTTTAGCACAAGTTTCACTAAGTGAAACAGATTCTACAGATTTTGCTCGAACTAAACTAGATTTACCCTCGGCCAATAAGGTCAACTTACTTATTGAAAGAATCCAAGATATGAAAATGATGCGTAACAGTCAGTTTTCTAACTTGGCAATGATTAGCGGGATTGCATTTATCGCCATTTCCCCGCTTTATTTTTATGGTGCCCTATCAGTTCAAATTACGGAAGGCTTAGGGTACCGGCCTTCCCTTCATGGTCTTGGCGCCACATCCTTTTACCTAGTAGCAGCAATCTTTGCAATTAGCTTAGGAAGAACGACCGATCGATTAGACCCAGTTGTGACCTTAAAAATCGCAATCATTATGACCATTGTCAGTAGTCTCGGTATAACTTTTTCGAACTCACTGATCATGATTTGTATCTCGCTTGCAATTGGTGGTTTTGGAAATGCGATAGCTACGCCAGGTATTGCACAACTGGTGCAAGAAAGAATCGAACTACGTAAACAAGGATTGGCATACGGTTTTAAGCAATCTGCAACTGGGTTATCAACTTTAATTGGTGGAGCTGCTATCCCATTCGTGGCTTTTGATAATCAATGGCGACATGTATTTGCGCTTGGTGCTTTATTTTCGTTGGGGATTCTCTTCAGATTAAACGGAATGTCATCGAATAAAATTATGGAAATCAAGTTCGGTGGTTACAAAGATGCAAGTGCTCCCCCAGCAAAAGTAAAAGTCCACTACACTCTAGAAGTAAAGTTGATATCGATGAGCTTTGCTATAGGGGCTGCAGTCGGTGCGGGTCTAATCACTTATTTGCCGCTATCAAATGCTGAAGCAGGGCTAAATCCAGCTCAATCTTCATTCACTTTGATTCTAGCTAGTTCAAGTTCGCTAATCACAAGATTCGTTGTTCTGCTCTACATGGATAGAACGAAAATAGATTCAATCCGGATTTGCATCGGCATGATGTTTATTGGTTCATTAGGCTTGTTTGGGCTCTCCACTATGGGAACGGGAATCATTACGTTCTCTTCCATAATTAGTTACGCATTCGGCTGGGGATGGATTGGACTCATAACTTATAAAATATTGCGGGTTTCTGATGGAAATCTGGGTTCAAATGTTGGCTTAGTACAAGCAGCTGCCGCTATCGGTTCAATTTCAGGTCCGATATTGCTAGGCGCAGCCTATGAGATATCAGGTTTTCAACTGATGTGGCAATTGTCCGCATGCGGATTAATTTTGTCTTTACTTTTTCTAGTTGTTTCGCAATTCAAATCGAAGTGATGCGGAAATAAGTACTTAAAAACCGCTAATTTTAATTTAACAAAGTTGGTCGCAATACCCCTAAGCCAAGTGCGCTTTCGATTTGCGCCATTGCAGCAACTAATTTCACTTCATCATTTGCGCGAGCAACAACACCTAAACCAACTGGTAAACCTTCGGTAATTCCCATTGGTAAGCAACCAATTGGATAGCCAGCAATAGCAGGCGCCATAGTGATCCAACTATTATTTCCGTAGTCATCACCTTTACCCAAAGTGCTTTCCCAGGCTGGCGAATATGTGGCACCAATTAAGACATCAACATCTTTGAGTGCGTTATCTAGCGTTTGGGTTGCCCAAAGCAAATTGCGAGAACGTTTGCGGTTATAGGCTCGAGCTCGACCGCCTAAATCAAGTGCGGCATCAAATAACTCTTGGCCAAAGTACTTTAACTCGGTATCGACATTAGCTTGGTTGAACTTAACTACTTCAGACAATGAAACTATCTCGCCATCGGTGCGCTCCGGCAAATAAGTACCTAAATCATCGACTAATTCGTGTAACAAACATTCGTATTCATCATTACCAATCGATTCTGCTGGCGCTGAAACTTTTATTTCAACTAACGTCAAATTGGTTTTTGCAAGTTCGCTAACTGCTGCTTCGAATAATTGGTCAGTGCCAGCATCGCCTGATAACCAAGACTTAACAATGCCGATGCGTAATGGTTGGGTTGAATTTGCTGCACTCACTAAATCAGGAATACCAGATAAAACTTCGAGCAAAAGTGCTGCATCTACAACGCTTCGAGCCATTGGGCCAGGTGAATCTTGCGCATCACTAATTGGTATAACACCAACTCGAGACACAGAACCAACTGTTGGTTTAATGCCAACGCAACCATTAAGCGAAGCCGGGCAAACGATTGAACCATCAGTTTCGGTACCAACTGCCAGGGAAACTAAGCCGGCAGCAATTGCCGAACCAGAACCAGATGAAGATCCGCCAGCACTGTGTTTATGAATCCAAGGGTTTGCAGTTAACCCACCGACTGCCGACCAACCACTAGTTGATTTCGAAGATCTAATATTTGCCCATTCTGATAAATTCGTAGCCCCAATTATGTTGGCACCTGCCGCACGTAATCGAGTTACCAATTCTGAATCCTGCTTAACTGGATAGTTCTCTAAGGCTTTTGATCCAGCGGTGGCTGGCAAGCCAATTGCTTGAATATTGTCTTTAATTAGAATCGGCAATCCAGCAAGCGGTAAATCTTTAGAAATTGTCATCGCATCACTTAGGGCAGTTTTTGAAACTGCGAGCACACTGTTTAGCTCATAGCCAGATTGGTCAACACTTTGAATGCGCTCGAGTGCTTCAGTGGCTAATTCAGCAGCCGTCGTCTTGCCGCTTCGAATGGCAGCAATGGATTCATGGGCTGAAAGATATGAACTCATCTGCGCAGATTACTCGTCCTGCAGAAAATTATCAGGTCTAATACCCTTTCCAAATGCTGGGTGGAATCAACAATGGACTCTTTCTCTCATCCTTTGGGGGCTTTTTCGCTTTGGCCTTTCTGGCGCTAATTTTGAAATGGGCGTTTGGAAATCGAAACAAAGGTAAGAAGTTTGTTGCCACGCCAGATCAGGCGGGCAAGAAGGATCAATACGGGCTATTGGTGGCACTGCCAACGCCAAAGAATTACATTGAAGCCGAGATGCTTAAGCAGAAACTGATTGCGGCAGAAATCAAAGTTAATCTGACCCAAACTTACGATGGCCCTGCACTAATGGTCTTTGAGCGAGACTTTAAGATCGCTCAAGCTGTACTAAAAAGTTAAGTTGCGTAGGTAATCGCGAACTGCAAAAGTAGCGCGCACGTCATCGAGGTTATAGGAATACAGCCAATCAATTGATTCTTGTTTTTCAGCCTTTGACTTATTTTGATCAACTGCGTCCTTATATTTCAAAAGTGATAGCGCGCCACCTGGATCTTGCACCGCCCAATTAAAGCCAGCATTAGGAGCTAACTTCTTGATTCCATAACCAGTTGTGCCGAGTGCTACTTGTTTTGAATAATCCAGTAGGTCAACGAAATAGTCGCCAGTAAAGTCATCGACATCTTCAAGGGTTGGGACGCCAGCTTTACCCTCGTGATTTCGAGCGAAGTTACGCCACCATGTTTTTTCGTGGCTGCTGTAGTGGAAGATGCCAATAGATTTTCCGGCAGTTTCGGCTTGCGCGACGTGTTCTTTCAGGAAGTTCCACATCTTTAGCAGTAATTGATATTCGCCATCTTCAGTATTTGAATAATCTGCGAACGAATCAAATGTCGCATTATGCCAATCCTTATTCAAGGTGCGATCGTGGATACCAAAACCATATAGATAAACCCGATCTTTGCCTTCTACTTCAGTTAAACCGCTATCTTGAAATGCCGAGAGGCTGTTTTCTAGGTCAATATCTATCTCAATATCAAATTCGGGAATAAAGAAATCTTTATCGGGGTCAAGCAATATCGCTTTATCTAGCACCTTGGCTTGAGCTTGCACCTGAAACTTCTCGGCTGGTTTAGGTAACCCAGCTACTGCTGCTAAGTCACGAATACTTGTTATATCTGGGAAGTATTTAGCCTGCACATTCTTTGTAACTCCGGCCAATAGCGTTACGTGACCAGCGCCGCCATCGTGGTTTTTAAGTTCACGTTCGCAAATAATCTGAAAAGTACAAGCGCCGCAGCCAAACTTGGCATCACTTTCAAGTGCTGAATATGCAGCTGGTGGCAGTGATGGATCTTTCTGTCGCGCTTGCGCAGCTGCCACAATCTTCTTAGCCACATTGAATTTAAATAAGTAATCAGTGCCAGCATCTCCTGCTTTTCCGCCAAGACCCAAAGCTGTCTCGGCAAGTTTGGCCCATACAATTGTTTCGATATCGCGACCGATGACGCCAACAAAACCTTTATCGGTTGCCAGACCAAGAGTGCCTAAATGCTCGTGATAATGCGCAAGCTGCGCCGCATCCTCTAGATCTAAACGCGCGACCGTTTCGACGCCATCGGATGGCAATAATGAATCCCAGTTAGCTAAATAGAGTTTGCTGGATTTATTCTCGGTAATCGGATCATGACTCTTGATATCAACTGGCGCCCAACGAGGTTTTCCATCAGCGCCTTCGCCAACTCGAATTAGTAAATCGGGGCGACTAACACGATCAGGATCACTGGCAGTTTCGCGCCCTGTTAGTTCGGCAATTTTTTCTTCGCAAACCGAACTAATCCAAGCACCGATAATGATTTGCGCAGTTGAATTGATCAGCGCTTCGGCAGTGGTTAGCTCTTTTTCAATCTCGCCCTGATCTTTATTTATCACCAAGATATCTAGCTCTTTAGTCAAAAGGTTTTCGATTGTGCGAGCTTCGTGAACATCACCTTGACGCTTGAGTTCGCGCATCATCTCTGATTCAGGTGCGCGTTCGGTTAAATCAAAACAGGCAGGCGCAAATGATTTATGTAAGTATTCATGGCACTGAAGTGCAGCGCGGGCATCTAATCTCATTGCCCCGATCTTACGGCCGGCTACGGACAAAAAAGGGATTAATCAGGGATCAGAGAGTCAAGCGGCAGAATAAACTATCCGAGTTTCCCATATTTTCCAGCACCCAGCCTAAGCAAAGGATCTACCAGCTTGGCATCAATCGAAATTCTGTCCTTACTATCTTTACTGACCACCTCATCAGCAACCCAAATTTTAGAAATTTTAGCGAAGATTAGAATCTGACTGCTGTCATCGATCTTTACTTCTTTAGCAACAGTGCAAGCAAAATTGATTTTGCAGCCGTCAATCAATGGGGTTTTCCAATTCCATTCGGTAACAGACATTCCATATTCACTAACTTCGCTTATTCCAAAGGGCAACTCAGTAGACGTCTGCTGAACTTGATTCTCTTGCGACTGGCAAGCTATTCCAATTGTAAATACTGGATTATTTCTTAAATTTACTAAAGTGTCCTTGGTTCTTCCAAGTACATCCCAACTACCAATTGAAAACATCAACATAGGAGGGTTTGAAGCAATTCCATTGAAGAAAGAGAAAGGAGCCAAGTTCCAACGGGCGGCGCCCTCAAGTGAATTATCTGTCAACACCCAAGCAATAGGGCGGGGAATAATCGTTTGAGTTAATAAAGCGTAAGTTTCTCTTTCGGAGAGTGGATCTAAATCTATTTCCATTACGTAAGTTAAGCACAACAAACTAAATGTTTAAATACTTATCAAATATATTCTCACTTTTAATTTATAAGCTAACTGAGACTACTTAAGATTTAATTCTCTCGCCGATTTCTTTCGCAGCTATGTAGGAAAACCCAAAAGCCGAAAGCAAACCATTTCCTGCCAAGTAACCATCAGAGCCGTGACCTGAAATACCTACAGCAGCACCACCAGCCGCAAAGAGTCCATGTATTACGCCGCCACTGTCTTTTATCACTTCAGCATTTTGTGTTACTTGAAGTCCACCTTGGGTATGAAAGAGTGCTGGGCGTACTTTAATCGCGCCAAAAGGTGACTTCAGAGACTTTTCAAATACTTCACGGCCAAATCGGTCAGTTGCCTCACCATTAATTACGGCATTCGCATTATTGAATTCTGAAACTAGATTCGATTCAGGTACAGAAATCAATTTAGCTAATTCTTCTACTGTGTTGGCCCAAATCACTGCGCCACTTGCAGCGGTTATTTCATATTCTTTGAACAGCATTGAACCAGCATCTATTTCCTTATCAATAATGATCCAGCCAGCGTTTCCTTTTTCTTCATTTAGAATTGCTGCATATTCAGAGTATCCAGCTGATTCGTCGCCAAATCTTGAGCCATCAAGATTTACGATAAATCCACCTTGCATAATTGTTGTCCAGCCAACCAATGTTTGAGCATGTGAAGAAATAGCAGCATGACCTTGATAAGAATCTAGATAGCCAAATGCGGCGCCATGTTTAATGCCTATTTGAAGCGCTTCACCTTTGGAATATTTAGAGCCATGGTAGTAAACATATGAAATCTCGGTGTTGTGCTCGAGTAGTAACTTCTGGTTTGCACCATATCCGTTAGTCGCCATCAATAAATTTGAAGTTTTAATTTCTTCCACAACTCCGGCAGAGTTCTGTACGCAAGCCGCCACAACCTGGTCATCCTCAATTACTACATCTACTAATCGAGCGTTAGATCTAAATTCAAATAGATTCTTAGACGTGGCTTCTTTCCAGATTGGCCCTAAAACTAACTGTCCCATGCGCCCTGGAACAGATAGGCATCTGTCTACCGAATGACCTGGGTAGTGAAAATCTGTCACTAGCTCCCAAGGCACGCCAAGTGAATCAGCCATCCATTCAACAAGCTCGACGCTTACATCTGTCAACGCTTTTGTTGCTACTGGATCGGCTTGATTCTTTGTTTTCTTATTGATGTCACTTACAAAGTTTTCAGGTGAGTCAATAACGCCTGATTCTTTTTGCCATCTAGTCCCACTGGCAGGAAACATTCCTGAAGTCATAGATGTGTTACAAGTATTTATAAAGTCTGGCGATGCATCAATTAATAAAACTTTCGCTCCGAGTTGGGCGGCTTTAATCGCCCCTACAAGTCCACCACCAGCACCTGCAACAACTAAATCGAATTTTTCCATTAATTAGTCTCCAGAACCTTTTTGTGATTAAAAATTAAATCTAACGCCATTTCTGCCGGATCAACAACTTCCAGAGCTAATCTGGATTCGATCAGGTTAACTGCCGAGCAACCATTGATAACGATGGTTGCGCCTTTAGCTGCGAGCTTCTCAACGGCTGTTTCTAAAGAGCTATGCCATAAATCTTCATTGCTGATGGCGTCAAAACCAAGATTTATTACTTCATTGCCTACAAAATTCGCAGAATATCCATACTCATCAATTCTTCTGACAAGCTCAGCACCTATCGCGTCATTTCGCGTAACGGCACCAATCTGGTGGCCAGAATTTACAAGGTCCGACATAACGCTTTCTAACATTCCAACGACAAATTCATCCCCACCTTTTCTAAATCCGGGGTCTAGAACACAATCTGGCATCAGGAAATCATAATCTCGCCGATTTATCGAACTTATGTCGGCAAATAGTCCAAGATCGCTCGCAACAACATCTTCTGAATTCTCAAGCTCTTTAGGATCAAGTTGAATAAAATTCACCAAAGTAACTTTCAAGCCTTCTGGTGAAATTCGATCATAACGTTCTTGTCGCCTATTAAATTCAGCTTCAGTTACATGGACTGGTGTTATCGAAATGACTCGCATATTCCTACCTCCTGCTTCCTGACTTAACGCAATTCTAAAGACTATTCATTGGATTATGTACTACCTAAAACCCTAACGCAATAACTTTCGAAACATTAGAAATATGCAAGGCGTTCCACCTGATGAAATTTGAGAGAGATTATTGAGTAATAAAGATGACCAGAACTGTAATTTAAAGAAAATTAGGATCTTCGTGGTGATATTTCAAGTAATCTTTTTTCTCTTGACTTAAATAATCCAGAATCCAAGCTCGAATAATTTACTAAAAATGAGATAAGTACTATCAACGTGCCACCAAGTTTCAAAGTATTTTTAGGCCCAAGTAAATCTGCAACGAATCCAATTAGAGGTCCACCCAGCGCCATTCCACCACTAAAGATGACTGTATAGATTCCTAGTATTTTCCCTCGAATTGCATAGGGCGAATGATTTTGAATCAAAGAATTTATGGCGATCGTAGTTAGAAGTGCAAACAATCCAGAGAGCGCCAACATGGACGAATAAATAATTATATTCGGTGAAAACCCAGCACCTATCTGCCAAAGCCCAAATATGAGAGCAGTGCTAGCCAATTTTGTTATTGGTACTCGGGTATTTCGATTAGCTGAGATTAAGCCGCCAAACAGGGCACCGATAGCAATTGTAGAACTTAAAAGACCATAACCTGCTGCATCAAGTTTGAATACATTTACTGCCATTAGCGCTGTCGTAATTGGAAAATTCAAACCAAATGATGCAACCGCCGCAATGATGACAAGCGCTTTTACGATTGCTTTATCGGCCCAAATAAACTTTGAGACCGCG
>Ga0164294_10001569_pt1 | contig 21164 bp, 22 predicted proteins | sample GEODES005metaG_FD_111479 | JGI IMG/M metagenome (GOLD analysis project Ga0164294, IMG submission 111479) | Oligotrophic lake water microbial communities from Sparkling Lake, Wisconsin, USA - GEODES005 metaG | ecosystem: Environmental > Aquatic > Freshwater > Lake | place: USA: Sparkling Lake...
CGTTCTGGTCGACGGGCATCTGGGGGACGATTTTGAGGTTCGTCTCGGCCGCCTGTGCCGAGCTGGTGGCGCTCGAAGCTTTGTCAGTCGATGTGGACTGCTTGCTACAGCCGGCCACACCGAACACCGCAAGCGCGGCCGCACTGGTCGCGATCGCGCTGCGGACTGTTCTGCTTCTCATCTGCTACCTCCGGATCGTGTGTCCTGTCGGCGACGACCCTACAGCCCGCACGGCCTCGGAGATCGCCTAATCCTCGGCTAATGGATCCTCGGCTACTGGACCTTGTATATCCAGATCAGCGTCGTAGTGAGTTCGCCGTTGTCGGTCCACTGGTATTTGCGAGCCACGCCTTGGCCGTCGTAGGCCTTGACGAAGGCCAACAGCGCCTCCCGGGTGACCGCGCCGGAATCGATGCCCTCGGCCAGGATGGTGCCAAGGTCATAGCCCTCGGTGCTGTATGTGCCGGGGGCCTGACCGAACTTGGCGGTGTACTCGGCGGCGAACGCCGGCGAGGCCGGGCCGCACGGGCAGGACAGCACCGCGTCCTTGGAGGACTCCCCTGCCTGCTTGACAAACTCGTCATCCTTGGTGCCGTCGGCGCTGACGAACGTGCCGGTAAAGCCGGCGTCGCGCAACTGCTGCACAAACGGGGCCGCCTCGGCGTAGTAACCGCTGTAGAACACCGCGTCCGGCGACTGACCCTTCACCTGGGTCACCGCGGCCGAGAAGTCCTTGTCGCCCTTCTTGACCGAGATGTTGCATGCCGCGTCGGCCACCGGGCCGAGGGTGTCGCGGACGGCCTTTGCCAAACCGGTTCCGTAGTCGGTGCTGTCATCGACGACGCAGATCTTCTTATCGCCGAGGGTGTTCTTCAGATAGTTGGCGACCGACGGCCCCTGTACTCCGTCGTTGGCAAGGCCGCGCAGGAACGTCTTCCAGCCCTGCTCGGACAATGTCACGTTGGTGGCCGACGCGGTGGCAGCTACCAGACCGGCCTGATCGAACACCCCGCCGGTGGCCTTGGTCTCACCGGAGAACGCCGGCCCGATCAGTCCGATGATCGCCGCATCGCCGACGATCTGCGGCGCGATCGCGGTGGCCTTCTGCGGATCACCCTCGGTGTCGAATGCCTTCAGTTCGATCTGGCAGCCCGGGTTGGCGGCGTTGTGCTTGTCGAGGGCCAGTTGCACGCCGTTCTTGATGTTGATGCCGAGCGCGGCGTCGGGTCCGTTGAGAGCACCCGCCATGGCGATCGTCACCGGCGCACACGTGGCCTTGCCATCACCGGCCGGGTCGACCGGCGCGGCGGCGGCGTCCGCTTTGACCTCGGCACCGTTCTGATCGATCTGGACCTGCTCAATGATCTTCAAATTGGTGGGAGCCGCGGTGGCCGACGAAGCGGATGAGCTGCCTGCGGCCGAGTCACTGCTCGGTGCTTTCTGGCTACATCCGGCGATGCCCAGCAGCATCAGGGCGGCTGAGCTGATTGCGATCGCATTGCGTGTCGTCTGAGCGCGCACGTTTTACCTCCGGGTCAGTGGTTCTCAACTCAGCATCGGCTGCGCAGCCCACTCACCGGTCTGACGTCGACGCTTTCGCTAAAAGATAGCCAACATCAGGCTAAATCGCGCGTGATCGGGGGGTCGAGGTTCTCTAAGACCACCTCGGCGACGTGTTTCATGCTGGTGCGCCGGTCCATGGCGGCCCGCTGCATCCAGGTGAACGCCTCGGGTTCGGTCATGGCGTGCTTGGCCTGAAGCAGTCCCTTGGCGCGTTCCACCAGCTTGCGTGTCTCCAGCCTCTCGCCCAGATCGGCGACCTCACGCTCCAGTTCGGTGATTTCGCTGAACCGGCTGATGGCCACTTCGATCGCCGGGATCAGATCGCTGATCGAGAACGGCTTGACCAGGTAGGCCATGGCGCCGGCGTCACGGGCCTTCTCGACCAGATCGCGTTGGCTGAATGCGGTCAGCAGCACCACCGGGGCAATGCGCTTGGCGGCGATCTCCGCGGCTGCGTCGATGCCGTCGCGCCGTGGCATCTTGACGTCCATGATCACCAGGTCCGGCCGCAGGCTCTCGGCCAGATCCACCGCCTCCTGACCGTCGCCGGCCTCACCGACCACCTGGTAGCCCTCGTCACGCAACATCTCGGCCAGGTCCAGCCGGATCAACGCCTCGTCCTCGGCGATCAAGACCCGGCGCGCAGCCGGCCCGGCGGGGTTGGTGGTGGGGTCAGCCATGAGTGCCATTGTGTCGCGCCGGACGTCCGAGGGCGAACCCTGGTCGGCATCCACTATCGTGAGACACCGCCATCATGAGCCGCCCTCGTATCCCAACTGGCAGAGGAAACGGATTCAAAACCCGTGCAGTGTGAGTTCGAATCTCACCGAGGGCACCAGAACAAGCATCAGGTGCGGGTGTACGACACCACCAGGTGTTGCTCAGCCGGTGCCGTCGAGGACCGAGCGCAATTCGGTTTGTATCTCGCGGGCGAATCGACCGCGCTTCTGCGCGGTGGCATCGGCGCCCGCGCGGCGGTCCCGCTCCTCCGACGCCGTCGCGCGGTAGAGGTACGCCGACGCGACCGACACCGTCATCAGGTCCACACCCAGCGCTTTGGCCATTCGCTGCTCAGCTTCTCCCGACCGGCTGTGCACCCCGAGCATCATGCGGCTGCCGGCGGCGGCCAGTACCACCGGTATCTGATCCATCGACGTGGCCAGCTGCTGGATGGAGTCGGCGAACGCGTCGATATCGAGGTCGGGTAGGCCTGACTCGGCCCGCGGCGCCAGCTGCACCGGTTCGCCCTCGAGGAACTCACCGAGTACCGAACCGGAGACCGCCAGGCTGCAATTGATGGCAACGGGTCCGTCGTAGGCGAGTAACTCGCCGAGGGTCATGGGTGAGTGTCGGATATCCCCGAGTGCCAGGCAGACCGCGACCAACGTCGGCAGGGTCGGCGACACCCGGCCGCGCTCAAGGTCCGATACTCGTGCCACGCTCCACCCACTAAGCCCCTGCCCGCGCGCGGCTTTGGCCACGTCATCGAGGGTGGCACCGGCGTCGGTACGGATGCGTCGGGCGTTGCAGCCGATCAACTCCGCGAGGTCGATTCCGTCCATGCCGGAGACAGTATCGACTTTTGCAATAGCTTGACAATCCGCCGCGCCGAATTCCCTGGTCAATTTAGGGCGCTTCGTGAGGTGAACCTTCAGCCAGTTCCCGGATACCTGTCAGCGTGTTCTGGATGCCCGCCCGGAACTGGGTCAGCCGCCGCGCAATGATCTCGTCGGCACGCGCGGGTTCGCGCCCGATCAACATGGAGACCCCCGAGGGGCCCGGGCCGATCCGCGCGGTGTACCTCAGCCGGGTTCCCTCTGATGTGGGGCTGAGTTCGAACTGCCAGACGGCGGCGGGGTTCTCCGGGTTTCCGACCGCCCAGCCGAATGATCGCCGCGGCTCGAAGGCGATGATCTGTGACGTCGTCGTCCACTCGCCGATGGCCGGATGCCTATTCGTCCCGAGGAAATGCGCACCGAGTTCCGGTACACCGAACCCCTCGGCCCACGCAGTGCTCTGAAGTTCGGTGCTGAAGCGCGGCATCAGCGTGATATCGGTGACCAACTCCCACACCCGCTCGGGTGGAGCCGAGATGTCAATACTGAGGGTGGCCTCGCGGTCGGTCACGCTGAAAACCCTAGCCGCGTTCGGAACTTCCGGGGGTTAAGCTGCCATGGTGAAGTCCGAGCGGAAACGCACTGGACGGTTTCTGCCGGAAATGCCCTTCCGGCGATCAGACTGTGAGCGTCTCCAGCGCCGGCCACCGGCGCGTAACCAGCACTGGGCCGACTCCGTCACCCGCCCGCAACGGGTACTCAATGTCGCCACCTGGATCGCCGCCTTCATCACTGCCGCTCTCGGCATCCTGCAGACGTTCACCGGAAGCGGTGTTCTGCACATCGGTCTGATCAACCTTGGGGTCGCCGTGATATTCCTGGCTATCCCCCTGCTGCACCGGTTCGGAAACATCATCGCCGCAGTGGTTTTCGTCACCGTCGCCTACGCCTCACTGACTTTCGTGGGTTCCCAAATCGGCACCGACTCCGGGGTGCAGTTCTACTACCTGGTATCGGCATCGTTGGCCGTGCTGGTACTCGGCACCGAGCATCTCGCATTAGCCGGCACAGTGGTGGCAATCGGGGCGGGTCTGTGTGTGGGCATGCAGTTCCTGGTTCCGCCCGATACCGGGATCCAGCCCCGCTGGGCACTCAACGCCGGTTTCGTTTTGGCTACTGGGGCAGCTGTCTTCATGATGTTCGCCACCGTCTGGTACGCCATGCGCGAGGTATCACGGGCCGAGGCGGCGATGGAGGTGGAGTACAGCCGCTCGGAGGCGCTGCTGGCCAATATCCTCCCGGCCAGTATCGCCGCGAAACTCAAGGACCCGGCCCACGGAGTGATCGCCGACCGCTACGACGATGCCTCGATCCTGTTCGCCGATATCGCCGGGTTTACTGAACGCGCCAGCGAGATCCCACCCACCGAACTGGTCCGATTCCTCGACCGGCTCTACACCACCTTCGACCGGCTGGTGGATCGCCACGGACTCGAGAAGATCAAGACCACCGGCGACTCCTACATGGTGGTCAGCGGTGTACCGACACCGCGGCCGGATCACGCCGAGGCGATCGCCGCACTGGCGCTGGACATGTCCCGCGCGGTCTCAGACCTGCGCGACCCCAGAGGCAATCCGGTGCCGCTGCGGATGGGGATCGCATCCGGACCCGTGGTGGCCGGCGTGGTCGGTGCACGCCGATTCTTTTACGACGTCTGGGGAGACGCCGTCAACGTTGCCTCCCGGATGGAATCCACCGACATCGAAGGCAGAATTCAGGTTCCGCAGAACGTTTTTGAGCGACTGCGGCACGCATTTGTTCTTGAGGAGCGCGGCGAGATCGATATCAAGGGCAAGGGCCTGATGCGCACCTGGTATCTGATCGCTCGCAAGCCGGATGCCCCACTCCCCCGTGTCGATTCTGAAACTGATGCCGCTCCGGCCGGGCGTATTGAGAGTCGTACCGGCTAGCTACATCACCTTCGACAGGAATGTCTTGGTGCGTTCATGCTGTGGGTTGGCCAGGACGGCGCGGGGCGGCCCGCTCTCGACGATCACTCCGCCGTCCATGAACACCAGTTCGTCGGCGACCTCTCGGGCGAAGCCCATCTCGTGGGTCACCACGATCATCGTCATGCCTTCACTGGCAAGCTTTTTCATGACAGCCAGCACCTCGCCCACCAGTTCGGGATCCAGTGCAGAGGTGGGCTCATCGAACAGCATCAGCTTGGGATCCATGGCCAAGGCCCGCGCGATCGCCACCCGCTGCTGCTGACCACCGGACAGCTGTGCGGGGTAGGCGTCGGCCTTATCGGACAAGCCCACGGTGCCTAGCAACTCACGAGCACGGCTCAGCGCCTCAGCCTTCTTAACGCCCTTGACATGCACGGGTGATTCGATGATGTTGTGCAGCGCGGTGCGGTGCGGGAAGAGGTTGAAATGCTGGAACACCATCCCGATATCGCGGCGCTGTTTCGCCGCCTCGCGCGGGGACATCTCGTACAGCTTGCCGCGGGCCTCTCGGTAACCGACCAGGTCGTCATCGACATAAAGCCGGCCGGCTGTGACGGTCTCAAGATGGTTGATGCACCGCAGGAACGTCGACTTCCCGGAACCTGACGGCCCGACCAGAACGAGCACCTGCCCGCGTTCCACCGATAGCGTGACTCCCTTGAGCACCTGAAGCGCACCGAAGCTCTTGCAGACCTGTTCGGCCCGCACCATCGCCGTCATACGTGACCCGCGTCGGTCTGTGCCTTCGCCAGGGCATCAAGCTGCTTGGTGGTCAACTGCCGCGAGATCCCCCTGGAGAAGTACTTCTCCAGGTAGTACTGGCCAACCATAAGCACGCTGGTGACGATCAGATACCAGGTGGCGGCGACCAGCAGCAGCGGGACGGGTTCGAAGGTGCGGGCGGCGATCTCGCGCGAAGCGATGCTGTACAGGTCGAAGGAATAGGGCACCGCGGTCACCAGTGAGGTGGTCTTGAGCATGCTGATCAGTTCATTGCCGGTGGGCGGAATGATTACCCGCATCGCCTGTGGAAGTACGGTGCGGCGCATTGTCATTCCCCACGACATGCCCAATGCTTTTGAGGCCTCGGTCTGGCCCTCCGGCACGGAAGTGATTCCGGCGCGGATGATTTCGGCCATATAGGCAGCCTCATTGAGGCCCAGTCCGATCACCGCAAGCAGGAACGGGATCGACAGGCTCTGCAGGTTGAGATGAAACAGCGACGGACCGAACGGCACCCCGATCTGGATGTTCTGGTAGATCGTCGGGATCAGTCCCCAGAAGACCAGTTGCACATAAACCGGTGTGCCGCGGAAGATCCACAGGAACACCCAGGCCACCGACTGCAGCACCGGGTTGGGCGATAACCGCATTACCGACAAGACGATGCCCAGTGCCACGCCGATCACCATCGCGTAGACCGTCAGCTGCAGTGTGTTCGATACGCCGAGCAGGATCCGGTCGTTGAACAGGTACTGCGCATACGTCGACCAACCGTAGGCCTTGTTGGTGGCCGCGCCGTAAATGAACAGCACGACCAGAACAAGGATGACGGTCGCCCCCACCCACCGCCACGGGTGCCGCAGAGGCACCGCATCGACGGCGGGCGGAGCGGATGCTTGGACGACCGTCATCCCGCTCAGCTGGTGGCGCCGTTGATGACCGGCTTGTCGATCATCCCGTTCTCGACACCCCAGTTGGTGGCAATGGTTTTGTACTCACCGGTCTCGATCAGGTGCGCCAGGGCCTTCACCAGCGACTGCGCCAGCGGCGAGTCCTTGGCCACCGGCCAGCCGTAGGGCGCCGCTTCAGAGATCTCCCCGGCCGCCTCGAGCTTGCCGTTGCTCTGTTTGATCGCGTACGCGGTGACCGGAGAATCCGCCGACATCGCATCGACCTGACCCAGGACCACCGCATTGGTTGCTGCATCCTGACCGTCGAACTTGACGATCTGGATCTCCGGCTTTCCGGCATCGACGCACTTCTTGCTCTTGGCCGGGAGTTCGTCGGTTTCCTCTGTCGTGGTGGCCTGGACCGCCACCTTCTTGCCGCACGCGTCGTTGGGGTCGATCGACGATCCCGGACGTTGCGCCCAGAGGATGCCAGCCGAGAAATAATCGACGAAGTCGACGGATTTCTGACGCTCCTTGGTATCGGTGAACGAGGACATGCCCACGTTGTAGGTGCCCTGCTGAATCGAGGGGATGATCTTCGCGAAATCCGCTTCCCGGTAGTCGGTGGTAAGCCCGAGGGTCGCCGCGACCGCGTTCAATAGGTCGACGTCGAAACCGACGATCGCGCCCTTTTCGTCCTTGAACTCGTTGGGGGCGTAGGGCAGGTTGACCCCGACGACCAACTTCCCGGAGTCTCGAATGTCGGGAGGAAGAGTCGCGGCGATATCGTCGACCTTCTGCGCCGTGACGGCCGTGGTCGACGTCGCCGACCCGGCCCCGGAGCCCGAGCTGGATTCGGTGCTCTTGGCGCATCCCGACAATGTCAAGGCACCCGCCACCGCAATTACCGCTCCGGCTCGCCACCAGTACGTCCGATTGTCATGTCCTGTGAGCACGGTTGCCCTTCTTTCTGTCGTTCTTTCTGCCGATGTTCCGCTGGCGCGACAGTAGCGCGCTCAGCTCAAACCTGCAGCGCATCGCCGGTAATGGCCCCTCAGCGAGTGCATGATGCCGGAATTGACCACCGACGTGTGTCAAACTTCTCCCATGACTAATACATCTGGGGGGACCTTGGTTCCGCATCTGTGGAAGTCGGTGTTACTCACCGGCATCCTGTCCGTGATCCTTGGCGCGATGGTGCTGGCCTGGCCCGCCAAGACCATCATCATCGCCGGAATCTTCTTCTCCGCCTACCTGCTGGTGACGGGCATTTCGCAAATCTTTCACGGCTTCACCCTGCATATCTCCGGCGGCGGCCGCGCATTGCTGTTCATCAGCGGCGCCGCCTCCCTGGTGCTGGCAGTGCTGTGCTTCAAGAGCCTCACCAACACGATTCTGCTGCTGGCCATCTGGATCGGAATCGGATTCATTTTCCGGGGCGTCGCAGAGGCTACGTCGGCGATCAGCGATCCGGAAACGCCGGGACGCGGCTGGCAGATCTTCCTCGGCATCATCACCGTGATCGCCGGCGTCATCGTGATGTCCTACCCGATCTCCTCGCTCGGGACGCTGACACTGGTCGTCGGCATCTGGCTGATCATCCTGGGCGTGATCGAGATCATCGCCAGCTTCGGAATCCGCAAGGCCGGCAACGAGGTCCGCACCGCGGTCGGCGAGGCTCTCGGAGCCAGCTGACACGCATCTAGTCAGGGGCGCGGACCGCAGCCGGAGTTCGCTGCGATCCGCGCCTCCGACCCTTGGCATCAACCGTGGTGGGTTACCCCGACCGCCGTCCTTGTCCGCATCAGATGAAGCGCGAGCCATGACTGACAACCCGTACCCCTCCGGTCCCCCTGACCCGTACCCCTCGGGTCCGTACCCGGGCGGTCCATACCCGGGCGGTCCGTATCAGGGCGGCCCGTATCAGGGCGGTCCGTATCAGGGCGGGTATCCGCCCCCACCGATGCCGTACGGCAACTACTACCCGGCTGCACCCAAGAACGGTCTGGGCGTCGCCGCACTGGTCGTCGCGATCATCGCGCTGCTGAGTTCATTCTCCGTCGTGGGCGGCATCCTGCTGGGAACTGTTGCGGTGATCCTGGGCTTCATCGCCCGCAGCCGGGTCAAAAGCGGCGAGGCCAACAATGGCGGCGTGGCCATGGCCGCACTGATCCTCGGTGTCATATCGGTCATCGCAGGCCTGGCCTTCATCGCCATCTGGGTGAGCCTCTTCAAACAGATCGGCGCGGCAGACTACTTCGACTGCATGCAGCAGGCCGGGCAGAACCGCAGGGCAGCCCAACTGTGCTCGGAGGAGTTCCGTCAGTCGATGTCGGCACAGTTCCCGAGTAACCCGACGCCCACCCGGTAGCGGCCGTCACTTCTTCGTGGCACCAGGGAAGTGCTTGACGATGCCCTCCTGGGCGACGGTGGCGACAACGCGGCCGGCCCGGTCAAAGAAGTGGCCCATGCCCAGGCCGCGCGACTCCGCAGCGGCCGGTGATGTGGTCGAGTAGAGCACCCATTCGGAGAAGTCGACCGGGCGGTGGAACCACACCGAGTGGTTGATGGTGACGGCGAAGATTCGGTCCCATCCCCACGAGAGTCCGTGCGTGGTAATGATCGAGTCCAGAATCGTGGTGTCCGACGAGTAGATCATTGCGGCTGTGTGCAGCGCCTGGTCCTGCGGCATATCACCGGCAGCCTTCAGCCATACCCGATTGCGGTCCAGGCGCTCACCCTTATCGCGCATCACCCAGGCCGGGTCGTTGGCGTAACGCCATTCGATGGGACGCAATGCGTCGACGAACCCAGGCACGATCTTCTCGTAGCCGACCAGAACCTCGTCGATCGTTGGGAGGCTTTGTGGCTCCGGGACCTCTGGCGCGTCAAAACTGTGCTCCAGGCCCTTACCGCCGGACAGATACGACAGCAGCGCGGTCGCCAGCAGGGTGTCCCCCTGCATGGCGTCCACGCGCCGATTGGCGAATCGCCGCTCATCGCGCAGCCGCACGACATGGAACTCGATATCGACGGTGGGGTCACCGCCGGCGATGAAGTGCGCCGAGAGCGCAGTGGGCGGAAGGTCATGGTCCAGGGTGCGGGTCGCGGCCATGAACGCCTGCGCCATCAACTGCCCACCGAATGTGCGAATCGGATTCTTCCTCGGGTGACGGCCAGCGAACACGTCGTCACCAATCGGCGAAAGCTGCAGGATGGCCAGCAATTCATCGAGGTCGGACTGTCCCACTGACACGGGCACCGACCGCCTTTCGCTCGAATCCCTGCCGCTAGTGGTCGTTTTCCCCGATCCGGTGGACTTGGATCAGGTTGGTCGAGCCTACTTTGCCAGGTGGGGCGCCGGCGACGATGATGACCAAGTCGCCACGCTGGTAGCGACCCAACTCCAGCAGCGCATGATCGACCTGCAGGATCATATCGTCGGTGGAGTTGGTCTTCGCCACGATGAATGTCTCAGTGCCCCAGGTCAACGCAAGCTGGCTACGAACCTCGGGTGCCGTCGCGAACGCCAGTAACGGCAGTGCGCTGTGCAGCCGCGACAACCGCCGCACGGTGTCACCGGAAGACGTGAACGCGACCAACGCCTTGGCGTCGAGACGCTCACCGATATCGCGTGCCGCATAGGAGATCACTCCGCGCTTGGTTCGGGGCACGTGAGTCAGAGGCGGAGCGGCGGTTGAATTCTCCTCAACCGCGCAGATGATCCGCGCCATGGTCCGAACCGCTTCCAAGGGGTACTGACCGACCGAGGTCTCTCCGGAGAGCATCACCGCATCCGCACCGTCCAGCACGGCGTTGGCGACATCGGAGGCCTCTGCCCGGGTGGGTCGCGAATTCTTGATCATCGACTCCAACATCTGGGTGGCCACGATGACCGGCTTGGCGTTCTCACGGGCGATTTGGATGGCACGTTTCTGCACCAGGGGAACCATCTCAAGCGGAAGTTCCACACCCAGGTCACCGCGGGCGACCATCACCGCGTCAAAAGCACGGACGATGGCTTCGAGGTTCTCGACCGCTTCGGGCTTCTCAAGTTTGGCGATTACCGGAACGCGGCGACCAACGCGGTCCATCACGTCGTGAACCAGGTCGATGTCGGCAGGCGAGCGAACGAATGACAGCGCGATCAGGTCCACGCCGAGGTTCAGCGCGAACTCGAGATCGCCAATGTCCTTCTCGGACAGCGCCGGAACGGAGACGGCCATGCCCGGCACGGACAAACCTTTGTTATTGCTGACGGGTCCGCCCTCGGTGACTGTGCACACCACATCGTGACCGTCGATACGTTCGACGACGACAGCCACCTTGCCGTCATCGATGAGCAACCGGTCACCGGGCTCGGCATCGTGGGCCAGATTCTTGTACGTGGTGGAAACCCGGCCGTGGGTGCCCTCGCACTCATCCACGGTGATGCGGACCGTCTCACCATTGGCCCAGACGGCCTCACCCGAGGCGAACCGGCCGAGTCGGATCTTCGGCCCTTGCAGATCGGCAAGGATGCCGACGGCGCGTCCGGTGGCCTCGGAGGCATTGCGCACCCGCTGATAGGCCGCCTCGTGATCGGCGTGATCCCCGTGGCTGAAGTTGAGCCGGGCGACGTCCATTCCGGCCTCCACCAAGGCCCGCACCATGTCGTCAGTGCCGGTGGCCGGACCGAGAGTGCAGACGATCTTGCCGCGCCGCGTCACGACCCTGAGCATAGTCGCGTCGCTGTACGCCCAGGATGCCTAGGGGCTGAACACCGTTGGAACGAGAGGAAACCCGGGCAGATTCCGAAGCACGGTCCATGCGATGCCGGCGATCGTGATGACGGCGATAGCGGTCAGATTGAATACCGGTTGTCCGCGCCGGATGCGCCACGCCGACCAGATGGCCAGTAGTGGAAGTCCGATCAACAAGAAAACATTATCGACAACGGCTGCCGCCACGTCGCCGTGCAGGAGGTCGTACGTCATCCGCAAACCTCCGCAGGCCGGGCAATTCCACCCGGTCAGAATTTTGAATGGGCAAACCGGGAACAACCCACCGGGCCGGTGCGGGTCGACCATTCCGATATAAGACAGGGCGCCGACAGTCAGCGCACCAGTCCCGAGACCCGCGTACAGCCGGGTTCGGGTGCCGCTAGACGGCATCGCGAAGGGGTCGACCGGAAGGATCGCGCACCTTGTCGGTAAGGATCAGAACGGCGTCGACGATTCCCCAGACCACCGGCACGATGAAGCCGATCCCGCAGGTGACGAGACCGAGCACCAATCCGCCGACGAGTTGGGTGATACCCAGCGTGGTGTAACCCAGGTAGAGGCGGCCGACCCCGAGGACCCCGACGAGGCCCAGCAGTTGGAGCAAGCCGGCGACGACCTTGGACTTATCCGAGAACGGTTCACCGGTCTGGGGGTTCCGGCCGTAGGGTGCGGCGGGGTCGGGATAGAAGCCCGGCGGTGGGTAGTACGGCGGCGGGAAATAGGGAGGCGGCGGGTAGATCGGCGGCGGGAAATTGGGCGGCGGAGTCTGCCCCGCGCCTCCGAACGGTTGCTCGGTCATGCCCTCAGCATGCCAGAGCATCAGTCCTTGCTGGTGCTGCTGACGCCCCAGAGCAGACGGCGCAGAGTCGGGCCGAAGCCCACGGGCTTGGCGTCGGTGTCGGAACCGTCAGCCTCGATCTCAGTGTCGGTCTCGGCTTCGGTCTCGGCTTCGGTCTCAGCTTCAGTCTCGGCTTCGAGCTCAACCTCGGGCTCAACCTCGACGTAAGCGACCTCCGGCTCCTCATCGACGGTGGATTCGTACACCACGACCGTCTCCGGTTCAGGTGCATTCTCGTACACCACAACCAGTCCGTCATCGGCGGCAAGCTCGGCCTCGTCGTCGATAGCCTCGGTCGCGACAGCCTCAGTCTCGACGGCCTCGGTCGCGACAGCCTCAGTCTCGACAGACTCGGTGTCGACAGACTCAGACTCCACGATTTCGTATTCCAGTGCGGCTTCGATGGTGGCTTCCTCGGCTTCCACCTCTGCCACGAAATCGGCATCCGGCGTTCCGTAATCATCACCAACGGCCGCGGCATCTTCCGGCTCATGTTCCGCGGCGACGGTGACCGCGGCGAGGATACCGCTGCCCTTGGCGGCGGCCACCAACTCATCGACCACCTCCTCAGCCACGGCGTCCTCATCCGGAGCGTGGCCCCGCAGGGTCGCCGGATCCTCGCGGCCCTTCGGCGCCAGCAGCATGTACACCACAGCTCCGATGAAGACGAACACCGCCGTGAACACGTTGACGCGGATACCGGCGATGTGGGTTGCGGTGTCGTCACGCATGAGTTCGACCCAGAATCGTCCGACGCAGTACGAGGCCACATAGAGCGCGAACAACCGCCCGTGACCGATCCGGTACCGACGGTCGACGTAGAGCAGGAACACGAACACCAACAGGTTCCACAACAGTTCGTAGAGGAACGTCGGATGTACGACCGCCGCCACCTGACCGGTCGAGACGCCGTCGAGCGAGTGGATGTCAACCACGCCCGAGGAATCCCGCCGGTAGAAGATCTCCATACCCCAGGGCAAGGTGGTCTCGCGACCGTAGAGTTCCTGGTTGAAGTAGTTGCCCAGACGTCCGATCGCCTGCGCGAGGACGATGCCCGGGGCGACGGCATCGCCGAAGGCCGGCAGCGGAATCCCCCTGCGACGGCACGCGATCCACGCTCCGACACCGCCGAGGGCGACGGCGCCCCAGATACCGAGGCCGCCCTCCCAAATCCGCAGCGCGGCACCGATTCCGGCACCGCCTTCACCGAAATACGTTTGCCAGTCAGTGAGGAGGTGGTAGACGCGACCACCGATCAGGCCGAACGGCACCGCCCACAACGCGATGTCATAAATGACTCCGCGTTCTCCGCCGCGGGCAGTCCAACGCCGATCGCCGATGACTAACGCGGCAATGATGCCGGCGATGATGCACAGCGCATAGGCCCGAATCGGAAACGGGCCCAGGTACCACACACCTTGCGTCGGACTCGGGAAGTAGGCAAGCACCGTTGTCGTCACGTGGCGGGCAACTTCTTCCGAACCCCCACGGCGAGTTCCTCAGTAAGGGTCCGTACCGCGTTTACCCCGTCACTGAGCGCCGACACCAGAGCCGAACCCACGATGACGCCATCCGCGAATTCGGCGATCTCGGCGGCCTGTTCGCCGGATCGCACACCCAGACCCACACCGACCGGGATGTCGGAGACCTCCCTGACCCTACGGACGAGATCGGGAGCGGCCTGCGACACCACGTCACGCGTGCCGGTCACACCCATGGTCGAGGCCGCGTAGGTGAACCCGCGCGAAGCATCGACGGTGCGGGCCAACCGTTCCGGCGTCGAGGAGGGCGCCACCAGGAAGATCCGGTCAAGGCCATGGTGCTGCGACGCCGCCAGCCATTCGTCGGCCTCGTCGGGAATCAGATCGGGGGTGATCATGCCCAGACCGCCCGCAGCGGCCAGATCCCGGGCGAATGCGTCGATGCCGTAGTGCATTACCGGGTTCCAGTAGGTCATCACCACTGCTTTACCGCCGGCGGCACTGATCGCCTCGACAGCCCGCAGGGTGTCGCTGACCCGAACGCCGGACTGCAGTGCGGTCTCGGTGGCCGTCGCGATCACCGGGCCGTCCATACCGGGATCGGAGTATGGAACACCGACTTCGATGATGTCGCACCCCGACTGGCACATCGCGACCATGGCTTCAATCGACGTCGATACATCGGGATAACCGGTTGGCAGGTAGCCGATCAGCGCGGCACGGCCCTCGGCGCGGCACGCATCGAAAATCGGGGCAAGTCGGCCCGACGGGCTGTGCTGAATGGTCATACCGGACCGGGCTTATCGTTGTCGAACAGACCGAACCACCGCGCGGCGGTCTCCACATCCTTGTCTCCGCGGCCGGACAGGTTGATCAGGATGATCGAGTCGGGTCCGAGTTCAGCCGCGAGCGTGACCACTCCGGCGATGGCATGGGCGGTCTCGATAGCCGGAATGATTCCCTCAAGTCGGCACAGCAGACTGAAGCCGTCCATCGCCGCGGTGTCGGTGATCGGCCGGTACTCGGTTCGGCCGGCCTCCTTCAGGAAGGCGTGCTCCGGCCCGACGCCGGGGTAGTCCAGTCCGGCTGAGATGGAATGCGAATCGACGGTCTGACCATCAGCGTTCTGCAACACGTACGAGTAGGAGCCTTGGAACGCCCCGGGTGAGCCGCCGGAGAATGTGGCGGCGTGCCGTCCGGTCTCAACACCGTCGCCGGCGGCTTCGAAACCGATCAGGCGCACGTTCGGATCATCGAGAAAGGCGTGGAAGATTCCAATCGCATTGGATCCCCCGCCCACGCATGCGGTCACCGCGTCCGGTAACCGGCCGGCCTGGTTGAGGATCTGTACGCGAGACTCCATTCCGATGACGCGCTGGAAGTCGCGGACCATCATCGGGAATGGGTGCGGTCCGGCGGCGGTACCGAAGCAGTAGTAGGTCTGTTCGGCATTGGCCACCCAGTCGCGGAACGCGTCATTGATGGCGTCTTTGAGGGTTTTCGAGCCGGATTGCACCGCGACCACCGTGGCGCCCAACAGTCGCATCCGCGCGACGTTGAGCGCTTGACGGGCGGTATCGACCGCCCCCATGTAGATCACGCATTCCAGGCCCAGTAGCGCGCACGCGGTCGCGGTCGCCACTCCGTGCTGCCCTGCGCCGGTCTCGGCGATGACTCTGGTCTTGCCCATCTGCTTGGCCAGCAGGGCCTGGCCGAGAACGTTGTTGATCTTGTGTGAGCCGGTGTGGTTGAGGTCTTCGCGTTTGAGGAAGATCCGCGCGCCGCCGACGTGCGCACTCAGTCGGGTGGCCTCATAGAGCGGTGACGGACGGCCCGCGTAGTGCGTCTGCAGGTTGTCGAGTTCGTCGAGGAACGTCTGGTCGGTGCGAGCCTTCTCGTAGGCGGCGGTGACCTCCTCGATGACAGCCATCAGTGCCTCGGGCACATAACGCCCGCCGAAAACCCCGAAGTGACCGCGCGCGTCCGGATCATGGATCGTCGACTCTGCGACGGCCGCACTGGTGCGCGGCAGGCTGGGCGTGGAGGTATCGGCCATATCAGAACTCGAGCCGGGCTGGACTCAGCGGACCGGTTTCGGACAGGACGGATGCGCGCCTGCGGTCACCAGATCGGCGACCGCGCCACGGGGGTCGGCACTGGTGACGAGGCCTTCGCCGACCAGGACCGCGTCGGCGCCGGCACCGGCGTAGGCGAGCAGGTCGGCTGGGCCGCGTACGCCGGATTCGGCGATCCGGATGATGTCCGACGGCAGGCCGGGAGCGATCCGCCCGAAGCAGTCCCGGTCGACGGTGAGGGTCTTGAGATCGCGGGCGTTGACGCCGATCACCTTGGCGCCGGCCTGCAACGCGCGGTCGGCCTCCTCTTCGGTGTGCACCTCCACCAACGCCGTCATGCCCAGCGATTCGGTGCGATCGAGCATCGACACCAGCGCCGGCTGGTCGAGTGCGGCCACGATCAACAGCAGCATGTCCGCGCCGTGGGCACGCGCCTCGTGGATCTGGTAAGGCCGCACGATGAAGTCCTTGCGCAGCACCGGGATGTCTACCGCTGCGCGCACCGCGTCGAGGTCGGCCAACGAGCCCTTGAATCGGCGCTCCTCGGTCAGCACGCTGATCACCCGGGCACCACCGTTCTCATACGCTCTGGCCAACTCTGCCGGGTCGGCGATGGCCGCGAGTTGACCGCGCGACGGACTGGCCCGCTTCACTTCGGCGATCACCGCGATGCCGGGTGCGCGCAACGCAGAGAGGACATCGCGTGGCGCGGGTGCCGCCTCGGCAGCCGCCTTGACCTCCGCCATGCTCACCAGCGCCTCGCGCGCGGCAACATCGACAAAGACTCCCTCGAGAATGGAGTCGAGTGCGGTTGCCGAACTCATGACAGCCGGGTCTCCTCTTGCGGTGTCTGACGGACAGGTCGATGTGCGTCAAAGGGTAACCGCCCCGTGACCGTCACCTGTCACCGACCCTCGGTGCCGGAATCGGCCACCGGGGTGGCCGGGGTGCCCGACTCTGCGGGAATGCTGGCTCCGGAGTCGCGATCCGTGGGATCCAGACCCTCGTCGAGTGCATCCCACATGCGACGCTCAGACATGGCGCCGTCACCACTGCCCTCCCGCAGGACCGCGGCAGCGGCGTACTTCGTCGCCTGCCGCGATTCCGTCGCCGCAGCGCGCATCATCAGGACCGCACCCACCAGCGCGCTCACCGCCGCGACCAGGGTCACCACTGCCCCGGCGATATGTCGTTGGCTGGCAACCAGGTTCATCACCGGGACACCGGCCAACTCTGCGGCCCGCGGTGCGACGTCGCGCATCACCATGAGACTGACGCCGAGGTAGCCCAGCAGCAGACACACCAACGCCACGAGCACGGCGACCACCCGCAGCAGCCACCCGCGGACCGCCAGCCCGGCCAGGGCGGCCGCCAGCAGCAGCACCGCGAGCGGCAGCAGGGCACTGGACCACGCCGCACCGTTGAGCACGGCGGTCGTCGGCAGTCCGAGTCCGTCGGAGGAGCCCACCGACACCCATGGCAACCGGGAGGCCACCCATAATCCGAGTGCCGAGACGATGAGCAGCAGTTGTGCGATGCGGATCACGGCGCGCTCAGCGTTTCGGCTGCCGCAATCGCGGCCAGTACCGCCTTGGCCTTGTTGGCCGCCTCGGTGTACTCGTAAGGACCGTTGGAGTCGGCCACCACCCCGCCACCGGCCTGCACGTAAGCGGTGCCGTCACGCATCAAAGCGGTGCGGATAGCGATCGCGAAGTCGGCGTTACCGGCGAAGTCGAGATAGCCGACCACACCGCCATAGAGTCCACGGCGGGTGATTTCCACCTCCTCGATGAGTTCCATCGCACGCACCTTGGGCGCCCCCGACAGCGTGCCGGCCGGAAAGCAAGCCGTGACGGCGTCCAACGCGGTGCGGTGATCAGCAAGCAGACCGGTCACCGTGGACACCAGGTGCATGACGTGGCTGTAGCGCTCGATATGGCTGTAGTCCTCGACCCGCACGGTGCCGGGCACGCAGACCCGACCCAGATCATTGCGACCGAGGTCGACCAGCATCAGGTGCTCAGCGCGTTCCTTCTCGTCGGAGAGCAACTCCTTTTCAAGCAGCTGATCTTCTTCCTCGCTGCCACCGCGCCAGCGGGTGCCCGCGATCGGATGCGTCGTTGCCCACCCGTCCTGCACGGTCACCAGTGCCTCCGGACTGGATCCGACGATCGAAAACGCGGTCTCCCCCGCCTCGTTGGGAATCTGCAGCAGGTACATGTAGGGACTGGGATTGGTCACCCTGAGCATCCGGTAGACATCGATCGGATCGGCCGCGGTGTCCATCTCGAACCGCTGCGACGGCACCACCTGAAAGGCTTCACCGGCTTCGATCTCGGAGACCAGTCGCTCGACTACCGCCCCGTACTCCTCGAGCGTGCGCTGTGCGCGTGGGTCCGGTTCGGGCCGGGTGAAGGTGGCGACGGTGGAACTCAGTGGCTGTCCCAGCGCGGTCGTCATCACGTCGAGGCGGACGACGGCGTCGTCGTAGGCCTCGTCCACGTGCTCGTCGCTGCCATTCCAGTTCACCGCATTGGCGATCAGGGTGATGGTGCCCTCGTGGTGGTCGACAGCGGCGATATCGGTGGCCAGCATCAACAACATGTCGGGCAGGTGGAGGTCGTCGACGGCCAGTTCGGGCAGGCGCTCCAGTCGGCGGACGAAGTCGTAGGCGAAGAACCCCACCAGACCGGCGGACAGCGGCGGCATACCGGCCAGCGGGCCGGTGGATAGCAGCCCGAGCGTCGTTCGAAGCGCGTCCAAGGGGTCGCCGCCCACCGGCGCGCCGTTCGGGGTGCTGCCCAGCCAGACCGCGTGGCCGTCACGCACCGTCAACGCCGAGGGTGCGCCGGCCCCGATGAATGACCACCGCGACCAGGAACGGCCGTTTTCGGCGGACTCCAGTAGGAACGTTCCGGGCCGGCCGGCGGCCAACTTCCGGTACGCCGACAGCGGAGTCTCGCTATCGGCGAGCACCTTGCGGGTGACCGGAACCACGCGGTGTTCGGCGGCCAGCGCGCGGAACTCCTCGCGGGTGGTGGTGGCGTGCACGCGGTACATCCTCCCAGAACTGTTCATCTTCGCCGCACGGCGTTAGCGTTGAGCCCATGACACAAGGGATTAAACGGGGCGACCAAGTGCCCGAGTTCGAACTGCCGGATCAAACCGGAACCGTCCGTTCGCTGACCGGCCTGCTGGCCGACGGGCCGATCGTGCTGTTCTTCTACCCCGCCGCCATGACGCCGGGCTGTACCAAGGAGGCCTGTCACTTCCGCGACCTGGCCGGGGAGTTCGCCGCGGTGGGAGCCGCCCGAGTGGGCATCAGCACCGACGGGGTCGACAAACAGGCGCGCTTCGCCGACTCCCAGCGGTTCGACTACCCACTGCTGTCCGACCGTGATGGCACGGTGGCCGAGATCTTCGGCGTCAAGCGTGGCCTGCTCGGCAAGCTGCTGCCGGTGAAGCGGACCACGTTCGTCATCGACACCGATCGCACCGTGCTCGACGTGATTTCCAGCGAACTCAATATGGACACCCACGCCGATAAGGCGCTGGCGCTGTTGCGGTCGCGCTAGTCGATCATCTCGAAGTCGGGCAGCGTGAACGTCTTGTCGAAGAACGGCTGCAGCGGCGCATAGAGGCGGAAGTACACGAACCAGCCGTCATCCCCAACGGTCAACATGGCGTTCTTCTCGAAACCGGCCGGGGCCGCCGCACCGACGTAGAGGTCGATGCTGCCGTCGGCGTTGACGATCAGATCAGTCAGGCGGCTGTCCAAGTTTGCGCTGCGGATGTCGGTACCGCCGTTGTCGTAGGGCCGACGGGTGTTCTCGCTGTATAGCGTGAGCGCCCAGAACTGGCCCACCGGAACGTCTTTGGGCACCCGGAGCTTGTAGGTCTTGTCGGCACGCAGAAGGTCGCCCTTGCTATCACGTTTGGTGGTCATGTACACCTGGCCCGCGCCGACGGTCGGGTTGACCATCCCGGTGCTGCTGCCCACCGCCTCGTAGAACCAGGTGACCCGTTCGTCGAGTTCCATCCGGTCGGCGGTCTCCTGCTCGAGGGAGAAGTCGAAACTCTTGTACCAGGAGGTGCCAGGCCAGTACGGCTCGGCGAAGCGGGGATTCACCTGGAGGTTGCGGGCCATCAACTCCCCCATCGCCGCACCCCTCAGCAGGATGTTCTGCTGTCGCTCGTCGGGGTCGAACGCCTTGCCCTTCTCGATGCCCAGCGGCAGCAGCATCGCCATCCACGCCTTGTCCACCGGCCGGACCGGTTCGGTGTCGATCACCGTCGACAGGGTGCGCCAATAGTCCAGTCCGCGGGGCGGGGTGGCACTCCACTCGACGTCTTTGTCCTCAATGAACCGGGAGGTGGCCAGCGGCTGGCCGACGCGGCCCATTTTCATCGTCGCCTTGAACGTCTCGAAGTACGCGGGGTCCTTGTCGAGGATGCGCAACAGCACACCGATGTTGTTGGTCGCGCTCTGGCGGACGAAGTAGCCGGGCTTGTCAAACGTCGCCGGGTCGTCCGCGGGCCCGACGATGATGTACTTGCCGCCCGTGCCCTGATCCGGTCCGGTCAGGCCGAGATCGGCCACCGGCCGCTGCCAGAAATCCATCACGCCACCGGCGGTCTGGCCGGCCGGGTACTCGATCTCCAGCGGGCCTTTTTCCAGGCTCAGGAAGTTGAAGATGTAGGGCGTCGTCAGGTTCGCGGTGACGATGCCACGCTTCTCCTTCAGCGACCGCAGCACCACGAAATCGGTCTCCCCGGTGACCCCGTAGGCCTTGGCCTGCTGGTCGCGCCACGTGGCCGTGCTGACCAACGGCATGCTCCACACGTAGGACTGGGTGGCTCGCTGGAAGTCCATCTCGTCGTAGAGCCGCGCGGAGGCGTCGTCGTCGAAGTAGGTGTTGGTCAGGGTGATGTCCCCGATGGGTGTCGCGATGACCTCGTTGCCGTGCAGGGTGGCTTTTTCCAGTGGTACGCCGGCTGTCGGCGCAGCCGCGCCGGACGCGGGGTTTCCGGCGGTCCCGGTGCCCGTGGGTCTCTCAGTGCCACACGCCACAAGGGCCGCACCGCCCACCGCTACGGCTGCGGCGGCTGCGGCACCCCCGCCGATGAACCCGCGACGCGACGTCGTCAAAATCGACGAATCAGAGTGGCGATCATGGGACATGGCCGGCGCCTTTCGTCACGGTGAGTCCGGCTAATTTACCCAACCGAGCGGGCTGACGGGTCAGTCCGCGGGGCCCAGCAG
>Ga0164294_10001570_pt1 | contig 21148 bp, 24 predicted proteins | sample GEODES005metaG_FD_111479 | JGI IMG/M metagenome (GOLD analysis project Ga0164294, IMG submission 111479) | Oligotrophic lake water microbial communities from Sparkling Lake, Wisconsin, USA - GEODES005 metaG | ecosystem: Environmental > Aquatic > Freshwater > Lake | place: USA: Sparkling Lake...
ACTGGCGAAGCTGGAGAGGACGCTCTTTAATCAGAGGACTAAAATTATGAAAAAATTATTATCAACTTTCGCACTAATTAGCTTTTTATGCCTAAACTTTTTGGGTATGACGAGTATGAGTTTTGCTGATGAAGTAACTTCAGTAAAAGCTAGCGACGCTTTAACTTTAGTGGCAGATGCAACACCTGCTGAAAATCTTGCTGAAGTAAATGACGAGCCTCCTGCACCCACCCCTAACAAGGGTGACACTGCATGGATGATCGTTGCTACGGCTCTCGTGACTTTAATGGTGATTCCGGGCTTAGCACTCTTTTATGGTGGCTTAGTTCGCTCTAAAAATATGCTCTCTGTATTGATGCAAACCTTCGTTGTATTTTCACTCATGGCCGTTTTATGGGCGATCTACGGTTACAGTATAGCATTTACAGGTGGGAGTCCATTCTTCGGTGGCTTTAGCAAATTATTCTTAAGCGGCATTACACCAGATTCAGTGGGCGCTACTTTTAGTAAAGGTGTTGTGATTCCTGAATATGTCTTTATGGCATTCCAGGCTGCATTTGCCACGATTACTTGCTGTTTGATTATTGGATCATTTGCTGAGCGCGCTAAATTTTCTGCAATTTTGTTATTCATTATTTTGTGGTTTACATTTAGCTACTTACCAATTGCTCATATGGTTTGGTTCTGGCCTGGTCCTGATGACATCAAAGATGCTGCATCACTCGACGCAATTACTGCTCGTGCTGGGTGGTTATGGCAGAAGGGCGTGCTCGACTTTGCTGGCGGTACTGTTGTTCATATCAACGCAGCGATCGCTGGTTTAGTTGGATCTTATGTTGTTGGTAAGCGGGTTGGCTATGGTAAAGAAGCGATGAAGCCACACAACCTTGTCTATGTCATGATTGGTGCATCACTCTTGTGGTTTGGTTGGTTTGGTTTCAATGCCGGCTCCGCTCTCGAGGCAAATGGAAGTGCCGCCTTGGCATTCGTCAATACTCTTCTCGCAACTTCAGCTGCTGTTTTGGGTTGGTCATTTGCAGAGTGGGTATTGAAGGGTAAGCCATCTATGTTGGGTGCAGCATCAGGTTGCGTAGCAGGCTTGGTTGCAATTACTCCTGCCGCTGGTTTTGTTGGTCCAATGGGCGCCCTTGTTATAGGTGCAGCTGCCGGTGTCATTTGCCTATGGGGTGTTTCTGGTCTCAAGAGAATTTTGGGCTCAGACGACAGTTTGGACGTCTTTGGCGTGCACGGAGTAGGCGGTATTTTAGGTGCGCTATTGACGGGTATATTTGCTGATCCAGCGTTGGGCGGTACAGGTATCTGGGATTACGTAAGCAATGCAGCCAACCCTGAGTACTCTATGGGCGGCCAATTGTGGATCCAGGCTCAAGGCGTTATTACTACCTTGATCTGGTCTGGCGTAGTTTCCTTCATTGCCTTCAAATTGATCGATATGGTGATTGGTTTGCGGGTTAAGGAAGATGATGAGCGCGAGGGCTTGGATATCAGCTCACACGGCGAGTCTGCATACGAGTCTTAATTAGTCAATTTACCCCTCACCAGGCGGCTTTATTGGGCTGCCTGGTTTCTAGCGCGGGATCCCTGGATTCCGCGTCTTTCTTTTAATAATCTTACAATGGTGAAATGGTCCCACATCTCATCACTGCCCTTAGTGGCCCCTTGCTCGAATTAGAGTCCAAGGTACTAGAAGCAACCCCCACAATCGAACGCTGGTTTCGGCTGGAGTGGCAAGAGCACACCCCGCCCTTTTATTGTTCGGTTGACCTCCGAAATTCTGGATTTAAGCTAGCCCCTGTAGACACCAATTTATTCCCCGGGGGCTTTAACAATCTTTCCCCCCAAATGCTACCGTTGGCTGTACAAGCTGCAATGGCTGCAATTGAGAAGATTTGTCCCGAAGCAAAAAATTTATTACTGATACCTGAGCGACATACGCGTAATACTTTTTATTTACAAAATATTGCGCGCTTGGCTTCAATCTTGCGTCAAGCTGGTTTGAATGTTCGCCTTGGTACTTTTTCTGAGGAAATTAAAAAGCCTACTTGGGTTGAATTACCTGAAGGCAATCGACTGTTGCTAGAGCCTTTATCTCGTCTCGGTTTGAAAAAGCAGCGTTTAGGATTAAAAGATTTTGATCCTTGCTCTATTTTATTGAATAACGATTTATCTGCCGGCATTCCTCCTATTTTGGAAAATATTCATGAGCAATATTTATTGCCAGGATTACACGCTGGCTGGCATATGCGCCGTAAGTCTAATCACTTTGCTGCTTATGAAGAGGTCGCTAAGAAGTTTGCCAAGGTAGTCGATATTGATCCGTGGATGATTAATCCTTACTTCACCCACTGCTCAAATGTGAATTTCCATGAGCGCAAGGGCGAGGATGAGCTTCAGGCTGCCGTTGAGCAAATCTTAAAGAAGACTGCTAAGAAATATCGCGAGTATGGAATTAAAGATAAGCCTTATGTTGTAGTCAAAGCCGATGCTGGAACCTATGGCATGGGGATCATGGTGGTGAATGATCCTTCGCAACTGAAAGACTTGAATCGTAAAGACCGCAACAAGATGAGCGTAGTGAAGGAGGGCTTAGAAGTAAGCGATGTTCTGATTCAAGAAGGAGTCTATACCTTTGAAAAGGTAAATGAGGCAGTTGCTGAGCCAGTTGTGTACATGATTGATCGTTATGTGATTGGCGGTTTTTATAGAGTGCACACTGATCGTGGTCCCGATGAAAATCTAAATGCTCCAGGTATGCATTTTGTACCCTTGGCTTTTGAGCAGAACTCTATGCCCGATTTAAGCGCCAAGCCTGGCAGTGCAGCACCAAACCGTTTTTATTTGTATGGCGTTGTTGCCCGCCTAGCATTATTAGCTTCATCTCTAGAGCTTGAGCGTACTGATCCTAATGCCGAACCCGCCTAATTTAGAGTATATTTTAATAGGTCCTTATGGATTTTTTATTCATTGCTGATCCTCTGGAATCATTTAAGATTCATAAGGACTCAACACTTTCGATGATGCGGGTTGCACAGGGTGCTGGTCATCGCTTATGGTTTTGTCAGAGCCGCAATCTTTTGTGGAAAGATCATCTGGTGATTGCGGATTGCCAGATGCTGGTGATTAAGCCTAGTTCAACATCTTGGTTTGAGTTGGGAAATCTTGAGAGTCGTGCTGTAAACACTTTTACCGCAGTCATAATGCGTACTGACCCACCATTTGATATTGAGTATCTTAATAGCACTTGGCTTTTATCTGCAGCAGAGCGTCAGGGCGCAAAAGTATTTAACAATCCAGCAGCAGTTCGCGATCACTCTGAAAAAATTTCCATTACTGAATTTCCAAACTTAATTCCACCTACTTTGATTACACGTGAATTAAGTGCTATAGAAGAGTTTCATCAGCAGCATCGAGATATTGTGATTAAACCCTTGGATGGTATGGGCGGTATGGGTGTTTTTAGGGTGGGGTCTGATGGACTTAATTTGGCCAGCATTGTTGAAACCCTAGGCCAGAATGGCTCTAGAACTCTGATGGCGCAACAGTTTTTACCAGAGATTGCTCAAGGTGATAAGCGGGTGCTGTTAATCGGTGGCGAAGTGGTACCTTTTGCCTTAGCCCGAATTCCTCAGGGCACCGAGATCAGGGGTAATTTGGCGGCGGGCGGTAAGGGTGTTGCCATGCCCTTAAGTGATGCGGAGAATAAGATCGCACAAGATCTTGCGCCAATACTCAATGCACGCGGACTATTCTTGGTTGGACTAGACTTGATCGGTGCTTATCTTACTGAAATCAATGTCACGAGCCCCACTTGTTTTGTAGAAATTGCTGATCAAAGCGGATTTGATGTTCCCCAGTTTTGGCTTAATCAGCTTGAGAAGGCATTGTCATAAGATGACCGGTATCTTAATCGTTGCCCATACACCTGTTGCTAGTGCAATGCTTGGATTTGCCGAGCATGCTTTTGGTGTTTTGCCTGAACGTGTTCGCGCAGTAGATATTCCTCCCTATGAAGATATCAAAGTAAGTTTTGAGCGCGTTCTTGAGGCAGCTAAAGGGGTTAATAGTGGCAATGGCATATTAGTTTTAACGGATGTGATGGGGGCAACTCCCGCAAACGTAGCATCAAAATTAGATGTTCCTGGACTTAGTGCCCAATTGGGTAATGTCATTGTATTAACGGGCCTTAATCTGCCAATGTTGATGCGCTGTATTACGCATCGCGGCGAGGGCCTTGAACAATTAGCAGCCAAAGCGCTTCAAGGTGGCCAGAATGGAATTTTGCGGCTTGGAAGTAAAGTAAGCGAAAAAAATGAATGAAATAAATACTTATGCCCGTTACAGAAATAGAAATTATTAATAAATTAGGCCTGCATGCGCGGGCTTCAGCTAAGCTTTCCCAACTTGCCGCTCAATACCCATGTGAAATATTGTTGTCACGGAACGGGCGTCAAATTAATGCTAAGAGCATTATGGGTGTGATGATGTTGGCTGCTGGTATCGGTAGCAAAGTAACGCTTGAGACAGTTGGTGATCAAGCGGATGAAGCCATGACGGCATTGACTGATTTGATTAACAACCGCTTTGGCGAAGGCGAGTAAAGATGACTTTCTCTTTGCATGGAATTCCAGTATCGAAAGGCATTGCCATTGGCAAGGCGGTACTGATTTCGCGTGCAGCTTTAGAGGTAAGTCATTATTTAGTTGAGTCTGGCAAAGAAGCAGTCGAAGCACAAAAATTATTAGATGCCTTTGATCAAGTTCGTCAGGAGCTCGAACAATTACGATTGGGATTGCCAAAAGATGCGCCTCCAGAGATGGCGGCATTTTTAGATGTACACAGTATGATTTTGGCTGATCCAGCCTTAGCTGAGAAGCCAATTCATCTGATTCGTACGCAAAGATTAAATGCAGCATGGGCATTAACTACAGAGCTAAATGATCTACTCGAGCAATTCTCTGAAATTGAAGATCCCTATTTAAAAGAGCGCGCTCACGATATTCGTCAGGTAGCAGAGAGAGTCATTAAGGCTCTCAATGCTCAAAAGAAGGATGCCTTAGAGAATGCGACTCTTTTATCTCCAAGTGATGTGGGTGTTGAATCCATCATCGTTGCCCACGATATTGCACCACACGATATGTTGCGCTTTAAGGAGCATGCCTTCACTGGGTTCGTAACTGATCTTGGGGGCAAGACTTCCCATACCGCAATTGTGGCTCGCAGTATGGAAATTCCTGCAGTAGTGGGCGTACGCCATGCAAGCGAGATGATTCGCCATGGCGATTGGCTGGTATTAGATGGTGAGCATGGAGTGGTGATTGTTTGTCCTGACGAGCAATTGTTGGCAGAATATCGGAAGCTACAAATGCTAGACAGCAAAGAGGCACGCAAGCTTCAGCAGCTTAAGCACTCTAAGACAGCTACTGCTGACGGTGTAGATATAGAATTATTTGCCAATATTGAATTGCCTGAAGATGCCAATCAGGCAGTAGCGCTTGGTGCAGTTGGGGTGGGGCTGTTTAGGTCCGAGTTCTTATTTATGGATCGTAAACAAGCCATGCCAAATGAGGATCAACAGTATGTAGAATATCGTCGAGTAGTTGATTTAATGCAGGGCTTACCAATCAACATTAGAACGATTGATGTAGGTGCGGATAAAGCTCTAGGTGCTGGTGCTGATCTCTCTCAAACCGGCACTTCACCTTTAGGATTACGCGCGATTCGCTGGTCTTTGACGGAGCCAGAAATTTTCTTGACCCAGTTGCGAGCAATCTTGAGAGCATCAGCGTATGGGCAGGCGCGAATCATGATTCCGATGTTGGCGCATGCTAAAGAGATTGATGAAACTTTTCGCTTAATAGAAAAAGCAAAGCAGCAATTACATCAACGTGGCCAAGCATTTAATCCCAATATTCAAGTGGGCGCGATGATTGAAATTCCTGCGGCTGCTTTGGTATTGCCATTATTCATTAATCGCTTTGATTTTCTCTCCATTGGCACCAACGATTTGATTCAGTACACTCTAGCAATTGACCGCTCAGATCATGCTGTAGCTCACCTATATGATCCGCTTCATCCGGCTATTTTGCTTTTGCTCGATAGTATTATTAGCCAAGCTAAACGCGCTAATATTCCGATTGCTGTTTGTGGTGAGATGGCTGGGGATCCCGCACTGACAAAGCTCTTATTGGCTTTAGGTTTAACTGATTTTTCTATGCACTTCAGTCAATTATTATTGGTTAAACGCGAGATATTGAAGGCAAACGTAGGCCTTTTAAAGGCGCGTATCTCTAGAGTGCTAAAGGCTTATGAGCCAGAGGACCAAGCAAAAGCGCTAGAGCGCTTACTCTCCTGAAAGTTTAGTGACTTTTTCCGCATACTAGACAATCTGGGTTGCGGGAAATATGGATTTCGTCAATTTGGGTATTGCGCCCATTCCAAAGTAGCATACGGCCGACGAGAGGCTCCCCAAAGCCGATTAATACTTGTAAAGCTTGAGCGGCTTGCATCGCTCCTATGATTCCTACAAGGGGAGAAAATATGCCCATGCTGGCACAACTGACTTCTTCAAAAGATTCTTCGGGAGAAAAAATACAGGCGTAGCATGGCGAGGCTGGTTTACGGGGATCAAATACGCTAATTTGACCATCGAAACGTAAAGCAGAACCAGATACTAATGGGGTCAAGTGTTTTACACAGCTTGCATTAATTAAATGACGCGTAGAAAAATTATCAGTGCAATCCAAAACGATATCGACACCAGGCAAAAGTGCGTCAAGTAGTTGCGTTGTAGCTCTAGCTTCAATAGTGTCAATTTGAATACTAGAGTTCAGCCTTTGCAAAAATTCTTTTCCAGAGGCTACCTTGCTTTTGCCAATACTATTTTCAGCATGCATGATTTGACGCTGTAGATTGGTGAGCTCTACTTGATCGTGATCCATCAGGGTAATGAAGCCAAGCCCAGCAGCCCCTAGATATGGCGCTGTAGCGCTACCTAGCCCGCCTGCTCCTATCACCAGAGCATGTGACTGTAGCAACTTTTCTTGACCTGCTACATCAATCTCTTCAAGTAGTAGGTGTCTCGAGTAACGAAGTAGCTGCTTGTCATTCATCTGCAGGTTCGAGCTCTATTAAAAGTTACTCGAGCTTGGACGAAGAACGTTGCACTGGTTGACCATTAATAAAGGCAACTGCCTGAGAAAGCATGAAGTCATTTGCACTTCCTAGTTCTGGCGGCTTCTTGTTCTTTTCTTTCTCTTTATCCTCAGGAGTTTTCTTCGCATTCTTTTCTTCTATGCGCTGCAACTCTTCAAGACGACGCTGCTCACGATCTTTAATCAGCTTGTCTTCAGCAGATTGCTTATTACGTAGATGTTTTTCGCTGTCTATCTCGCGAGTAATTAATACGTCATCTGGATCACCATCTTTATTTTGATCGACTGGTATATCAGGTTTGACGCCAAATGCCTGAATCGATTTTCCGCTTGGTGTGTAGTAGTAAGCGGTAGTAATTTTTAGAGCTGAATCATTTGTGAGTGGCCGAACAGTTTGTACAGAGCCCTTACCAAACGTTGTCTTACCAATAATGGTAGCGCGCTTGTAGTCTTGCAATGCTCCGGCAACAATTTCTGATGCTGAGGCTGAGTAAGCATTGACTAAAACTACCATTGGTAGTTTCTTAAACATGGCTGGCACTCCAGCCAATGGATCCCCAGGCTCATTAAGGCGATACATTGCTGGTGAGGCATTAAATACTTGCTTAGAATCTTGGGCCTGGCCCTTAGTGCTGACAATCACTACATCAGGCGGTAGGAATGCTGCCGCCACACCAACCGCGCCTTGTAAAAGGCCGCCCCCATTGTTTCTTAAATCCAGAATGATCCCTTTTAGCTTGGGATTCTGGGTTGCAATTTCATTCAGTTTTTTAGCAAGATCTGGAATGGTACGCTCTTGAAAGCTAGTAATCCTAACCCAGGCAATATCATCATCTAAGATTTTGGTTTTAACCGATTGCACTTTAATTTCTGCGCGAGTGATGGTAATTGGAAAGCTGCGCTCTTCACTTTTACGAAATATCGTTAAGGTAATTTTGGTACCTGGTGTACCGCGCATAGTACGCACTGCTTTATCAAGAGACATGCCCCTTACCGGTTTGTCATCTAGGCGGGTGATGAGATCACCTGCTTGTAGGCCAGCACGTGCAGCTGGACTATCTTCAATTGGATTCAGTACTTTAACAAGACCATCTTCGGAGGTAATCTCAATTCCAAGGCCTGCAAATTTTCCGGAAGTTTGTTCTTGCATTTCCGAAAAATCTTTTTTATCCAAGTAGGTAGAGTGAGGATCTAGGCTACTCACCATGCCTTTAACGGCATCTGTTAGTAATTGCTTATCTTCGATAGGCTCAACGTACTCACGTTTGATTTGAGCAAAGACATTGGATAAGGTGCGAAGCTCATCTAATGGAAGTACGCTCCCTTGTTGAGCGCTAGCTGAAAACTGAATGGTGGCTGCCACCCCAGCAATTAAGCCGACCGTAATCAGACCAAAGTTTTTTAGAAATTGACGCATAGATACTTTATGTCCTAGTCCAAATAAAAATGTTGAATGGGTTTAAGGTTGTCATCCAACTCATAAACCAGTGGTACGCCGTTCGGTATATTAACTTCCATAATGGCTTCATTAGACATTTGATCCAAATATTTAATTAAGGAACGAATGCTATTGCCATGTGCCACTAAGAGTACACGTTTATTTGCTTTTAGGGCTGGCGCAATGGATTCATTCCATAAAGGTAGAACGCGTTCCACATTGTCTTTAAGACACTCACCCAGAGGAATGTCCGTAGAGCTCAGCTTGGAGTAGCGAGGATCTTTTTGGGGGTTACGCTCATCATGGATCTCTAAAAGCGGGGGGCGTACATCATATGAACGACGCCAGATATGCACTTGGTGATCCCCATACTTAGCAGCTGTCTCAGCTTTATTAAGCCCTGTTAAGGCGCCGTAATGTCGCTCATTTAATCTCCAGCTATGAACGACTGGAATCCACATCAGATTCATGGCGTCTTGAACGTGCCAAAGTGTACGAATGGCTCGCCTTAGAACCGAGGTATAGGCTACATCGAACTCATACCCCCCTTTTTTAAGGCTTTCTCCTGCAATGACGGCCTGATCCATACCCTTGGGGGTTAAGTCAACGTCCGCCCAGCCAGTGAAGCGGTTTTCCAGGTTCCAAGCAGATTCACCATGACGAATAAGGACAAGTTGTTTCATAGAGGCATTCTATAATCTGATGATGAACTTTCTCACGCAAATTGATAATTTAGCGCTAATTGCCCTATTAGTGGTTTCGGGCACTGCACTTTTCCTACCCACATTATCTACGCTTATTGGCGGAAAAGGCTTGTCGCCTACCGAAGCCACTATTTGGATTAATCGACGTAAGGCAGCCGTCTTAGACTTACGTCCTTTAGATGCTTATAAAGCGGGCCATTTGCCTGGTGCAAAACACATCGATGCCGCTGGGTTTTCAGCGAGTGTTGAAAAGTTAAAGTTAGACCGTAAAAACCCAGTGGTATTAGTTTGCGAAACGGGGGCTCTTTCTCGTAAATCTGCATCCGAAATGCAAAAGTTAGGTTTTGCAGAGGTAGCCGCGCTCGATGGCGGCGTTCAGGCTTGGAAAGAATCGGCCCTTCCATTGATCAAGTAGGAGAAGTAATGCCTCAAGTAACAATGTATAGCACGCAGGTTTGCCCATATTGCGTGATGGCAGAAAAGCTATTAATCAAAAAAGGCGTATCCAATTTAGAAAAAATCTTAATTGATCGCGACCCGGCACAACGTGAATTGATGATGACTCGCACTGGACGTCGTACTGTTCCGCAAATCTATATTGGGGAGACGTACGTTGGTGGATATGATGATTTAGTGACCTTGGATCGTGCTGGTAAATTAGATCCTTTGCTGATGTAATGTCTTAATACTTAAAGAAAAGAAAGTTTTCGATGACTGAACAATCTTCTGCACCTCAAGATGGAATCGATGGCTCAAATGAGCCAGGGTTTCGGATTCAGAGGATTTATCTAAAGGACCTATCCTTAGAGCAGCCTAATGCACCACAGATTCTGATGGTTGCTTCCGAGCCTCAAATACAGGTGGAAATTGATATTGCGGTGACGCCATTAAGCGAGGGTATTTTTGAAGTGGCGTTAAGTTCTACTATCACTGCAAAAGTGGATACTAAGGTTTTATTCTTAATAGAGGCTAAGCAAGCCGGTATTTTTGAATTTAGCAATATTCCTGTTGAGCAAATTGATCCGATGTTGGGAATTGCTTGTCCAACGATTTTGTACCCTTATCTTCGTTCTAATATCGCTGACATGATTAGTCGTGCAGGCTTTCAACCGATTCATTTGAACGAGATTAATTTCCACGGCATGTATGAGCATCGAATGATGCAAGCTCAACAAGCGGCTGCCGAGGAAAGTAAGGGAACTCTTACTAACTAAAGCTCAGGAGAGGCCCACAGATCATGAAGGTGACGCTGCTTGGTGCTGGGGCTTGGGGAACTGCGATGGCTGCTCAAGCGGCCCATCATCTGCAACAGGATGATGTCTGCTTATGGTCTCGTAACGCTTCTCAGATAACGCGGATGCAAGGGCGTAGAGAGAATATTCCTTACTTGCCTGATATTACCTTACCTCGGGGCTTGAAATTAGAGGACGATTTTTCTAAGGCCATTAAAAGATTATCAAAAAATGATTTATTAGTAGTGGCAACACCGATGTCTGGACTTTCAGAAACGATTGCACTAGCCCTAAAAGAAGCAGAGCACCCTCTCAACATTATTTGGTTGTGCAAAGGTTTAGAACCTCAAACTTCTTTTTTGCCACACCAAGTTGTAGAGCGTGAAAACAAATTACACAGCCACGGTTTAAGCCATTCCTTTGGCGTCCTATCTGGGCCTAGCTTTGCTCGCGAAGTAGCGTCTGGAATGCCTTGCGCATTAACTGTTGCCAGTACCTCAAATGATCTGTGCGCTATTGTTCAAACTGCTTTTCATCACGGTAATATGCGCATCTATTCCAGTGATGATTTGATTGGTGTTGAATTAGGCGGTGCCGTAAAGAATGTGCTGGCTATTGCAGCAGGTATCGGGGATGGTTTGCACTTAGGTTTGAATGCGCGTGCTGCAGTCTTGACGCGCGGTCTCGCAGAGATGATGCGTTTAGTAAAAGCAGCTGGTGGTCGATCAGAAACCTGTATGGGTTTAACGGGTGTAGGCGATTTAATTTTGACTGCGACGGGCGATTTGTCGCGCAATCGACGTGTAGGCCTTGAACTTGCTGCTGGCAAGCCACTGCCCGAGATATTAAGCAGCCTAGGTCATGTGGCTGAAGGGGTGCTATGCGCATCAGCCATTGGCGAATTAGCAAAGCGCTTAAAGGTTGAAATGCCTATTACTGAAATGATGGGCGAAGTGTTATCTGGCAAGTTGGCAGTACAAGATGCTATAAGAAAACTGATGGGCCGTGATCCCAAAATAGAAGCCTAGGATTATTTACCGCCTGTTAGGCCATTTTGACGCCAGGCCTCGTACACCACAATCGCAACGGTATTGGATAGATTAAGACTGCGAGAACTATCTTGCATCGCTAAGCGCATTTGATTGGCAAGGGGGATTGAGTTTCTGACTTCATCAGTAATACCTTTAGTCTCTGACCCAAAAATAAAATAATCATTAGGCGTATATTGACCTTCATGAAATTTTCCGCTACCCTTGGTGCTTAAAGCAAAAAGATGTTGTGGGCTTGGCTTTTCATCTTTTAAAAAATCTGCCCAACTGGAATGCACTTTCACCTTTGCAAATTCATGATAGTCCAGCCCTGCTCTGCGCAATTTAGCATCTTCCATTGGAAAACCTAAAGGCTCAATGAGGTGTAATTTAGCCCCCGTATTGGCACATAGGCGAATAATGTTTCCCGTATTAGGTGGTATCTCAGGTTCGAATAAAACGATGTTAAACATGCTGTGCTCTTTGATTATCTGACGGATGTTTTGCTTGTTCGCAGCAATACCCAATTGGTTACACGCGAAACTCCATTGTCCTTCAGAATACGTGCAATTTCATCTAAGGTAGCACCACTAGTCATCACATCATCAAAAACAATGACAGATTTATTTTTTAAAAGTGCAAGCGCATCCTTTTCAAGGTAGAAAGCCCCACGAATATTAGATTGCCTTATGCTTAGTGAGCTTCCCGCTTGCGGTTTCTCATGGTGCCGTCGTTTCAGGATGTAAGGCATTTTGTGTATGGAGTCCTTGCACTTAATGCGTCTTGCCAGCTCCCAGCTCTGATTAAATCCTCGCAGCCAGAGTTTCTCCGCGCTCAGCGGAACAGGTAACAAGTAATCTGCTTGTAATGCATTTAAATGTTCAGGCATGACATCATTCCAGATGCTAGTGAGTCCATGGGCATAGGATAGGCGTTTTTGATACTTCAGTTGATGAAGAGCGTTTTGTAATTTGCCGTTATAAAACCCTAGACAATAGGTTTCATCAAAATAAGGCATATCTTCCAAACAAAGCTTACATTGCTGGCCAATCATCTCAGGGCTTGTGACTGGAATCCCACATTGAAAGCAGCATTCGTAGTTACATAAAGCTTCATTCATGCAAATTTTCATACAAGAGTCACAAACTCTAGCCCCTTGATATTGCTCACACACAATACATGCCGTCGGAAGCGCATACGAGCAAAAAGATTGAAAGATATTTTTTAGAAATTGCATGGGGCGCTGAGTATACTCAGCAAATGACCCAAGCAATCAGATGGTTACAGGATGAAATTGCAGATCGCATGCTGCAAAAGTTAGATATCGTGAAGTTAGATGTAAAGGCCGCATTACTAGTCCCAGCATTTCCCGGAAAGTATTTATCTGCCATTACAAAACGCTTTCCTGGTGTGCGGATTGATAGTGTTTATGAAGAGGATTTATCCGGCATAAGCTCTTTCAGTTTTAAGGCATCTTTATTTCGTCGACGTGTATTCAATGGTTCGCAGAACTGCTCCTTAGAGGACTATTTCAAGTCTGGGAAGTTAGCTCTCCCAGATAATTCGGTGGACTTCATTTTTAGCGATCTTTTATTGCAGGATTTATCGGACCCGCGCCATTTTCTTCAGGAGTGCTGGCGCGTCTTAAAAGAAGGCGGCTTGTTTAGTTTTAGTTATTTAGGGCCTGATACCGGAAAAGAATTACGAAGTGTTGATGCGGACATACTCAAATTGAAAAATCTATTAAGTCCATGGGATATGCACGATATGGGTGACGCTTTATTGGGTGAGCGCTTTTCAGATCCTGTAATGGATATGGAGTTCCTTAATCTGGGCTATGAATCAGACGTCCTTTTACTAGCAGATGCAGGAGCACTAAAGTTAATTGAAAGCACTCCAACAAAAACGCTTGAAAAGGGTCTTTTGCCTCAAAAACTGACTTTAGAGGTGGTTTATGGGCATGCCTGGGCGATTGGAAAGCAGCTCGCTAGGGTACAGGACAAGGTTGCCTATATTGATGTTAATCAAATTGGACGCAAGTCTAGGTGAGATTCTGCCTAAGTGTAAGTGTTTACTATCATTTTAAGCATTGCCAAGATTGAATGAGGCTGAGTTCATGCGGTTTGTTCTTGAACCCAATTAACCCTATAATTACGGCAGTAAGTATTGGCTTGACACCGCATTTTGAGCATTTAGGCAGCTTTTTTTGCTAATCTGCTCGCCACAATAAACAGAGAATAAGATGAATTTATTTGGAAAAGTCACAGGGGCTTCGCTCTACATAGCAGCCGCTTTTGGCACTGCTTTAGCACATGCTGCTGAAAATATGCCAGGGGGCCCTGCAGTTAATCAACTTAATTTTGCTGCACCTGCAACAAAAATTATGCAAGAAATCCACTGGCTTCATTGGATGATGTTGATACTTTGTGCGGTGATTTTTGTCGGTGTATTCGGTGTTATGTTCTACGCCATTTTGAAGCACCGTAAATCTTTGGGTCACAAATCTGCTTCTTTCCACGAGAGCACCACAGTTGAAATTATTTGGACTGTGATTCCTTTGTTGATCGTGATTGGTATGGCATTGCCTGCAACGAAAACTGTTGTAGCAATGAAAGACACTACAAATTCAGATATCACCATTAAGACTACTGGTTATCAGTGGAAATGGGGATACGACTACATCAAAGGTGAGGGTGAGGGCATCAGCTTTTTATCTACGCTATCTACTTCACGTGAAGCAATCAATAACTTAGCGCCTAAATCAAATACTTATTTGATGGAAGTTGATAACGAAATGGTTGTACCAGTTGGCAAAAAAATTCGTTTGATCACCACTGCTAATGACGTTATTCATGCTTGGACGATTCCTGCCTTTGGCGTCAAGCAAGATGCCATTCCTGGGTTTGTTCGAGATACTTGGTTCAAGGCTGAGACTATTGGAACTTTTCGTGGCCAGTGTTCAGAATTATGCGGTGCTCAGCATGCTTTTATGCCTATCGTTGTGAGAGTAGTTTCGCCAGAAGACTACACCAAGTGGGTAGAAGAGAAGAAGAAGGAAATGAGTGCAGCCAGTGATGATCCTATGAAGGTTTATACCCTTGATGAACAAAAAGAGCGCGGCGCTAAAGTGTATGCGTCAAATTGCGCTGCTTGCCATCAGCCAAATGGCAAAGGGGCTGGAGCATTCCCAGCATTAGATGGCAGCAAACTTGTTTTAGGACCAAAGGATGCTCAATACAACATCCTTCTTAATGGTAAGGGCGCAATGCCGAAGTGGGCTGGAGTGATCTCTGATGGCGATATCGCTGCAGTCATGACCTATACCCGTAATTCATGGGGTAACAAAACGGGTGATATCACTCAGACCCAAGAAATTATTACCGCACGGGGCGGCAAGTAATCCATTCATCAATACAGATAAAACGAAACCGGAGTAATCCATGAGCACAGTCTCTACTACCATTGACCACGCACACGATCATGCACACGATGATCACACGCCACATGGATGGCGTCGTTGGTTGTTCGCAACCAATCACAAAGACATCGGCACGATGTATTTGATCTTCTCTTTTGTCAGCTTATTAGCTGGTGGCGTAATGGCTTTAGGCATTCGTTTGGAGTTATTCCAACCAGGTTTGCAATTCTTGCGCCCAGAGTTCTTTAATCAATTGACTACCATGCACGGACTGATCATGGTGTTCGGTGCAATCATGCCGGCTTTCGTTGGTTTTGCTAACTGGATGGTACCTTTGCAAATTGGCGCATCTGATATGGCATTTGCTCGCATGAACAATTTCAGCTTCTGGATCTTGCCGGTTGCTGCATCGTTATTGTTTGCTACCTTCTTGGTTCCTGGTGGCGCACCTTCGGGCGGTTGGACACTTTACGCGCCATTGAGTATACAGATGGGTCCTGGAATGGATATGGCAATTTTTGCCCTCCATTTATTGGGTGCTTCTTCCATCATGGGATCAATCAATATCATCGTCACCATTTTGAACATGCGCGCTCCTGGCATGAGCTTGATGAAGATGCCGATGTTCTGCTGGACTTGGTTAATTACAGCCTATCTATTGATTGCCGTAATGCCAGTGTTAGCTGGTGCAATTACCATGGTGTTGACTGACCGCCACTTTGGAACCTCTTTCTTCTCTGCTGTAGGTGGCGGTGACCCAGTGATGTTCCAGCATATTTTCTGGTTCTTTGGACACCCAGAGGTTTACATCATGATTCTTCCAGCATTTGGAATCGTTAGTGAAATCATTCCAACATTCTCCAGAAAAACTTTGTTTGGCTACAGCTCGATGGTGTACGCAACATCATCGATCGCAATCTTGTCATTCATTGTTTGGGCTCATCACATGTTTACAACTGGCATGCCAGTAACCGGTCAACTCTTCTTTATGTATGCAACGATGTTGATTGCCGTACCTACAGGCGTGAAGATTTTTAACTGGGTTGCAACAATGTGGAAGGGTTCCATGACCTTTGAAACCCCAATGTTGTGGGCGATCGGCTTTATCTTCGTCTTTACCATGGGTGGCTTTACTGGTTTGATCCTGGCATTGGCGCCAATCGACATTGGCGTGCAAGATACTTATTATGTTGTTGCACATTTCCACTATGTATTAGTAGCGGGATCCTTGTTCGCGATGTTTGCTGGGTTTTATTACTGGTGTCCAAAGTGGACTGGTTATATGGCGAATGAAACTCGCGGAAAAATCCACTTTTGGACCTCCATGATTTTCTTCAACATCACCTTCTTCCCAATGCACTTCTTGGGCTTAGCAGGTATGCCACGTCGCTATGCTGACTATCCAACTCAGTTTGCTGACTTCAATGCTCTTGCATCGATTGGGGCATTAGGTTTTGGTTTATCGCAAGTTTATTTCTTACTCTTTGTTGTCATGCCAGCGTATCGCGGTGAGGGAGAAAAGGCAGCGATGAAGCCTTGGGATGGTGCTAAAGGCTTAGAGTGGACAGTACCTTCGCCAGCGCCACATCACACTTTTGAAACTCCACCAAGTAAAGAGCAAGTACGTGAAGCAGGAATTTAATTCCCCCGAGAAACAAGCCCTCTCTGCGAATAATCGCAGGACAGGCTTTATTCTTTTGAGTGTTGTGCTGGTCTTTTTTATTGGCATTATGATCAAACGGAGCTTTTTGGGTTAATCCCAAGGATCGAGATGATTACTACTCAAGCGCTTAATCGTCAAATTTTATTTAAGCTATTAATTGCAGCAGTAATGATGTTTGGCTTTGGCTACGCTTTGGTTCCTTTGTATAAGGCATTGTGTGAGGTCACTGGAATTAATGTGATTACCAGTAAGAATAATTACGGTATCAGGGCTTTTAGCCCCAACAAGGTTGGCAATACTCAGGTTAACTATGCACGTACGGTAACGATCGAATTTGATTCCAATAGCCGTGGGCCTTTTACGTTCAAGCCAGTCAAGAACTTCTTGGAAGTACATCCTGGTGAAATGATTGAGATTGTCTATGAAGTAACTAATAATCTCAGTCGCCCAATACGGGCGCAAGCAATACCAAGTTATGCACCCAAGAGTGCTACAGAGTTTTTTACTAAATTAGAGTGTTTTTGTTTTCAGGAACAGACCCTGGCGTCAAATGAAATGAAGAAGATGCCAGTAGTGTTTGTGATTGATGCGGGTTTGCCTGATGATGTGAAAACAATTACTTTGTCTTACACCTTCTTTGAGCTTGGTTTGGGGGGTACTCCACCAGCGCCAAAATCTAAAGTGGTCTTATGAAAAAGAAAAGTAGTTTTATGCAGTCTATGAAAGCCGTGATGTGGGGTTTTTTAGGAGTGCGTAAGCAGTCAGGCTTACAGGAAGATGTAGCTTCACTGAGTTTTGTGCACATTATCATTGCAGGAGTTGTTGGGGCCTTGATTTTTATGGCTACTCTTCTCCTGATAGTGAAGTTAGTTGTGTCCCAATGATTATTTTTGATTGAATAGAGAGAATAAGATGTCATCCAATTCAACCCCGTACTATTACGTCCCTGGACAATCAAGACATCCAGCAATGGCTGCTATTGGCCTGATTGCGTTTGGTTTTGGCATGTCCGGATGGGTAAACCAGGCTTCTTGGGGTGGCCCGGTCACTTTGGCAGGCGTATCGTGGATTTTGTTTGTGCTCTATAAGTGGTTTGGCGACACGATAGCTGAATCAAACTCTGGTAAGAATGGTGTCAATGTCGATATTTCATATCGCTGGTCGATGGCATGGTTCATCTTTTCTGAGATCATGTTCTTTGCGGCCTTCTTTTCTGCCTTGTTTTATGCGCGGAACATTGCCATGCCTTGGATGGGTGATGTAGAAAGCAAATTGCTGTGGCCCAACTTCTCAGCAGTTTGGCCAAATGATGGTCCCGCTGGTTTGGTTGAGAAATTCACCACCATGGGTCCTTGGCCTATCCCTACGATTAATACTTTATTACTCTTAAGCTCAGGCGTAACGATTACTATCGCCCACCATGCTTTAGTTGAAAACCATATGAAGAAAGCCATTTATGGCTTAGCTGCCACAGTATTTTTGGGCTTTATCTTCTTGGGCTTTCAGGTTTATGAGTACTACCATGCTTACCATGAATTGAACTTGAAATTAACTTCGGGTATGTATGGTTCAACTTTTTACATGTTGACTGGTTTTCATGGCTTCCACGTATTCTTAGGTGGAACAATGTTAGCAATTGTTTTACGTCGCATGATTCGTGGCGACTTTACCTCTAAGCACCATTTTGCTTTTGAGGGTGCTGCATGGTATTGGCACTTTGTTGACGTAGTTTGGCTTGGTCTCTACATCGCCGTTTACTGGATGTAAGCTAATTAAAAATCGGGGCCTTAAGCCCCGATTGATTTTTAGGCATTCGTTTTAGTTTGTGCCTACTCTGATGCCAGTAGCTTCAATCAGGCCAAAGTAGTGGGCTAATAAAATCCCGATGAATAAGGCAAGTGATAGCCCAATGCGTAGCATCAGTGAGCGAACCATTCTGGGGCTATTGCCCCTATCTTTCATCATGTAATACAAGGCTGATCCTAAGCTAGCAACAATCATTAGTAGGACAATTGGAATAATCCACTTCATCTCAAATCCTTAACTTGAATAATTTTTTCACTGCCCTCATTGCTAAGCGCATAGTTGCTACTGTATCAGCCCTGCTAGTCATTGCAATTGCTTGTGGAGCTGGTTATTGGCAATTGAGTAGAGCGAATACGAAAATTGCTTTGGCTGCCAATTTATTGGCGCGTCAACAAATGCCCATTCTGAATGCCAATGATGGAGCCTGGACTTTTACGGAGGCTGCTGAGCGCCGGATGATTGCTCGTGGCCGATACATTCCGGATGCGGCTATATGGCTGGATAACCGCCCAAGGCCATTACCGGTTGGCGGGGCTGGTAATACAGCACAAGCCGGTTTTTACCTCATGATGCCTTTTAGATTGGAAGGCCTTGATGAGGTTCTTTGGGTGAATCGTGGATGGGCGCCACGCAATCAAGAAAATCGAGAGTCTTTGCCACCGGTTAAAACGCCAGCAAATACGATCAATATTGAGGGTATTGTATTTGCCCACCCTGGTAAGGTATTCGCCTTAGGCGATGCCAAAGGCCCTGTGGATGCTAGTAAGCCTCGTATCGAACAAAACTTTGATCTAGAGGGTAATGGCAAGCTACATAGCTGGACTCAAAGCCCATTTATTTTGCGTGAGAATGACGCAGGTATCGAGGATGGCCTACTGAGAAGATGGCCACCCCTGACGACAGGAGTGGATCGCCATTATGCTTATGCATTCCAGTGGTTTGCATTGGCAGTGTGTGGTTTCTTATTTTGGTTCATTAGTGGCTTACGTCAATATCGGCGCCAAGGCGTTACAAATGGGGATTAAGAGTGAGTGATAAAGAGTTATTAATTCCGGCGTCACAGACTGATGCAGCAATCAATGCGCGTACATGCCGTGGTCGTATCCAAATGCTATTGTTGCTGCTGGCCTGTGCTTCACCAGTCATCGCCTCTTATTTGGCTTATTACGTCTTTAAGCCTGCAGGTGGGAAAACTAATTTTGGAACTTTAGTCTATCCCGCACAAGAATTAAATCCTGCTTGGCTCAGTGTACCTATTCAGGGGAAGTGGACAATGTTAATTGCTCGCCCTGCTAGTGATTGTCAGATGAAAGATGATGAATGCATTGAAGCATTATTTTTAATGCGTCAGGTAAAGGTAGCGATGGGAAGGGAGAGTAAGCGGGTGCAGTTGTTATGGGTCAATACCGATGGAAAGCCAGTAGACCCTGAGGTCACAAAAATTTATGATGAACAATCTGCCGGTTTAAAGATTGTGACTCTACCAACAGACCCACAGCTCAAGACGCAATTTGAAGAGTGGCTTAATAAGGAAGGATCTGGTCAGCAGATTCAGTTAATCGATCCCAGTCCTGCAAAGATGATGTTCTTCCCGGTGACAAATTCTCCAAAAGAATTTGCTGGCATGAAAAAGGATTTAGAAAAGCTATTAAAGCTTAATCATAAGGGTGAGAAATTGTAATGCCCGATTTCGTATTGCTTTTAGAGTTGGGGGCTATTGCAGTAGTGTTTGCAGGGATTCCCTTGGCTTATCTTTGGATGAGGTCTGGCTATAGCTTCTTTCAAAAATTGAATTGGGTTGTAGTTTTTATGACTTTTGATTTGATTGTATTTGGAGCATTTACTCGTTTGTCAGATTCTGGTTTGGGCTGTCCCGATTGGCCTGGATGTTATGGTACTTCAACGCCATTTCATGCTTTGGGTGATATTCAGCAGGCTGAAAGCGCCTTACCTACCGGGCCCGTGACAGTAATGAAGGCCTGGATTGAAATGATTCATCGCTATCTGGCAATGACAGTGGGCGCCTTAATTTTGTTACAGGTCGGAATCGCTTTCAGTAAGCTTAAGTCAATAGGGCGCATACCTTTCATTGCTAGCTTGGGCTTACTTTTACTAGTTTGTATTCAGGGTGCTTTTGGGGCTTGGACTGTGACACTCAAACTACAACCCATCATCGTTACGATTCATCTCATGCTAGCTTTAGTGCTGTTCGCTTTTTTAACTGCCTATGCACAGCAAACATGGGAAGAGGCTAGATCTTCTGTTCGCACAGTACGCATTCGTCCTTTGCCTGCTCTGTTTATTGTGGTTTCTTTATTGATCCTGTTCGTGCAGGTTTTTTTGGGTGCTTGGGTCAGTACAAACTATGCTGTATTAGCATGTCCCGATTTTCCAACTTGTTTAGGCTCCGCTTGGCCAGAAACGAATTGGGCTGAAGGCTTTTCTCTGTGGCGTGAGCTAGGCCTTAATGCTCAAGGGGAGTTTATCTCTCCAGTAGCCCTACAAACGATTCATTGGGCCCACCGCGTATTTGCTGTGCTGGTCTTATTCTGTCTGGGATTTTTAGGTGTAAAAGCCTATGGCTTGTCAACGCCAGCAACACCAATACTGAAGCGTTTTTCCATACTACTCATTGCATTACTCTTATTACAAGTGATTACCGGTATTTCTAATGTGATTTTTCAGTG